>Ga0070677_10000014_pt1 | contig 53232 bp, 56 predicted proteins | sample KBSM63metaG_FD_64674 | JGI IMG/M metagenome (GOLD analysis project Ga0070677, IMG submission 64674) | Miscanthus rhizosphere microbial communities from Kellogg Biological Station, Michigan, USA - KBS M6-3 metaG | ecosystem: Host-associated > Plants > Roots > Rhizosphere > Soil ... | reverse complement strand
GCTCAACGACCGCTGGTCGCGCCGCCTGCCCGATCCGATCACCGCCATGGCCTCGGGCTGGATGCGGGTCCGCCAGCGCGCCCGCCAGCGCCTGGTCGAGATGCCCTTGATCGTCTCCGACCACGCCGATTGGGACGAGCTGATCCAGACCATCCAGGAGCTCGCCCCTCGCGAAGTCTGGATCACCCACGGCCGCGAGGAAGCGCTCAAACATTGGTGCATGACCCGCCAGATCAAGGCGCGGGAGCTGAACCTCGTCGGCTATGAGGACGAGGACGACTAGGCGTTCAGCCAGATCGCCAGCGCCAGTCCCGCGATCGCCAGAAGCCCCCAGCGCACTTGCCGCTCCAGCGCGAAATCCTCGGTTTTGGAGACAATTAGGGCGCTTGCCGGCATCACCAGCAGCATCAAGCCGACGCTGAGCAAGGCCCCTGCCAGCCGCCCGGCATAGACGAAGCCCGCGATCGCCACCGCCGCCCAGGCCAGGCAGAAGGCCAGGGCTTCGACGTGCAGCCTCGGCATCAATGCCCCGCCTGCGGGCCGCGCTCGACGCCGGACAGAGCGAGCTGCCCGTCGATTTGGGCGACCAGGCGGTCGAGGCCGGCCTGGTCCTTCGCCTCGGCGCGGGCGACCAGCACGTCCTGGGTATTGGAGGCGCGCAGCAACCACCAGCCGTCGTCGGTGTTGACGCGGGCTCCGTCGGTGCGGTCGACCGTGGCGCCCGAGGCGGCGAGCCGGTCGAGCACTTCGTCCACCACCGCGAACTTGCGGCTTTCGTCGACCTGAAAGCGCATTTCCGGCGTGCTCATGACTGCCGGCATCGCCGATTTGAGCGCGGTCAGCGAGCCGCCGAGCCTGGTCACCGCGCGGATCAGCCGCACCGCCGCGTAGAGCGCGTCGTCGAAGCCGTAATATTCATGCGCGAAGAAGATGTGACCGCTCATCTCGCCGGCGAGGGGCGCGCCGGTCTCCTTCATCTTCGATTTGATCAGGCTGTGGCCGGTCTTCCACATCAGCGGCTTGCCGCCCAGCTCGGCGATCCGGTCGTAGAGCGTCTGGCTTGCCTTGACGTCGGCGATGATCGTCGCGCCCGGCACTTCGGCCAACACCGGCTCGGCGAGGATGGCGAGCAACTGGTCGCCCCAGACCACCCGGCCCTCGCCGTCGACCGCGCCGATCCGGTCGCCGTCGCCGTCGAAGGCGATGCCGAAATCCAGGTCCTTCTCGGCGACCAGGGTCTTGAGGTCCGCCAGATTGGCCTCCTCGGTCGGGTCGGGATGGTGGTTGGGAAAGCGGCTGTCGACCTGGGTGTAGAGCAGATGATGCTCACCGGGCAGCTTCGCCGCGAGCTTCTCCAGCGCCGGCCCGGCGGCGCCGTTGCCGGCGTCCCAGCCGATCCGGTAGGCGCCGCCGTCGAAGCCCTGGAGCAGCCGTTCGACGTAGCGGTCGAGCATGTCCTCGTCGCGCACCGAGCCCGTGCCGCTTTCCCAATCGCCCGCCGCCGCCATCGCCCCGAGCGCCTGGATGTCGGGGCCGAAGAAGGCGCGGCCGCCGAGCACCATCTTGAAGCCGTTATAATCCGCCGGATTGTGGCTGCCGGTGATCATCACGCCGGCGTCGACGTCGAGCACGGCTTCCGAGAAATAGAGCATCGGCGTCGGTCCGAGCCCCACGCGCACCGCGTCGGCGCCGCTTTCGGCGAGTCCGCGGAGCAGCGCAGCCTCGAGCGCCGGCGAGCTCTCCCGCCCGTCGCGCCCGACCGCGACGGTCGTGCCGCCGCCGCGCCGAACCAGCGTGCCGATCGAGCGGCCGACCGCATAAGCGTCGTCCGGGCCGAGCGTCCTTCCGACGATGCCGCGAATGTCATATTCCCGAAGCGAGGTCGGGCTGAAGCGATGGGTCAATCTTATCTCCGTCAGGGCAGGCGGCGGCCGCGCTTCAGCTCATCGACCAGCGCGTCGCGCGCCGCATTAACCCGTGTTGCAAGCGCCGCGGAACCCCCCGCGTCGGGATGCACCCGGGCGATCAGCCGCCGGTGCGCGTCGCGTATCTCTTCGAGACTCGCCCCCTTTTCGACCCCCAGCAGCGCCCGCGCCTCGGCCGGCCGAATCGCCGCCGCGGCGACGGCGCGGCCTCGCCACCAGATATAGATCACCGCGGCCAGGATGAGGGCGAGGACGAGCTTCGCCATCAGCCGGCCATCGCCGCCTGGCGCGGCGCGGCGTCGCTCGGCTCGGGGAGAGCGAAGCCGGCGATCATCTCGCGCAGCTCCTGCCGCGCGGCGATGTGCGAGACGCATACGCCCTCGATCTCGTGCAGGTCGAGCAGGGTCAGCCCCTTGGGGAAGAGTTCGCGGTAGATGACCCGCTCGCCGAGGCCCGGAATGATCCGGAAGCCGACCCGGCGCGACAGCTCGGCGAGCGCGTCGCCGACCCGTTTCATGTTGCGCGCCTCGATATGCTGCATCCGGTTCCTCAGCACCACCCAGTCGACGCTGGCGCCATGGGTCTTGGCCCGCCGGGTGCGGCTGTTCCAGACCAGCTCCGCGTAGAAGCTCGGCCGGCGCACGCGGTAGGTTTCGGCGTCGACCTCGCCGATCAGGTCGAGGTCGACGAAGCTGTCGTTGATCGGCGTCACCAACGTGTCGGCGCGGACCATGGCGGCCCGGGCATGCGGATCGTCGCGGCCGGGCGTGTCGATCACCAGGAAATCGGCCTCCTCGGACAGCCGCGCGATCACGCTGTCGAGCGCCTCGCCCTTGTCGGGATCGAAGGTCGCGTAAGCGGGCATCGGCAGCTCGATGCCGAGCCGGCGGACCGAGGCGGCGCGGTTGTCGAGATAGCGGCCCAAAGTGCGTTGGCGGGTGTCGAGATCGAGCGCGGCGACTTTCCTGCCCTGTGCCGCCAGGGCGACGGCGCTGTGCACGGCGGTGGTGGACTTGCCGGTGCCGCCTTTTTCGTTGGCGAAGGTGATGATGTGCGGCACTGTGCTGCAAACTCCGAACGCTTGATCAACCGTGGCGCGGGCCGCTACGGCCCGCCTTCCAACCTCTATCGGAGCCCCCGAGGCGGTGCAAATCATCCGTGATCCGAACGCGCTCGCCGAAGCGGTCGCCGCGTTGCGCGCGGATGGCGGCGCGATCGCCTTCGTGCCGACCATGGGCGCGCTCCACGCCGGCCATATGGCGCTGGTCGCCGAAGCCAGGCTGCGCGCCGACCACATCGTCGCCTCGATCTTCGTCAATCCCACCCAGTTCGCGCCGACCGAGGACCTTTCCACCTATCCCCGGCGCGAGGCGAGCGACGCGGCGATGCTCGACCAGGAGGGCGTCGCGATCCTCTGGGCGCCCGACGTCGCCACCATGTACCCGGATGGACCCGAGGCGACCTTGCGGGCGGGCAGCGCGGGCGAAGGCCTCGACGGCGCCGCCCGCCCCGGCCATTTCGACGGCGTCGTCACCGTCGTCGCGAGGCTGTTCGACCAGGTCCGCCCCGATTTCGCTCTGTTCGGCGAGAAGGACTACCAGCAGCTGGCCGTGATCCGGCAGATGGTGCGCGACCTCGCTTTGCCGATCGAGATCGTCGGCATCCCCACCCAGCGCGACGCGGACGGCCTGGCCCTGTCCTCCCGCAATGCCTATCTTTCCGACGAGGAGCGGCTCGCCGCCCGCGCCTTGCCGCGCGCGCTGGGCGAGGCGGCGCAGGCGATCGCCGAAGGGGGCGACATCAACGCGGCGCTGGAGAAAGCTCGCGCCCGCCTCGAAGCGGCGGGCTTCGATCCGATCGATTATGTGGAATTGCGCGACTCGGAGACGCTGGCGCCCGCGGACTCCTTGTCCGGCCCGGCCCGCCTGCTCGCCGCCGCGAGGATCGGCTCAACCCGATTGATCGACAATCTGGCGATCCTCACCGCGGGCGATTGAATCCGTCCGCGCAAGCGACGGATCTCACCATTCTATCTCCTCAGTTCCAGCAACCGCGCCTCGAGGCGATCGATCCTCCGTCGGTCTGCCTGCGCCGGCCCTTGCGCGGCGGCAGGCCCGGCCCTCAGCAGATTGAGCTCATGTTCAATCTCTTCTCTCTCCGAGCGCCGGCCGCGAGGCTCTTCGTCACGCTCGCGTCGAGCTGCGCCTCGGTCTCGGTCTCGGTCTCGTTCCCGGCTTCGGCTTCGGCTCCGGCTTCGCCTTCCGATCCTGGCGCGATCCAGGCTCCGGTCCCTTTCCCTCTCCCTCTCTCGTCTCGGCGGGGGCGCGCCCCCGAATTCTTGGTCTGCTTCGTGCTCCGCGCCCATCCCCCGGTCGATCGCCGCTGTCCGTCCGCCGTCGCCCACCGGCGGCGGCGCAACGATGTCGCGCACCTCCTCGCCTGCCATTTGCTCGTCTCTCGCTGCCGCTGCCGGCTCCGCTGCGGCTGCGGCAGCGCCGGCCGCCGCGAATCGCGCTTCCGCGAAGTCCCGGTCCAGCTTGGTGAAGCTCGCCCCTTCCGTGCCCTTGACCATGGTGCCGTTGACCACGCTGGCCTGGGCGTCGAGACTTCTCTCTTCATCCGACGCGGCCGCGCGCCCCTCCCAGGCGGCCGTGAACCTGATGGTATCGGCGATGTGGGTGGGCTGGCCGTCGACGCTCAGCAGATTGCACGTCCAGGTGACCCGCAATTGCCGCTCCCGCTTGGCGTTCTTGGCCAGCCGATAGATCATCCTCTCGTACGGGATCATCTGCGTGTTGGCTTGCTCCGTACCGGCGACCAGATTTTCGGCGGTGTTGCGGCCGCCCAGGCGGCTGGCGCGCAGATGCAGCCACTCCCACCTGCGCCCGTGTCCGCCGAACGATTCGGCATATTGCCCCGCGCTGGCCCGCATCACCGCCGATTGGCCGGCTCCGCGAGACGCTCGCAACGCGCTGTGGCTGTAGGCAAAGGTTGCCACCTTCGCGCCGCCCGGAACGGCGGGAACACCCTGGAGGTTCGATCGCCCAGCGAGCGCCCCCGGCTCCCTTGTCGGTCCCCCCGCCCGCTGAAGCGCCTCGAATTCCACGCTGAGGTGGGCGGGCACGTATAGCCATTGAAGGCCCACGCGCTCTTCGGGATAGGGATAGCCGGCTGCTTTGTAGAGAGCACCCATCCTGCTGAGCGCGGCGCTGTTGGTCGGAGTGACCGTTAGGCGGCGCTCAACCGCCAGAGCCCTTCGCTGCTCGGCGGCCGCATCCAGATTCGTGTCGGCAAGATAAAGCACCCCTTCCGAGCCGGTGAACCTGAAATCGATGGCGCCGTATTCGCTCTGCGTCTCGAGGTCGTCGAGCCCGCCCGTGAGCATGGCGAAGGCGATGTCTTCCCGGAGCCTTGCGAGATTGTTCGGGAATCCCGCATATCGGCGATCCAGCTCGATGCTGGGGATCTCGACTTCATCCTCGGTCCAGAGCCGCGGCGAGCCAGGGCCGCCATCGCCTGTCGGCAAGTCCTCCGCGAGGACGAAGATCGATTCCAGGTCGGACGGCCGCATGGCCACCCCACTGGCCGGAATGACGCTGCCGACGCGCACGTAGAGACGGCGACTCGCACTCGATTCCCAAAGGCCCTGCAGGAACTCGATATAGTCCGCCGGCGAATCGAAGGACGGGTCCGGGTTTTGCGCGATCTCTTCGATTCGGGCCGGAGTGAGCCGGTCCACCCTGCGCTGCACGATGCCGGCGGCGGAACAGCTGCCGGACCCGGGCGGGCCCGGCCCGGCGAAGCCCGCCGCGGTCATTCCCGCAGCGACGGCCGTCATCGTATCCGCCTCCCGCTCCAGCGCCGCGTCGTCATTGATTGCGACGCCCTTCAACTGCCGCGTCGCCGTCACCCGCCCTTGCTTCTGCTGGACAACGTGCCAGGCTTCGTGCGGTAAATGCTGCTCCTGCGTCGCGCCGAGATGAATCTCGGTGCCCTGCGTGAAGGCGAGCGCGCCGAGCGCGGCGGGCTCGGACGAATTGCGGTGCACCCGCACGTCGTCCATCGCCAGGCCGCTCATCGCCTCGATGTTGGTCTTGAGCGGCTCGGGCAGGCCGTTCGCGGGCGCGAGGGTGTGGCGCGGCGAGACCGGAGCGAGGCCGTGGCGCGGGGAAGACGCGGCCCGGGCGGAGGCGGCGCGCCGGGCCGGCTTGGCGGCCGGGCCGCGGGGCGCGGGGCTATTTTGCAGCTGGCGGATCGAACCCAAGTCGCGGCGCTCCCGTCTGCGGCGAGCCCAACCCATTCATTCAGGCTGCACCATCGCGCCGGCCGCGAGATGGTGGTCGCTGAAAGCCCGGCCGCGGTCAACGTTCCATTATTTGATCAGGCGAAGCAGCCGCCACTGGATCGTTCCGTTACCAAGCCATTTGGTGAAATTCTTTTTGAGCTCGTCGCTGGTATTGCCTTTCGGGCCAAGGCCGATCGAGCGGGTCGACATATCCTTGGTGACCGCGAAATTCTCCTCTTTCGCCGTGCCCTCGACCTTGCCCCCTTCGAACGCGGCGATGAGGGCCTTGTGAACCACCTGCGAGGTGAACTGGAACTCGACCAGATGGGACAGCCCGTCCTTGGTCATCGCCCCGGCGGAATAATGCGGGTTCACGCTCAGACCGAGATACGCATTTTCGTCGATCGGAACGAGCTTCTTTTGGCTCTTGAGACTTCCGAATTCCGTCGGGGTCATGGCGCGATAGAGGAAACCCGGCTTGTTCCTTTCCGTGTTGCTGTCGATCTTGTCGTTGGTGAGATTGACCATCGTCTTGGCCTCGGCCAGATCCGTAAAAGCCGACGAACGTCCGTACTCGTTCCCTCCCTGTCCCTGGCGGCCGAGCGCCCGCGATTTGTAGGTCCAGGTTTGCAGCGATGGCAGGATGTCCTGCTCGCCGTGGAACTTGAAGTCCTGTTCGTTCCAAAGCGTCGCCGCCGTCTTGACCGTTTCGTCGCTGATTCCGCTGTCCTTGGCGAGCTCCTTCATCCGGGTCACCGCTGCGGACAGCTGGTACTCCTTGCTGCCCACGAAGATCTTGCGCTGGACCGCGCCGGTGCCGCCTGCGCCGCCGGCCGACATTCGAAAGGACAATGCCTCGCGACCCGCCTCGGCCGGCCCCGGCGAAGCGCGCGCCCCGCTCGCGGCCCGCTCCCCCATCATGTCCGCCTCGCGCTCGAGGCCGGGTTCATCGTTGATCGCCACGCCCTTGGCCTGCAAAGTCGCCTGCACCCGTCCCTGCTTCTGCTGGACGACGTGCCAGGCTTCGTGCGGCAAATGCCGATCGTGGCCGGGGCCGAGATGGATCTCGCCGCCCTGGGTGAAAGCCAACGCGCCAAGCGCGGCCGGCCTCGGCGAATTGCGGTGCACGCGGACGTCGTCCATCGATAGGCCGCTCATCCGCTCGACATTGCTCCGCAGCCGATCGGGCAGGCCGTGCGACGGCCGCCGCGGCGAGGTCTCGAAACCGTGGCGGGGTGAGGTCGTGTCGAAGCCGTGGCGGGGCGTCGCCGGCTTGTCCATCGCACCGGTGCGCCGGACCGGCGGGGCGCTGCCGCCGCGCGCTTTGGACTGCTGGTCATGGCGTTGGGCGAAAGCCATTGCTCAACCTCCCCGCTGGGGCGATCCTTAGCAGATTCATGGACGATGCACGCCGTATAACTGCGCTATCAAGGTTTCGCCCGCGTTAACCATTTCTTCGCTTCTGCTCGCGCAAACACAAGCCGACGAAGCAAGGGGCAACAGACATGGGTTACAGCCTGAAAGCCGGCATGTTCCTGATCGAAACCCGGATGGCCGACGCGGCCATGGGGGACGTCCAGGCGCTCTACGAGCTCGGCGTCGCTTATTCGACCGGCACCGGCGGGGTCGAGATCGACTTCATCGAGGCGCACAAATGGTTCAACCTCGCCGCTCTGAACGGCAGCGCGCTCGCCCAGGAATGCCGCGCCGAGATCGCCGAGGACATGAGCGCGCGTGAGATCGCCGAAGCCCAGCGCCAGGCCCGCGCCTGGCTCGCCGACATCGCCGACCGCCGCCGCGCGGCTTGATCCAATTTCCGTCATTCCAGCGAAAGCTGGAATCTCTCTTCCTCTTCAAGATCAAGAAGTGGGATTCCAGCTTTCGCTGGAATGACGGTGAGGTAAGTTTCGCCCTTACCGCGATGCCGCCCGCGGCGGTGCCCCTTCCCGATAGCGCTCGAACCAGGCCAGGATCGCCGCCGCCTTGGCGCCGCTTTGCGAGGGCCTTGCCGCGATGCCGCCATGGCTGGCGCCGGGCACCTTCACCAGAGCCGTCGGCACGCCGCGAAGCTGTAGCGCGGTATAATATTGCTCGGCTTCGCTGACCGGCGTGCGATAATCCTCGCTGCCGACCACGACCAAAGTCGGCGTCTGCACGTTGCCGACCAGCGACAGCGGCGAGCGCCGCCAGAAGGCCTCGTGATCCTCCCAGGGATAATGGCCGAACCAGTAGCGCGAGAAGAAGGCCGGGCCGTCGGCGGTGAGGACGAAGCTCGCCCAGTCGATCACCGGCTTCTGGGTCGCGGCGGCGCGGAAGCGGTTGGTCCGGCCGACGATCCAGGCGGTGAGCACGCCGCCGCCGGAGCCGCCGGTCACGAACAGATGGTCGCCGTCGGCATAGCCCTGCGCGATCGCGGCATCGACCGCGCTGATCAGGTCGTCATAATCCTGGCCGGGATAAGCGTGGTGGATGAGGTTGGCGAACTCGGCGCCGTAGGAGGTCGAGCCGCGCGGATTGACCGAGAGCACCGCATAGCCGGCGGCGGCGTAGAGCTGGTCGTCGGTCGAGAAATGCGGGCCGTAGGCGGCGAAGGGACCGCCGTGGATTTCGAGGATCAGGGGGTGGCGCTGCCCGTCGCGATGGTCGGGCGGCAGCGTGAGCCACGCGTCGATCGGCCGCTGGTCGGCTGACGAGGTGACGGCGATGTGCCTGACCTCGCCCAGCGCCTTGCCGTCGAGCAGCTCGCCGTTGAGCCGGGTCAGCGGCCGCCGCGCGCCGCCGCGGACCAGCACCACGTCGGGCGGCCGGGTGGCGCTGCCGCCGGTCAGCGCGATCGTGCCGTCGCCGGCGACGCTGAAGCTGCCGCCGGTATAGGGCCGGTCGAAATCGGCGCCGGAAAGCCCTTCCGCGACCGTCCGGACCGATCCGTCGAGCCCGACCCGCGCCACCTTGGTCTCGCCGCGGTCGTCGTAGGAGACGTAGACCGAGCGGCCGTCCGCCGCCCAGACCGGGGCATCGACGCTCCGGTCCAGCGATCCGGTGAGCGCGCGCCGGTTCGAGCCGTCGGCGTTCATCACGTAGAGCTGGACGTTCTCGTAGCTGCGCTCGTGATCGTCGAAGCCGGTATAGGCGATCAGCCGGCCGTCCGGCGAAACCGCCGGCGCATTGTCGGGCCCGTTGCGGTCGGTCAGCGCGCTGATCCGGTTGCTGGCGATGTCGAGCGCGTAGATTTCGGTGTTGAAGCCCTCGCGCTCCCAATTCTCGCCGCGGTTGCCGCTGAAATAGAGGGTTCGCCCATCGGCGCTCCAGGCGATCGGCCCGCCATTGTTGTAGGGGCCGTAGCTCAATTGCCTGGGCGCGCCGCCCTCGGCCGAGACCAGGAAGATCTGGTCATAGCCGGGCCGGATATAGCCCTGGCCGTCGGCCCGATAGGTGACCGCGGTGATCACCTGCAGCGGCTCCGCCCATTGCGCCCCTTCCGGCCGCGGCAGCGGCGCGCCGAGCCGCTGGCCCTCGTCGGGCACGAACATCGCATAAGCGAGCTGGCGTCCGTCCGGCGACCAGGCGATGCTTGACGGCGCGTCGGGCAGGCCGGTGATCCGCACCGCCTCGCCGCTGCCCAGCCAGCGTACGAACAGCTGCGGCTGCCCACCCTCCGCGGTCGAGATGTAAGCGAGCCGGTCGCCGTCCGGCGACCAGCGCGGCTGGCTGTGCGCGCCCGGGCCGGCGGCGATCGGCACCTGCCGGCCGGTGCGGGTGTCGATCAGCCAGATCGAGGGCCGGAAGCGGTCGGTCATCACGTCGCCGGAGCGGCGGACATAGGCGATCCAGCGCCCGTCCGGGCTGATCCGGGGGTCGGCGGCGGCCTCCAGGCCGAACAGGTCGCGGGCCGTGAAATGGCGTTCCGGCGCCGCCGCCGGCGCGGCCGGAGCGGCCGCCGGCGCCGCCGTCAACAGGATCGCCAGTGCCAACAGAGCTTTCCGCATCGTCGCCTCCCCCCGCCTGCGCCCGAGGCGGATCATAAGGCGTCTCAGCCCTTGCGGAAGGGGGTCATTTCGTGGAGCGCGCCGATCTCGCGCGCGACCGCGCGGCGCTCCGCGGCCAGATAATCCGCCACCGCGTCCCGGAGCCGCGGGTCGGCGATATAATGGGCGGACCAGGTCGGCACCGGCCGGTAGCCGCGGGCCAATTTATGCGCCCCCTGCGCGCCCGCTTCGACCCGCTGCAGGCCGAGCGCGATGGCGATTTCGATCGCCTGGTAATAGCAAAGCTCGAAATGGAGAAAGGGCACCTCTTCGATCGCGCCCCAATAGCGGCCGTAGAGCGCCTCCGCTCCGATCAGGTTGAGCGCCCCCGCGATCGGCCGGCCGTCGCGCAAGGCGAGGATCAGCAGCACCCGCTCGCCCAGCCGCTCGCCGAGCAGGGAGAAGAAGGCGCGGGTCAGATAGGGCTGGCCCCATTTGCGGGCGCCGGTGTCCTGGTAGAAGGCCCAGAAGGCGTCCCAATGCGCCTCCGCGATCCCAGCGCCGCTCAGCTGGACGATCTCCAGCCCTTCGACCGCCGCCGCCCGCTCCTTGCGGATCGACTTGCGCTTGCGCGAAGACAAGGTCGCGAGAAAGTCTTCGAAATTCGCGAAGCCCTGGTTCAGCCAGTGGAACTGGCTGTCGGCGCGGATCAGCCAGCCCGCGCGCTCGAACAGCATTGCCTCCTCGGGCGCGATGAAGGTGGCGTGGGCCGACGACAGGCCGTGCTCGTCGACCACCTGCCGCGCCGCGCCGATCAGGGCCGGGGCCAGCGCGGGGTCGCGCGCCAGCAGCCGCCGGCCGGGCACCGGCGTGAACGGCACCGCGATCTGCAGCTTGGGATAATAAGCGCCGCCGACCCGCTCGTAGGCGTCGGCCCAGGCGTGGTCGAACACATATTCGCCCATCGAGTGGCTTTTCACATAGGCCGGCATCACCGCAGCCGGCCGCGAATCGGTGCCGTCGATGGCGATCGGCAGCGGCTCCCAGCCGGTCGCCGCCGTGGCGCTGCCCGAATCCTCCAGCGCCGACAGGAAAGCGTGGCTGAGGAACGGATCATCCGAGCCGGCACAGCGATCCCAATCCTCCGGCTGGAAGGAGGCGACGCCTCGCGCCAGCCGGGCGAAGACGGGCTCGCCGCTCATGCCGCCGCCGTTTCGTAGATGACCTGATTCGCATGCTCCGCCGCCCGCGCCCGGTCCGCCATCGTCCGGCAGGTCCAGGTCAGCACCGGCCGGCCCTTCATCCTCTGCGCCTGGGCGAAGCGCGACGGCAGGTCGCGAATGTCATAGGCCAGGAAATCGGGCCGCGCCCGCCACAGCGCAAGCCGGCGCTCGGCCCAGCCGCGCCAGCGCCGCCCCGCCTCGGTCACCACCAGCCCGCGCAGCCGCGCCGGCGCATGCCGCGCGAACCAGCGCCCGACCTCTGGATTGAACGACATCACCGCCACCGGGCCATCATAGCCCGAAAGCGCCTCGGCGACGCTTCGGCTGAGCCCGCCGACGTCGCGCTCCGGCGTTTTCACCTCGATCAGCAACGCCGTCCGACCGGCGATCAGCGCCAGCGCCTCCGGCAGGGTGAGGATCGTCTCCTCGCTGCCCAGCAGGCGCAGCCGCGTCAACTCGGCCGCCTTGCGCGCGACGACCAGCCCGTCGCGCCCGGTCAGCCGCTCGAGCTTGTAGTCGTGGAACACGATCGCCCGGCCGTCGGCGCTCGCCTGCACGTCGAGCTCGATGCCGTGCCCGGCCCGGATCGCCGCTTCGAAGGCGGCGCGGCTGTTCTCGGGGATACCGGCCCCGTGCAGGCCGCGATGCGCGAACGGCTTCGCGATCAGCCGCGCAAGTTCATTCTGCCTTGACGGCGACAATCGCGTCCACCTCGACCGCCGCGCCCAGCGGCAGCACCGGCACGCCGACCGCGCTCCTGGCGTGCCGCCCGGCCTCGCCGAACACCTTCTCCATCAGCTCCGACGCGCCGTTGGCGACCTTCGGCTGCTCGGTGAAATGCGGGTCCGACGCGATGAAGGCGCCGAGCTTCACCACCCGCTCGACCCGGTCGAGCGAGCCCAAGGCCTTCTGCATCTGCGCGAGCAGCATCACCGCGCAGCGTTCGGCCGCCTGGTGTCCATGCGCCACGTCGACATCCTCGCCGAGCCGGCCGGCGATCAGCGAGCCGTCCTCGCGGAACGGCAGCTGTCCGGAAATGTAGAGCAGGCCCTGATGCTCGACGGCGGGCACATAGGCCGCGACCGGCGCCGCGGCTTCGGGAAGCTGAATGCCGAGCTCGGCGAGGCGGGCGGAGATGCTGTCGGTCATGAATCTGCGGTAAGCACCGGTGCGTCCCCGCCGTCAAGCCGCGCCAATATCCAGGGCAGGGCCTCGCCCCAGGCGTCGATCCGGGCATGGGCGAACGGCGCGGGCGGGCTGACCGCCGCCAGCCGCGGCTCGGCGATCATGTGCAGCCGCCACGTGGCGGGCGCGTGGTTCGCCACCGATTGGTGATGGACGGCGAGATCGTCGACGAACACGGCAGCGCTCGGGCGCATCTCTTCGATCAGCTCGAGCACCGGCCGGCCCTTGCCGCCGCGGTTGCACAGCACCCGGTGGTTGATGTCGAACGCCTCCAGCTGCGCCACCCGGTTCGCCTGATATTCGTCGCCGATATTGGTGAGGATGACGATCTCCGCCCGCTCCCCGATCGCCTTCAGCGCCTCGACCGCGCCGGGCACCACGTTCTGCCGGTGCATCTCGCGGTCGAAGAACAGATCGAGCAGCGCCCAGATCCTTTCCTCCTTGACCGGATTGCCCAGCCGGTCGCGCATCGCGTCGCGAAAGCCCGGCGCCTCCAGGTTGAAATCGAGCTCGTGCGCCTGATCGAGCCATTCCGCGAAATGGCCGATCATGTGCAGCAGCACCTCGTCGCAATCGGTAATGAGGAGCGGGCGGCTCATGCTTCGAGCCGCCGCCGCGCCTCAACCAGGCCGGCCGGATCGACGCCCAGGTCGGACGCGCAGGCCAGCAGATCGGGCTCATGGCTCTCGAGGAAGCGAAGGACGGCGGCAAGGAAGGCGGGCTCGCCGATCTTCTCGCGCAACAGCTCCGGCGTCAGGCCGGTCAGCGCGAGCAGCCGCTCGGCGCGCTTTTCCTCGCCCAGCGTCCAGCCGAGCGCCCCCAGGGCCAGCGTCTCGTCGTCATTTGTCTCGAATGGGATCATCGCCTAGGGAGTGCCCGTGGGACAGAAAATCCTGGTTGTCGAGGACAACGAGCTCAACCTGAAGCTGTTTTGCGACCTGTTGCGGGCGCACGGCTTCGCCGCCGAGCCGGTCCGCGACGGCCGCGAGGCGGTGGAGCGCGCCCGCGCCTTCGCCCCCGATCTCGTCGTCATGGACATCCAGATGCCGCACATTTCCGGGCTTGAGCTGATCGAGCAGATGAAGGCGGACGAGGGGTTGAAGGCGATCCCGATCATGGCGGTCACCGCCTACGCCGCCAGGGGCGACGAGGAGCGGATCCGCGACGCCGGCGCGGAGGGCTACGTCTCCAAGCCGATCTCGGTGCTGAAGTTCGTCGAGGCGGTCCGGGCCTTGCTCGACGCCGCAGCGACGCGCGCGGAGGAGGAGGAACCCGCGGCGAAAGCGGAAGGCGAGCCTGCCGAGGAAGCCGAAGCTCCGGAAACGCAAAAAGCGGCCGAACCCGAAGGCGAGGCCGCTCCAGATTCCCCCGAGGAGGAAGCTTCGCCCCATCGTCATCCCGGCGAAGGCCGGGATCCAGACGGTCGTGGAGAAGGAGAGGAAGAAGAAAAGCTGGATCCCGGATCAAGCCCGGGATGACGACCTATAGGGTCGTCACTTGATCTTCGCTTCCTTGAACTCGACGTGCTTGCGCGCTTTCGGGTCGTATTTGCGGAAAGACATCTTCTCGGTGATGTTCCGCGGATTCTTCTTGGTCACGTAGAAGAAGCCGGTGTCGGCGGTGCTGACGAGCTTGATCTTGACCGTGGTCGGCTTGGCCATGACGGGCCTCTCTCAACTGGCTGGATGCGAAAAAATAAAGCGGCGAAACCGCCGCCTGTGCGCGCCGCCCTCTGCAACGCGCCGCCGATTCTGTCAAGAGCGGAGGGCGCTTCCCCACCCCGTCATTGCGAGGAGCGTAGCGACGCGGCAATCCAGCTCTTCCTCGCCGCCCGGACTGGATTGCTTCGCTTCGCTCGCAATGACGGCCTCGCGGACATGGTTAACCGTCCGGTAACCATAAAGGCGCATCCCCTCTAGCGAACGCACTTAGCAATGGGGTGAGCCATGCGCGCGAACGATGGAATGATGCTCGTCAGGGCCGAGCTGTGCGACCGGCTCGACAGTTTGCAGAAGGCGGCGGCGCGGATGAACGTCCGCGATTTCGCGCAGCGGATCGGCTCGATCCGGACGATCGCCGCCGCCTACGGCCTCGCCCCGGTGGTCCGCCTCGCCGACGCCTTCGAGCGCGCCGTCCGCGCCGAGCCGCGCGGCTGTCCGGCCGGCCTTTACTTCGACCGGATGCGCGACGCGATCGGCTGCGACCGGCTCGACGATTCGGCGAGCGAGGCCCTCCTCGCCTCGGTCGAGGTCCGCTACGGCATCTGAATGGAAGCCCTGGTCACCGCCTTCGTCGCCGCCTTCCTCGCCGAATGGGGCGACAAGACCCAGCTGATCGCCGCAATGCTCGCGGCCACTACGCGCAGGCCCGGCCAGGTCCTCGCCGGCCTGTTCCTCGCCGCTTTGGCGAGCAATGTCATCGCCGCCATCGCGGGCGTCTTCATCGCCCACAGCATCACCATCCGGGCGATGACCCTGATGGTCGCGCTGGCCTTGCTCTTCGCCGGCCTCTCCGGCCTGCTCCAACGCAGACCCCCCACGCCGGCCACCCTGCGCCTGCCGATCCTCACCGCCTTCATCCTCTGCCTCGCCGCCGAATTCGGCGACCGCACCCAATTCCTCACCTTCGCCCTCGCCGGCCGCTTCGCCAGCGCCCCGCTGGCGGCGGCGGGCGCGACGGCGGGGATCTTGGCGGCGTGCCTGCCGGCGGTGGTGCTGGGGGAGAAGCTGCGGGAGGTCGTGCCGCTCCGGGCGATCCGCTACGCGGTCGCGGCGCTCTTCCTGGTCGCGGGCTTCATCGCCGCGGTGAAGGCGCTACAACTGGCCTGATGAAATTTCCGCGGATCGCCCGCTGGGCGCTGATTCTTCTCGTCGTGACCCTCGCGGGCGCCTGGCTGGCGGGCACCGTGATCGCTTGGCCGCACAACAGCATTGTGCCCCCACCGCCGCCGCCCGCCCGCATCGTCCATTTCACGAGCAGCGACGGCGTGCCGATCGCCGCCAATTATTGGCCCGGCGCGCGTGAGGACGGGCCGGCCGTCCTGCTGCTCCACGGCATCAACAACACGCGCGACCGGCTGACTCCGCACGCAATCTGGCTGAACGGGCTCGGCTATGCGGTGCTTGCCATCGACTTTCGGGGCCATGGCGAATCGGGCGCGGAATCGCGCACTTTCGGTCTCTACGAGGCGCGCGACGCCGCCGCGGCGCTGGCCTTCCTTCGGGCGCGGGCACCCCGCCGGAAGGTCGGCGTGGTCGGCATCTCGCTGGGCGGTGCGGCGGCCCTGCTCGGCGACGAGGGTCCGCTGCCGGTGGAGGCGATGGTGCTCCATGCCGTCTATCCGGACCTGCGCACCGCGATCGTCAACCGTCTCGCCCGCGTCGGCAGCCGTCCGATCGCCCGGCTGGGCGAGCCATTGCTCTCCTACCAATCCTGGCTCCGCTACGGCGTCGGGCCGTCGCGCATCGCTCCCATAGACGGCATCCGCAATTACCGGGGCCAAGTCCTGATCGTCGCCGGCACCGCCGATCGCGACACCAGCGTTGCCGACACGCGCGCCCTCTATGCCGCCGCGCCCGGCCCCAAGGCGCTCTGGCTCGTGGACGGCGCCGACCATATCGCGACCAGCATCCTCTGGTCGGACGAATATCGGGCGCGCGTGAGCCGGTTCTTCGAGCAAAGCCTGGGATGGCCGGAGGCGACGGCGCGCTAGAAAATGGCGTCGAGCAGGCCGAACAGCATCAGGCAACCGAGCACGATGACGACCAGAACGACGAGACCGATGAGACGCAGCATGACATCCTCCAAAGCCGGGTTCGCGGGCGACAACGGCGGGGCGCCGCCCGCGTTCCGCTAATGGTCAACGGGACCGATGCGGATCAGCCACAGGTCGGGCACCGCGCCGAGCCGCAGCGGCAGGCCGCTGGTGCCGAGGCCGGCGGTGACGATCAGGGTCCGGCCGTTCTCGCGGATCAGGCCGCAGGCATAGCGCTGGCCGTATCTCGACAAGGTTTTCACTGCGCCGATGAAGGGCAGCCGGACCTGGCCGCAATGGGTGTGGCCGGCAAGCATGAGACCGACGTCGCCGGGCAGCTCCGGGAAGGGGTCGGGGCTGTGGCTCAACAGTACGCGGGCGCCCGGCAGCCGCCGCATCGCGGCCACCGTCGCCGCCGGCCGATCGCGGCGCGTGAAGGGGTCGTCGAGCCCGCCGAGCGCGAGCGGCCCAGCCGTCACCGCCTCGTTGTCGAGCAGGCGCACGCCGGCCGCGGCCAGCGCCCGATGGGCTTCGGCGCCGTCACGCCAATGGTCGTGATTGCCCATCACGGCGAAGGTCCCGAGCCGCGGCCTGAGCCCCGCGAGCGGCGCGGCCGCCTGCCCTTGCGAATAGTGGCGGGTCGAGGTGCGCTTGTCGCTGACGAAGTCGCCGGCGATCAGCACGATGTCGGGCCGGAAGGCGTTGATCTGGGCGACGATCCGCTGCAGCCGCTCGGGCGGCATGTCCGGCCCGGCGACATGGATGTCGGAAATCAGCACAGCGCGGATCGGCGGCGCGCCGGCGGGCCAGTCGGCCAGGCCGATCCTTGCCTCGCGCACGACCGGATCGGCGACGGCCGTCCAATAGGCCCAGCCGGTCAGGACCAGGCCGAGGGCAACCAGGAGCAGCAGGATGCGTATTAGGATCTTCATGACGCTTGCGTTTCGACACCGATAGCCCGGAAAAGCCAAGGCCATGCGCGATTTCTCCCAGCTGCTCGATGCGCTCGTCTATACGCGCTCGCGGACGGCGAAGCTGAAGCTGATCGGCGATTACCTTAGGCGCACCCCCGATCCCGACCGCGGCTATGCGCTGGCGGCGCTGACCGGGGAGCTCGATCTGCCGGCGGTGAAGCCGGCCGCGATCCGCGCCATCGCCGAGGAACGGGTCGATCCGGTGTTGCTCTACATGAGCCGGGACTATGTCGGCGACATGGCCGAGACGGTGTCGCTGCTGTGGCCCGTGCCTGAAGGCCAGGCCGCCGACCTCGACGACGGCACTCTGCGCCTCTCTGTGGTGGTGGAGCGGCTGGCGAGCCTCGGCCGCGCCGAGGCGCCCGGCGCGCTCGCCTCGATGCTCGACCATCTCGACGTCAGCGGCCGCTTCGCGCTTCTGAAGCTCGCCACCGGAGCCCTGCGCATCGGCATCTCGGCCCGCCTCGCCAAGGTCGCTCTGGCCCAGGCGTTCGGGCTCGACGTCGATGCGGTGGAGGAGGTCTGGCACGGTATCGGACCGCCCTACGCGGCGATCTTCGACTGGGCGGAGGGGCGCGGCGAGCAGCCCACGGCCGAAAACGTCCCGGTCTTCCGCCCGTTCATGCTCGCCCACCCGCTCGAGGAGACGCGCGTGTCGCTCGACGACTATGTCGCCGAGTGGAAGTGGGACGGTATCCGCGTCCAGCTCGTCCACGCCGGTGGCGAGACCCGGCTCTACAGCCGGGCCGGCGACGACATCACCGGCTCCTTCCCGGACGTCGCCGAGGCGTTCGGACAAGAAGGCGTGCTCGACGGCGAGCTGCTGGTGAAGGGCTCGTTCCAGGGCGGCCAGGAGGCGGGCGGCGCCGCGAGCTTCAACGCGCTTCAGCAACGGCTCGGGCGCAAGCTCGTCTCGGCGAAGATGCTCGGCGACTATCCCGCCTTCGTCCGCCTCTACGACATCCTGTTCGACGGCGGTGAGGACCTCAGGGCGCTGCCGCTGATGGAACGCCGGGCCCGGCTCGAAGCCTTCGTCGCCCGGCTCGACCCGGACCGCTTCGACCTTTCCGCCTTGATCGAGGCGAAGGATTTCGCGGCGCTGGAAGAAATCCGCGCCGGCGCCCGCGACGCCTCGATCGAAGGGGTGATGCTGAAGCGCCGCGACAGCCTCTATGTGACCGGCCGCAAGACCGGGCTTTGGTACAAATGGAAGCGCGACCCGCTCGTCGCCGATTGCGTGCTGATGTACGCCGCGCGCGGCAGCGGCAAGCGCTCGTCCTATTACTCCGACTATACGTTCGGCTGCTGGACCGAAGAGGGCGGGGGCGAGCTGCTCCCGGTCGGCAAGGCCTATTTCGGCTTTACCGACGAGGAGCTGAAATGGCTCGACCGCTTCGTGCGCAACCACACAACCGGCCGCTTCGGCCCGGTCCGCGAGGTCGAGAAGAGCCTGGTCCTCGAAGTCGCCTTCGATTCGATCCACCTCTCCAAACGCCACAAATCCGGCCTCGCCATGCGCTTCCCGCGAATCTCCCGGATCAGGACGGACAAACCGGCGAACGAGGCCGACACGATAGAGACGCTAAGGAGGATGGCGACTTGAAGCCCTCTCCCACCGGGAGGGGGGGGCAGGCTCAGCACTGCCGAGAGGTCTACTCAGGCTGTCGGCCGGGCCCTCGGCGCAAGCGCGCGGCCGATCGTTCGGAAGTCGCGGCCGCCGGCCTGCAGCGCGTCGCCGCAGCGGCCGAGCAGGTGCTCGCGCTCGGCGCCGGCGGGCGCTTCCGCCTCCAGCGCCGCCGCCGGGTCGAAGCCGGCGCCGGCCGAGTCGAGCCGGCCGAGGAAATATTGCGCGGCCGTCCGGCCGAGCGACTGGATCCCGGGATCCGAATCCTCGGCCAGCTCGGCCATCAGCCGGAAGCAGCGCTGGTCGAGCGCCGCGCCGGCGACCGGCTCGCTGGCCGGCTGGGATGTCGAAACGGCCGCCATTAGGCTGGCCGCGAGCAGCACGCTTTCCATGGCCGTCTTGGTAAACGGCAAAGGTTCACGCCCGGTCGCCCGAAATGGTTGACGCGACGGTAAGCACGAAAAAGCGCGCCGATCCGGGACCGGCGCGCTCTTCGATTCTCAGGACGTGGTTACTGGATCGGGACCAGGTTGACCGCTGCGGTCTTGCCGCGCCGGTCCACCTCCAGTTCGAACTCGATCCGGTCGCCCTCGTTCAGCGAGATCATCCCGGCGCGCTCGACCGCCGAGATATGGACGAACGCGTCGGGCTGGCCGTCGTCGCGGGTGATGAAGCCGAAGCCCTTGGTCGCGTTGAAGAACTTGACCGTGCCCGAGGCCTTCTCGCCGGTCAGCTCGCGCTGCGGGCCGCGCTCGCGCGCGCCGCCGCCGCCGCGATCCTCGACCGGGAGCGGGTCGCCCTCGATCTTGAGGTCGGTCGCCGAGACCCGGCCGCCGCGGTCGACGAGGGTGAATTCGAGCGGCTGGCCCTCGGCCAGGCCGGTGAGGCCCGCCTGCTCGACCGCGCTGATGTGCACGAACACGTCCTCGCCGCCATCGTCGCGGACGATGAAGCCGAAGCCCTTCTGGCCGTTGAAGAATTTGACGACGCCCTTGGCCTCGCCGACGACCTGGGGCGGCATTCCGCCGCCGCCGCCACCGCCACCGCCGCGGAACCCGCCGCCGCCGCCGCCGCGATAACCGCCGCCGCCGCCTCCGCCGAAGCGGTCGCCGCCGCCGCCGCCATAGCCGCCACCGCCGCCGGCATAACCGCCGCCGCCGCCGAAGCGGTCGCCGCCGCTCCGCTCTCCAAATCCGCCACCGCCGAAGCCGCTGCCCTCGTCACCGAAACCGTCGCGCTTGTCTCTGCCGCGCCCGCCGCGCTCTCCGCGGCGCCCTTTGTCGAAACCCATCTGTATCAAGTACTTTCGTGTGCCCGTCCCCTGTCAAAACCACTGCGCCGGGCAAAGCGCGCAACGGCCTTGGCGCCGGAAGTCGGCGCAACGGCGACTCACATAACGCAAAAAATCCAATCCCGCGAGAGGTTTTGGCTGTGGACAATTTTGCCGGCGCTGCCGCGCATTGCCCCGGTCCGCCGCTTCATGCATGGGCGGGGCCTAGTCAACGGGGACAGACATGATCGACGCTCTCGCCATCTTCGCCCAGCCCGAGGCCTGGGCCGCGCTCGCCACCCTGATCGTGCTCGAGGTGGTGCTCGGCATCGACAATCTCATCTTCATCTCGATCCTGTCCAACAAGCTGCCTCTGGCCCAGCGGCAGCGGGCGCGGCGGATCGGCATCAGCCTGGCGCTGATCATGCGCCTCGTCCTGCTCTCCGGAATCGCCTGGCTGGTCGGGCTGACCGCAGCCGTGTTCGATCTCGGCATTCAAGGCGCGCCCGGCGTGCATGGCGAGCCGGGTTTCGAAACCGCCTTCTCCTGGCGCGACCTGATCCTGATCGCCGGCGGCCTGTTCCTGGTCTGGAAGGCGACCAAGGAAATCCACCACAATGTCGACCCCAGCCCGAACGACGACGTCTTCGACACCTCCAAGCCGACGCTCGCCTTCGGCGCCGCGATCGTCCAGATCCTGCTGCTCGACATCGTCTTCTCGATCGATTCGATCCTGACCGCGGTCGGCATGACCGAGCATCTGCCGATCATGGTCGTCGCGGTGCTGGTCGCGGTCGGCGTCATGCTGCTCGCCGCCGACCCGCTCGCCAACTTCATCGCCAAGAATCCGACGGTGGTGATGCTGGCGCTGGGCTTCCTGCTGATGATCGGCGCGGTGCTGATAGCCGACGGCTTCGGCGTGCACGTTCCCAAGGGCTATATCTACGCCGCCATGGCCTTTTCGGCCCTGGTCGAGGGGCTCAACATGTTCGCGAGGCAGGCCCGGGCGCGGAAGGAAGCGGCGATGTCCGCGTCCGAAGATGCCGGCTGAGCGTTATTGAGCGTTAAGGGCCGAACGCCTATGCCGATGCCATGACCGTCTATTTTCACGAGGAAGACCTGCCCGCCGGCGTGCTCGGCGAGGGGCCGATCGCCGTCGACACCGAGACGATGGGGCTTCAGCTCGGCCGCGACCGGCTTTGCGTGGTGCAGCTTTCGGACGGCGGCGGCGACGAGCATCTGGTCCGCTTCGGCCCGGGCAGCGACTATTCGGCGCCCAATCTCAAGGGGGTGCTCGCCGATCCGTCGCGGCTGAAGCTCTATCATTTCGCCCGCTTCGACCTTGCCTCGATCCAGGCCTATCTTGGGGTGATGGCGGCGCCGGCCTATTGCACCAAGACCGCCTCGCGCCTGATCCGCACCTATACCGACCGGCACGGGCTCAAGGACCTGGTCAGGGACCTGCTCGGCACCGAAATCTCCAAGCAGCAACAGAGCTCGGACTGGGGCGCGCCGGAGCTCAGCGACGCGCAGAAGGATTATGCCGCCTCGGACGTGCGCTATCTCCACCAGCTCAAGGATAAGCTCGACGTCCGCCTCGCCCGCGAGGGCCGTACCGCGCTGGCCCAGGCCTGCATGGACTTCCTTCCGCACCGGGCCATCCTCGATCTCGCCGGCTGGGCCGAGCAGGACATCTTCGCCCATGTCTGAGCCTCGCAATGTCTGAGCAGGCCGACAGCGAACGCCGGCTGAAGCGCGGCTGGGCGGCGCCGGGCGGTAGCCACGACCGGGTCGTCAAGGCGCTGAAGATCCTGCTTCCGGCGCTAATCGGGGTGATGTTCGCCTTCCTGGTCTTCTCGCCGCTCGAGGAGAAGCAGGAGGTCAGCTTCCTGCTCGACAAGAACAAGGTCGGCAGCGCCGAGGAGAGGCTCAAGGTCTCGGCCGCCCAATATCGCGGCCAGGACGACGCCGGCCGGCCGTTCGTTTTGTCGGCGCGCTCGGCGCTGCAGGCGACCTCGGCCCAGCCGATCGTCCAGATCAGCGGCCTTTCGGCCCGAATCATGCTCGACAACGGCCCGGCCGGCTTCCAGGCGGAGCGGGCGCGCTACAATATGGACAACGACCATGTCGACGTGGTCGGCCCGATCCTGTTCAGCGCCGCCGACGGCTACCGGATGGGGACCCGCGACGTGACCGTGAACATGCGGGCCCGCACTTTGGTCAGCCGCGGCGCGGTGGACGGGCAAATGCCGTTGGGCCGCTTTTCGGCCGAGCAGCTGAAGGTCAATCTGCCGGACCGGCGGGTCGAGCTCAACGGCCGCGCCCGCTTGCATATCGTCCAGGGGGGCCTCAGATGAGGGGGATGAAGCGCTTCCTTCCTTTCGCTTTGCTGCCACTGCTCGCGGTCGCGCCCGCGGCCGGCCAGTCCGGCTCGGCGTTGAAAGGGCATAACACCGACGCGCCGGTGGATGTGGCCGCCGACCGGATCGAGGTGCAGGACCGCGCCGACCGCGCCATCTTCTCGGGCAATGTCGACGTCCGCCAGGGCGATTTGCGCCTGCAGGCGTCGCGGCTCACCGTCGCTTATGCGAGCGCCGGCGGAATCGACATCAAGCGGCTCGAGGCGAGCGGCGGGGTCACCTTGACCAGCCCGACCGAGAATGCGCGCAGCCAGTTCGCCATTTACGATCTCGACCGCCGGCTGGTGACGATGATCGGCGCGGTCAGCCTGACCCGCGGCCCCAACCATGTCCAGGGCGGCCGCCTCGTCCTCGACCTCGACAGCGGCCGGGCGGTGATGGACGGCGGCACCGCCGGCGCCCCCGACACCAGCGCCAATGGCGGCCGGGTCACCGGCCGCTTCACCGTGCCGCGGCGGAGCGGGAACAACTGACTCCTCAGGAGTCATCCCGGACTTGATCCGGGATCCATGAACACGAACCTCCCGGAATCATCGCCAACGCCTGTGTTCATGGGTCCCGGCTTTCGCCGGGATAACTCCACAGGAAAAACGCATGCATAAAGCTTGCCAGTTGTCGGCGCGTACCTGATCGCCTAACTAGGCCAAAGGGATAGCCGGAGCAGGCATGAACGAGACCATCGCCATCGACAGGGCGCACGCCGACGCGGCGATCGGCGAGCTCGATCATGGCCTCTCGGTCGTGTCGATCGCCAAGTCCTACGACAAGAAAGCGGTGCTGACCGACGTCTCCCTCGGCGTCGACCGCGGCGAGGTGCTCGGCCTGCTCGGCCCCAACGGCGCCGGCAAGACCACCTGTTTCTATTCGATCATGGGCCTGGTGAAGCCGGATTCGGGCCGCATCCTGCTCGACGGCCAGGACATTACCGGCCTGCCCATGTACCGCCGGGCGATCCTCGGCCTCGGCTATCTGCCGCAGGAGACCTCCATCTTCCGCGGCCTCACCGTCGCCCAGAATATCATGGCGGTGCTCGAGGTCGCCGAGCCGAACCGGAAGGCGCGCGAGGAGCGGCTGGAGCAGTTGCTCGCCGAATTTCACATCGAGCCGTTGCGCGACGCGCCGGCCATGGCGCTGTCGGGCGGAGAGCGTCGGCGCTGCGAGATCGCCCGGGCGCTCGCCGCCAACCCCTCGATCATGCTGCTCGACGAGCCCTTCGCCGGCATCGACCCGATCTCGATCCAGGACATTCGCGACCTGATCAGGGAGTTGAAGAAGCGCAATATCGGCGTCCTGATCACCGATCATAACGTTCGCGAGACGCTCGACATCGTCGATCGCGCCTGCATCATTTATGGCGGCCAGGTCCTGTTCGCCGGCAGCCCCGAAGACCTCGTCGCCGACGAGAATGTCCGCCGCCTCTATCTGGGCGAAAGCTTCGAGTTGTAGGCCATGGTCCTCCGCATTCGTCATTGCGAGGAGCGAAGCGACGAAGCAATCCAGACTGCGTCGGTCCGTCGACCTGGATTGCTTCGCTCCGCTCGCAATGACGGGACGAAGTGACGATGGCTCTCGGCCCCCGCCTCGACCTAAGACAATCCCAATCGCTGGTGATGACGCCGCAGCTGCAGCAGGCGATCCGCCTGCTCGCGCTGTCCAACCTCGAGGTCGAGACCTTCATCGCCGAGGAGCTGGAGAAGAATCCGCTGCTCGACTCGACCGGCGGCGAGGATGAATCGGCGCCGGCCGCGGAACCAGAGCGTGAAGGCGAGGAGTTCGATCCGGATCCCTTGCCGGAGATCGACGCGGGCGGCGGCGAGAGCGCGCTCGACGTCGACCAGAACAGCGAGGATTTCCACCAGGACAGCGCCGCCGATTCGATGCAGGGCCTGTCGATGGAGGGGATCGGTGCCGGCGGTTCCGAGGATGGCCCTGATTTCGACGCCTTCGCCAGCGACGACGTCTCGCTCGCCGACCATCTCCGCCGGCAGGCTGGCGAATTGCTGTCCGGCGCCGACTTCGTCATCGCCGAGCGGATCATCGATCAGATCGACGAGACCGGCTATTTCCACGCTTCCCTGCTCGAGATCGCGCAGAAGCTCGGCGTGCCGCTCCAGGATGCCGAGCGGGTCCTCGCCGTGATCCAGACCTTCGATCCCGCGGGCGTCGCCGCGCGCAGCCTCGCCGAATGCCTGGCCCTGCAGGCCAGGGACGCCAATCGCTACGACCCGGCGATGGCGCGGCTGATCGACAATCTGGATTACCTCGCCAAGGGCAATCTCGCCGCGCTGAAGCGCATCTGCCAAGTCGACGACGAGGACATGGCCGACATGATCCGCGAGCTTCGCGCCTACGATCCCAAGCCCGGCTGCCGGTTCATGGCTTCAGACCGTATCGACGCGATCGTCCCCGACGTGTTCGTCGCCCGGAAAGGCGCCGGCTGGGCGGTCGAGCTCAACCATTCGACCCTGCCCAAGCTCCTCGTAAACCGGACTTATTATAACGAGCTGGCGAGCGGGCCGCAGGACCGGGCGTCCAAGGCGTGGCTCAACGAATGCCTGCAGAGCGCAAATTGGCTGATGAAGGCGCTCGACCAAAGGGCGCGGACGATCGTCAAGGTCGCCTCGGAGATCGTCACCCGGCAGGAAGGCTTCTTCCGCCACGGCGTGTCGCAGCTGAAGCCGCTGACCCTGCGCGCCGTCGCCGAGACGATCGGGATGCACGAATCGACGGTCAGCCGGGTGACCTCGAACAAATATCTGGCCTGCGAGCGCGGCCTGTTCGAGCTGAAATATTTCTTCACCTCGGGCATCCAGAGCAATGACGGCGGCGACGCGGCCTCCTCGGAGGCGGTGAAGAGCCGGATCAGGGCGCTGATCGCCGCCGAGGACGCCCATGCGATCCTTTCGGACGACCAGCTGGTCGAGATGCTGAAAGGCGAAGGTTTCGACATCGCGCGGCGCACCGTCGCCAAATATCGCGAGGCGATCGGCCTTGGCTCCTCGGTCCAGCGCCGCCGGCAGAAGGCGATCGGCAGGGCGGCCTGAACGCGCCGCTCAGACGTGAAGGCCGGCCGTCGTCAGCAGATCGGACGAGAAAACGAAACGTTCTTCCGCCGTCGGCAGCAATTGGGCGCGCGCCTTGTTCCAGTCATCGACCTTGCCGCCATAGCTTGCGCGCACGCGCTCCCTGGTGAGGCTGTTGAGCTTCCCCCAATGCTGCGAGTAGGGGAATTTCGCCTTGTCGAAGGCGGTACGGACCGCCTCGATCACCTGGCGGGTCTTCGGATTCTCGACGCCGTCGATGTCGATGATGCAGGTCCGGTCATATTGGACGAACGACAGCAGGCCCGGAGAGCCGGTCGCGTAGCGGCAGGCGAAGGTCGCCGGCGCGCCCGGCACCGTCTTGAACGCGGCCCGCCCGATCGCCAGCGCCTCGGAGACGCGGTTGGCCGGGACGGCGACCGAGGCGCCGGCCGAGCCGGGCTTGGAAGAGGTGTAGGTGTAGGTCTCGCCCGGCGTCTTGAGCTTGTTCTCGAACGGCGCCAGCTGCTGGCTCATCGCCAGCTTGACGAGCGCCGGCGTCAGCTGCGGCGCCAGGGTCACCAATTTGCTGAACACGGCGGGAAGGTCGTTGCCCGCCTCGTAGCCCGATTTGAGGCTCGGATCGGCCTTGTAGCTCGCCGGACAATCCTCCTTGTAGCGGGTGGTTACGTAAGCGATCTTCTCGGCCGGGTCGGGATTGACCACGGCCTGGAAGAAGTAAGGCCGCTTGCCCGGAAGCGGCAGATCGACGCCGCCGAAATCGAGCGAGTTCATCGCCGGCTCTATCTTGGCCAGCTCCATCTTGCGCAGGAAGGAGCGCAACAGATAGATTTCCACGGTCCGCAGCAACACCGAATGGACGATGCCGAGCGCGCCGAGGCTGACCAATGCGGCCCGGAACAGCAATTTGTCGCGGACCAGCTCGGCGCCCAACATGGCTGCGAACGCCTTGGTCATCACCGGCCGGTCGGGGTCCTCCAGCCACAGATTGCGTGTGCCGGTGAGCAGTTGAAGGCCCAGAACCTCGCCTTCCGCCGCCCCCATGTCGATCGCCGAGCCGTGTGCGCCGGTGCCGATCAGCCCGGCGATGGTCTGGCCGTTGCTCGCGCCGGTGGTCCGGAGCGAGCGGCGGCGGTCGGCTTTCTCGATCTTGAGGTTGATTTCGGCGATGGACGTGCCGGCCTGGACAAAGGCCAACTCCTTCGGATCGCCGCCATATTCGGGCGCGACCACGCTCTTGCCAAGGACGAAGTCGTGGTTGAGGGCGCTCGTCTGCAGGGCCCAGCCGTCCCTCGCCGCCGCGACCTCGGAAAAGGACCAGCGCGATCCCACCGCCCGCAGCCGCACCTTCTGGGCGATGGCGTGCCGGATCAGCCTTTGAATCCGCTCCGCCGTCGCCCGCATATTGTCGAGCGACGCGGCGGCGGATGGATTGCGGATCTTCCACAGGCCCTTGATCGGCACGGTCACCGTGCCGTGGAAGTTGGTCCAGCTCGCGTCCTTGACCAGCTTGAGGAATTCATCCTCCGGCATCGGCGCTTCCGCCCGGGCTGTCGTCCCCGATGGTCCCGGTCGTGGAGGGGACCTTGGCACAGCGATATTCAATTCGCGTCGGCATCCACAGGCCGAGCGTGAGGACGGTGGCCAGCGCCTGCGCCAAGGTCTGGCGGACGCGCACCTCGTCGATCAGATTGGTGTCGCACTCGGCCACGTTACGGCGCTGGACGGCCCCCAGTCCGAAGCCGTTGCTGGAGATCGCTGCCGGCCGGTCGTCCGTCGGATTGGGGTTGCTGACGATGAGCTGATGGGTGACGCACCCGGAGGCGAGGAGCGGGACGGCGAGCAATGCGGCCAGACTGCGTCTCATCTTCCCCTCCCGACAAGCACAATAACCGAAACCTGCGTTTATACAACAGGAGGCCACCGAAGCACTTTCACGAATCATCTTTTCTTAGGTCGCCCAGCTTGAACGTTTCTTTGCCGAACGGTCCGCGCTCCTGCGGGGATCGGGCACGGGGAAACCGGCCCGAGCCGAACCGGCAACAATAATCGGCTTTCGCTGGAACCTAAGCCGCGCTTGCGCTTTGTGCGCTTGGGTGTCTTACGCAACATCCGGGGTGCTCCGGCTGGGCCGGGCGCCCCTCTTTTTGCAGGGGAGAGTTTATGAAGACCATCGTCAAGATCGCCGCCGCGGCGGGCCTGATCGCCCTCGGCGCGTGCAACAACCAGAGCGCCACCGAGAACAAGGCCGACAATATCGAGGCCGCCAGCGAGAATGTCGCCGACAATCTCGACGAGATGGCCGACAACGCCTCGACCGACGCCGCCGAGGACGCGCTCGACAACCAGGCCGCGGCGACCCGCGAAGCCGGCGAGAATGCGGCCGAAGCGGTTCGCGAGAGCAACTCCGCGAACTGATCGGCTCGCAGCCACCAGACTCGGGGGCGTCCCGCCGGGGCGCCCCTTTTGATTCGGCGCGATTGCGCTCGGTGGAACGGCGGGATAGCCATTGGCCATGCGCAACCGGCTCGCCCTCGCCATGCTGCTCGTCCTCTCGGCCTGCGGAATGCCGGAGGCGCGCCTCAGGGCCGGGCTGATCGACGCCGGCCTGTCCGAGCCGCTCGCCGCCTGCATGGCCGAGCGGATGGTCGACCGGCTGTCGCTGACCCAGCTCAGGCGGATCGGCGATCTGCCGCGGGCGCGGGCGGCAACCTCGGTCGCCGAGTTCCTGCGCCGGGTGCGCTCGCTGCGCGATCCCGAAATCTGGAGCGTCAGCTCGAGCTCGGCGGCGGTCTGCGCGACCGGGCTGGCGCGCTGATGGCGCTGGCGCTGCTGCTTGCCGCTCAAATCGCGGCCGCCGCGCCGCTGGACTGCCAGACCGCGCTCGGCCCGCTCTACGAGGGCACCGAGGAAGCGGCGTTGCCGGGACAGGTGGACGGCACCACGATCCGGGACGCCCGCGCCCTGATCGCGCTGCGCCGTACCCAGGGCGACGCGCTGATTACGGTCAAAGGCGGCAATTTCTCTCGCGCCGATTTCCGCGGTGCGCGGCTGCACAATATCTGCTTTCTCGACACCAACCTCTCCGGCAGCGACTGGCGCGACGCGCAGGCGCCTGGAATCGGCTTCATCCGCGCCAATCTGGGCGGCGCCAACCTGGCGGATGCGCGACTCGATCGGATCCTGCTCCGCAATTCCGACATGACCAACGTCCATGGCGAGCGCGCAGTCCTGAGCAACGGCCGCCTCGACGGCGGCTGGTTCGACGGCAAGCTCGACAATTTCCGGTTGGACCAGGCCGATCTCACGAATTTCCGCTTCGAATGCGGGATCACGCTCGACGACGGCTGCCCGGTCTATACCGCGGACGGGGAGTTCAGCCTGCGCGAAGCGAATTTGCGCGGCGCCAATCTCTTCTATTGGGCGACAATCGAGGGCGCGACCATCGACCGGACGGAGGTGCCGCCGGACCAGCTCCGCGCGCTGCGCACGACCCGCCTGGCCGGGCCGATCCTGATCCACGGCTACCAGACCAATGTCGAGATCACGCCGGCCGAATATCGGACGCTGCTCCCGCATCTCCTCGATCCGGAACGGCCACGCCAGGAAGCTCCGCAGCGCCCGGCCGGTCCGCCCGACTGGGCGCGGCCGGGAACCACCGCCTTGTTCGTCAACGCATCCCTGCTCTTCGACGACGCCTTCCGCGAGACCGCGCTCTACCGGCGGCTGGTGCCCGCCTTGATCGCCGCCTCCGATATGCACGTCATCGTGACGGTGCGGCCCGACGGCGGCATCGATGCGGAGGGCGAGGCGGTCGGCGCCAATGCCCATATGTGCTCGCTCGGCGGCGAGGGGCTGCGCTTCGATCCCGCGACCGGCTATTATTCCGGCCCCTACGAGGCCCGGCCCGACGACCCGCCCGGCTGGCGCGGGCGACAGGCGCCCGTGCTGATGCTCTATGGCGAACGGGCGGAGGTCTATGGCGGCGGCCGCGCCTTTCGCGAGGACAGCGAATATCCGGTCGGCGATTATGCGAGCTGCGGCGCGCGCGCGGGCTTCGACACGATGGTCCGGGTGCCGGCGAGCGCGGCCGAGATCGAACGGCTGCGCGGCGGCGCGGAAGGCGAGCCGGACGGGCCGTCCTGACGCTTCCCATCGCGCCAAGTCTATGCTTTAGGCGCGGCCCATGAACATCCACGAATATCAGGCCAAGGACCTGCTGGCGAAGTTCGGCGTGCCGGTGCCCGCCGGTCATGCCGCGATGAGCGTCGAGGAGGCGGTGGCAGCGAGCGCGAAGCTTCCGGGACCGCTCTACGTCGTCAAGGCGCAGATCCACGCCGGCGGCCGCGGCAAGGGCAAGTTCAAGGAATTGGGCCCCGACGCCAAGGGCGGCGTCCGGCTGGCGCGGACCGAGCAGGAGGTGCGCGACGCGGCCGCCGAGATGCTCGGCAACACCTTGGTGACCGTGCAGACCGGGCCGCAGGGCAAGCAGGTCAACCGGCTCTACGTCACCGACGGCGTCGACATCGCGAAGGAATTCTACCTGGCGCTGCTGGTCGACCGGAAGACCGGGCGGATCGCCTTCGTCGCCTCGACCGAGGGCGGCATGAACATCGAGGACGTCGCCCACGACAATCCGGAGAAGATCCACACCTTCACCGTCGATCCCGCCACCGGCTTCATGCCGCATCACGGCCGCGCCGTCGCCCACGCGCTGGGCCTCGAGGGCGAGCTCAACAAGCAGGCGCAGAAGGTGGCGAAATTGCTCTACGACGCCTTCCTCGGCACCGACGCCGCGCAGATCGAGATCAACCCGCTCGCGGTCACCGACGATAATCGCCTGCTCGTGCTCGACGCCAAGGTCGGCTTCGACAACAATGCCGAGTTCCGCCACCCCGATCTCGAAGCGCTTCGCGACGAGAGCGAGGAGGACCCGATGGAGCTCGAGGCGTCGAAGCACGACCTCGCCTACATCAAGCTCGACGGCAATATCGGCTGCATGGTCAACGGCGCCGGCCTCGCCATGGCGACGATGGACATCATCAAGCTGAACGGCGCTTTCCCGGCCAATTTCTGCGACGTCGGCGGCGGCGCCTCCAAGGAGAAGGTGACGGCGGCGTTCAAGATCATCCTCTCCGATCCCGCCGTCGAGGGCATCCTGGTCAACATCTTCGGCGGCATCATGCGCTGCGACATCATCGCCGAGGGGATCGTCGCCGCGGCGCGCGAGATCGACATCCAGGTGCCGCTGGTGGTCCGCCTCGAAGGCACGAACGTCGAGGAGGGCAAGCGCATTCTCGCCGATTCCGGGCTCGCGATCGTGCCGGCGGAGGATCTCGGCGACGCCGCAAGGAAGATCGTGGCCGAGGTGAAGGTCGCGGCCTAGCTTGATTTAACCCGTCACCCCGGCGAAGGCCGGGGTCTCGGGACGAGAAGTCACGGCTGTCTCCACGAGATCCCGGCCTTCGCCGGGATGACGAAGAGAGGGAAGAACGATGAAGCTCCTGGTCGCCGTCAAGCGGGTGATCGATTTCAACGTCAAGCCGCGGGTCAAGGCCGACGGCTCGGGCGTCGATCTCGCCAACGTGAAGATGAGCATGAACCCGTTCGACGAGATCGCGGTCGAGGAGGCGATCCGCCTGAAGGAAAAGGGCGTCGCGACCGAGATCGTCGCGGTCTCGATCGGCCCGGCCAAGGCGCAGGAGACATTGCGCACCGCCCTCGCCATGGGCGCCGACCGCGCGATCCTGATCCAGACCGATCCTGACGTTAACGGGGGGGAGGTCGAGCCGCTGGCCGTCGCCAAATTGCTCGCCAAGGTCGCGGAGGAGGAGCAGCCCGGCCTGGTCATCCTCGGCAAGCAGGCGATCGACGACGATTCCAACCAGACCGGGCAGATGCTCGCCGCCCTGCTCGGCTGGCCGCAGGGCACCTTCGCCTCCAAGGTCGAGGTCTCGGGCGACAAGGTCGACGTGACCCGCGAGGTCGACGGCGGCCTCGAGACGGTGAAGCTCAATACGCCGGCCGTGGTCACCACCGACCTGCGCCTCAACGAGCCGCGTTACGCCTCGCTGCCCAACATCATGAAAGCCAAGTCCAAGCCGCTCGCCCAGAAGACCCCCGGCGATTACGGCGTCGACACCGCGCCGCGGCTGACGATTCTCAAGGTCGAGGAGCCGTCGAAGCGGCAGGCGGGCGTGAAGGTCGGCTCGGTCGACGAGCTGATCGGGAAACTCAAGACCTTGGGAGTGGTGGCATGAGCGTCGCTTTGGTGCTTGTCGAACATGAGGGCGGCGAGGTGAGGGACGCGACCCTCGCCGCGGTCACCGCCGCCGCGAAGCTCGGCGAGGTGCACCTGCTCGTCGCCGGCCAGGGCGTCGGCGCGGTCGCCGCTGCCGCCGCGAAGATCGCGGGGGTGGCCAGGGTGCATGTCGTCGACGATGCGGCCTATGCCCACAATCTCGCCGAGAATGTCGCCCCGGTGGCCGTCGCCCTGGTCCGCGACCATTGCGACTATTTCGTCGCGCCTGCGACCACCACCGGCAAGAACGTCGCGCCCCGGGTCGCCGCTCTGCTCGACGTGATGCAGATCAGCGAAATCCTCTCGGTCGAGGGGCCGGACACCTTCACCCGGCCGATCTACGCCGGCAACGCCATCGCCACCGTCAAGTCGTCCGACGCCAAGAAGGTGATCACCGTGCGCGGCACCGCCTTCGAGAAAGCGGCGCGCGAGGGCGGCTCGGGGACGATCGAGCCCTTCTCCGGCGGCGGCGACGAGGGGCTCTCCTCCTATGTCGGCTCGGAGCTCAGCAAGTCGGAGCGGCCGGAGCTGACCTCGGCGAAGGTCATCGTCTCGGGCGGCCGGGCCTTCGGCTCGTCGGAGCAGTTCCACGCTCTCCTCGATCCGCTCGCCGACAAGCTGAAGGCCGGTGTCGGCGCCAGCCGCGCCGCGGTCGACGCCGGCTACGCGCCCAACGACTATCAGGTCGGCCAGACCGGCAAGATCGTCGCGCCGGAGGTCTATATCGCGATCGGCATCTCCGGTGCGATCCAGCACCTCGCCGGGATGAAGGACAGCAAGGTCATCGTCGCGATCAACAAGGACGAGGACGCGCCGATCTTCCAGGTCGCCGACGTCGGCCTGGTCGGCGATTTGTTCAAGATCGTGCCCGAGTTGACCGAAAAGCTCTGAAGGCGCGCGGCGATGCGGCAGAGCCTGCTCTACTTCATCGCCGCCGCCCTGTTCGCGGTCGCGACCGGGCTCAACCTGTTCAACCAGGGCCCGAACCTCAAGACCGGGCTCGGCCTGGTGCTCGCCTGGGCGATGGCGATGTTCGCCCTCCGGCTGCGCCGCGCGGGCACTTAGAAGCCGTCCAGGAAGGCGGCGACGTTGGCGCCGAGCGCGTCGAGCGCGTAGCCGCCTTCCATGACGATCAGAGCCGGCAAGCCGAGCGCGGCGATGCGGCGGGCCATGGCGGTGTAGTCGGCCGTCTCCAGGCGGAATTGGGAAAGCGGGTCGCCGACATAGGTGTCGGCGCCGAAGGAGACGACCAGCAGGTCCGGCGCGAAGGCGGCGATCCGCTCGAGCGCCGAATCGAGCGCTGGCGAATAGGCGGCGAAGTCGGTGCCGCGCGGCAGCGGCAGGTTGAGCGTCGCGCCTTCGCCCTCGCCTTCGCCGGTCTCGTCGGCGTGGCCCCAGAAGAAGGGATAATCGGTCCTCGGATCGGCGTGGAGCGAGGCGAACAGGATGTCGCCGCGGGCGTAGAAGATGTCCTGGGTGCCGTTGCCGTGATGATAGTCGACGTCGAGGATCGCCACGCGCTTGCCAGCCGCGATCCCCGCCTCGGCGGCGATGGCGGCGCTGTTCAGGTAGCAATAGCCGCCGAGATAGTCGGGGCCGCAATGATGGCCGGGCGGCCGGCACAGGGCGAAGGCGGCGCGCTCGCCGGCCAGCAACGCGTCGAGCGCGGTCAGCGCCGTCTGCGCGCTCCAATAGGCGGCCTCCCAGGTGCCCGAGGCGATCGGGCTCGAGACGTCGAAGCTGTATTGGCCGATGCGGGCGTCGATCCGGTCGAGCGCGAGCGGCCGCCGCCGCGCCACCGGCCAGGCATAGCCGATCGCGTCGCCCGCGCGCCCCGCCGCCCGCCAATCCTTGTGCGCCGACCAGAGGAAGGTGAGATAATCCTCGCTGTGCACCGCGCGAAGCGGCGCCTCGCCATGGTCGATCGCCGGTTCGCACGGGCCGATCGCGGCGAGGATGGCGTCGGCGCGGACCGGGCTTTCGGCGAAGGGCACGAAGGCGCCGTTGTGCAGCTCCAGCTCCGGCGCGTGGTCCCGCTGGCGGCCGTCGAAGAAGCAGCGCATCAGCGGGGCGGCGGGGCGAGATCGGACGGAAGGCTCGGTTCGGAGAGCAGTCGGCGCATTGCCGCCCAGCGCGCCGCCGGATCCGGGCCGGCGCGCTCGATATGCGCCTTCACCATCGCCTGGCCGAGGCCGTAATTGATCACATAGGCGCGGTAATGTTCGGTGAAGGCGATCGACTGCTCGGCGCGGCTGCGCGATTGCAGGCCGTAAAGCTGGGTGAGTTCGACCGCCCGGGCGCGGGTGATCCGGCCTTCGAGCAGGTCGCGAGCGATGGTGAAGCGGGCGCCGCTCAGTTCCTCGATCGCGTTCTGCAGCTCGAGATAGGTCTCGGCGCCGTCGCTCGACAGGCCGGCAAGGGGGTAGAGCACGCGCCGCTCGAATTCGAGCCGCTCGTTTCCGGGAAAAGCGAGCTCGACGCCGTAATTGGCCGAGCCCTCGGCGATGAAGCTCTGCGGCGAATAGAGCGGGTAGAGCATGAACTCGGTCCAGCCGCGGCCGCGCGCCAGATTCTGCTCGAGCAGCATGTTGAGGACGTGGTGGCCCGGATAGCCTTCGTGGCAGCCGAGCCCGACGACCCGGCCCATGCGCGAGGGCTGATCGGTGTTGACCTGGATGAGGCTGCGATAATTGCCCTGGTACCAATTGTAGCCCGACCAGGATTTGTCGGTGACGAATTCCAAGGTGAAGGCCTCGCCCTCGGGCAGCGGGATATGAGCGAGCGTGCGCCGCCGGCATTCGGCGATGGCGGCGCGCATCACGCCTTCCAGCCGATCGCGCGGGATGATGAAGCGGTCGGTGAAGGCGTCGACCCGCTCGGCCAGCGGCCGGGTGCCCGGCACCAGCCGCTCGATCCGGGCGAGGATCGGATCGTAGCTTTCGAGCGGCTGGATGATCCCTTCGAGATCGACGCCGTAGAGCCCGCGCGCCTCCTCGGCGAAGCTGAGCCGCTCGCCGCGCAGCATGCGCAGCCGGGTTTCGGCGGCGGTGAGCTGCGCGGTGAGGAAACGGGCGCGCTCGTCATTCCGGCCGGCAAGCGCCTGGCGCAGGTTGAGCGTTGCGGTCTGCAGCTGCTCCAGCGTGCGCGGGTTGGCATGAGCCGCTTCGCGCCGTTCGGGCGGGCCGTAATAAGCGTCGATATAGCCCTCGTCGCGCTCGCCGATCTCGAGCTGAAGCTGGATGTAATCGCGGGCGAGGGCATCGAGATCCCGCGCCGGCTCCGGCCGCGTCGTGGCGCAGCCGGCGAGCAGGGCGAAGGGGAGGAACAAGGCCACGAAGCCGGAAATAAGTTGAGGATGTTGAGACATGCCAAGAGGCATGTTCCAGGCCCCGCGCGGAAGTTTCCGAAGGTTCCGCTTCCAGAAGCGAAAAAACCCGTCTCCCGCCCGAGCGAAGTTCATGAAGTTCACGACCTGGCGGGTTTGCGCGAACTTCGCGGCTGAAACGCGAAAGGGGCGGTCGGCGGGGCAGGGCGATTCGGCGGGCATCGCGCCACGCTGACAGATGATTTCCCACATTGGAAGCGACCGCGAAGCGGTCGCGTCAGGTGCGGTAGAGCGGATCCAGCGCCAGGTTGATGATGTGGGCGAGCCTGATCCCGCCTTGGGTGATCCGGCGCTGGATGATCGGCATGGCCCGGTCGATATAATCCTTGTCGACCGTCACGGTCTCACGCTGCCCCCCGAAGGCCATCGCCGCCGCCGAATATCGGCAGCCGCCCGAGGCCATCGTGCAATAGTTCGTCGCGGGCGCGATCGTCACCGCATAGGATTCCGCCGACCATTGCCATGGCGCCGAGGACAGCCAGAGCGCCCGCTCGCCGTCGGTGACCGCGCCGGACCAGTTGGCCGCGACCGTCTGCACCGCGGGAATCGACGGCGAGGTATCATCCCCATAGACGCGCTGCACCAGCATGCAGGTGTCCCAGGTCGAATGGAGGCTGCGCGTGCACAGGCCCCGCGAATTGACCTCGTTGCCGCCCTGATCGTCCTGGAACGAGCTGTGCAGCGGCTGGTGGATGTCGCCGAGCCAGTGGCCGAGATAGATCAAGGCCTCGGCCCGGTCCTCGTCGGAGAGCGCGGTGTTCCTGAGGCGGCCGTAATCGGCGAGGATCGCCGAGATCACGCAGAGCGTCGCGCCGCCGCAGCCGCTGCCCGGCGCCACCGCCATCAGGCTGCGCGGATAATTGACGAAATGCTCGGCGCTGCGCCGCTGCGGCCCGCCGGCGACGACGTTGTCGGGATAGGTGCAGGCCCAGCCGAGCTCGCGGTTGCGCGGGGCGCGGACCGGGATCACCGGATGGGCGCCGAGCAGCCGGCGCACCTCGGCCTGGGCGGTGGGGGTCAGGTTCCGCCAGGCGATCTCGCAGACCGTCCGGTGGCCGGCATCGCCCCAGGCGAGGGCCGGAGCGGTCCAGGCCAGGCCAAGGGTTGCAATCAAGATGACGAGCAGCCGGCGAAGCATGATCATGGCGAGTCCCCCTCGGCGGAAAACTGCGCCTCAAGACGGGGGCGGGTCGCGCGGAGCTGAATCCGAAACGGAGCGAACCGGCGGTTGCGGAGCGGTGATCTGGTCCGAAACGGACCCGCGCTCAGTCGGCGATGCGGTTATAGGCTCGGGACACCGCGCCCGCCGCGTCGATGACGATGAGGACATTGTCGCAGCCGCCCGGCTTGCCGTCATTGTCCGGCCCGATCTTGCGCGGGTTCGTGCGGCAGGCCGCGTCGTCGAGATCGGTGCGCCAGACGGTGCCGCGCCGGTCATATTCGGCGACCACCACCGCGTCGGGAAGAGTCACCGAGCCGTAGCGGGTCGGGCCGGCCGAGATGATGTAGTCGCTGGCGCCGATCGCATCGAGGAAGGCCGTGCGCGAGGAGGTCATGCTGCCATGATGGCCGCCGACGAGAATATCCGAGCGCAGCGCGGCCGCGCAGCAGGCGAGGAGCTCGCCCTCGACCGAATTGGGCCGGGGTGCATCGGTCGGCGGGTTCCTGCCGCCGGCCTCGCTGTCGCCGGGCATGAGGATGCGCCGCGTCCCCAGGTCCACGCGCACGACCAGGCTGTTCTCGTTGAAGCTCGATTGCCGCGACCCGTCGGCATGGAGGAAGGTCATCCGCGCATTGGCGCCCAGCGGAACGGCGACGCCCTCGGCGATGCCGCTCCCCCGCGGCACGGTGATCGTGGCGGCGGGGAGCTGCCGCCCGTAGCACGTCTGGGCGACGAAGTCGGCGACGTGCGGGCCGGTGCCGCCCAGCGCGTCGTGATAGGCGACGCCCGTTTCGTCGCGGGTGTTGGCGAGCAGGTCCCGATAGCTGCAGATCCGGTTGAGCGCGCCGGAATTCCAGACATTGCGCACTTGGTAGGCCGCGAGGACATCGGGCATCAGCTCGGAATGATCCTTGTGCGGATGGCTGAGGATCACATGGTCGATCGTGGTCAGATCCGGCCGGACGGCGCGCAGATAAGCGACCACGCGGTTGGCCGCCCGTGCGGGCGCAGGAGGCGCACCGCGCGCGAAGTCGTCATTGCTGCCGGCATCGTAGAGCAAGGTGAAATCCCGGCCTTCGACGAAGATCGCCAGCCCGGTGCCGACATCGATCGCGTGGACCCGGAAGGTTCCGGCGGCCGGCGGCGCGGCCCCCGCCTCGCCCGGCATCATGACCATCGCCGCCAACGCGGCCAGCAGGCTCCAGCTTTTCATGGCGAGTCTCCCCCGTGGGAAGGCTGCGCCTTGATGCAGATCAGGTCGCGCCGAGCTGCGTCCGAAACGGCGGCAACGCCTCTCGGCCGGTGCCCAACCTGATCCGAAATGGAGACGCCTGGATCCGCGAAAGGCCTTGCGCAACTTCGATCCGGATCGGATGATCTTTCAGTCCGAATCGGGGGAATTATGGACGCTCTCGCCGCCGTCGAGCTGGTCATGCGTGAGACGGCGCTATTCGCGGCCTGCGGCTTCCTTTTGCTTGGCGCCAGCGATCTCGCCGTCGATCTGCTCTGGCTCGGGCTCCGGCTGAGCGGACGGGGCGGCGGCGCGGCCGCGGACTTCGCCCCGGCAAGGCAGCCGGGCCGGCTGGCCATCTTCACGCCGGCCTGGGACGAGGCGGCGGTGATCGGGGCGATGCTGGAGCATGCGGGCGCGGCCTTCGCCGCGGCGGACCATGTCCATTATGTCGGCTGCTATCCGAACGATCCGGCGACGATCGCGGCGGTTCGCGCCGCGGCCGGCGAGCGCGTCCGGCTGGTGATCGGGCCCGCGCCCGGCCCGACCAGCAAGGCCGATTGCCTGAACCGGCTCTGGGAGCGGCTGATCGCGGACGAGGCGGCCGAGCGGGTGAGGTTCAAGGCGGTGGTGCTGCACGACGCCGAGGACGTGGTGCATTCGGCCGAATTGCCCTTGTTCGACGCGCTCGTCGAGCGATACGATTTGGTGCAGCTGCCGGTGCTGCCGCTGATCGACGCGGGGTCGCGATTCGTGTCCGGCCATTATGTCGACGAATTTTGCGAGGCGCACGGCAAGGAGCTGGTGGTCCGTTCGGCGATCGGCGCCAGCCTGCCCTCGGCGGGCGTCGGCTGCGCGGTCCGGCGGGAAGCGCTGGCGGCGGTCGCCGCGGCGCGGGGCGCGCCGTTCGATCCGGACAGCCTGACCGAGGATTACGAGCTCGGCCTTCGGCTGCGGATGATGGGCCGCCGCGCGGCCTTCGTGAGGATCGCCGGGAGCGGGGGCCGGGCGCTGGTCGCCACCCGGGAATATTTCCCGGCCACGCTCGACTCGGCGGTCGCGCAAAAGGCGCGCTGGATGACCGGAATCGCGCTGTCGGGCTGGGACCGGCTCGGCTGGAGCGGCGGGATCGCCGAGCGCTGGATGCGGCTTCGCGACCGCCAGTCGCCGCTCGCCGCGATCGTGCTGGCCGCAGGCTATGCGGCGCTCGTGTTGTGGACCGGGTTGCTGGCGGCCGGGATGCTGACCGATCGGCCGCTGCAAAAGCTGCCGCCCATGCTGACCCTGCTGATCGCGATCAATTCGGCGCTGCTGCTCTGGCGGCTCGCCATGCGCTTCGGCTTCGTCGCGAGCGCCTATGGCTGGCGCGAAGGGCTGCGCGCGCTGCCGCGCACCGTCACCGGCAATATCATCGCCATCATGGCGGCGCGGCGGGCCGTGGGCCGCTATCTGGGCATCCTGCGCACCGGCACCGCGACCTGGGACAAGACCGCCCACGCCTTCCCGAGCCAGCTCCCCGCCGAATGACCCGCGCCCGGCCCCTGCGCTTCCTGGTGCTGGTGATGAGCGCCTGGATCGGGGCGCGGGCCCTCATCCTCAGCCTGCCGGTGCCCGAGGGCGCGCAAGCGCCGGCTTCGACGCCGCGCGTCACAGCCGCGCGCCTTATCCAAGCGGCCGCGCCGCCCCTCCCGCAGCCAAGCGCGCCAACGCCCGACTACTCCCTTATAAGGGTATTCCCTTATAAGGCAGGATCGCGGTTGGTGCCGTCGCCGACCGTCGCTCGGCGCGATTCGGCGGCCCCGCCTGCCTGGCTCCCGATCTCCGCCACCTCGGGTCTAAACGGAATTCCGACCGAGAGTCGAACGGGCTCGGCGCCGCTCGCCTTCTCGATACCCGGCGCCAATGCGCCGAGCCCTGCCGGCCGCTGGTCCGGCTCGGCCTGGCTGCTGCTTCGCGACGATCCCGGCGGGGCGTCGCTGGCGCCGGGCGGGACGCTGGGCGGGAGCCAAATTGGGGCGCGGCTGAGCTATCGGATCGGCGGCGGGCTGGCGCTGAGCGGGCGCTTCTATTTGCCGGTGCGGCGGACCGGCGAAGCCGAGGTCGCGGCCGGGCTCGACTGGCGGCCGTCGGCGCGGCTGCCCGTGCATCTGCTGGCGGAGCGGCGGCAGGATGCGGGCGGCGCGGGTCGCTCGGCGTTCGCGCTGACCCTCTACGGCGGGGCGAGCGGACGACTTCCCGGCGGGCTGCGCGCGGAAGGCTATGGGCAGGCGGGCGCGGTCGGAATTCGGTCGCGCGACCTGTTCGCCGACGGTTCGGTGCGGGTCGGCCTGCCGGTCGGGCCGATCGAGATCGGCGGCGGCGCCTGGGGCGCGGCGCAGCCGGGCGCCGCGCGGCTCGATGCCGGCCCGATCGTCTCCTACCGCCTCCCGGTCCGCCGCGCCAACCTGCGCCTGCAAGCCGACTGGCGGTTCCGGATCGCCGGCGACGCCGCGCCGGGCTCGGGCCCGGCGCTCACCCTCGCCGCGGATTTCTAGCCCCGCCTTCCGCATCGGCGCCATAGGCTCTAGGGTCCCTCTCCTATGGACATCTACCTGCCGATCGCGGGCCTGTCGGTGAACGCGCTGGTGATCGTCGGCCTCGGCGGGCTGGTCGGTCTCCTGACCGGCATGGTCGGCGTCGGCGGCGGCTTTCTGACCACGCCGATCCTGATCTTCTACGGCATTCCGCCGGCGGTGGCGGTCGCCTCGGCCACCACCCAGATCACCGGCACCTCGATCTCGGGCGTGCTCGCCCACCGGCGGCGGCGCGGGGTGGACCTGCAGATGGGCGCGGTCATCATCTTCGGCGGGGTGATCGGCTCGGTGCTCGGCGGCCTGCTGTTCCGGCTGCTGCAGGACATGGGCCAGATCGATACCGTGATCTCGATCCTCTACGTGCTCCTGCTCGGCTCGATCGGCTTCATCATGATGAAGGAATCGGCCACCGCGCTCGGCATATTGAAGCCGTCGAAGCGGGCCGAGGCGCGGGCCGCGCGGCGGCACAATCCGATCATCGCGATGCTGCCGATGCGCTGGCGCTTCTACCGTTCGGGCCTCTACATCTCGCCGCTGGCGCCGCTGATCCTCGGCTTCCTGTCGGGCATGCTGACCGTATTGCTCGGCGTCGGCGGCGGCTTCATCATGGTGCCGGCGATGATCTACCTGCTCGGCATGTCGGCCCAGGTCGTGGTCGGCACCTCGCTGCTCCAGATCCTGTTCGTCACCGCCGCGACCACCATCGTCCACGCCACCACCACGCGCTCGGTCGACATCGTGCTGGCCGGGCTGCTGCTGCTGGGCGCGGTGATCGGCGCCCAATATGGCGCCCGCCTCGCGCAGAAGATGAAGCCCGAGCTGCTGCGCATGGTGCTCGCCATCGTCGTGCTCGCCGTCGCCTTTCGGATGGCGCTGCAGCTCGGCTGGCGGCCGGAAGAGATCTACACGGTGCAGATGCTGTGAGGGGAGCGCGGGCCCTGCTCGTCGCCTTGCTGGCGCCGTTCGCGCTCGGCCAGGCGCAGCCCCGGCTGGTGCCGGACGTGTCGCAGCGGCATATCGAGGTCCGCTATTCCTTCGCCGGCGCCGAGCTGCTGCTGTTCGGCGCGATCGTCTATCCGGGCGGACGGGCGCCGGAGCCGGGGACCGAGGTGGCGGTGGTGGTGAAGGGGCCGCTCGAGCGGATCGTGCTCAGGGAGAAGCAGAAGGTCGCCGGCATCTGGATGAACGTCGAGCGGGTCCGCTTCCGCTCGGCGCCGAGCTTCTACGCGGTGGCCTCGTCGCGGCCGCTGTCGCGGCTGGTCGACGAGCGGACCGCCGCGATCTACGAGCTCGGCCTGAACAACCTCCAGCTCTCGCCGGGCGGCGGTCCTCCGGCCGAGGTGATGCGGCGCTTCGAGCAGGGCTTCATCGACTTGCGGCGCCGCCATCAGCTCTACGCCGAATATCCGCGCGGCGTGGAGATCAGCGAAGGCGTGCTCTACCGGGCGCGGATCAACATCCCGGCGCGGGTGCCGGTCGGGACCTACACCGCCGAGACCTTCCTGATCCGCGACGGCCGGGTGATCGCGGGCGCGGCGCGCGAGATCCGGATCGAGAAACTGGGCTTCGAACGGTTCATCGCCGACGCCGCCGAGCGCTGGTCGCTGGCCTATGGGATCGTCGCCGTGGCGCTGTCGCTGCTGCTCGGCTGGGGGGCGAGCGCGGCCTTCCAGCGCCGTTACGGTTAGAGCTTCTTTACCTTCTAGGTCTAGGAGTTCGGGCGAATTTGCCGAGTGGAGAGGCGCCCGACGCATGACCGACGCGATGAACCTGCACAGCTTTCCGCCCCGCGAAGATGGCGGCGAAGCGCCGATCGGCGCCGCCCCGGCGCAAAGGGCGCTGACCTCGGTGCACGAAGCCATCGGCCACATCATCGAAGTCGGCGGCAGCGGCGCGCAGATCGAGATCGTCGCCCGCCGCCTGACCGAGCTCGCCGGCGATCCCGATCCCTCGATCGCCATGTCGGGCCAGGTCGGCAGCCAGATCAAGATCGCTTCGGGCCGCCGCTGGCTGCTCGCCAACGTCCGCAAACTCAAGGTCACCGACGCCGGGGCCGGCCAGGTCACCGCCGACATCGACTTCCTGGGCGAGGGCGACGAGGAGCCGTCGACCGGCAAACTGGTCAACTTCAAGCGCGGCATCACCTCCTATCCAATTCCGGGCAGCAAGGCCTATCCGGTCGCCGGCCACGACCTGAAGCAGATGTTCGCCGCGGACGAGCGCGCCAATATCGAGATCGGCACCGTCTATCCGACCAAGGACGTTCGCGCCGCGCTCTACATCGACGCCTTGCTCGGCAAGCATTTCGCCCTGCTCGGCTCGACCGGCACCGGCAAGTCGACCTCCGCGGCCCTGATCATGCACCGGATCTGCGATCTGAGCCCCGAAGGCCATATCGTGATGATCGATCCGCACGGCGAATATTCGGCCGCGTTCAAGGGCCATGGCGAGCTGTTCAACGTCGACAACCTCGCCATGCCCTATTGGCTGATGAACTTCGAGGAGCATTGCGAGGTCTTCATCACCACCGAGGGTGCCGACCGCCAGCAGGACATGGACATCCTCGCCAAGTGCCTGCTGCAGGCGCGCGCCAAGAACCGCACCGCCGAGGGCCTGTCCAAGCTCACCGTCGACTCGCCGATCCCCTACACGCTGTCGGACCTGACCAACGCGATCGCCCACGAAATGGGCCTCTTGAACAAGGCGACCGACACCGCGCCGTTCATGCGCCTCAAGAGCAAGATCGACGAGCTGAAATCCGACCCCCGCTACCAGTTCATGTTCTCCGGAATGCTCGTCGCCGATTCGATGGCCGCGTTCATCGCCAAGATCTTCCGGCTTCCGGCCAAGGGCAAGCCGATCTCGATCATCGACGTCTCGGGCGTGCCCTCCGACATCACCTCGGTGGTGGTCGCGGTGCTTTCCCGCCTCGTCTTCGACTATGCGATCTGGTCGCGCTCGGAAGTGCAGCGGCCCGTCCTGCTCGTCTGCGAGGAGGCGCACCGCTACATCCCCTCGGACAAGAATTCGGCCGGCCAGGCGGTGCGCAAGATTCTCGAGCGGATCGCCAAGGAAGGCCGTAAGTACGGCGTCTCTTTGGGCCTGATCACGCAGCGGCCGTCCGACCTCGCCGAAGGCGTGCTTTCGCAATGCGGCACGATCATCGCCATGCGCCTCAACAACGACCGCGACCAGGCGTTCGTGAAGTCGGCCATGCCGGAAGGCTCGCGCGGCTTCCTCGACGTGATCCCGGCCCTGCGCAACCGCGAGTGCATCGTCTGCGGCGAGGGCGTCTCGATCCCGATCCGGGTCTCGTTCGACGATCTCGAGCGCGATCGCTGCCCGGCCTCGTCCGATCCGCTCTTCTCCGAGCTGTGGAAGCAGACCGGCGAAGAGGAAGCGATGGTCGCTCGGGTGGTCAAGCGCTGGCGCGCGCAGGGGCGGTAGCGGCCGTCATCCCGGCGAAGGCCGGGACCTCAGGACAAGAAGTCTCAGCAGTTTCCACGAGACCCAGGCCTACGCCGGGGTGACGGAACGGCTACGGTGCCGTGCGCGCCGTTCGCTGCGGTTGCGCGCTCGCCTGCCGGGCGGCGCCGACCGGCGTGCCGAGCAGCCGGCCCAGCCGGCCGCGGAAGGCGGCGAGGGCGGTGCCGGACAATTCCGCGCGGCCGACGAAGCGGACCGAGCGCGGGTTGATCGTGGCGCCGTTGCGGTAGGTCTCGAAATGGAGGTGCGGCCCGGTCGACAGGCCGGTCGAGCCGACATAGCCGATCACCTGCCCCTGGCGGACGCGCGAGCCCGGCGCGACCGCGATCCGGCTCATGTGCGAATAGGAGGTGGCGAGGCCGTTGGCATGATTGAGCCGGACCTGGTTGCCGTAGCCGCCGGCGCGCCCAGCCCGGGCGACGACCCCGTCGGCGACGGCGAGGATCGGGGTGCCGTAGCTGGCGCGGAAATCGAGGCCGCGGTGCATCCGCGCATAGCCGAGGATCGGGTGCATCCTCAGGCCGTAATTGGAGGTGACGTGGCCGGGCACGGGCTGGGTCATGCCGCCGCTCTGCCGGCCGACGCCCGAGGCTTCGAACCACTGGGTGCGGCCGTCGGCGGTCCATTGCATCAGCCGAAGGTCGCGGCCCGACGAGCGGTCGAGCCCTGCATAGAGCAACTGGCCGGTCTCGACCTCGCCTGTGGCGGCGCGGCGATGCTCGATGATCAGGTCGAAGCGGTCGTCGGAATTGATCCCGGCCGGCACCTGGATCTGGGTGTTGAGGGCGCGGATATAGGCCTCGACCGCGCGCGCGGGCACGCCGGCGGCGCGGGCCGAGCGGTAGAGGCTGGCGCCGACCCGGCCCTGAATGCGCAGCGGCGTCTCGTCGACCGCGATCGGGATCCGGGTGAGGGTGAGCGCGCCATCGACGCGCCTGATCTCGACGCGAAGGTCGAAGCGGGCGCGGAAGGCGAGCTTGTCGAGCGGCCGGGCGACCGTGCGGTTCGGGCGGCGGCCCAGGGTGAGGTCCATGACCGTGCCCGGACGGATGTCGGTAACCGGCACCACCTCGCCGATCAAAGTGGTGACGCGGTCGGCCTCCGCCCCGGCGACTCCGGCGCGCTCCAGCATCCGGGCGAGGCCGTCGCCGCGGCCGAAAGTGGCGCGAAGGTCGATGACCGGTCGCTCCGGGCTTTCGGCGAGCGGCTCGACCGCGTCGGTCGGCGCCATCCGGCGGCCGGTGTCGGCGCCGTAGGCGAGCGGCGCGATGGCGAGCGTGCGCGCTTCCTCGAACTGCGCGTCGGCATAAGGCGCCGGCGACAGGCCGGGGACCGGCTCGAAGCGCGGGGCGAGCGACCAGGCGGCGTAGCAGAGCGCGAAGCAGGTGGCGGCGCCGCGCAGCCATTCCCCGCTGCCGATCCGCTGGCCGAGGTCGACGACGAGGTCGAGCTCGGCGACGCGGGCGCGCCAATCGTAAGGCCTGTTGCCGAAGCCCGGGGCGGGGCGGGCAAGCGGGGCCCGGAAGAAAGGCGCGTCGAGGGGGAGCGCGGCTGCGCCCGACCCCACGGCCATATCGCTGACTTGGTACAAGGCTCTGCCGCCCTCGCGCCCGCTTCGTTTCCCCCGCCTCGCACCCCGCTCGGCAGGTGGCGAGGGTTGTGAATAAAAGAGGTTAAAGTCAAATTACGCTTTGCCGCCGCGGCGTCTTGCTGCGGTGAAGCGGACAGCGCGCGGGGCGAAAGGAGTCGGCGCCCCAAGCGGCGGAAAAGGTTGCGCTTTGCGTCCGCCCGCCCGATCTAGGGCCGATGCGTGCGGAGCTGAAGGCCATCCTCGGGCCGACCAACACGGGCAAGACCCACCTGGCGGTCGAGCGCATGTGCGCCCATTCCTCCGGGATGATCGGGTTCCCGCTGCGCCTGCTGGCGCGCGAGGTCTACGACCGGGTCGTGAAATCGAAGGGCGCCAACCAGGTCGCGCTGATCACCGGCGAGGAGAAGATCCTGCCCGAGCAGGCCCGCTGGTTCCTGTGCACCGCGGAGTCGATGCCGATGGAACGGGATTTCGCCTTCGTCGCGCTCGACGAGGCGCAGCTCGGCGCCGATCCCGAGCGCGGCCACGTCTTCACCGACCGGATGCTGCACGCGCGGGGCCGCGAGGAGACGATGATCCTCGGCTCGGAAAGCCTGAAGCCGATGGTCCGCGCGTTGCTGCCCAAGGCCGAGATCGTCACCCGGCCGCGCTTCTCCACCTTGAGCTATGCCGGACCCGCCAAGCTCTCCCGGCTGCCGCCGCGCTCGGCGATCGTCGCCTTCTCGGCCGAGCAGGTCTATGCGGTCGCCGAGATGCTTCGCCGGATGCGCGGCGGCGCGGCGGTGGTGATGGGCGCGCTCAGCCCGCGCACCCGCAACGCCCAGGTGGCGATGTACCAGGCCGGCGAGGTCGATTATCTCGTCGCGACCGATGCGATCGGCATGGGCCTCAACATGGACGTCGACCATGTCGCCTTCGCCGGTCTGTCGAAATTCGACGGCCACCGGCGCCGCCGCCTGACCCCGGCCGAGATGGCGCAGATCGCCGGCCGCGCCGGCCGCCACCAGCGCGACGGCAGCTTCGGCTCGCTGACCCTGGAAGGCGACGCCCTCGCCGAGTTCCGCCCCGAGGAGATCGAGCGGATCGAGGAGCATCGCTTCGAGCCGCTCGACTTCCTCTACTGGCGCGAGAGCGAGCTCGATTTCGCCAATGTCGAGGCTTTGATCAAATCGCTCGAGCGCCGCCCGGTCCGGCGCGAGGTCCGCGCCGCGCCCGAGGCGGTCGATCTCGCCGTGCTGAAGCTCCTCGCCGGCGATCCCGACGTCCACGACCGCGCATCCTCGCCCGACCGCGTCCGCCGGCTCTGGGCCGCCTGCGGCCTGCCCGATTTCCGCAAGACGGGACTCGAGCATCATGCCCGGCTGGTGGCGCGCATCTTCACCCATTTGAGCGAGGGCGACGGCCGCATCCCGCAGGGCTGGTATGCCGAGCAGGTCGCCCGGCTCGACAACGTCCAGGGCGACATCGACACGCTTGCCGACCGCATCGCCGGCGTGCGGACCTGGGCCTATATCGCCCACCGCGCCGACTGGCTCGCCGATCCGGTCGCGATGGCCGAGCGGACCATGGCGGTCGAGGAGAAGCTCTCCGACGCCTTGCACGAGCGGCTGACCCAGCGCTTCGTCGACCGGCGCACCGCCGTCCTGATGCGCGACCTCGGCAAGAAGGGCGCCGGCGAATTCCCGGTGATCGTCGACGCCGAGGGCGAGGTCAGCGTCGGCTCCTATGCGATCGGCAAGCTCACCGGTTTCTCGTTCGAGGTCGATCCGTCGGCCCGACATGCCGACCGCAAGATGCTGCTCGCCACCGCCGAACGGCGCCTCGCCGGCGAATATGAGAAGCGCGCCGCCGCTCTGGTCGCCGACACCGCCGATCATTTCAGCCTGCGCACCGAGGCCGGGCAGCCGATCGCGATCCTCTGGCGCGGGCATGAGGTGGCGCGGCTCGGGCCGGGCAAGAACCTGCTCAGCCCCCGGGTGCTGCTCGACCGGCGGATCGAGCGCGTCTCCGACAAGGGCCGCGAGGCGGTGATCCTGCGCCTCAAGGACTGGCTTCGCACGGGCGCCGAGGCGGTGCTGGCGCCGCTGCGCGCAGCCGGCCACGCCGCGCAGGACGCGGCCGCCGCGCCGGCGGTGCGCGCTTTGCTGGCGATGATCGTCGACGAAGGCGGGATCGTCGCGCGCGAAACCGTAGCCGGCGCCTTGGCGGCGCTCGACAAGGAGCAGCGCCGCGCCGTCACTCGGTTCGGCGTCCGCATCGGCGCGCTCGACCTGTTCATGCCGGCGGTGCTGAAGCCCGAGGCGATGCGCTGGCGCGCCGCCTTCCGCGCCGCCGCGGCCGGCGCGCCGATGCCCGAGCTGCCGCCGCAATCCTCGGTGGTGCTGCCCCGGCCGGCCGATCCGGCCCTGCTCGCCCGCCTCGGCTTCCGCGCCGCCGGGCCGCAGATGATCCGGGTCGACATGGCCGAGCGGATGGCTGCCAACGCCCATGAGGCGCGCTCGGGCGGCGAGCCGGTCAACATGGCCTTGGTCACCTCGCTCGGCCTTCAGGGCGAGACGGTGGCGAAGCTGATGCGCGACATCGGCTTCCGTCCCGGCGGCGAGGACAGCGCCTGGGTCTGGCACGGTCGCGAGCGCCGCCGCCGGCCGCGCGTCCGGAAACCGGAATCGCCGCATTTCGCGGCTTTGGCCGGATTGAAGCGTGGCTGAAACGCAGCGGCTCGACAAATTCCTGTGGTTCGCCCGGATCGCGAAGACCCGTGTGCTCGCCCAGGCGCTGGCCGAGAACGGCCGCATCCGTCTCAACGGCCGCATCGTCGACCGCGCCCACGCCCCGGTCCGGGCCGGCGACGTGCTGAGCTTCGCCCAGCGCGGCGCCGTCCGCGTGCTGAAGGTCGAGGCCCTCCCGGCCCGCCGCGGCCCGCCGGCCGAGGCGCGCGCGCTTTATTGCGAATTGACGAGCGAAGCTGGCGCGGACTAGGGACGGGCTCTCGGGGAGAGAGAAGCGAACATGACCTACGTCGTCACCGATGCCTGCATCCGCTGCAAATATATGGACTGCGTCGAGGTCTGCCCCGTGGATTGTTTCTATGAGGGCGAGAACATGCTCGTCATCAACCCGTCCGAGTGCATCGATTGCGGCGTCTGCGAGCCGGAATGCCCGGCCGAGGCGATCCTGCCCGACACCGAGAACGGGCTGGAGAAATGGCTCGAGGTGAACGCGACCTATTCGGCGGAATGGCCGAACATCACCCGCAAGAAGGACAGCCCCGCCGACGCCGACGAGCATAAGGGCGAAGACGGCAAGTTCGACAAATATTTCTCGGCCGAACCGGGCGAGGGCGACTGAACCGCTGCTGGGGTCGCGGGAGCGATCGCTTCCGCCGGGCGTTGCCTTTCGCCGACCACTGACGGGAGAGTGCGCGATGAGCCGCTACGAGCCGATTTTCCTCAGCATCCTGCGCATCGTCACCGGGCTCATCTTCTTCGAGCATGGCCTGCAGAAGTTCCTCGGCTTCCCGCCCGGGCAGATGGCCGGCAGCGGCCGGGCGCTGGCCGATCTCGGCGCCTATGCGGGCGTCTTCGAGCTCGGCTGCGGCCTCCTGGTCGCGATCGGCCTGTTCACCCGCCCCGCGGCCTTCCTCGCCTCCGGCACGATGGCGGTCGCTTACTGGTACGCGCATGCGCCGCGCGATTTCTTCCCGGTCAACAATATGGGCGACGCGGCGATCCTCTATTGCTTCGTCTTCCTCTATCTGGTCTTCGCCGGGCCGGGGCCGTGGAGCCTCGATGCGCGGCTCCGGGGCAGGCCGCAGCGGCAGCGCTAGATTTTCTTCTAATTTTATGCTATATAATCACGCATCGAAGCGGATGCGTCAGGCATTCGCGCCTCTGACAGCGAGCTTTGCCGCACCACCATGGACTCATGCTGCGTCTTTTGGGGCAGATGCGGGTTTTGATCCGGTGAAGGCGGCCTTTTCCAAGGAAGGTTTGAATTGATGGCAACGAAAGCGTTGAGCTTCGACGTTGGCGATTATGTCGTTTACCCCAAGCACGGCGTCGGCCGGGTGATCGAGCTGCAGTCCACCGATATCGCGGGCATGCAGCTCGAGCTGTACGTGCTTCGCTTCGAGAAGGAAAAGATGACGCTGCGCGTTCCGACCAACAAGGCGGAAAGCGTCGGCATGCGCAAATTGTCCTCGGACAAGACCATGCAGGAAGCGCTCGCCACCCTGAAGGGCAGGCCGAAGGTGAAGCGCACCATGTGGTCGCGCCGCGCCCAGGAATATGAGGCGAAGATCAATTCGGGCGACCTCGTGTCGATCGCCGAGGTGGTCCGCGACCTGTTCCGCCCCGACGACGCGCCCGAGCAGAGCTATTCCGAGCGGCAGATTTTCGAGGCCGCCTCCACCCGCCTGGCCCGCGAGCTCGGCGCGATGGAGGAGATCGACGAGCGCGCGGCGCTCGAGAAGCTGCTCGACATCCTGAACAAGGCGGCGGTCGTCCATCACAAGGCGAAGGCCGACGCGGCCGACGCGGTCGACGCCTGAGCCGCCGAAATAGGGGGACGGTTGCCGGCAATTGTCCCCTTGCTGCCGAAAAAGGGCGGTCCGGCACGGGCCGCCCTTTTTCATTGCCATCGGATCGCTTGGCCTGTATTAGCTCGGTAACACAGCTTCGGGAGACCTTTCGATGCGCACGCTCCTCCTCCTCCTCGCCTCCTCGCTCGCGATTGCCGCCTGCTCGGCCAGCGCCCACCGCGGCGAGAACGAGCCGCAGGGCGAACAGACGCGCCGCGGCTTCCGGGTCGGCGACTTCCAGTCGGTGAGCCTGGAGGGCTCGGCCGACGTCGTCGTCGCCGTCGGCGGGCCCGTCTCGGTTCGCGCGGAGGGCGATGCCCGGGCGATCGAGCGGCTCGAGATCCGCGTCGAGAACGGCGCGCTGAAGATCGGCACCCGGCAGGAGGGCATGTTCTCCTGGGGCCGCCACGGCCGCGCCACCGTCTACGTCACCGCGCCCGCCCTCGACGGCGCCTCGATCGGCGGCTCGGGCGACATGCGGATCGACCGCGTCCAGGCCGCGGAGTTCAACGGCTCGGTCGCCGGCTCGGGCGACATGGAGATCGCGACCCTGCAGTCTCGCCGGGCCCGCTTCGACCTCGCCGGCTCGGGCGGCATCCGCGCCGCCGGCCGCGCCGAGGCGCTCGACATCTCGATCGCCGGCTCGGGCGATATCGCGCTCGACGCGCTCGAGGCGCGCCGCGCCGCGGTTTCGATCGCCGGCTCCGGCGACGTCTCGCTGCGCGCGACCGAGGCGGTGCAGGGCTCGATCCTCGGCTCCGGCGACATCATCGTCCACGGCACGGCCCGCTGCAACATCTCCAAACTGGGCTCCGGCGACGTCCGCTGCGGCGGGTGAGCCGGTCAGCGCGGAGTCATCCCGGGAAGGCCGGGACCCATGAACTCGGAGCCGGGTGAGCGGGCGGGCTGCCGTGCCCCTTTCTGGACAATCCGTGTTCATGGGTTCCGGCTTCCGCCGGAATGACTCCCATAGCGATGACCCGGTCGCTTATTGACGATTCATCCTTTTGCGCCATGGTCCCGACATGATCAGGATCGCCGCCGCCCTCATCGCGCTCGTCGCCCTCGCCGCGCCCGCCGCGGCGGTCGACCGGCGCTTCTCGGTCACCGATTTCGACCGGGTGGTCGTCGAAGGCCCCTATCGCGTGCACCTCGTCACCGGCCGCCCGTCCTCGGCGGTGGTCAGCGGCACTCGCGAGGCGATCGACCGGGTCGTCGTCGACGTGCAGGGCCAGACGCTCCGCATCCGCCGCAACCGCAGCGCCTGGGGCGGCAATGAGCGTGCCGATCCCGGGCCAATCACCGTCGAGCTCGCCACCCGCAATCTGCGCTCGGTGCGGCTGATCGGGCCGACCCAGGTCGAGGTCCAGGGCGGCTCCGGGCTCAATCTCGAGTTCAGCGTCGAAGGCAGCGGCGCCCTGAAGGCGACCGGAGTCTCGGCCGACAATCTCTCGCTCGGCCTGATCGGCTCGGGCCGGATCGAGATCGCCGGCACGGCGCGGCGGCTTCGCGCCGATTTCCAGGGCAGCGGCGACGTGGCCGGCCAGGCCCTGGTCGTCGCGCAGGACGCGACCATCGCCACGACCACGGCCGGGACGGTGGCGCTCACCGTCAACGGCCCGGTCACGGTCAACGCCAATGGCCTCGGCGCCGTCGCCATCTTCGGCCGCCCGGTCTGCACATTGCGCGGCACGGGCGAAGCCGACGTCCGCTGTCCGGCCTCAGATCAGGGCCAGCACCGCTAGCTTGCCGGCGAGGTCGGGCGGCAGCGCATCGAGGCCGTCGCCGCCGTCGCCAAGGTCGGGCGGGGCGTCGGCCGGGTCCAGATAGCGCCAGCCCTGGTGGCCGCGCTTGGCGAGCGCGCGCACCGGCACCAGCTCGGCATCGAGGCGGATGATGGTCTTGCGGTCCGACGGCCGCTCGGCGAAGCCCAATATGGTCTGGCGCGCCGCGATCCGCTGCTTGACGATCCAGTAGATCGAGCCGCCGACCAGCTCGTCGGCGCGCTTCGGCCGGTAGCGGGTCACGATCGGCACCTCGCCGCCCTCAGCCCGCTTCTCCAGCCGCCGCTTCAGCGTCTCGAGGCTTGCGCAGGCGAACGCGACCTTGCTGATGTGGAGCGATGCCATGGCGATGCCTTGCCGCCCTAAGCGTTCCGGATCAAGCGCTTAGCCGACCAGCCCGAAGGCGACGGCGAGCCCCAGGAAGACGAGGAAGCCCATCGAATCGGTGGTCATCGTCACGAATACCGAGGAGGCGACGGCGGGGTCCGCGCCCGCCCGCTCCAGCGAGAGCGGGACGAGCACGCCGGCCAGCCCCGCGAGCACGATATTGGTCATCATCGCCGCCGCGATGACGGCGCCGAGCAGGGGATTGGCGAAGACGAGGCTGACGCCGACCCCGATGATCAAGGCGATGCTGGCGCCGTTCAGCAGCGCCACCCTGATCTCCCGCCAGACCGCGCGCCAGCGGTTGGACTGAGTGAGCTGGTTGGTGGCGAGCGCGCGCACCGTCACCGCCAGCGTCTGCGTGCCGGCATTGCCGCCGACGCCGGCGACGATCGGCATCAGCACGGCGAGCGCGACCATCTGCGCGATCGCGCCCTCGAACAGGCTGATGATCGTCGAGGCGACCAGGGCGGTGCCGAGATTGGCGATCAGCCAGCGGACCCGCGCCTTGTAGCTGTCGATGACGGGCTCGTTGATGTCGCCCTCGGTGCCGGCGCCGGAGAGCAGCAAGGCGTCCTCGCTCGCTTCCTCCTGGATGATGTGGACGACGTCGTCGGCGGTGATCATGCCGACCAGCCGCCCGGCCGAATCCACCACCGCCGCCGAGATCAGGGCGTATTTCTGGAAGCGGAGCGCCACCTCCTCCTGGTCCATCTCGGCCGGGATCAGGGTCTGCTCGCGCTTCATCACGTCGGCGACCGCGATCCGCCGCGGCGTCCTCAGGATCCAGGAGAGCAGACAGGTGCCGACCGGACGGTGGGCGGGGTCGACGACGAACACCTCCCAGAAGTCGGTCGCCATCTCGTCGCCGGCGCGAAGGAAATCGATCACCTGGCCGACCGTCCAGTGCTCGGGCACGGCGACCGTGTCGCGGCGCATCAGGCGTCCGGCGGTTTCCTCGGGGTAGGAGAGCGCCTCCTCGATCGCCGCCCGGTCGTCGGGGTCGAGCGCGCGCAGCACGGCGCGCTGCTCCTCCTCCTCCATGTCCTCGATGATCGCGACCGCGTCGTCGGTCTCGAGCTCGCCGGCG
>Ga0070677_10000011_pt1 | contig 60102 bp, 61 predicted proteins | sample KBSM63metaG_FD_64674 | JGI IMG/M metagenome (GOLD analysis project Ga0070677, IMG submission 64674) | Miscanthus rhizosphere microbial communities from Kellogg Biological Station, Michigan, USA - KBS M6-3 metaG | ecosystem: Host-associated > Plants > Roots > Rhizosphere > Soil ... | reverse complement strand
GCTACCGGAGGGGGTGGGGGGTCCCCTGCGGTGACAGGCCCCGCCGGCCCAACCCCCCTTGTCTGGCCCATCGCCGCAGCGGGCCTAGCCGTCGGCCTCGCCGTAGGAACCAAGTCCACCGCGGTAGCCATGTCCGCGGTCCTGACCCTCGCCGTTGTCGTCCTGGCACCCCAGGGCCGCCGCTGGGCCACCTTCGCCTGGTGGTTCGTCCCCGCCCTCTTGGGCGGCGGCTACTGGTACCTGCGCAACCTGATCGTCGCCGGCAATCCACTGCCGCAGGCGACGAGCATCGGGCCGATCGGGCTGCCGCACCCGGAGCGGCTGCAGGAAGGCAGGCCTGACTTCAACATCGTCCACTACGCGACCGACACCGGGGTCTGGCGCGACTACTTCGAGCCCGGTCTGCACCAGGCCTTCGGTGCCCTCTGGCCGCTCGTGATCCTCGCCGCCATCGTCGGCGGCCTGCTCGCCCTGCTGCGCGGGCGCGAAGCGATCCTGCGCTGGATGGGAGCGGTGGCGTTGCTCGGGCTCCTCGCCTACGTCTTTACCCCGCTCAGCGCCGCCGGCGCCGATGGAGCCCCGGTCGGCTTCGGGATCAACATCCGCTACGCGATCCCGCCGCTTCTGCTGGGCATCGTGCTCCTGGCGGCGCAGCCCTGGTTCGGGGGCCGCGAAGCCGAGCAGAGCAGCGAGAGCGGCTTTTGGCCTCGCTGGGGCTGGGAAGAGTGGGGCCTGCTCGTCGGTCTGCTCCTCCTGCTCGTGATCACCGATCGCGCCGACGCGGCGCTGAGGGACCCGGCGCGGACGTTTGGCATTCCCCTGGCCCTGATCGTCATCGTCATTCCGGCTGCTCTGCTCTTCGCCCGCGCCCGGGGAGCCGCCCGCGGCGTCGTGGTCGGCGGTTTCGCCGCGCTTGCCCTCTTCGTGCTTGCGCTCGGCTACCCCTTGCAGCGCCACTACCTGCGCGATCGCTTCGGCCCCGAGTCCGAAATCCCCGGCATGCAGCTCGACAGCGCCTACCAATGGGCGCGGGACGAGAACGACGCCCGGATCGGGATCGTCGGCACCACCGCCGGGTTCCTCCAGTACGGCTTCTTCGGCACCAATCTCTCCAACCACGTCATCTATCTGGGCGAAAAAGGCCCGCACGGTGCCTACAACGCGATCCCGACCTGCACCGCCTTCCGCGCCGCCGTCAACGCCGCAGACCTCGGCTACCTGGTCACCTCGCCCTTCCTCAACTTCATCAGCACCAGCGACCCCGTGCGCTCGCCAGAGGCTCGCTGGCTACGCGACGACCCTGCGGCAAAGCCGATCCAGCGCAGTGGCCCGATTACTGTCTGGAGGATCGAGGGCCGCCTCGATCCAGCCGCGTGCGACTCAGCCAACGCGCCCCTGCGCGAAATCCCGGATACCCCCGGGATCTAGCCAGCCGGAGGACTACCGGCGTGAGGGCTACTCGTCGCCGTCGTCGTCCGAGTCGGCGGACTCGGCGCTGCCGCCGCCGGGGCGGCGGATGACGATCTGGTCCGCCTCGATGCGGACCGTGACCTCGCGCTTGCCCGCCCAGTGCTCGGTGTAGACCGGGTTGTCCTGGACCGAGGGGTCGAGCCAGAGGCCGTAGCCGTCGGTCTCGCCATGGTCGAAGGTGGCCTCGATCTCTTTGCGGCGACCGCGACCGCCGCGACGACCCCGCCGGCGGCGCCGTTTCGGTTTCGTCTCGGCGTCCTTCTCCTCATCGCCGTCCTCGGACTCCTCGTCGGCGTCCGTCTCCGCTTCGGCCTCGACCTCCTCGGCCGTGGCGGCCTCGATCTCGGCCTCGATCTCATCGCGCAGGTCGACTTCGCCGGAGCTGTCCTCCTCATCCGGCGTAAAGCCGTGCTGTTTGCGGAACTCGCGCAGCTCAGAGGTGCTGACTTCCAGCTGGTGGGCGATCCAGGCGTCGGTGCGACCTTGCCGCACCCAGGCGCGGATCTGGTTCAGTTGTGGCTTCAGTGAGCGTCGTGCCATAAGCGGGCGCGAGTCTATTCAACCGGGGCGGTCGCCGGCACGACCGCTACGCCATCAGGAACGCGAGCGCCTCGAACATCGCGACGACGACGACGACGACGGTGACCGTGAGGCAGACGGCGAGAACGCTGAAGCGCACCTTGCCGGCCTGTTCCACGCGGCTGATGCGGCGGGCGCGCGAGCGGTTGGCGGCGCGACGGCGCAGCTGCTCGCGCCGGCGGCGCTCGAGGGAGGTCTCCTGTTCGAAGGCCGTCTCGAACTGGGTGATGCTTTGGCGCATTCGCATAGAAGGGTGGCCCGGGGGCCGCGGGGCACCGTAGCAAAGCTGCACAGCGCCTTGCAGGAGAAGGAAATGTGCGATCCGTCACGACAGCTCAGGCCGGACAGGCGCCCCAAAGGCCCCTTCCGGCTCGCGCTGCGCCCAGCTCCAGGCGCCGAAACAGCGGCGCGAAGCGATCGTTTGGCGGGATCGTCAGCGAGCGGGCGAGGCCCCGACGGACGAGATCGGCGTTGACGAAGCGATCGCCGAGGTGGACGTAGGCGAGCAACCTGCCGTAGACGTCGCGGCGCTCGACCCCGAAGTCGAGCCGCACCCGGCGTCGCTCGACCAACTGGTGATTGAAGGCCGATGCGCGCGGGCCGAAGCACTGCACCGGCGTGTCCGGCTTGACCGTCTCCGGGGTGTCGACCCCGATGTAGCGGACGTCCTCGATCCGATCGCCGATCCGCGCCTCGATCGTGTCGCCGTCGACCACCCGGGTGACGAAGGCGTATGCCGAGGCAGGCCCGTCCCCGGTCCCGTCTCCTTCCCAGGGGCGGAGGATCAGCAGCGCGGCGGCGAGCAGCAGTACGACGCTGCCGAGCCGGCTGCGCGATTTCGATGCGTTGCCCACCCTCGCCCAAGTCGCGAGGGTGGGAAGTCATCCCCTCGCGGGGACCGACGCAGCCCTAAGGAATGCGGCGAACGCTGGAGAGCAGGGACTCCTTGATCTGGCCGATGATCTCCAGCGCGTCGTTCCACTCGCGTTGCCAGACGTTGCGGCCGAAGATCACACCGGAGCCACCCGCCTCCATGATGTCGCGGGTGTGGCCCAGCACGGTCGCGTCATCGACCTTGGAGCCGCCGGAGAGAACCACCAGGGCCCGCCCGGCCGACTCGACGCACTGGCGGATCGCCTCGGCCTGGTCGACCTGCATCTCGTTGTAGGGGGCGGGAGCGTCCTTGTCCTTGTCCGCGTCGACCTTCGGCATGTTGAGCTTGACCACGTCGGCGCCCATCTCCATCGCCATCCGGGCCGCGTAGTCGATCGCGTAGAAGGAGTTCTGGCCGCCCTTGGCCTCGATCGCTTCACCGCGGGGATAGGACCAGACGATCAGCGGCATGCCGAAGCGGTCGCAGTCCTCGCGCACCTGGCGCAGCTGGGCGAGGTCCTCGTCCTGGCGCGGCGAGCCGACGTAGAGCGTGTAGCCGATCGCGTCGGCGCCCAGGCGCACGCCGTCCTCGACGCTGGCATTGCAGGTCGAGAAGGCCTTGGCGGAGGAGGGGACGTCAGTCTTGCCGTTGACCTTGAGGATCAGCGGCACCTGGCCCGCGTAGTCGGGGTAGTACTTGCTCGCCATGCCGATCTGGCAGGCGAGGGCCGAGTAACCGGCCTCGGCGGCGAGGCGGAACTGGTAGTCGGGGTCCTTGGACGCCGGGTTGGGGAAGAAGTCGCGCGGGCCGTGCTCGATGCCCTGGTCGATCGGTAGCAACATCAGCGTGCCGTTGCCGGGGCCGAACTCGAAGAGCAGGCGCCGCAGGCGGGCGCGTTTGCCGGCCGGCAAGGTTGCCAGCAGCGATTTCTGCTCGGTCAGGCTCTTCAACTCCACTCTTATTCCTCCTCAAAGATGGGTGTTACCGGAGTATGCCATCGGCAGCGGGCTTCGAGCGCTTGACGACGGGGGTTTATCCTCGAAGACATGAGCGAGACTGAGCTCAGCGTCATCTGCAAGAACTGCGGCTCGGAGGTCAGTCCCTACGTAACCGAGTGCCCGTACTGTGGCACCCGCCTGCGCAAGCGGGCGCCGAAACTGGAAAGGCGCGGAGACGCGTTGGAGGCGAAGCCCCGCCGGCGCAAACGTCTGCGGATCCCGGGTCGTCGCCGGCGAGAGGCGATCGGCTCGTTCCGCCCCTACGCGACGATGACGGTGATCCTCGTCTCCGCCGCCCTGCTGCTGGTGCTGAAGGCGACCGGAGGTGCGATCGACGCCTACGGCGGCCTGGTCGTGCCGCTCAAGGACCAGTGGTGGCGCTTCTTCACCGCGCCCTTCGCCTACACAGACGTCGGCTACCTCTTCGTCGTCGCGGTCGGTCTGGCGATCTTCGGCACCGGTCTCGAGCGTCGTCTTGGCACCGCGCCCACCGCCGTGCTGCTGCTCGCCTGCGGCGCCCTGGGCATGCTCGTTGCCAGCGGCATCGCCAACGGACAGGGGGATTTGGAGGTGATCGCCGGGGGCAACGGGATGGCGCTCGGCGCCGTCGCCGCCTGGTTCGCGATCCGCCGCGCCGAGGCCCACCACGCGATCGACGACGACTACGACGTGATCGGCGTCATCGTCGCCGCCGCGGTGCTGTTGGCGCTGCCGATCTTCGAGTCGAGCGCCGATCCCTTCGCCGGCCTGATCGGCGCCGCGGTCGGCGGCCTGGCCGGTCTCGCCGCCGCGGCCCTTCGCGACTCCCATTAGCCGGGCGGCTAGGGTCTCCGTTGTGCCCACGGATGAGCAATTGGACGCGGCGATCGAGCGGCTGGTCGACGCAGAGCGCTTCGCCGAGGCGGAGCAGATCGTCGCCCGGGCGGCGCCCCAGTTGCAGAAAGTCCTTGCCGCGGCGCTTGCCGAGGGCGGTTGGTTCGGCGAGTCCCACGACGCCGAGGCGCTGAAGGCCGCCACCGCGCCGGACCCCGAGGAGCGCATCGTCGCGGTGCGCTCGCTGCTGGCCGAGGAGGCGCGGATGGGGATGATGGTCGGGGTCGCCGTCGGCTGGGCACTTCATCAGGAGTTGAACGACACCGAGAGTGAAAAAGGAGAGCGCTGAGCATGGAGATCAAATTTCACGGCCAGTCGTGCTTCGAACTGAGCGACGGCGAGACCCGGGTCCTGATCGACCCCTTCCTCAAGCCCAACAACCCGGTCGCGGTGACGACGGGCGAGGAAGTCGACCCCACCCACATCGCGCTCTCCCACGGCCACGCCGACCACGTTGCCGACGCCGTCTCGGTCGCCAAGCGCACCGGCGCCAAGTGCGTGGCGATCGTCGAGCTCGCCAAGTGGCTCGAAGGCCAGGGCATCGAGGACGTCAGCGATCCCAACTTCGGCGGCACGGTCGAGTTCGACTGGGGCTACATCAGCCTTGTTCCCGCCTGGCATACCAACACGGTGCCCGGCTCCGAAGAGTCGCCTTTCAGCGCCGAGCACGGCATCGCGATCGGTCCGGCGGCCGGATTGGTGATCAAGCTCGGTGGGACGACCGTTTACCACGCCGGCGATACCTGCCTGTTCAGCGACATGAAGCTGATCGCGCAACGCAGCCCGGTCGACGTCGCCCTGCTGCCGATCGGCGGCCACTACACGATGGACCGTCGCGACGCCGTCATTGCGGCCGAATTCGTCGGCGCCGGCACGGTGATCCCGATGCATTACGACACCTTCCCGGCGATCGAAGCCGATCCGCAGGCATTCAAGAGCGAGGTCGAGGAGAAGACCTCCTCGCAGGTCGTGGTGCTGGCGCCGGGCGAGTCGCACACGACCGGTTGAGCGCGCCTTGACCGAGTCGAGGACCGAGCGCGCCGACTTCCAGGCGACCGCGGATCCCGCCCTGAACGAGGCTGCCGACCGCACCGGCGACATCAAGCTGCTCACCTACGAGCAGCTCTACCAGCTCTGGGAGCGCCAGCAATGGCAGACGCAGGAGCTCGATTTCGCTCGCGACCGCGAGGACTGGAACGAGCGCTTCGACGACGAGGAGCGCTTCCAGCGCATGTACGGGCTCTCTTCGTTCTTCATCGGCGAGCAGAGGGTCGCCGAGGAGCTGGGGCCGATCATGCGCGCCGCGCCGACCGAGGACCAGCGCATCTTCCTCTGCACCCAGATCGCCGACGAGGCCCGCCACGTGCGCTTTTTCGAGCGCTTCTACCGCGAGGTCGGCGTGCTCGAGTCCGATCAGCTCTCGGCCATGCTGGCGGAGACATCTGAGCACCTCAACGCGAACTTCACCCGCCTCTTCGACGAGATGTTGAAGCAGCGGACCGACCGCCTTTCGGCCGAGCCCGAGGACGGCGAGGCCCTGGTCGAGGCGGTGACGATCTACCACATGGTGATCGAGGGAATGCTGGCCCTGACCGGGCAGCACTTCATCATGGATTACAACGAACGCGAAGGCACGTTGCCGACCTTCGTCGAGGGCTTTCAGAACGTCGCCCGCGACGAGCACCGCCACGTCGCCTTCGGCTCCGTCTTCCTGCGCGAGAAGGCGCGCGAGGACGAGCGTTACAAGGCGGCGATCCAGCGCACGCTGGAGGAGGCCTTGCCGGTTGCCGATGGCGTGCTCTCACCGCCCTGGGCGATGGAAGAGGGCGCCAGGGACCTGTTCGGCTACTCGCTGGAGGAGACGCGCGAGTTCGCCGGTACCTGCCTGATGCGCCGGCTCAAGGTGATCGGCCTGCGATAGGGCCCGGCGCACCGGGTCAAAGCACCGCGGGCCGGAGCCTGCCCGAACCTAGCCTTCTTCGGCGGGGGTTTCGCTGCCGCCGGGGGCGGCGGGCGGGACTTCTTCCACCGGGGGCCCGCTTTCGGCCGGCGGCGTGGGCGGCGGAGCGGTTTCGGTCGGCGGCGCGGCCGGGGGAGGCGGTTCGGTCGTGGTTGTCGGGCTACCGCCGACCGTCACGACCACGGCGCCGGTGCCGGCGGGGGCTCCTGCCGTCGTGCCGGACGGAGTGGCGCCATCAAGGGTGGCTTCGGTCGAGGCGGGAGCTTCGCTGCCGCCATTGCCGATCGATTCTTCGGTTTCTCCGTCTTCGTCTGCCGCGGGTGCCGTCGCGGGGTCTTCTGTGGCGACGGGTTCCGGCTCGACCGGCGGCGCGGGCGGGGCCTCTGTCACCACGAGCTGCGGTTCGGCCGCCGCGATCGCGATCGGGCTGTGCGCCGGCTCAGCCGCGCCCAGTGCCGGTGGACCTTCGTATTGACGAATAATCGCCGTCGAGGGCGTCGCCACCGGCGAAGTTTCGGTCTGCTGCTTGACCTCGACCGCACCGGCTGTAAGTACCGCAGCGGTGAGAGCTCCGGCGACTGCCTTGGTGCCGATCGCGCCTCCAACCGCGCCGCCGAGACCACCGAGACCACCTGCCGCGCCGCCGCCACCGAGCGCGGCGCCGAGGCCACCAGCGGCCCCGGCCCCAGTCGCGGTTGCGCCGGCGCCGGTGGCAGCGGTGCTTGCGCCGCCGGCCCCTGATCCTCCCAGGCCAAGCTTCGAAGCAAGGAATCCCTTCAGCGCGACGAGCGGCGCGACCGGCACGAGCGCCGCCAGCACCTTGTCGTTGGAGCGCAGCTGGGAACGGAAGTCGCCGCACTCCTCGCAGTCGCGGACGTGGCGGCGGACCGGGCCGGAGAGCTTGCGCAGGCCCTCGGCGGCCTCGGCGAGGTCGATCCGCACCTCACCGCAGGTGAGCTGGCGGGCCTGGCTCGCCTCGGCGAGCGAGATCCGTGCCCGCACCAGCAGCGACTTGACCGAGGGCACGCTGGTCTCCATCGCCTGGGCGATCTCCTCGTAGGACATCGCGTCCATCTCGCGCAGCAGCAGCGCCGAGCGCTGAGTCTCGGGCAGCTTGCCGACGTCGGTGAGCAGCTGGCGGAACTCCTCGCGGTTGTGGACCTTCTCGGCGGTTGTGGCGGCCTCTACCATCGGCACCATGTCCATCGATTCCTGCGCGTCGGCGGTCGGTTTGCGCAGGTGGTTGAGGCAGCGGTTGCGGGCGATCCGGTAGAGCCACGGGCGCAGGTTGATCTCACGCTCATCGGCGAGCATCGCCCGGTAGGCGTTGACGAAGACCTCCTGCAGGACGTCTTCGGCGTCCTCGGTCGAGCCCAGCATCTGGCGGCAGAAGCCGAGCAGCCGTCCCTGGTAGCGGTCGACGATCGCCTCGAAGGCACCGGGGTTGCCGGCGCGGGCCATCGCGATCAGCTTTTCGTCGCCCTGGAGTTTGAGAAGGGGTGAGCGGCGGGCGAGAAGTCCGCGGCGACTGGCGTGGGTAAGAGCTGAAGCCTCCAAGCGAATCCTCTCGATAGAACCAGGGGAGGGCGTTCGTCTTCTAGCTCAAGGACACCGTAGCAACGGTCAAGTTGCGGTTCATGAAGAGTTTTTAGTGCGGTTTTAGAAGCCCAAAATGCGCCAAATAGGAGCGCGAAGCGCCCCTGGGACGTATGGGTCGCGCTGAATGGCGAAAAAAGATGCCCGGGGCGGGATTCGAACCCGCAAGCCCCCCAGTGGGGCAGCGCCTTTTAAGGGCGCCGCTTTTGCCAATTTCGCCACCCGGGCAAAGCGATGGTAGCCCCGAGACCCTTATAGGCTCAAGCCGTGGAGCACGGGGGGCGGATTGTCGCGAAAGCGCTGAAATCGAGGGGCGTCACGCGCCTCTTCACGCTTTCAGGGGGACACCTGTTCTCCATATACGACGGCTGCAAGGCCGAGGGCATCGAGATCGTCGACGTGCGCCACGAGCAGACAGCCGTCTTCGCCGCTGAGGGGTTCGCCAAGGCGACGAGGGGGCTCGGCGTTGCCGCGCTGACCGCCGGCCCCGGCGTGACCAACGGGATCAGTGCGATCGCCGGCGCCCAGGCCAACAACTCGCCGGTCTGCGTGCTCGGTGGCAGGGCGCCGGAGTTGCGCTGGGGGTCGGGCTCGCTGCAGGAGATCGACCACCTGCCCTTTGTCTCGCCGCTGGTCAAGTCGGCCGAGACGGTCAAGGATCCGGGTGAGATCGCGGCCCGCACGGCGGCGGCACTCGACCTCGCGGCGCTCGCGCCAGGCGGCCCCACCTTTGTCGACTATCCCCTCGACGTCGTCTTCACCGAGGCCGAGCCTGCGATTCCGCCTGCCGCTTCGGTCGATTCCGAACCGGCCGCGGGGGTGGAGGAGGCGGCGGCGCTGCTCGCCGGGGCGGAGCGTCCCGCGATCATGGCCGGCAGCGGTCTCTATTGGGGCAGAGGAGAGGAGGAGCTTCGCGCCCTCGTCGAGCGGCTCGGCATCCCGGTCTTCCTCAATGGGCTCGGACGGGGTTGCCTGCCGGCCGATCATGAGCTTGCCTTCAGTCGCGCCCGCGGTGCCGGGCTCAGCGGCGCTGACGTGGCGCTGGTGATCGGCGTGCCGCTCGACTTCAGGCTCGGCTTCGGAGCCGGCATCGCCGAGGGGGCGAAGCTGATCCGTCTCGACGCTGGGCCGAACGAGCTGAGCGCCAACCGGGCGCCCGACCTCGACCTGGTCGGCGACGTCGCGGCCGGTCTGGCGGCGATCCGGGCGGCCCTGGGCGAGGTGACGCCTAAGACTGAGCCCTGGCTGGCGCAGCTGCGCAGTGTCGAGGAGGAGAAGCGCGCCGCCGAGCAGGAGGAGTTGAACGATTCGCGCGCGCCGCTCCATCCGGTGCGCGTCTACAAGGAGCTGGGCGAAGTGCTCGATCGCGACGCGATCGTCGTCGGCGATGGCGGCGACTTCGTCTCCTACGCCGGGCGCTTCGTCGAGACCTATCAGCCGGGCTGCTGGATGGATCCCGGCCCGTTCGGCTGCCTGGGCGCCGGTCCGGGCCAGGCGATCGGCGCCAAGCTCGCTCATCCCGATCGTCAGGTCTGCCTGCTGCTCGGCGATGGCGCCTTCGGCTTCGCCGGCATGGAGTTCGACACGATGGCCCGCCACGGCCTGCCGGTTGTCGGCGTGATGGGCAACAACGGCATTTGGGCACTGGAGCACCACCCGATGAAGTTCCTCTACGGGTACTCGGTCGCGGCGGAGCTGCGGCCGGAGACGCGGTACGAGCAGATGGTCGAAGCGCTGGGCTGCGAGGGGATCCTCGTGCGCGAGCCGGGGGAACTGCGGCGGGCGCTGGAGCGGGCCTTCGAGTCCGGGCGGCCGACCCTGGTCAACGTCCTCACCGATCCCGAGGTCGTCTATCCGCGCAAGTCGAACCTGGCCTGAGGCCGCTTCCGGCAGACGCTCCTTTACTCCCCGAAAAGAGAAACGACCGCCATCGCTGGCGGTCGTTTCAAGTTGGTCCCTCAGGACGGGCAGGGGTACGTCTTCAGGGACCAGTTCTTATTTGGTGGACCCAGACGGCGGGAGGCGCCATGATGCGGCAATCGTCCGAGTCCTTTTAAATCGGGTCTTTGGTGGTTGTGCCCCACCTCTTTCCCGATGTGTCGATTATCTGCCCGCCTATCCGATTCGTCTAGCCGGCTGGCAAGCGACTACCTGCAATCAATGAGGGTAAACCTACCGAGTTTTGGGTCTTAAATGGCTTGTTTAACCCATTTGTCGGGCCGGGGCTGACATTCCTGTCCACTTGGGAACACGGAATTACCAAGCATTGAGAATATGCGGTTACCCGCAGTCTAGAGCGGATACAGCCGATATTGCGCAGCCATAGAGGATGTCGTGCTCGGAGACCTTGATGCTTTCGAGGGCGAATGCGCGCATCGCCTCCACCAGAATGACCACCCCTGCGACGATATTTGGCGCTCTATCGGGGTGCATACCGACGATCTTCGCCCGTTTGGACAGGGGGGCAGAGGCCAATTTCGATAGCTGACGCTGGATCGAGGCGAGGGTCAGCGTATGCCCGTGTACTTGCTTGGGGTCATAGGGCTCCAGGCCGATCTCGATCGAGGCCAGCGAGGTAGGTGTGCCGGCGACGGCGATGCCGGCCGTGGCCCTGGCGCCGGGTTGATCGGTGATCGCCCCCTCGATCAGGCCCCGCACATCGCCGGCCAGCGCCTCGAGCTCGGTCGTGCTGGGCGGGTCGTTGGTGATGTGGCGCTCGCTGTGGCGCACGACCCCCGCCTGCAGCGAGGTGTGGAAGGAGATCTCATCTCCGCTGCCGACGATCAGCTCGGTCGAGCCGCCGCCGATGTCGATCACCAGCGTCGGCTCAACCGGCGTGTGCTCGCAGGTGGCGCCGAGGTAGGTGAGCCGCGCCTCTTCCTCGCCGTCGAGGACGCGGGCGGAGAGCGCGAAGCGCTCGCGCAGCTCGGCGACGAAGGCACTGCCGTTGGAAGCGTCGCGCACGGCACTGGTCGCGATCGCCTCGATCTTCTCGACGTCGTCCTCGCGGCAGATCGCCACGTAGTCGGCGATCGCCTCGCAGGCGGCCTCGATCGCCTCGGCGGAAAGCTGCCCGGAAAGGTCGACCCCGCGCCCGAGTCTGGTCACCCGGCTCTGTCGCGTCACCTCGGTCACCCGACCATCGGTCACCGCCGCGATCAGCAGCCGAGTCGAGTTGGAGCCGATATCGATCACCGCCACCCTATGAGAGCCCGCATCCATGCCGGCGGCACTCTATGAGACAACAGCCCCTACGTTGCTAGCATGAGCCTACGCCGCGGGGTGGAGCAGCCAGGTAGCTCGTCGGGCTCATAACCCGAAGGTCGCGGGTTCGAATCCCGCCCCCGCTATAGGACGAAAGCCCCGCCAATGCGGGCCTTTTAGTTTTGTTGTCTTACAGACAACAGGGTGCAAAATCGGCCGTGGGGCAAGCTGTGGGGCAAGGTGAGCTCCACGTGAGCCTCTAGTAGCAGTCAAAGGCTTGCTCTAAGAGGGGCTCCTCGGGCCTCTCAAAGATGGCCCAAATGGGAGACTCCCGCGAATGCCGTTTGATCTGAGTCGGCAGCTCGCCGCAATACCGCCCCCGTCCGGTCATCCAACGACTTCTCAGAAGCGGCAGTATTCGGACGATCTCTCCAGGGTGTTCTCGCTGGCCCTCGAGGCGTCGATGAGGACTCATTTTCCACACACGACTTCCGGCGAGGGAACCGGGACGAACGCTGCGAGCGCCTCCGGTATCAAGAGCATCGATGTCGCATTCAACATCGAGGGACTTTTCCTCGGATTGGGTTTGAGCGTCAAGGTCGTCGGCCTTCCAGAGAAGAACCGTGGCTACACGCACAACCTCAAGCGTGTGTCTGAGGAGTGGAATCTAGAGACGGTCAACTATCACCGGTACATGCCGTATTCGATCATCGTTGGCATGTTTTTCTTGCCCGTGGATGCGATGACTGATCGCAAGCAGAAAACGTCCTTGAGCACTTCCCTCGATCACTTTCGCGGGTTTCGAGGTCGACGCGATCATCGGGATGACATCGATCTCATGGAGGAGATCTACATCGGGCTATACAACCCCAGCGGTCGGAACGCCGGCGATGTCTTTTTCGTTGGCGCTGACCTCGCGCTGGGTCCCAGGGGAATTCCAAGAAAAGCCGACCGCAAATCGTTCGAGGACGTGAAAAACGAGCTTGTCCGAGATTTCAAGTTGAGAAATCCAAAGCTTCAAGTACGCGGTATGCCTTGACTTAGGCACGCAGACGAATTCGGGTCTTATCTCCGGAGCTCAGGGGCGCGCAAGCCCGCGATCAAATAGCGGCAAAGCGAGTGTCGTACTCGTTCGCGACCCGAGAAAGCATGTCGTCGTAGTAGAAGACCTCTCCAGGCTGTGGAGCGGGTGGTCGCGCCACGAGTTGAACTGGACTGCCGTCGTTTGCTGCTCGAACGACGACGATGCCAAGGCCGTCGAACCCATGGTGCGCCGCAGAGGCCCGCCTGGGAATCTCCTCAACCTTGCGAATGATGCGTTCTGCGTCGCCGGGCTGCAGGTGTTGCGATACGACATCTCGGCCGGTCCCGACCTGACGCTCCGGGCTGATGAAAGTGTCGCTTTCGTTGACCATCACGAGCCCAACGGCGAGGGCTTGGTTCGAAGCTCCATGGACCGTCAAGTGGCTCGAATTGAGCTCGTCATACAGTCGCGGGCGTGCCTTGGAGTGCGCCGTCATCGCTGCCTTCGCCTCGAGGGCGACTAGGACTCCGGAGCCCGCGAGGGCACCCTCGGTGATCAACGGGAGCTCAGCGAGCTCGGCTTCTTGTGGGCCGTTGAGGACGATGCCCCATTGATTTGCCAAGTCGGCGAGGGTTCGATGTCCAGTTGATTCGTCTCCTGAGGGTCGCGCAATCACGAGATCGAGGTTCTTCTTGCGTCCAGTAGCAAAGTCCCGCATCTCGAAGTTGACGCCGAAGATGACCTTGCCGGCTCGCGCGTGATCGCCGAGCAATGCGCTGGTGCGCAGCATGTCGAAAAAGACACCCCAGCAGGCGACCTTGCTGTGTAGATCGGAGCGGGAGTGGTATTGCCACGGCTCTTCGGATTTACCTCGTGGCTGAGGGACCGACATGCTCGCGACGAGGATCTCGGGTCCGTGCATCACCTCGGGGAGACTAAGTCTGGAAGCGGACGAGGGCGCTTCAGGAACCGGCACGGGATTGCGCGGCACGAACGAGGTCCTCGATGCGAGTGGCGACCGGCTCCGGATCCTCATGCTCCCATGCTCTCAGAACCTGCCAGCCAGCTTCCCAGAGTTGCGCGTCAGTATCTCGGTCTCGGCGCTGGTTGGTCTCGATCTTCTGGCGCCAGAAGTCGGCATTGCTGGCGGGCCAGCTCGCGTGCTCGGGGCAGCCGTGCCAGAAGTAGCCATCGACGAAGACCGCCACCCGCGCAGAGATAAAGGCGATATCAACGCCCCGCCGTTTGTCGGATAGGACGGAGGCGTCTACTCGATAGCGCAGACCTCGCGCGTGTAGCGCTCGCCGCAACTCCATCTCGGCGTACGTGCCAGTGCGGCGGACCTTTTTCATCCGGCGACTCGCTTCGTTCGATGACGATGTCATCGCCGTCGAGTCAGGCCCAGCGAAGGTCAGGCTGGGACCAGTTGTTTCGCGGTCGTCATCGACTCTAGGTGGGCGTGGGCTTCGCATAGGAAATCCTTGGGGATGCGGAGGTTGCCTCGTTCGGCTCGCTCGAGAAAACCTGCAGTTGCGCGAGTCGAAAGGGGGTGGGTTTCAAATTCGAGATAGTCCAAGAGATGTGGTCGGTCCCATTGAACGGGCCACATGGAGACGTGAGCCTCGCGTCGTTTGCCGACTCGGCCCCATGCCGCTTTTGGCCACCGATTCCCAAGAATGTCAGCATCACTTTGGCGATATGCCTCGGATGCGAGGAGGCGTCTACCGAGCCAGCGGGCGACCGGCACGCTAACGGCATTACCGACCAGCTTCCAGCGGCTTCGAGCTCCGCGACCGCCATTACTAGTCTCCTCAGTAGCCGTCCAGTCAGCCGGAAAGCCTTGGAGTCGTTCCGCGTCGCGGATGTCTGGCGTCACTAGTTGACCAGAGCCTGGTGACCAGATGGCCGGAGGAGAGGGAATGCCTAGGGCAGATCCCCCCTTCAACGTTGGCACCGCATCGATGGCCCAGCCTAGCCCGCGCAGCCCCTCCGTCCAATAGAAGCCGCAACCCAACTCGCCCTCATGGGCGCTGGCCAGGTTTGGCTGCTCATCTTGATTGAGGAGAACGGGTCGGGGGTCCTCCGAGCGCGAGGCGAGCAGCAGAACCCGCTGACGGCGTTGGGGAAGTCCGAATGCCTGAGAATCCACTACCCGATAAGCCCAGGAGAAGCCTCGACTCTCCAGTTGCTCCACGAGCCGGGCCATTGCTTTCCCGCGATCGAGAGAGAGCATGAAGGAGACGTTCTCTAGGAGGAGCCAGGTGGGCTCGGGCTCAGCGCTATCCAAGAGCCTGAATACATGCTCGACCAAGCTCGACTGTGAGCCGGTGATGCCTGCCGTCCGTCCCGCCTGACTGAGGTCCTGGCAAGGGAAACCGGCGGCGACGAGATCGCAAGCCGGAAGGTTCTCAAGCGTCGTGATGTCCGCATGGATCTCCGTGTCTGCGAAACGTGCGCCGAGCACCGCTCGGGCTGCATCATCTAGCTCGCAGAGGAGTGATGAACGATGCCCTGCGTCCTTGAGGCCTGTCTCAATCCCGCCGATCCCCGCAAAGAGCCCGACGACGTGAAGACCGGTCGATTGAGGCTCGGTGGGCACGGGCGCAAGTCAAGCAGGTAGACCGGCGGTTGGGCGAACATCTGTTCGATCTGGGGCAAGGAGTGGGGCAAGGAGCCCCACAGTTCCAGCCGATCTTCACGTAGTTCAATCTCGCGAAATCGGCTTGAAACCTAGCTCCACGTAGTCCAGCCGAGCCAGCGGATCGGGCTCATAACCCGAAGGTCGCGGGTTCGAATCCCGCCCCCGCTATAGGACGAAAGCCCCGCAAATGCGGGGTTTTTGTTTGTCTGACGATGCAGACAATGGAGTGCAAAAATCGCCCCCTGGGCAACGCCTGGGGCAACATGAGGTCCGAGAGAGGTCGATCCAGCCCTTAGTGCCCCCGCGCTGTCGGCGACCGGACTCGCGACGAGCACGCTCAACGGCGCTCGGCTGCGAGTCGGGCGGCGAGCCGCACGGAGGCCTCGATCTCAACCTTGCGGATCGAGACGCTCTCGACGTTGAGCCCGAACGGGACCTCCAACCGCCGGCAGAACGCGATCAGGTCGACAGCCGTCGCGACCGCCTGCTCATAGGAGGCGTCGAGGGTGTCGTCGGCATGGCGAAGGTCGTTCTCGATCCAGCGCGGGACGGTCACGCCGAGCCACTGGAGGAACTCGAGGGTCCTGAGGGATCCGCAGACCGAGAAGCTGAGCATGATCGGCACCGGGTCGAGGTTTCGCGCGGCGCACTCGTGGTGGTAGTCGGAGATCAGGTCCTTCGCCGCGTTGACGTCGTAGACGATCTGGGTGATGAAGAAGGAGCAGCCCGCTGCCTGCTTCGCGATCAACCGCAGGTGCTCGTCGCCGGTGCGGGCATGTCGCTCGGCGATCGCGACCCCACCGAGCGGCAACTCTGGCTGCAGTTCGTCACGCAGCTCGTAGGCCCGGGCGAGCGAGGTGAGGACCGGCTTCTCGCGCGAGGAGGACCCGACGAACACCGCGAGCGCCCGGGACGGGTCCTGCTCCTCCAACCAGGAGCAGAAACGATCCTCTGGGTACTTGCCCACCGCGCGGTAGACGATGGCGGGGACCTCCAGCCCGACCAGATCCCGGACGAGATAGTCGGCGGCGTCCATCGTCGGCAGGAACGGGAACGGGCGCTCGTCGGGATTGCGGTCGCTTTCGTCGTCGATGTCGTAGAGGACCAAGCCGTCGATTGCCAACGACCGCAGCCGCTCCAGGGTGACCCGGCCGATCTCTGCGGCCTCCCGTGGGCTCGTCGTCAGTCGCGGCGGCGTTACCGCGAAGAGCAGGAACTCGCCCGACCGAGCAGCGATGCCTCGTTGCAGATTCACGCGCGAAACCGTAGTCGAGGGCGGGACGAGCCAGAGGCAAGCTTCAAAGGCTCAGTCAGTGACGTCGGCTGATGGACCGTAGGGAGCATCTGCATGCCGCTAGAAGCTCCCGGCCCCCCGGTTTGGCTGGGGCAACATGCCGTCTTCGGCCTGGCGCTGCGCCAGTTCGCGGCTCGGCAAGGGCACTCGCTGGGAGGGCCAGGAGTAGAGGATGGTCTGGCTGCCGCGGTCGGCGCCGAGCTGATGTCGAGCGAGCCGCTGGAGGCCGCGAACGACCTCGCGGGCGGCTAGCGCGACTCGTCGCGCTAGCCAGTCCACCAGTTCCGCCGGGGCCAAGCCCGGCTGGTATCGAGGCGGCGACCTTCGAACCGCCGTCGGCTATTCGCCCGGCCGAACCAGGCCGGTCTCGTAGGCAAGGACCACCGCCTGGACTCGATCGCGCAGGCCGAGTTTCATGAAGATGCTGCCGACATGGCTCTTGATCGTCGACTCCGCCAGGACCAGATCGGCGGCGATCTCGGAGTTGCTGAGGCCGCGGGCGATCAGCGCAAGGATCTGCCGCTCCCTCGGCGTCAGCTCGGCGAGCTCGGGAGGCCCCTCGGGGGGAGGCGCCGGCCGCCGGGCGAACTCCTCGATCAGCCTCCGGGTGACGGCGGGAGCGAGCAGCGCCTCTCCGGCCGCGACGACCCTGATGCCGGCGAGAAGCTGGTCGGCGGGCGCGTCCTTCAACAGGAACCCCCCGGCGCCGGCCTTCAAGGCCTCGAACACGTACTCGTCGAGGTCATAGGTGGTGAGGACCAGAACCCGAGGGGGATCAGCCTTGGCGCAGATCCTCCGGGTGGCCTCGAGCCCGTCGAGGTTCGGCATCCGGATGTCCATGAGGACGACGTCGCAGCGAGTTCGCGTCGCTGCCTCCACCGCCTCGAGCCCGTCGGCGGCTTCGCCGACGACCCGCACCTCGGGCTCCGACTCGATCAGCTTGACGAAGCCGGCGCGGACCAGCTCCTGGTCGTCGACGACGAGGACCCGAATGCTCATGCTCCCAGCTTCCCCTCGATAGGCAGCCGCGCGCGGACCCGGAAGTGGCCGTCTCGGTTCGCCCCGGCCTCCAGGCTACCCCCGTACATCGCCACCCGCTCGCGCATGCCGATCAAGCCGTGGCCGGCGCCGTTCGCCTCTACTGCGGGCGCCGGCTCGGCGTTGTCGATCTCAATCTCCAGCAACCGCTCCTGCCATTTAAGTGTCACCGCCACCAGCATTCCTGGAGCGTGCTTGCGCGCGTTCGTCAGCCCCTCCTGCACGATCCGGTAGGCCGTGAGGTCGAGACCGGGAGCGAGCTCAACCCTGTCGCCGCTCACCTCGAGTTCGACCTGTTGCCCCGCATCCGCCGACTCGGCCAGGAGGTCCGGCAGGCGCGCGAGCCCGGGCTGGGGGGCGAGTCGGTCCTCAGAAGGCACCCGCAAGACCCCCAGCAGCCGGCGCAACTCCGTCAGCGCCTCGCGCCCGGAGCTCTCGATCGTCTCCAGCGTCTGGGCCGTTCGCTGCTCGTCGGCGGCAAGCAGCCTTCGCTCCGCCCCGGCCTGAACGACGATCAGGCTGACCGAATGGGCGATCACGTCGTGCAGCTCGCGCGCGATCCTGGCGCGTTCCTCCGCCGCCGCTTCGGCCACCGCGTGCTCGCGGTCGCGCTCTAGCCGGTCGGAGCGCTCCCGGAGCAGGTCGACGAGCGTCTGTCGGCTCCTCATGATCCGGCCGAGGGCGATCGCGGCGGCCCACCACAGCAACGCCGCCACGCCGTTGCCGATCGTCGACCCGCCGGCCGCGAGGTCGACGGCGGTCGCCAGGACGCTGAATGCGAAGATCGCGATCCCGACTCGCAACTGTCTCTCGCTCGCGTGGTAGCCGAGCGCGAAGCAGGCGACGACACCGGCCGCGAACGGCTCGAAGGGAGGCTGGTGGGAGCCGTGGTAGTAGAGGGCCACCCAGGCTCCCTGCGCGACGAAGACGGCGGCAAGGACAAGGGCGGGGAACCGTCGCCGCAGCGGCAGCGGCAGGACCACCGCCAGCAGGAAGGCGAAGTTGGCGAGCCGTGGGCCCTGGTAGCCGGCAGCCTCGTAGGAAGTGCTCATCAAGACCACTCCCAGGGCGAGGAGGGCGAGCGCGGGAGCGAGATCGAGAATTAGGCGGCGTGTCTCCCTGTGCATGCCCGAAAGCTAATCGCCCGCGGCGCCGTCGGCCTCCTTCCGGAGGAGGAAATTCGCGGCCGGAATCTCGCTCTCAGGTCGGAGGCGGTCGGTCCCCCAGCCCGATGCCCGGAGTCCGTTGCTCTCCTAGCTTGGCGCTAAAGCAACCAAAGGAGGCAGCAGTGCTCAAACGCATCACCCCGCTGGCAGTCCTGGCCGTCGCAGCGGCGGCCTTCCTGCCGTCGGCGTCGGCCACGGCCGCACCGGAAGGAACGATGACCCTCACCGCAGCGTTCGAACAGCGATCCATGGCCAAAGTCGGGGGCGGGGGAAAGGGCGCCTCACCGGGAGAGACGATCGTCTTCTCGACCACCCTCAGGAGGGCAGGCAAGGTGGCGGGACGTGGCGAGTTCGTCCAGACCGTCGTCGACCCGAGATACCGGGGCATCTCGATCCGCGCCGACCTCTTGCTTCCGGATGGAACGATCGAGCTGCAGAGCGCCGGGGTGAGCGTTCGACCTCCCGGCGGCGCCAAGCCCACCCGCGAGCCAGACATGGCGATCGTCGGCGGGACCGGCGCTTACGCCGGCGCCGCCGGAACGGTGCGCATGACTGCCGCGGGACACCGGACGCAGCGCCTAGAGCTCACCTTCACCAACTGATCGCCCTGGAGGGCGGCCCGTCGCAGGGTCGCCCTCCAGGCTTTCTGGTTGCCGCCCGCCGACCTCTCTCACGCTCTCGCGGCGCCGAGGAGGGGGTCGACCTGGTTGAGCGTTTCGGTCATGCCTTGCTCCATTCCCATCTCGAGCATCTGTTCCATCGACTCGCGGTCGGCGAAGTGGGTTTGGATCGACATCGTCGCGGTGCCGTCGGCCTCGGCGATCGTCACCGTCATCGCCGTCGGGCCTCCGTCATCCGGCTTGCCCTCCTCGTCGACGGCGTCGTCGGTGATGTGCAGCCGGTGGGGCGGCTCGACCTCCTCGATCCGCCACCAGCCGTGGTGTTTCTCGCCGTCCGGGCCGGTCATGAAGTAGGCGGTGCGGGCGCCCACAGTGAGCTCGTGCTCGATGAAGGTCGACGAATGGGACGGCGGGCTCCACCAGCGCTCCAGCCGGCGTGGATCCGACCACAGCTCCCAGAGCCGCTCGGCATCGGCGTCGAACTCGGCCGTGATCGTCATGGTCAGGGCGTCGACGTCCTTGTCTACGGTGGTGACGGGCATCAGTTGTCTCCTTTGTCGGTTTCGAGAATCTGCTCCATCCGCTCGATCCGGCCACGCCAATCCGCCTCGAGACGATCGAGTGCGGCGTGGGCGCGTAGGAGGGCGTCGGTCTCGGTGTGGACGATCGACTCACGGCCCACCCGGTGCTTGCTCACCAGTTTGGCTCGCTCCAGCACGGCGACGTGCTTCTGCATCGCCGTCACGCTGATCGGGTGTTCGCGAGCCAGGGCTGAGACCGAGAGCCGGCCCTCGTGGGCGCGGCGGAGGATGTCACGGCGGATCGGATCGGCCAGCGCCTTGAACATCAGGTCGGTGGCCCCCTCGTCGCTGTGGATCGGTTTCTTATCTACAACCATCTGGTTGTAAGTTAGCACGATGGTTGAGTGCGCCGAATGGAGAGGGAAACCGTTGATAGGGTCGCTGCAATCGGCAGTCTGAACAGCGACCAGGAGAGATAAGTGCCCGGCGATCTGCTCGCTCTGCAACTCGGCAAGGCCCACCATCACGGCTACCTCGTCGAGGACATCGAGGCCACTGTTGAGCGGCTCGTTGAGCAGTTGGGCGCAGGGCCGTTCTTTCTGATCGAGAACGTGCCGCTGGAGAATCTTCGGTCCGGCGGCGAGGTTGCGGAGTTCGTTCACAACTCGGCATTCGGCTACTGCGGCGATGATCCGGTCGAGCTGATCGAGACGGTCCGCCTGGCACCGGATCGCGTCGAGAAGGCATTCTCGGGCTCGCGGCCGAGGATCCATCACGTTGCGTATGCGGTGCCGCGCGCTGAGGTCGAAGCACTGCGCGGCGAGCTCGACCAGCGCGGCCTGCCGACGTATCTGAGCGCTCAACTCGGCGAAGTCGAAAACACCTTCCACGACGCTTCGGCCTCCCTGGGCCATGACCTCGAGATTCAGGTCGACAGCGCAGAGTTCCGCGAGTTCTTCGAGATGGTTCGCGGCGGCGGCGAGGATTGGGACGGCTCGAATCCGCTGCGTCCTGTCGGGGCATGATGGTGGGCCGGAGACGTCTAATGCACCACGTGCCGATCTCGACTTGGGGCGTGGGGAAGATCGCGGTGGTCATGGCCCTGGCCTGGGCGCTGTTGGCGCCTGCCGGTGCCGCGGCGGCGACGACCTGCGACTACGACGGGTCCGAATTCTTCACGGTGAGGATGAGTGCGCCCAACGACTCGGCGATCCTCAGCCTCAGTGGCGGATCCAATATCGCCGTCAGCTCCGGCTCGGCAGGACCGATCTCCTGCAGCGGAGGCACCGCCACGCTTACCAACACAGATTTCATCCGCGTTCTGGAGGAAGGAGGGGGGAGCGAAACCACCGTCTCGATCCACAATGCGCCGGAATTCGCCTCCGGTCCGGAAATCATCCTCGCCAATGCGGGCGGGACCAACACCCTGCAGGTCTTCGGCGCTTCCGCGCCTGTTCACTTCGTGATGGGCGTCGAAGGAATCGACGCCGACGGTGACGGCAGCAAGGACATCTCCTTCTTCGCCGTGCCCGAGGTCATCCGCCTCTTCGCGACCGGGGGCGCCGACACGATCAGCGCTCGCGGCAACGCCGGCACCGGGGCCGCATTCAGCGCCAGCTTCCTCGAACTGAATGGGGGACCGGGCAACGACACCCTCGAAGGCGGCGAACTGGGCGATGTCCTCGAAGGCGAAGAAGGCGAAGACGTCCTGCGCGGCTTCGGCGGCAACGACCGCCTCGTCGGCGATCCGACCGGCCATGATGCCGACGACAGCTTCGACGGCGGCGACGGGTCGGACACCTACGGGCTGCCCTTCAACGCCCTCAACGCGCTGACGATCGACCTCGGCAAGACGACACCGCAGAACACCGGCTTCGGAACCGACACGATCGTCAACGTCGAGAACGCCGAAGGCGCCGACCAAGACGACACCCTGATCGGAAGTGCTGGACCGAATCGCCTGTCCGGCGGCGGCGGCACGAACCTGCTCGAGGGCAAGGGCGGCGACGACCAGCTCGCCGGCAGCGGCGCCAGCATCGACACGGCCTCTTATGCTGACGCGCCGAGCGGGGTCAGCGTCGATCTCTCGAGCAAAACCGCCGGCGGCGGCGACGGCACCGACACGCTCGAAAACATCGACAACGTGATCGGCTCCCGCTTCGGCGACAACCTGACCGGCAACGACGAAGCGAACGTGCTCAACCCGGGCCTCGGCGGTGACGTCGTCCGAGCCCTCGGCGGCAATGACACCGTCCAGATCCGCGACGGGGTGGCCGACAACGCGAGCTGCGGTGCGGGTGCCGACAAAGCCGTCTCGGACCGGCGCAGCCTCGACGTCGTCCAGGCCGACTGCGAGGCGGTCGACGCGCTACCCGAGGCGCCCGTCCCTGCCGGCGGCGGGACGACGCCGGACCACGAGCTCGACTTCCGCCTCCAGGGGCGCCATGCGCAGCGACTTCTCACCCAGCGGGCAATCGTGGTCAAGCTGCTTTGTCCGCGGGAGAACTGCACCGTTTCGGTCGGCGCCAAAGGCAAGCCGGCGAAGGTGAAGCGGGTGAGCAGGAACGTCGCCGCGGGTAAGGCGAAGACGTTGAAGCTGCGCCTCTCGCCCAAGCAGCGCGAAGCGATCGCGGCCGCCCTGGCCGCGGGTCGCAAGCCGAAGCTCAAGGTCTCCGCCCTGGCAAGCGACGCCGCCGGCAACCGCGTCAAGCGGACGTTGGTGGTGACGGCGAAGCCCTGAGGCTCGGCAAATAGGCTCGCGCCCAAGCGACTCAGGGACATGGATGCGCACCTGTCAGCGGCGGTAGACGAGGTGGGTGACGTGGGGTGTGGTGCGGCTGCTCACCGGCTTGAGCTCGATCTCGCCGACGCCGTCGAACATGCGCTCGCCGCCACCGGCAACGAACGGCGCCACGTGAAGGCGCAGTTCGTCGATCAGGCCCGCGGCTAGGTACTGATTGATGGTGCCGGGGCCGCCGATGATCTGGACGTTCTCCTCGCCGGCCGCCTGACGGGCCCGCTCCAGCGCCGCCTCGATTCCGTCGGTGACGAAGTGGTAGGTGGTGCCACCCTCCATCTCGATGTCGGCCCGTGGGCGGTGGCAGAGGATGAACGTCGGCGCGTGGTAGGGCGGATTTGGACCCCACCAGCCTTTCCAGTCCTGGTCCCAGTCGGGGTCTGGAGCGAACATTTTGCGGCCCATGATGAAAGCCCCGGCCTCGGTCAGCGCCTTGGCCTCGTCGACGTTTTCCTCGCGGTGCGGGAACTGCCACGCGTGGAGGCGGTCCTCGTCGATATCGCCGAACGGACGCTCCGCGCTTTGTCCTCTTCCTGCCCCGTAGCCGTCGAGGGTGATCGTCATATCTGCGGTGACCTTGGTCATCTCTGCTCCTCCTAAGACTGGTTGCAAAGTGCAAGTGGTTGCGCCACGCTAACATAAACCACTTGCAGACTGCAAGCAGAAGTGGAGACTCGTGAGCGCCCGCCAGAGCGAGAGCAGATCCGGATGCCCGATCAACCTCTCGATCGAGGTGATCGGCGACCGCTGGTCGCTGCTGGTGATCCGCGACATGATGTTCGGCAACCGCCACCACTTCGGCGAGCTGCTGGCCGGATCGGAGGAGGGGATCGCCTCGAACATCCTTGCCGACCGCCTCCGGCGCCTCACCGACCAGGGCCTCGTCTCCCGCGCCCCTGACCCCAGCCACCGACAGAAGGTGATCTACAGCCTCACTGAGCCGGCGATCCAGCTGGTCCCGGTGATCGCCCAGCTCGGCGCCTGGGGGCGCCGCCACCTACCGGCCGGCCGCGAGCTCTCGATCCGAGCGCAGCTGCTCGAGGAGGGCGGCCCCGAGCTGTGGGAGGAATTCATGGACGAGTTGCGCGAACAGCACCTCGGCATCCCCCGCCCGGCGGGTACCAAGTCAGTCTTGGAGCGGCTGCAGACGGCTTATGAGTCCACCTTGACGACGGGCACTTGACGCCTTCGAGTTCGCCGCCTGGGCGCTAGTCAGTCCACCAGTCGCGCTCGCCCTCGACGTCGTCGCGTGGATTCTCGCCGAGGTTGGGCGCGCCGATGACGAGGATCTCGAGGCCCTCCGGCCCGGCCTCGTAGCCTCGCCAGGTCCCGGGCGGGACGCGCACGGCATCCCATTCTTTGAGCTCGACGATCTCGTCGTCAAGCTTCATCCGCCCGCTCCCGCGCACGACCACGAAGATCTCCTCCTGCGTCTTATGCGTGTGACCGTAAGGAAAGCGATAGCCGGGCGGGACGCGCTGATAGGTCAGGCCGGATTGCTCGAGCTCGAGTGCCTTGGTCGCGGCGCGGAACTCCAGGTCCGGCGATCCGTCGAAGTTGGACCCGAGATCCTCAAGATCGACCTTCAGGTTCTTGAGGGTGAACGGCACGGCGCAATCCTAGGTGACCCCTGATGCACGAGGCCTTGCGCGACTTGCGACGACTTGAACTGCTCGCGGGCCGTACTCAATATCGATGAATGCGTTTGGTCCACAGAATCGGCGCACTGGCGCTGATCCTGACTGCGCTCATCGCACCCGCGCTCGCTGATGCATCGCCCGCGAAAGTCGCCGCCTTGCAGTCGGCGCTGCAGGCCCTGCGGCTCTACAGCGGCTTCGTCGACGGGGTCAAGGGGCCGCTGACTCGCCACGGGATCCGCGCCTTTCAGCACCGGCGCGGGCTGCGCGTCGACGGGATCGCCGGGCCCGAAACCCGGCGGGCGCTCGGCTGGCGCGGCAGGCCCGGGCTCGGTAGCCGGGTGATGCGATCCGGCGACAAAGGCTGGGACGTCGCGGCGCTCCAGTTCCTGCTCCAGCGCGCCGGCCACGGCGCCGGCAGGACCGACGGCCTGTTCGGTCCGCTGACCAGGGCAGCGGTGGTGCGGGCCCAGCAAGCGGCCGGCATCGGCGCCGACGGGCTCGCCGGGCCGGTAACGATTCGCTCGCTTCGGTCCGGAACGAGTCGGGGCAACGGAGAAGCGCCCACCGGCCCGGTGCGCTTCCTGCGGCCGGTCCCGGGCCCGATCGGGGACCCGTTCGGTGCCCCGCGGCACGGCTACACCCACACCGGTGTCGACTTCCCCGAGCCGGAAGGCACCCCGATCGGCGCAGCCGGCGTCGGGACCGTCATCTACGCCGCTTACAACGGCGGCGGCTACGGCAACCTCGTCGTGATCCAGCATCGCCTCGGATACACGAGCTGGTACGGGCACATGTCGACGATCACCGCCTATGTCGGGGAGGACGTGGTCGGCGGCACGCGAATCGGCTACGTCGGCTCGACCGGGGACGCGACCGGTCCCCACCTGCACTTCGAGGTGCGCCACTACGACACCCCGATCAACCCGTTGCCGCTGTTGCTCACGGCCGTTGCCGGGCGGCCGGAGACGACCGGGCGGCGCGGGCCCACCGGTGGCTGCGACAGCGTCAGCGGCGCCCGCCACGATGCCGCCCGCCCGGATAATTGGATCGCTGCCGAGCGTCTCTGCGCGGAGCGGTAGTGGTCGGAATGACGTTTTCCAATTGCGAGGATCGTCGGGCTATGGTGGATACGTGGAGGCGCGCGTTCTGGCGTACGACAGGGCGGGAACCGGGGAGCCGCCTCTCGTGCTGCTCCCAGGAGGCCTGACCGGTTGGCAGTCTTGGCTGCCGCTGGTGCCCGCGCTGTCGGCGAGTCGCCGCGTGGTGAGGATGCAACCGATCTGCAATGCGGAAGGGCTTGCCGGTCGCCCCGGCGACCCGACCTACGACGCCGAGGTCGAGCGAGAGAGCATCGGCATGACGCTGGAGCAGGCGGGAGTCTCCGAGATGCACCTGGTCGGCTGGTCAAACGGTGGGCGGATCGCACTCGACTTCGCCCTCGCCTATCCCGAGCGCATCGTCACCCTGACTCTCGTCGAGCCGGCCGCCTATTGGCTGGTCATGGACGAGGACGAGAGCGCGAGGAGCTTCCACCGGTATCTCCTCCGCCTGGCCGGTCGCGAGTTGACCGACGAGGACCTGTGCGAATTCCTCGTCCGGGCCGGGCTCGGCTCGGAGGACACCGACTTTGCGGCCCTGCCCCAGTGGGACTTCTGGTCGTCTTGCCGCCAGGCGCTCTCCTGGGGCGGCGAGAAGATGACCGATTCGGCGGCGGCGGGAATCGAAGGATTCGAGTGGCTCGACGTTCCGACCCTGGTGATTCGCGGACGCCCGACCTCACCTTGGCTGCACGGGGTCGCCGAGCACCTGGTGCGAAAGATGCCGGAGGCGAAGTTGGCCGAACTGGACGGCGGCCATGCCTGCATCCTCGAACACCCGGAGGAGTTCGTCGCGGCGCTCGGCTCGCACGTCGGCCGCGGTCGGTAACGCTTTCCTCCTGTACGACCAACAAGGGACATGGAGATAGAGGAAGCGGCGCCCCGGGCGCCGAGCGCGCTTAGCCGCAGGCTGCGCCTGGTTGCGGCGCAGGCGCAGGGGGTCGGGGCCGAGCAGCTGCGCTGGATCGGCGACGATCCCCAGCTCTTCGAGGTGTTCTACCGGGAGCACATCGAGGACTTGCAGCGGTTTGTCGCCCGCAGGGTCGGCGATCGCGAGCGGGTGGCGGACCTGACCGCGGAGATATTTCTCGCCGCGATCGACTCGGCCCATCGGTACCGGCCGGGACGCGGCACGCCGAAGGCATGGCTTTACGGGATCGCTCGCGTTCTCGTCGCCAACGACCGGCGGCGTCGTGGCCGGGAGTGGGCACGGGAGCAGCGGCTGCGCGGCAGCGCCCTGCTCGCCGAAGAGGATGCGGCGCGGATGGACGCGCGGATCGACGCCGCCGCCCAGTCGCGTCGCCTCTATGCGGCGATGGATCGTCTTTCCGAGGACGAGCGAGCGGTGATGGAGCTGGTCGCGCTCGACGAGCTGACGGTCGCCGATGCAGCGGCCGCGGCGGGCGTGCGCCCGGTCACCGCCCGGGTGCGCCTGCACCGGGCGCGGCGCAAGCTGCGGGCCGAGCTCGACGAGGTGGCCTCAACCGAATCGACTGCGAACGAGGTGGATGAAGCGTGAACCGGAAACGAGGCGAGAACGATTTCGAGCGGAGGCTGCTCGACGAGCTGAAGGCGGTGGTCGCTGAGCGCGGGGAGCGGACGGCCGCGGCCGCGGGCGCGAAGGACCGCCCCGCTTGGCGACGCGCTCCACGCCTGGCGCTTGGTGCCATCGCCGTTCTCGCCGCCGCTGCGGCGGTGCTCGTCTTCAGCTCCGGCGGCCACAACGCCTCGAAGGCCTTTGCCGTCGAGCCGCAGCGGGGCGGCGGCCTCACGATCAAGATCTACAGCCTCGAAGACGCCGCGGGCCTGGAACGGGCGCTGGAGCGCGCGGGGATCCCCGCGCAGGTGAATTGGCTGCCCGCCGGAGTGACCTGCCGCGATCGGCGCCTGACGCCATCCACTGTGAAGACGCCCATGGGCGGCCGGGCCGGGGGGTTCGAGATGGGTGGCCGGGGTCCGGCGTTGACGATCGGGATCATGAACCGTCAGCAGTACCGTCACCAATGGCGGGCATACATGCGCGGCGACCTCTCGCCACACGAAGCTCGCGAATCGATCCCGAACGTCAGCCTCGATCCCAAATCGTTTCGTCCCGACCAGAGCGTCGTCATCTCGGGTTCGGCCAACCCATTCGACGGCGACCCCGAAGGCGGCTTCCAGGCCCAGTTCCAGGTGGTCGAAGGGCCGGTTCCCCCATGCGAGCCGGTGCCCGAGCCCGCCGGCAGCATCGGCGCCATCGGGATTCCCCAAGCCGGCGAGGCCGAGGACGCCTCATCTCTGACGCCGCCGCGACCCGGGCAGTTCCTCTACCGAAAGACGAGGGTGGTCCAACTGCAGGGGTGGGAACCGGACGGTCCCGGCACCGGGTCGCGGACGAAACCAAGGCACTTCACGGCGAACCTCCTCGGCCCCGAGGGCAACGCGCTCGCGGCTCTGGTGCCGACGATGAAAGAAGTCTGGACGGCTCCCGACGGGACGACCCGCGTTCGAGAAACCCTCGGCCAGATCGAGTTCCTCTCGAGCGCCGATCAGGGACGCTGGGAAGAAGCGGGCTCGCCGCCGCCGTTCGAATACGACCCCGACGAACATCACGTCGGTCGCGACAGCTCCGGCCGTCTCGTCAAGGAATATCCGTCCCACGACTGGCGCGGGCGACATGCGTTCGCCAACCTCACCAAGCTCTCCCGGCCGCCGACCGAGCCCGAAGCGCTGCGCCTTGCGATCGAAAACCGCCCGGCCGGGAGCTCGCCGGTGGATCCCTCGCCGGCCCGCTCGCACAGGGGCGCCGTGACGGCCGAAAGGCTGATGGAAATCCTCGGCGAACCGATCACGAGCCGGGCGCTGCGCGCCGCCGCCCTCGGTGCGCTCGCCGAAATGCCGGGCATTCGGATCGAGCACGGTGTGACCGACGTCGCCGGCCGCCGTGGCGACGCGCTGATCTGGGTTCGCGAACGCGGCTTCGGCCGCGAGCTCATCTTCGACCCGGACACGTCCACGGTCCTCGCTCAAGCCGAAGCGATCTTCGGGCCCGGTGCGACGGATGAATATGGCGAGGTTCCGGCCGGCACGCCCTATCGCGAGACCGCCTACCTGCGTTCCAAGCTCGTCGCGTCCCGGCTCCGACCGAAACGTTGACGGGAGGATCGCAAGCGCTCAAGATGGTCACGTCCGATCGCGTGGTGGTGGGGAAACGGTGAGGAGCGGGTGATGCGATCAGAAGTTGCTGTGCAGGGATTCCCGACGCTAGGGCGGAGCGCCGTCGCACGAAGCGGTCGGCTGCGACCCCGGGTTGCGGTTTTGCTTGTGGGTGCGATGCTGGTGGTCGGATTCGTGGCGGTGCTTCGGACGCTGCCCGGTGGCCCTTCGGGCCCCTTCGCGACACCTGGTCATGACTCAGCTGGTCATGGCTTGACGAGTTTGCCGCTCGCCGCGCAGGGCCCGGTCTCGGCGGCCCTCGGGCGGGACGCACCGGCCTATCGCGTCACGGGCTTGCGGGCAGTCAACCCGGCGCAGCGCTTGCACGCGGGCTTCTCGCGTCGCGGCATCGTGGTTGCTTCGCGCACCGCGCGGCTCGGCATGTCGCTCTCCGCTTACGGGCATGGGAGCACGCTTCGTTCGGTCGGGGCCGCTGGGCCACGAACGAGCGCCAACCGTGTCCGTTACGCGCACGGGGCACTGACAGAGTGGTATGCGAACGGCCCGATGGGAATCGAGCAGGGCTTTGACCTCGCGGCTCGCCCTGGTCCCGCCGCCGGGCCGTTGACCCTTTCGTTGGCTCTCACCGGCAACCTCACCGCCCGACCGCGGGACGGCTCGGTGCTGTTCTCGGGTCGCGGCACCACGCTGCGCTATGGCGGCCTGGTCGCAACTGACGCGCGCGGGCACACGCTGCGTTCGTGGTTGCAATTGGTGAAAGGACACGTGCTGATCCGCGTCGCGGATCGTGGCGCGAGCTATCCGCTGCGGATCGACCCGATGATTCAGCAGGGCAAAAAGCTCACGCCCACGGGTGCCGTCGGGACCGGCCGGTTTGGCTACACGGTCGCCCTCTCGGGGGATGGCAACACCGCGCTGATCGGCGCGCGTTACGGAATCATCGGCGGTGAAAGTGGCATCGGTGCCGGTGCGGCGTGGGTCTTCGTGCGCTCGGGCGAGGACTGGGCCCAACAGGGCGGCAAGCTGGTCGGCACGGGCCACGTCGGCGAAGGTGAATTCGCCCACGTCGGCGAAGGCGAATTCGGCACGAGCGTGGCGCTCTCGGACGATGGCGACACCGCACTGATCGGCGGGCCCGCGGACGACGAAAACGTCGGCGCAGCCTGGGTCTTCACGCGTTCGGGCACCATCTGGACCCAGCAGGGCGAAAAGTTGACCGGCGCCGGTGAGACCGGAACGGGAAGATTCGGCGGGAGCGTCACGCTCTCGGCCGACGGCGACACGGCGCTTATCGGTGGCACCCGCGACAACGGCTTTGCCGGTGCGGCCTGGGTATTCACGCGCTCAGGTTCCACTTGGGCCCAGCAAGGAGAAAAGCTCACCGGGACGGGGGCGGTCGGACAAGCCGAATTCGGCAGGAGCGTGGCGCTCTCAGCCGACGGCGGCACGGCGCTGGTCGGCGGCTGGAGCGACAACGGCAATGCCGGTGCGGCCTGGGTATTCACGCGCTCGGGCTCGGCCTGGACCCAGCAAGGCGGAAAGCTCACCGGCTCCGGTGAGACCGGAGAAGGCGCATTCGGCACGAGCGTGGCGCTCTCCGCCGACGGCAACACCGCGCTGGTCGGCGGGCCCCGCGACAACAGCGAAGCCGGCGCCGCCTGGGCCTTCACCCGCGCGAGCTCGACCTGGACCCAACAAGGCGGAAAGCTCACCGGCACCGGTGAGACCGGAGGAGCCAGGCTCGGTGAAAGCGTGGCGCTCTCGGCCGACGGCAACACCGCGCTGGTCGGCGGGCCCCACGACAACAGCGACGTCGGGGCAGCTTGGGCCTTCACCCGCTCGGGCTCTACTTGGAGCCAGCAGGGTGGGAAGCTCACCGGCAGCGACGAGACCGGAGCCGGTGAATTCGGCTGGAGCGTTGCGCTCTCCGACGACGGCAACACCGCCCTGATCGGTGGGCCAGAGGACGACGCCGCCACCGGTGGGACTTGGGTATTGACTCGCTCGGGCGGCCTGTGGAGTCAGCAGGGACCGAAGCTCACCGGCGGCGAAGAGGACAACAGCGAGTTCGGTGTCCTCGTCTCCCTCTCGGCCGATGGCAACACTGCCCTTGTCGGCGGCTGGAACGACGACGGCAGAAAGGGGGCGGCGTGGGTGTTTACGCGCTCGGGCGGGGGGTGGAGTCAGCAGGGACCGAAGCTGACCGCCGGGAGCGAAAGCGAAAGCGGAGCCGGATTCGGCACGAGCGTGGCGCTCTCCGCCGACGGCAACACCGCGCTGATCGGCGCGCCCGGCGACGACAACCGTAAGGGCGCTGCCTGGATCTTCACCCGCACGGGCTCCACCTGGACCAAACAGGGCGGCAAGCTCACCGCTGGTGACGACGCGGTCGGGAACCCTTGGTTCGGCTACACCGTGGCGCTGTCTGGGGACGGCAACACGGCGCTGATCGGCGGCTGGCTCGACGACGGTTGGAAGGGCGCTGCCTGGATCTTCACCCGCTCAGGGTCAACCTGGACCCAGCAGGGCGACAAGCTCACCGCCGACGACGAGGACGGGGAAGGGATGTTCGGCACCAACGTCACCCTCTCCGCCGACGGCAACACGGCCCTGATCGGCGGCTGGAACGACGACAGCGAATTCGGCGGCAACCGGGACTACAGCGGCAGGGGCGCTGCCTGGATCTTCACCCGCTCGGGCTCGACCTGGATCCAACAGGGCGGCAAGCTCACCCCCGACGACGAGGCCGGCAACGGCAAGTTCGGCACGATCGTGGCCCTCTCCGCGAACGGCGACACCGCGTTGATCGGCGGCTGGAACGACGACCACAGCAAGGGGGCCGCCTGGGTCTTCACGCGCTCCGGATCGACCTGGGCGCAGCAGGGCCCGAAGCTCACCGGCGGGGGCGAGACCGGGGAAGGCAGGTTCGGCGTCGCCGTCGCCCTCTCCGCCGACGGCAACACCGCTCTGGTCGGCGGCTTGGCGGACGACAGCACCAGAGGTGCGGCGTGGCTGTTCACCCGCTCGGGCTTGACTTGGACCCAGCAGGGACCGAAGCTCACCCCAAGTGACTGGGCCGGAGAAGGTGAATTCGGCACCAACGTCGCGCTTTCCGCCGACGGCGCCACAGCGCTGATCGGCGCCTGGCGCGACAACAGCGGCACGGGCGCGGCGTGGGTTTTCATGAACCAAGCCGCTGAACCCGAACCCCCTACGACAGAACCGACCGTCCCGCCGCAGCCCCCCTGTTGCGGTCCGGATCCCGGGAAACCTCCGCACGTCCTGCTTGTGCAGAACGTCCGCCAGGCGACGACGAGATGGCGTGAGGGCAATCGCCTTGCCACGGTCAGCCGTGCGAGGACGCCGATCGGAACGACCTTCTCCTTCTCGCTCAACGACCAAGCAGCCGTCACCTTCAGCTTTACCCGGCGGGTCGGCGGCCGCACGGTGACAGCGGGCAGGCTCACCTTCGCCGGCCACAACGGCACCAACAAGGTGGCATTCCAGGGCCGCGTCTCGGCCAAGAAGAAGCTCAAGCCCGGCCACTACACGCTGGTCATTACGGCCGCCGACTCCGCCGGGACGCGCTCCGCGCCGAAATCGTTGAGCTTCACGATCGTGAAATAGCGCTGTCCTTGCGAAACGTGAGCTTCACGCGCGCCGAACTGGAGGAGTTTCGCGGCTGCGAGGTCGAAGACCTCGTCGGGCGGGGGCTGAAGCTGCTCTTCGTCGGCATCAACCCCGGTCTGTGGACGGCTGCCGTGCAGACCCACTTCGCTCATCCCACCAATCGCTTCTATCCGGCCTTGGCCGCGGCGGGCATCACCGACTACGAGGTCGATCGAGCTGCCGGGATGACCGCTGCCGATCGCGCCCACCTCGTCTCGCGGGGCATCGGGATCACCAATCTCGTGCGGCGAGCCAGCGCGCGGGCGTCTGAGCTCTCGGCCGAGGAGCTTCGCGAGGGTGGGGAGCGGCTGCTGCGGTTCGTCGCCGAGCACCGGCCCAAGGTCGTCGCGATCGCCGGCATCTCCGCTTATCGAGACGCCTTTGGCGAACGCGCGGCGGTCTTGGGCCGGCAGCCGGAGGCGCTCGACAGCGCGCTCCACTGGTCCGATGCGGCTCTCTGGGTGGTCCCCAATCCGAGTGGTCTCAACGCCCACGAGACCGTCGCGACGCTCGCCGCCGCCTACGCGGCGCCGGCGGTCGAGGCGGGTGTCATCGGTCCCGCCCCGGTCAGGACTTCGGCGAGTAGGTGAGCAGGACCACTCCGGAATCGAACCGCTTCACGTCCCCGAGCTCCATCCAGATCGTTCCGTTGTCGCCGAGCACGTGGACGTTTCCTTTGCCCCAGACGAGCGGGTTGAGGTAGACCTCGTACTCGTCGATCAAGCCCCGCTCGGCCAAGGCGTAGGCGAACTCACCGCTGCCGTGCATGAAGAGGTCGCCGTCGACTTCGTCCTTCAGCTTCGGGATCGAGTCCGCGAGGTCGCCCTCGAGCAGGGTCGCGTTCCACTCGAGATCCCCGGACAGGGTGGTGGAGCCGACGAACTTCGGCATCGCGTTGACCATGTCGGCCCATTTGCCCGTTTTGCTCGGCCAGTATCCCGCCAGTCCCTCGTAGGTCTTGCGGCCCAGGACCATCCCGGCCGACCGGGCCTGGCGTTCGAACGAGTACTCGCCGTGGTCCCCGTCCGGCTGCACCCACTCGCCGACGGGGTCGATGACCCCATCGACGGTGGCCTGCGTTGTTGCGATCAGCTTTCCCATTTTGACTCCTTCGGTCGCGGGCTCCCTCTGAGCCCTCTACCCAAAGCGACGAATGGGGACGCGCGGATTCGACATCTCGGGCGCTACCGGTTGAGCCATTCCTCGTAGGTCGGCCCGGCCAGCTTGGCGATCGGGCCGGGGAGGAGGGCGTCGGCTGGGTAGAGGCCTTCCGGGTCATCGGGCCACTCGCCGGCCTCGATGCGCAGGCCGTTGCCCTGCTTGGCGGCGTGGAGCTTCGCGATCTCGACCAGGTTCTCCGCGCGAGGGCCGGCCACTTCGGCGATCGGGTTGCCACGGGGTGCGGAATCCGCCTCGTCGACGAGATCGGCAAGCGCCTCGGCGACGCTGCGGGCGGCGACGAGCTGGGTGCGCATCGCGGGCACGTAGCTGACGTCACCCTGGCGAGTCCACTCGACCAGCTCCGCGACGAACTCGTGGAACTGGGTGGCGCGCAGGATGCGGGCGGGCACGGACCCGTCGAGGTGCGCTCGCTCCTGGATCACCTTGGCGGCGTTGTAGCCGACGTTGAAGTGGTCGGTGCCGACGATCGAGACGACGATGATGCCCTCGACGCCGCGCTCGGCGCCGGCCTGCTGCAAATTGCGCACCGAGGTCGTGAAGAACTCCGCCGCCCCATCGGGGGTGGGGCTGGTGGTGGCATCGATGATCAGGTCGACGCCCTCGAGCGCGGCGGCGAGACCCTCGCCGGAGATCACGTCGACCCCGACGCTGCGCGCGATCGGCACCACCTCGTGGCCGCGCTCGCTCAGGATCTCGACTGTGGGGGTGCCGAGGCGGCCGGTTGCGCCGGCAACCGCGATCTTCTTCTCTCCTGCCATGGTTGCTTTCCTTTCGGTTCGGGCCCCTCCGGGGCCGGCCGTTTTTCGTCCTGTCGATATGACGGAGCCGAGGGCAGAGATGTGACCAAGTCCCGACAGCAGGATCTGGCGAGGCGGTTCGAGCAGGACCGCAGACGTCTCTGGGCGGTTGCTTTCCGCATGCTCGGTGCCAGCGGAGAAGCCGATGAGGCGGTGCAGGAGGCCTGGCTGCGGCTGGCCCGCAGCGATTCCGAAGAGATCGAGAATCTCTCGAGCTGGCTGACGGCCGTGGTCGCGCGGATCTGCCTCGACATGTTGCGCGCCCGCAAGGCTCGCCGGGAGGAGCCGCTCGGTCCCCACGTCCCCGACCCGATCGTCAGCCCGATCGAAGGAGGAGACCCCGCGCACGAGGCTCTCGTCGCCGACTCAGTCGGCCTGGCGATGCTGGGCGTGCTCGAGACCCTCAGCGCGGAGGAGCGCGTCGCCTTCGTCCTGCACGACATGTTCTCGGTGCCCTTCGAGCAGGTGGCCGACCTGCTCGACCGCTCGCCGGCGGCGGCGCGAAAGGCCGCCAGCCGCGCCCGCGGACGGGTCGAGGCCGAACCGACGGAACCTGACGTCGACCTCGATCGCCAGCGCGAGGTCGTCGAGGCATTTTTCGCAGCCTCGCGCGAAGGCGACTTCGACGCGTTGGTCGAGGTCCTCCACCCGGAAGTGGTCCTCCGCTCAGACGGCGGCGCGGCCCGGCCATCGGCCAACCATGTGATCCGCGGGGCAGCCGAGGTCGCCGGCCGCGCGATGACTTTCGCTCACCTCGGGCCGTATGCTCGCCCCGTCCTCGTCAACGGCGTCGTCGGAGTCCTGGTCGCTCCCCAGGGCAAGCCGTTCTCGGTGATGGCCTTCACCGTCGCCGGCGGACGAATCGTCGCGATGGACGTCCTCGCCGACCCGGACCGCCTCGAACGTCTCGGGCTCTAAGCGAGCGACGACGAGCAATGTCCTAAGTAGCGCGCCGCGAGTGCGTCTACATAGAGTTGTCGCGTGGGAGCGCTGCGCGACGAAGACAAGCCCGCGCTCCTCGACGAGCAGCAGGAACTGAAGGACGCCCAGGCGACCTGGGGAGGGACGACCGGTGTGCTGGCGGCGATCGGTTTCGCGATTACCCCGGTGCTCACTGCGGTGCCGCTTGCGGTCGGCGCGGTGTCGGTTGCGGTGCTGAGGCGAAAGCAGAACGCGGTGGAGCGGCTACTCGCCGACCCACCGCGTTTCGACTACGAGACCAGTACAAGAGCTCGTCGCCGCAGGTACGAGACCGGGGCGCTGGGGGAAGGACAACTTGCGGCTGCAACAGACCAGGCGGCGATCTCAACGCTTCGCGCAGCTGCTTATTTCGAAGCTTCTGTGCGCGCTGACGAGCGGTCCCAGGGGGCTCGCATTACCGGCCGCGATGAATTTGTGACCTGGCACCTCGAAGAGGCGCGCCGACTGTTCGTGATGGGGAAGAGGTGGTCAGGGGAGATGGCCGCGACCTTTAACGCCATGACAGTCTTTTTCACAGCGGCTGTGCTCGACGCCGGTCTCGATGAAGCGCCTCTGCCTGACCACATTCGTCTTGGCGAGCTTCCGGCCCCAGCGCAAGAGGCCCTGAGAGGTACCGGTTTGGTCGTGCCCGAACTTGACCCAACGGTCGTCCGAGAGGCGGAAGCTCACGTAGTAAGGCGCCCCGGCCTCTCCACCGTCGGCGATTTGGCGTTTGACTCAGCGATGAAAACGCGGGCGCTGACGCGAGCGGCGGATAAGGTCGCCGCGGGTGCGCGCGCTTTGCCGGCAAGACCTTCCGTGCGGCAATTGCCCGCTACTGCAAATGACGAGCGCCGCGCCCTCCAGTCACGGGAGCAAGGTGACTTGGAAACGGCACGGCAATACTTCCTGCGGGCGGTCGAGGGAGGCTCCGCCGATGCCATGTTCGAGTTGGGTGCGTTGGCCCACGAGATGGGCGATCGGGAGAAGGCTCGGGAGTGGCTCGACCGGGCGGCGACCCAGAGCGCTTCTATGGTGAAGATTGACCTAAAGGAGATTGAGGCATGGTCGGACTCCGCTCAGCTGCCTCCGCCGCCAAAACAGCTTGAGGACTGAGCGCACCACTACGCTCGCATCATGACGGCAGAAGAGCTCGCCAATCTCGCGCACCTGCGCCGAGCACGCGACCTGATGGATCGTGAGTACGAGCGGCCTCTCGACGTCGCCGTGATCGCCCGCTCCGCGCTGATGTCGCCGGCGCACTTCTCGCGCCAGTTCCGTGCCGCTTACGGAGAGACGCCCTACAGCTACCTGATGACCCGGCGAATCGAGCGGGCGAAGGCGCTGCTGCGCCACGGCGACGTCTCGGTCGGCGAGGCCTGTTGGGCGGTGGGGTGTACCTCGCTGGGCTCGTTCAGCGCTCGCTTCACCGAGCTGGTGGGGCAGACGCCGACGGCCTACCGGGACCGCGATCACGCTGCCCTCGCGAGCGTGCCAGGCTGCATCGCCAAGGACCTCACCCGGCCAAGCCGCCGGCCGAAAGTCGAGCAGGATCGGAGAAACGCCGAACCCGTCGGCTCCCTAGCCTTGCGGGCATGAACCTCACTCTCTCCCAATGCTTTGTTCTAGTCCATGACCCCGACCTCGCCCTGTCCTTCTACCGCGACGCGCTCGGCCTCGAGCTGCGCAACGATGTCGCCAAAAGCGACTTCCGCTGGATCACCGTCGGCGCCGCCTCGCAACCCGGCGTCGCGATTGTGATCACCAACTACCTCAACGGCAGCCCGGCGGATCAAGACGCGCTCGAGGCCCTGATCGCCAAGGGCGCCCTCAACGGCGTCCACTTTCATAGCGACGACCTCGACGCCACCTTCGAGCAGCTGAAGGCCGCGGGCGCCGAGATCGTGCAGGAGCCGACCGACCAACCATGGGGCACGCGGGACCTCGCCGTGCGCGATCCCTCCGGCAACCTTGTGCGCATCGATCAGCCGCCCGCCGCGTCGTAGTGGCGCGGGCCGCCGCCGACAGTCACGACCTGATCCGCGTGCACGGCGCGCGAGTCAACAACCTCAAGGACGTCAGCATCGAGATCCCGAAGCGGCGGCTGACCGCTTTTACCGGCGTCTCCGGCTCCGGCAAGAGCTCGCTGGTCTTCGGCACGATCGCGGCTGAGTCGCAGCGGCTGATCAACGAGACCTACAGCACCTTCGTGCAGGGCTTCATGCCGACCCAGGCGCGGCCCGAGGTCGACGTGCTCGAGGGGCTGACCACAGCGATCCTCGTCGACCAGCAGCGGCTGACCGGCGACGCCCGCTCCACGGTCGGCACCGCCACCGATGCCAACGCGATGCTGCGCATCCTCTTCAGCCGGCTCGGCAAACCGCACGTCGGTTCGCCCAACGCGTTCTCCTTCAACGTCGCCTCGGTGCGGGCGAAAGGCGCGATCACGGTCGAACGCGGCACCAAGAAGACCACGGTGGCGAGCTTCAACAGGACGGGCGGCATGTGCACCCGCTGCGAGGGCCGGGGCTCGGTCACCGACTTCGACCTGACCCAGCTCTACGACGAGAGCAAGTCGCTCAACGAGGGCGCGCTGACCATCCCCGGCTACAGCATGGACGGCTGGTACGGCCGCATCTTCAGGGGCTGCGGCTTCTTCGACCCAGACAAGCCGATCGGCAAGTTCAACAAGAAGGAACGCGACGCCCTCCTATATATGGAGCCGACCAAGATCAAGGTCGAGGGCATCAACCTCACCTACGAAGGCCTGGTCACCAAGATCCAGCGCTCCTTCCTCGCCAAGGACGTCGACTCGCTGCAGCCGCACGTCCGTGCCTTCGTCGAGCGAGCGGTGACCTTCACCACCTGCCCCGAGTGCGAGGGGACCCGGCTCAGCGCCGAGGCCCGCTCCGCGAAGATCAAGCGCAAGAGCATCGCCGACCTCTGCGCGATGCAGGTCAGCGACCTCGCCGAGTGGGTGGGAGAGCTGGACAAACCGTCCGTAGCGCCGCTGCTTGACGCCCTGCGAGGCACGCTCGACTCCTTCGTCGAGATCGGGCTCGGTTACCTCAGTCTCGATCGCGCCTCGGGCACGCTCTCAGGCGGCGAGGCGCAGCGGCTCAAGATGATCCGCCAGCTCGGCTCCTCGCTGACCGACGTCACCTACGTCTTCGACGAGCCGACGATCGGGCTGCACCCGCACGACATTCAGCGCATGAACGACTTGCTGCTGCAGCTGCGTGACAAGGGCAACACCGTGCTGGTCGTCGAGCACAAGCCGGAGACGATCGAGATCGCCGACCACGTAGTCGACCTCGGTCCCGGCGCCGGCGCCGACGGCGGCAGCGTCTGCTTCGAGGGCACCGTCAAGGGGCTGCGGCGGAGCAAGACCACCACCGGTCGCCACCTCGACGATCGCGCCGCGCTCAAGGAGACGGTGCGGGAATCCTCGCAGGCGATGGAGGTGCACGGCGCCGACACGAACAACCTGCGCAAGGTCGACGTCGACATCCCGCTCGGCGTCCTGACCGTGATCACCGGCGTGGCGGGCTCGGGCAAGAGCTCGCTGATCGACGGCTCGGTGGCTGGGCGGGAGGGAGTGGTCTCGGTCGACCAGGCCCCGATCCGCGGCTCGCGCCGCAGCAACCCGGCCACCTACACCGGACTGCTCGATCCGATCCGCAAAGAGTTCGCCAAGACGAACGGCGTCAAGCCGGGGCTGTTCAGCGCCAACTCCGAAGGCGCCTGCCCGGCCTGCAACGGCGCCGGCGTCATCTACACCGACCTGGCGGTGATGGCCGGCGTTGCCACGCCCTGCGAGGAGTGCGAAGGGAAGCGCTTTCAGGCCGAGGTGCTCGAGTACAAGCTCGGCGGGATGGACATCAGCGAGGTGCTGGCGATGTCGGCCGCCGAGGCGGAGGAATTCTTTGCCGCGGGCGCCAAGGCCGAGCTCCCGGCCGCGCACAAGATCCTCGCGCGGCTCGTCGAAGTCGGCCTCGGCTACCTCAAGATCGGCCAGCCGTTGACGACGCTCTCCGGTGGCGAGCGACAGCGATTGAAGCTGGCGAGCCGGATGGGGGAGAAGGGCGGCGTCTACGTCCTCGACGAGCCGACTACCGGCCTCCACCTCGCCGACGTCGAGCAGTTGCTCGCCCTGCTCGACCGCCTGGTCGACTCCGGCAAGTCGGTGATCGTGATCGAGCACCACCAGGCGGTGATGGCGCACGCCGACTGGATCATCGACCTCGGTCCCGGCGCCGGCAACGAAGGCGGCCGCATCGTCTTCGAGGGCACCCCCGCCGATCTCGTCGCCGAGCGCTCGACCGTCACCGGCGAGCACCTGGCGGACTACGTCGTCTGATCTCCGCCTCACTCGTTCCTCGAATAGCCCGCTGCCCGGGTCTACAATCTCCTCGGTTATGGAACCCGGTCGTTTATCGACCGGCTGCGAGGGAGATATGGCATCAAGGGGACAGAGCGCGCTTCGATCTTTGGATGCCTTCGGGGCGCGCGTGATCGTGGCGTGCCTGGCGTGCGCTTTCCTCCTTGCCCTCAGCTCGGGCGCCAGGGCAGCGACGGCTCGGGTCGGCTTCGACAAGGTCGTGGGGGCGGCGAAGGGCGGGAGCCCGCAGGCGGCGCTCGCCTCGGGACCGCGCAAGACAGCAGTGATCCTCTTCAACTTCTCCGGCGACTCCAGTCAGCCCTGGTCAGTGACAGGAGCTCGCTCCGAGGTCTTCACCAGCTCCCAGTCTGCCAACACCTTCTACGAAGAAGAGTCCTACGGCACGGTTTCCCTGACCGGCGATCTCCGCGCGGACGGGGACGTCTTCGGCTGGTTCACGATCAACGCCGCCACAGGCGGTTGCCCCTACGAAGAATGGGTCACGAAAGCCGACGCAGCAGCGACCAACGCCGGAATGGAGCTGGGCGATTACCAGAACCTGATCTACATGTTCCCGCCACAGTTCAGTTGTCCCTGGAGTGGTCTGGCGGTTGTAGGTGGCGGAAGCGGGCCGATCGGTGGCGGCGGCCCCGTCGGGGTGCTGATCAACGGGAACTTCGGAGTCGGGGTGGTCATCCATGAGCTCGGCCACGCCTTTGGCCTCTGGCATGCCGGCAGCTGGACGTGCACCGCCGGCGGGGTCAGGGTTCAAATCAGCGATAGCTGCGCCGTGGCCGAGTACGGAGATCCTTTTGACGTCATGGGGAGTGCCTCGGCTGCGCGGCATAACAGCGGTTGGAACCTCGCCAGGCTCGGCTTTCTCAAGCCGGAAAACATCGAGACGATCGAGACCTCGGGCACCTACTCGATGCGCTCCGCACTGCACCCGACGACCGAACCGACCGTGCTGCGCATCCCCAGGGAAAGAACGGTCGATGGCGATGTCACTTCCTGGTACTACCTCGAAGTGAGGGAGAGCGGTGGCGTCTTCGAGAACGTCGCCGACGCGACCGACACCGGTGTCTCGATCCGGGTCGCTCCGAATCCGGCGGGTTACTCGCCGGAAACGCTGCTGCTCGATGCCAACCCCGCGACCGCCACCTTCCAGGATGCCCCGCTGGCGGCGGGAGAGACCTTCGATGGCGGTCCGGTGCGGGTCAAGACCCTCACGGCGGGCGGGGGAAACGCAGCGGTGACGATCACTCTCGACGAAGAACCGCCCACCGCTCCGACCGACCTCACGGCCACCGGTGGGGAGGAACAGGTGCAGCTGCAGTGGAGCGCGAGCAGCGACAACTTCGGCGTCGAGCGCTACCGCGTCTTCCGTGACGGCAACGAGGTCGGAACCACGGAGGGCACCAGCTTCCTCGACTCCCCGGCCCCGGTCGGCGCCCACGAATACGTCGTCTATGCGGAAGACGCCAGCGGCAACCGCAGCCCGGCTTCCGACTCGGCCACGGCGACGGCCGAGCCGGACGAGGAGCCACCCACCGCGCCGGCCGACCTCACGGCGACGGTCGGGACGAAAGGAGTGGAACTGAAATGGAACCCGAGCAGTGACAACGTCGGCGTCGAGAACTACGTCGTCTTCCGTGATGGCAGCGAACTCGCGTCGCCCGACGAACCCGCCCTTCTTGACCCTCTTGCTTCCGTCGGCGATCACGAATACGTCGTCTACGCGGAAGACGCGGTCGGGAATCGCAGCCTCGCGTCCGACTCCGTGGCGGCGACGGTTCCCGGGGTCTCGGGGCCGTCCTGCGCCGGCGGTTCCTGCGAACTCGCGTTCAGGTACACCGGAACGACGGCGACATGGACGGTGCCGCCGGGTGTCGCCAAAGCCGACTTCACAGTCGAAGGGGCAAGGGGAGGCAGCGACTCGCCCCTGGGCATTTTCGGTCGGGGCGCCCAAGTCATTGCAACCCTCGGTTCCCTGACGGCCGGCGAGGACGCGACCGTGAGTGTCGGCGGCGCGGGCAAGACTGACGCCGAAGGAGGGGCGGGCGGCTTCAACGGCGGCGGCGACGGAGGTTTTGGCGGCGGCGGAGGAGGCTTCAGCTCGGTGTCTCTCGGTTCGACGCTGGTGCTGCTCGCCGGTGGGGGCGGGGGCAAAGGTGCGAGAGGGTTCAACTCGATCACCGAGACGGAACCGACCGGCGGTAACGCCGGCAATGGCGGGAAAGAAGGCACCCGGGGCTCGGCCGGTGCAGCTACCGAAGCGTATGGAGCGACGTTGGGCTCAGGAAGCGGTGGTACGCAGGGCGGCGAAGGCGGGGCCGGGGGCGCCGCAGGGGGCGTGATCGGAACCAGTACTTGTCCGGGGGGTGCCGGCCCCGGCGCCGCGGGCGCTTCCGGTGGCGGGTTCTCGGGTGGCGGCGGTGTCTCGGGAGCAGGCGCCGGCGGTGGCGGCGGTTACGTCGGCGGCGGTCAGGGCGGAGGTGCCGCCGACGACGCGTGTGGAGATCGTGCGGGCTCGGGCGGCGGCGGGGGAGGCTCCAGTTTCGCTGCGGCCGGGGTGACGGCCAAAATCACCTCCGGCTTCAGGCGCTCCGACGGGCAGGTTTCAATTGCCTACGCGAACCCGATCACGGCAGGAAAACGCAGCTACTTGACGCTGCGGGGCCAGGAGCTCGTGGTGCCCGTCGAGTCTGGCTTGCTCTCAGGGAGTCCCGGTCCAAACGGTGATCCGCTGACGGCGAGTCTGGCCGACCCTCCCGCGCATGGCTCGGTGACGGTGAATGGCGACGGATCCTTCGCTTATGTACCGGACGCCGGCTATACCGGCACTGACTCCTTTGCCTACCGTCTGGCCGACGCCGCCGGCGACTACGCGACCGCCCAAGTGACCTTGACCGTCGCCGTGCCTCCCACGGCGGAAATCTCGGAACCGGTCGCGGGGGGCACCTACGTCGTCGGGCAATCCATCTCGACGGCTTTCTCGTGCGGCGAGGGGGCGGGTGGGCCCGGCATGTCCTCGTGCACGGACTCGAACGGCATCAAAACCGGGAGCGGCGGGTTCGGCAACCTCGATACCTCGACGGTGGGGTCCCATACCTACACCGTGACCGCCCTCTCCAAAGACGGCCTTACCGGCAGCGCTTCGATCGACTACACGGTTATGCCGAAGCCCCAGCCCCCAAAGCCTCAGGAAGGTCCCTCCTACGAACTCCCCAAGCCGCTGTTCGGGATCGAGCTCTCACTCAAGGTCCAGAAAGAGTCGTTGCGCGAGCTGCTGCGGACGGGGACGCTGACCGTCACCGCAGGGGTGAGCAAGGCGGCGAAGGTCGCATTGACCGGCGAGACGAAGCTCACCGTTCGCACCCGGCACGTGGCATGGACGAAGTCCGTCGAGGCGTTCAAGGCCAAGACGATCAGCTTCGCCGGGCCGGAAGAAAAATACGCGACGCTGACACTCTCCAAGCGGGGGCGCGAAGCGCTACGCGGTATCTCCAAGGCGAAGCTGACTATCGCCGGCAGGGCGACCGATGCGGCCGGCGAGGTGGCGCGGCGGACAGTGGTGTTGACTCTGCGGCAGTGACCCCCCGGCTGCACCAGCGCTTCCCCGCCCTCACCGAAACCCTGCCGCATCTAGAACTGTCCGAGCGGCCGACGCCGGTTCGCGAGCTGAGCGAGCTCGGGATCTGGGTAAAGGAAGACGGGGCCTTCGGCGCGGGCGGCTGGGGCGGCAACAAGGTGCGCAAGCTCGAGTGGCTGATTCCCGATGCCAAGCGTCGCGATCGGCGCTCGATCCTCACCTTCGGCGGTCTCGGCACCAATTGGGGGCTCGCCACCGCGCTCTACGCACGCGAACACGGGCTCAAGACCGCGCTCGCTCTTGTCGACCAGCCGATCGACGACCACGTCCGCGCCCAGCTCGCCCGGCTGGAAGCCTCGGGTGCGCGCATTCACCGCACCCACACGAAGGCCCGCACGGTGGCGATACTCCCTTGGCTGGTCGCCCGCAACGCCAGTGGCGGCCGCCCGCCGTACCTCCTTCCGGCCGGTGGCTCCTCGGCGGTCGGGGTGCTCGGCTACGTCGAGGCGGCCTTCGAGATCGCCGCCCAGGTCGAGGACGGCTCGCTGCCCGAGCCGGGGCACGTTGTCGTCGCGGTAGGCACCGGTGGCACCGCTGCCGCCCTGGCACTCGGCTTCCAGCTCGCCGGCCTGCGCAGCCGCGTCGTCGGCGTCGTCGTCAACGACCAGCTTCGCCTCGACGCGCCGATATTCGTCCGACTGGCGCGCCGAACCGCCAAGCTTCTGGAGCGCCGCGGGGCTGATCTGCCACAGCTCCGACTCGAGCCGGACATGCTCGACCTCACCCGCGATCAGATCGGTGCCGGCTACGGTCACCCGACCGAGGCCGCGGGGCGCGCCGCCGATCTCGCTGCCAAGGAACAGCTCTCCCTCGACCCCGTCTATACCGCGAAGGCGATGGCCGGCCTGTCGGCGCTGCGCGAGGAAGGTCGGCTCGACGACCCGGTCCTGTTCGTCCACACCGACGGGCCGCGCTGAAGGCGGAGTATGGTCGCCATATGGCCGAGCAGGTGCCGGCGGTGGGAGATGTCCTGAGCACGATCGAGAACCGAGACTGGGAGCGGCTCGAACGGCTGCTGGACCCCGACGTCCACTGGACGACGGCGGTGGAGGATCAGCTACACGGCCCGGCCCAGGTAATCGCCTGCCTCTTGGACGACCCGCCGCCGGCGCCGCCCGCCTATCACGAGGTGCGCAACGGGCGGATCGTCCGCTGGATCGATACGCCGGGCTGAGCCAGGGCGGAACGGCCCTCAGCCTGCTCGCCGGCCGACCGCACCCGGTGAAGCTGGATCGGGAGGCGGGAGGCCAGAGCGTCCGCCGCGCCGGCCTCGCCGTCGACGAGGACGAGCTCGGTGGCGGCGAAGGCGCGCAGAGTGTCTTCGGTCATCTGCACCGTGTTCTCATCGCCGACGCGGGTTGAGGTCGTGAGGCCGAGGTCGGCGAGGAGCGCGGCGCCGTGTTCCAGGTCCACTCGGGCGCGTCGTCGGCCCGGTTCCAGGTCGGAGGTCCAGCGCTCGGCGAAGTTGCTGCGGCAGGGGGCAGCCAGGAGCACCTGGGGCAGGACGCCTGCGATGGCGGCATCCTCAGCGAGGGCGGCGATGGCGAGGGCGCCGGAGAGCTCGAGCGCGCTGCCGAGAACCACCAGCAGGCGCGGGCGGGCGTCGGGCGCTGGTGCGATCGTGATCTGCTCGAGCGGCGGCTTTCGCACCGCCATCACGATGATCGTCGCGGCGGCGAGCGCTCCGACCGCCATGCCCAGGCCCGGGCCGCCGACGTAGAAGCCGGCGACGATCGGCAACGCGATCGCACTGACGACTAGCGGCAGCTTCCAGGCCGCCATTCCACTCCGCTTCGCTGCATCTCCGCCATTCGTACCCTTTGCGTTGCTGCTACCCAACTTCTTACTCCGCTCGAACCTAGACCGCAAGCGTGACCTTGCTGATCGAGCGCCGGGTCTCGACGTGCCGGTCGTGCAGGCGGGGATGGGAGGTGGGATCAGCCGCCACGAGCTCGCCGTCGCCGTCTCGGAGGCGGGACCCGCGCGGGCCGGGCGTGAACCGAGCACTCAACTGGCCTGCTCGCTCCCGCTGCGCACTGCACGCCGACGACGGACCCGAGAACCTGCTCGACGCGGGACCGCTCTACGCGGGCGAGACGGTCGTACGCATCGGCGATGTAAGCCCCGCCGCTGAGCTGGTCCGAGCGCTGACTCCATGAGCTGACCCTAGGTGCCGAGTGGTCGATTGACCCACGCATACGGGGGCAAATCGTTCAGTCTGCAGATCTAGGCGCCGGCGACGACCTCGACCAGGCAGCCGGCGCGGTCGGGGTCGTGGGCCTCGAAGCGGGTGAGCTTCGCCCGCGGGTCGAGCTGGGCGAGCATCCCCTCGGTGATGCCGCGATGCAGGCCGCAGACGATCGCCTGGTTCTGGCGCACCGAGTCGCGGTAGGGGCAGTTGCCGAGGCGACAGGAGAATCCCGACCCCCCGCGCTCCAGGCTCGGTTCGAAGCCGAGCGCCGCGAACGCGTCGCGCAGCGCCGCCGCCGCGTCCCCCCGCTGCTTCGGCGCCAGCTCGGCACCGACCTCGCGGCCGGTCTTTTCGACCTCGCGCAGCCGCGGCGCGGTGGGCGGGATCGAGCGCGCCAGCCAGGCCGCGAGGTCGGCGTAGGCGCGCGGCGAGGTGCCGCCGGGATGCGCCTCGGGGGAGATGGTCCAGATGTCCCGCGGCCGCCCGGCGCCGCCGCGTTCGCGGCTGCGCACGACGAAGCCGCCCTCCTCCAATCGCTCGAGGTGGAGTCGGATCCCGTTCGGGTGCAGGCCGAAGTGGGCGGCGATCTCCGCGGTGTCCGCGGCCGCCCGCTTCTCGACGAGGAAGGCGAATATCCGCGCCCGGGTCGGCTGGGCGAGCGCGCCCTCCGTGGGCGAAGGCAGGTCCATTGCGGGCCAGCTTTGCACAGGAACGCGAGCGCCGCTGCTATTTTTTACAGTCCACTTGTGAAAAGTCGAACCGTGGAGTGCACGATTGGCCTACGTGATCACCGAGCCCTGCATTGGCACCAAGGACAACTCCTGCGTCGAGGTCTGTCCGGTCGACTGCATCCACCCGACTCCCGACGAGGAGGGCTACGAGGCCGCCGAGATGCTCTTCATCGACCCCGATGAGTGCATCGACTGCGACGCCTGCGTCGAGGCCTGCCCGGTCGACGCGATCTACCCCGAGGACATGGTCCCCCACGACTTCCGCAAGTACGTCGAGATCAACGCTGATTACTTCCAGGGAAGCCGGGGGTAGGGGAGCAGGGGTGTAACCGGGGTGGGGGCTAGATCGCGCACTCGCCCTCACCCCGGATGACTTCGTAGGGACTGGAGCGGTTCCAGTCGATGAACTCCTGCATCGTCTCGAGGCTGAACTCGGCCGGCAGGGTCAGGTCCTTCGCCTCGGCTTCGAAACGCTCGTTGCCGACGCGCTCGGCGAACTGCTCGAAGTCCTCCCCCTCGGAGCGCTCCGCCTCATACATCCGCAGCCAGCGCTCGACCGCGTCGGGCACCCGCTTGGCGGGCAGGCGCGTCTTCAGGCGCTTGCCGAAGGCGACGTCTCCTTCGGCGGCACGGCCGCCGATATGGGGGATGTAGGCGGGCATCTGGCGCTCGCCGACCTTGAGCGAGGCGCCGTAGAAGCCGATCGTGCCGATGTGGTGCTGGCCGCAGCCGTTGGGGCAGCCACTCATCTTGATCTGCACCTTGCGCGTCAGCGAGTCGACGATCTGCATCTGCTCGAGCCGGGCCTGGATCGCTTCGTTCAGTCCCATCGAGGCGGTGATGCCCATCTTGCAGCTGTCGGTGCCGGGGCAGCTGATCACGTCGTCGATTTCGAAGGCGCCGGCGTCGGCCAGGCCGAGCGCGCGCAGCCGGCTCCAGACCTCGTAGAGCGCCTCGTCGCGGACCCAGCGGAGGACGAGGTTCTGCTCGACCGTGGTGCGGGCGTTGCCGCCGCAGAACTCGCGCATGATCGCGGCCAGGCCGCGGAACTGCTCGGGGGTGAGATCGCCGCGGGTGATCTTGATCGCGACCGCTGAGAAGCCCGTCTGGCGCTGAGCGCTGACGTTGCGCTCGCGGAAGAGGTCGAACTCGGGGCGGTCGCCGTTGGGCGAGCTGAGCCCGGTGGGCACGCCCGGTGCCCGCGCTTCCTCATCGTCGGCGAAGCGCAGTCGCTCCAGCTCGGCGGCGTAGTCGCGCTCGTGGACCCACTCGCCGGTCAGCTCCTCGTCGACCAGCTCGCGGAAGGCCTCGGGCCCGATTTTGTCGAGCAGGACCTTGATCCGCGCCCTTGCCCGGTTCTTGCGTAGCCAGTCCTGGCGGTCGAAGATGCGCACGATCGCCTCGGTCACCCGCAGGTACTCGCCGTCGTCGGCGCCGACGAAGTCGAAGATCTTGTGGGCGAGGCGGGGCATGATCGCGGTGCCGCCACCGACCCAGACCTCGAAGCCGCGCTCGCCTTCACCCAGCACCGCGTTGCGCCGCACCGGCAGGAAGCCGATGTCGTGGATCGGCACGATCGCGCGGTCGGCGGGCGAGGCGGAGAAGGCGGTCTTCCACTTGCGCGGCATCGCCTGGGTGACGGGATGGCGGACGAAGTAGCGGACGTAGGCGCCGGCGTAGGGGGTGGGGTCGAAGACCTCGTCGGTGGCGACGCCGGCGTAGGGGTCGGCGGTGACGTTGCGCACCGTGTTGCCGCAGCCCTCGCGCGAGGAGAGGCCGACCTCGCCGAGCTCGCGGATCAGCTTGGCGGCGTCGGCGAGCGGGACGTGATGGAGCTGGATGTTCTGGCGGGTGGTGATGTGGCCCTTGCGCAGCGGCACCCAGCGCTCGATCACGTCGGCGAAGGCCTCCAGCTGCTCGGGGGAGACGCCACCGAAGGGGAGCTTGACCCGGATCATCTGCACGTCGGCCTGGCGCTGTCCGTAGACGCCCTGTTTGAGGCGGAAGGGGATGAAGGTGTCCTCGCCCTGCTCGCCGGCGAGGAAGCCGCTCGCTTCGGAGCTGAAGTCGTCGAACTCGTCGGCGAGGATCGGGATCACGTGCCCGGGGACGTTCTCGTAGACCTCGGGGTTCTCGCGAGACCCCGGGGCGCCCTTGCCGTGCTGACGCTTGTCGTGCTCGACGTCGAGTCCATCGAGGATCTCGGCGGAGCGGCCCGCCGTCGCTGCCTGCGTGTTCATGCGTGAGTCCTCCCGGGTCGAAAGTGCGATGACGAGAGCTATTTACACATCCTGGCTGTGAAAATAGCAATCCTGACCGGGATTTAGGTATTTAGCTCTGTTCGCCGGCCAGCGCGCGCAGGCTCTCGAAGTCCTCGGCGCAGGCGGGGCAGCCTTCGAGGTGAGCGCGCATGCCCGGCACCCGCTCATCGGCCGGCTCGTCGGCGAGCGAGAGCTCGACGTAGCGATCGAGCTGCTCGAAGCACTGCTCGCAGCTCAGCTCCGGCGCGCTTGGGCCGAGCAGACGGCCAAGCAGCTCTTTCGACTCGTCTGGCTTCGGACTGCTCATCGCTCCTCCTCTCTGTTGCGCTCGAGATCGAAGCCGCGGGCAGACAGCGCCGTGCGCAGCTTGCGGCGAGCATCGTGAAGGCTCTTGTAGAGAGCACCGCGGTTGCTGCCGAGGCGCTCGGCGAGGACGTCGATCGGGACGCCGTTGAGCGCGACCGCGACCAGCACCTCGCGCTGGCGGGGGCTGAGTGAGGCCTCGATTTCCTCGCGAATCGCGGCGAAGAGCTCGCTGTCTTCGGCGGCGCGCTCGGTCGGCGGCCCGGCGTCGGCGAGCGTCGCCCAGCCCTCCGCCTCGAGCGGGATCTCCCGTCCCTGCCAGGCACGGCGGCGCACCTTGACCCCGGCCTCGAGCAGGGCGAACTTGTAGGCCCAGGTGGTGAAGCGGCTTTCGCCGCGGAAGTCGTCGAGCTTGCCGAGCAGGGCGAGCAGCGCGTCGTCGGCGCTCTGCTGCGCCAGGTCCTCGAAGTCATCGCCGCGCAGATGGGGAAGTGAGCTGCGCCGGCGGCCGATTTCGAAACGCGCCGCGCGCAGGAGGAGGTCGTGGAGTTCGGCGATCGCCGCCTGGCGCTGGGGTCCGTCGGCGCGCAGATCGCGTAGCCAGGGCCTTTCCTCGCGGGTTGCGTCGCCCGCCTCGGCAGTGCGGCTGGGCATCGTCATCGTCGCTGGGGCCACATCTTGTTGGTGCGCATCGCGGATCAATTCTTACCCGAGGTAAGACCAGGCTCGATCGGAGCGCTGAGTAGAGGCAACTGCTCAACGACAAACGGAGGGTCTCGATGTCCACCACCGCCACGCTCGATCCACGCGAAGCAAATCTCGCGCCGACCTTCGGCGAACGCCTCAAGGGCGACCCTGCCTACCAGGCCTTCGTGCTGCTGAGGGTCGCCTTCACCGTCGCCCCGATCCTCTTCGGGCTCGACAAGTTCGCCAACGTGATGGTCGACTGGGAGGGCTACCTGGCCCCTTGGATCAACGACATCATTCCCGGCAGCGCCTCGACCGCGATGCACCTGGTCGGCGTGATCGAGATCGTCGCCGGGATCTTCGTCGCGCTGAAGCCGCGCTACGGCGCCTATGTCGTCGCCGCCTGGCTCGGCGGGATCATCATCGACCTGCTCACCTACTCGGGCTACTACGACATCGCCCTGCGCGACTTCGGCCTGATGCTCGGCGCGCTCACGCTCGCCCGGCTGGCGAGCGTCTACGACCCGCCGGGGCTCGAGCTGAAGCTCTAACGAGGGGGGTCTTCGGAGCTGGGACGGTCGGCGAGGTAGCGCAACAGCTCGGGATCGGCCGAGCGCAGCTCGTCGACCGGCTCGCCGTAACAGGTGAGCAGCGCCACGATCGCCTCCTCCTCACTGAGTGATTTCGTCCGCCAGATCGCCCCGTTCAGCTCCCAGCGTTCGAGCGTCTGCAGCGGAGCCTCGGGCATAAGTCGAGATTAGGACAGGGGAGAGCCGGTCACCTCGCTACTTGGCCCGGCGACAACTTCGTCTTCGCTCAGGAATACTTGAGCGCTTAGCCAAAACGGCCGGCGAGTGGGCTGTGGCTTGTGCCGTCGGGCAGGGAACCCGGCCAATGACGTGAGGAGAGTCAAATGAAGTGGAGTCGAATTGCCGCGGTCTTCTGCGTGGCGGCGTTCTGCCTTGCCTTTGCCGGTTCGGCCTGGGCGACCAAGTACGTCGCGCTGGGGGACTCGTACTCGTCCGGGACGGGAACCCGCACGTTCTACGAATCGAAATGCCAGCGCTCGGTCTACGCGTACCCGTACCTGCTGCACGAAGCGCACACGGCCTGGACCTTCGTCAACGCTTCCTGTTCCGGGGCGACGACGGCGGACGTCCTCAACACCCAGGTCGCAAGCGTCACCTCCGACACCAACTGGGTCAGCTACACGATCGGCGGCAACGACGCCGGTTTCTCGAGCGTGATCACCGAATGCGCCCTGCCGTCGTGGGCATCGGACTGCAACGGCGCGATCAACACCGCCCAGGCCTACATCAAAAACACGCTGCCGGGCCGGCTTGACCTGGTCAACAACGCGATCAAGTCCCATGCTCCGAGCGCGCAGGTGGTCGTGCTCGACTACCCGCGGCTCTTCAACGGCGAAGACTGCAACGCGCTCACCTTCTTCAGCCCGAGCGAGGAGACGCGGCTGAACGAAACCGCCGACCAGTTGAAGGGCGTGATCAGCGCCGCGGCGACGCGGGCGGGCGCGAACTTCCACTTCGGCGACGTGATCCCGCCGTTCATCGGCCACGCGGTCTGCGACGGGGGCGGCGGTTCCTCGAAAGAGTGGATCAACGGCCTCTCCAACCCGACCAGCGAAAGCTACCACCCGAAGGTCACCGGGCACGCAAGCGGTTACTACCCGGTGATCCACGGCATCACGGGCTGAGCACCAGTCGTATCGGCCTTTCAAATCGGCCTCCCGCGGGGTGCCTGCGGGAGGCCGAACTAGTCGCAGCCGTCGGGCCAGGAGTTGGCCGGCATCGCGGTACCGCCGCGGGCGGCGCTCGCTTCGGGCGTGCTCGCGGTGGCTGCTCTGTCGGCGCGGTGGACGGCGCCGCGCAGGGTGCGGGCGCCGGTGGTGGTGGCAGTGGAGCGGCTTGCAGCGGGCCCGAGGTAGGGGTGCCGGGCGGCGCGGACGAGGCGGGTGAGCGCGCGCGGGCCACCGTAGGAGCGCAGGGTTCGCTCGAGCGAGTAGATCGGCACTTCGCGGGCGCCGAGGGTGGCGGCGAGGCGGACGTCGTTGAGCAGGCCGGCGAAGCGGCGGTAGGGACCGCGGCCGGCGGAGCCGAGACTGACCTGACCAGCGCTGCCGAATTCGCGGCGGGCGGTGCGGAGGTAGGCGGAGACGATCCCCGGGCCGGGGTCGTGACCCGAGTAGTAGGCGAAGACGCTGCGGTAGGCCTGGAAGTAGAGTTCGTCCCAGGGGGCATCGGGGAGGACGAAGCCGGCCGCGTCCTGGAGCGCCAGGCTGCGGTCGCCGATGTCATCGAGCGCCGCCGGCATCGGCGCCGCCACGATCGGGATCTGCCGCCGTTTGGCCCAATCGACGATGCGCGCGTAGCCCCGCCACGCCGCGCACTGGCCGACCGGATCGAGCGCCTGCTTGAAGAGCGCGGAGAAGATCGGATTGTCGCCGCCGCCCATGATCGCCGAGGTCGTTTCGAAGGGGGTGCGCAACCGCGGCTCGGGGTCGAGGGCGAGCCCGCGCAGCCGCACGTGCTTCGCCTTGGCCCAGGCGACCAGCGACCTGACCGCGGCGAACTGCTGGGCCGAGTCGCCTTCCCAGGCCCAGTAGCCGTCGGAGTAGGGGACGAGCACCCAGGCCCAGACGGGCACGCCGAGCCGGTTGGCGGTGCGGATGATCCGCAGCGCGTCTTTGCGATGCGGCTTGCCGGGCGGGATCGGGCCGAAGTCCCGCTTGTAGCGCAGGTTGAAGTAGAGCGGGATCCGGTTGTTGCGCAGCACCCGCCAGAGGCGCGGTGTGAAGAAGTGCGTGTCGCGCCGCTTCCAGTAGGTGTCGGGCTGGTCCCAGTCGGTGCCGGGGACCGCCTCACCCGCCCAGAAGCTGATCCTGGTCGGCGCTCTGGCGACGGTTTGCTGAGGATCGATCGTCCCCTCGTCCTTGGCCCGCGACGAAGCCGCCGAGGCCGACGGTGCGCTCACCGTAAGCAAGAGGAAGGCGAACGCCGCCGCAAGCGCAGCAAGCCGGCTTCGCCCCCCGGCGCGTCTCCCCATCATCGCCGCGATCCTAACCACGCCCGTAGAAACGCAGCTGCGGGCGTGGAGTTCCGCTACCCGGCTCCGTACTCCTTGTACGGGTACCACCATTCCTTGCGCTCGATCTTCGACTCCATGTGCACGTGCTTGGTCTCCTGGAAGGCCTCGAGGCCCTCGCGGCCGAGCTCGCGCCCGAGGCCGGACTGCTTGAAGCCGCCGAAGGGACCGGCGTCGTTGTCGGTCAGCGGGTCGTTGATCCAGACCGTGCCGGCGCGCAGCTCGCGCATGCAGCGGATCGCGTTCTCGAGATCGGCGGTGTAGACGTTGGCGCCGAGGCCGAACTCGGTTCCGTTGGCCAGCGCGATCGCCTCGTCGAGCGAGGAGACCGGAACCAGCGGTGCGACCGGGCCGAAGGTCTCCTCCGTCAGCAGGGCGCTGTCGGCGCCGGCGCCGGCGACGACCGCGGGGGAGAGGAAGTGGCCGCGTGCCTGGCCGCCGCTGTCGCCGCCGACGAGGACCTCGGCGCCGGCGCTCCGCGCCGCGTCGAGCTGGGCGATCACCTTTTGCCGTTGCGGCTCGGAGACCATCGGGCCGATGTCGGTGGCGACCTCGAAGGGATCGCCGAGGACGAGCCCGCGGGTGTGCTCGACGAAGGCCGCGGCGTAGTCGTCGAAGATCTCCTCGGCGACGTAGAAGCGCTCGGCCGAGGTGCAGACCTGGCCGGCGTTGAGAAAGGCGGCCCAGGCGCCGCCGCGGGCGGCGACCTCGAGTCGGGGCGCGACGTCGGCGCAGACGATGAAGGCGTCCTTGCCGCCCATCTCCAGGTTCATCCGCGCCATCCGCTCGGTGCAGGCGGCGGCGACCTTCTTGCCGGTCGCGACCGAGCCGGTGAAGGCGATGCAGTCGACCTCAGGATGGGAGGCAAGCGCCGCGCCGACCTCACCGGCCCCGGCGAGCAGGCTGACCACGCCGGCCGGCAGATGCTCGAAGGCGCTTGCCAGCATCAGGGTCGAGAGCGGCGTCAGCTCCGATGGCTTGCAGACGACGCAGTTGCCGGCCGCCAGCGCCGGCGCCACCTTCCAGGCGAGCAGCAGCAGCGGGTAGTTCCAGGGCACGATGCAGCCGACCACGCCGAGCGGGTCCTTGACCACCATCGCCAATTGCGTCGCCTCGATCGGTGGGATCACCCGGCCGGCGTGGTCGCGACCGATCTCGGCGTAGTAGTCGAAGGCGGCCGCCGTCCACTCCAGCTCGTCGCGGTTCTCGATCAGCGGCTTGCCGCCCTCGGCGGTCATCGTCCGCGCCGGCGCCTCGGCGTTCTCGCGCAGTCGCCGCGCCACCTCGTGCAGCAGCTCGCAGCGCTCGCCGGCCGTGGTCCGCGCCCAGGCCGGCCAGGCCTCGCGGGCCGCCGCGACCGCCGCCTCGATCTGCTCGGGGGAAGCCGAATTCACCGCGACGATCGTCTCCGTCGTGTACGGATTTTCGACCGCTAGCTCGATCCCGGCTCCGGCAACCTGCTCACCGCCGATCAGTAGCCGGGTCTCGTGTTCGTCGCTCCCCGACATCGCTGCGCTCAGGCTACCGCCGGGTCGGTCTCAGCTCGCTTCCCCGCCGCGGTGCGCTTGACCTTTGTGGGGTTATTTCTGACAAAAGTCAAATGCGCCGCTGGTAGCGCAGATGGGTGACGCGTGAGCCGAAGTCGCGGGTTTCGACCAGCTTCAGGTCGATCTTCTCGTCGAGCGGAGGGAAGTAAGGGGTGCCGGCTCCGAGGACCACGGGATAGACGAAGAGCCGGTACTCATCGACGAGGCCGGCTCGGATCAGCTCGGCGGCAAGCCCCGCTCCACCGACCGCGATCTCGCTGTCGCCTTCGGCCTTGAGCTCGCGGACCGTCTCCACAACGTCTCTGGTGGCAAGCCGGGTATTGGTCCCTTCGACGCTGGTGAGGGTGCGCGAGAAGACCAGCTTCGGCATCGCCCGCCAGATCGGCGCGAACTCGAGCTCAACCGCTGACACCCCGGGCTGCTCCTCACACGTCTCCCAGAACAGCATGGTTTCGTAGAGCCGGCGACCGCAGAGGTGAAGATCCGTCGCCTCGGCCAAATGGTTGTGGAAGCGGTGCAGCTCTTCGCTGGGTGCCGTCCAGGAGATGTCCCCGTCCGGCCCGGCGATGAAGCCATCGAGCGAAACGCCCATCGAGTAGACCAGCTCGGCCACCCGTCCAGTATCGCCGAATCGAGTCGGGCGTCTCGGGATCGAAGTAGCGGCCGACCACCCGGTTTGCTTCAATCGGATGACCAGAGAAAGGAGGTGGTCCTAACTTGATTCACATGCTTAAGGGGACTCTGGAGGTGCAGGGCCGCTAGGCGCCGCACTGGTTTGGGCGCCCGGCGGAATCCACCCCGGGCACCGGCGGGCATGGGATGCCGAGCTTTGTCCCACTCGGTCGCAGTTCTCATGCTCGTTCCAAGCACCTGATCCAAGGCCGCCTGCGGGCGGCCTTGGTGTTTCTGCTCAGAAGTGCCGACAGGACCTAGGCGGTCGCCGTGCTCAACCGCTCGAACTCCTCGTCGGCGAGCTCGATCTCGGTCGCGGCGAAGTTCTGCTCGAGGTGCTCGACCGAAGAAGTGCCGGGGATCGGCACGATCACCGGCGAGCGACGCAGCAGCCAGGCGAGCGCGATCTGGCCGGTGCCGGCGCCGTGGGCGTCGGCGATCTCCGCCGCGGCTCCGCCTGGCTCGGCAAGGTCCCCCGCCGCCAGGGGGAACCAGGGAAAGAAGCAGATGCCGAGCTCCTCGCAGCGCTCGAGCACGTCCTCGGAGTGGCGATCCTCCAGATTGAAGCGGTTCTGGACCGAGACCACCTCGACGATCTCGCGCGCCTGTTCGAGCTGCTCGACGCTGACGTTGGAGATGCCGACGTGTCGCACCTTGCCCTCGTCCCGGAGCTCCTTCATCGCCCCCACCGACTCCTCGTAGGGCACCGCGTCATCGGGTGAGTGCAGTTGGTAAAGGTCGATCTGATCGACCCGCAGCCGCCGCAGCGAGCCCTCGCAGGCCCGCTTGAGGTGATCGGGGTGGCCGTTGCGGGGCCACTCGCCGGGGCCGGTGCGCTCGAGGCCGCCCTTGGTCGCGATCGTGATCCCCTCGTAGGGGTGGAGCACCTCGGCGATCAGTTTCTCGCTCACCTCGGGACCGTAGGAGTCGGCCGTGTCGATCAGGTCGATGCCCAGCTCCGCCACCCGCCGCAGCACCGCTCGCGCTTCCTCGGGATCCTCGGGCGGCCCCCACACGCCCTTGCCGGTGATCCGCATCGCCCCGAACCCGAGGCGGTCGATCTCGATGTCGTCTCCAAGTCTCAGCTTGCCCGCCGGTTACCCGCTGGGCTACCGTCGCAAGCACCCGACCAGGATCGGAGGATCCCTTGATTACGAAGACCGACTTCATCGGCATCCCATCGACCGACGCCGACCGCTCCCGCCGCTTCTACATCGAGACGCTCGGGCTGCGCCCGGACGAGAACGGCCAGTACGAGTTCTGGGTGGGGGACACCTGCTTCGGGATCTGGGAACCCGGCAGGATGGGGATGGAGTTCGCGCCGCAGAAAAACGCCCACCCGGCGCTGCACGTCGACGACGTCGCCGCTGCCCGGGCCGAGCTGGAAGCCAAGGGTGTCGAGTTCAACGGGGAGACCCTCGACACCGGCGTCTGCCACATGGCCCTCTTCACCGATCCCGACGGCAACGACCTGATGCTGCACAACCGCTACGCGCCCTACGGCGACGGGGCCTAGAGAGCGTGCGGACGCCCCGCACCAAACTGCGCCGCAAGCCGAAGCGGGGGTCGCACGAGCGCGAGGTGATCGAGGCGATCCTCGACCAGGCGCTCGTCTCCCACCTCGGCTTCGTCGACGACGGGCTGCCGGTGGTGATTCCGACCCTCCACGTGCGGGTCGGGAGCCAGGTCTACCTGCACGGCTCGGCGGCGAGTCGCGCCCTGCGCGAGTCCGCGGGCGCCGAGGTCTGCCTGACCGCGACGCTCGTCGACGGCCTGGTTCTCGCCCGGGCGGTCATGCACCACTCGGCCAACTATCGCTCGGGGATGGTCTTCGGGGAGGGCCGGTGGGTCGACGACGATGAGGAGAAGCTCGTCGCCTTGGAGGCCCTGGTCGAAAAGATCGTCCCCGGGCGCTGGGGTGACGCGCGCCTTCCCAACGCCAAAGAGCTTCGCGCGACCTCGGTCTTGCGCATCCCGCTCCACGAGGCCTCGGCAAAGATCAGATCGGGACCGCCGTTGGACGACGAGGCCGACTTGGAGCTGCCTGTCTGGGCGGGGGTGGTCAGCCTGCGCACCGTCGTCGAGGAGCCCGAGCCGGATGCCTTGCTCGCCGCGGGCGTGGAGCCGCCGGCCTATCTGAATGAGTTGCTTTTCGCACGAGGAGGGGTGAGGCCCTGAGGGTCGAACGGACAGCCATGAATAGAAAGCTCGATGTCGGATCCGCCCTCAGTCAGATCTTCTCCACCTACGGCCAGCAGGCCGGTGTGCTCTTGCCGCTCGCCTTCGGGATCTTCCTGATCGTGGCGATCATCACCGGCCTTTTCGCCGGCAACGTCTTCCTCGGCCTCGTCGCCTTCGCGATCAGCGTGGTCGCCGGGACTCTCTACCAGGGCATGGTCGTGAGCCTGGTCCGCGACGTCCAGGACGGCAAGCGCGACTCCTCGGTCGGTCAGCTGGTCGAAGAGACCTGGCCGGTGGTATTGCCGCTGATCGGCGCCGGCATCCTCGCCGGCGTCGGCATCGCGATCGGCTTCGTCCTGCTGATCGTCCCCGGCCTGATCCTGCTGACGATCTGGTCGGTGATCGCCCCGGTGATCGTGGTCGAGCACAGCGGCGCGATCGACGCCTTCGGCCGCTCCCGCGCCTTGGTCAAGGGCAACGGCTGGCAGGTCTTCGGCGTGATCGTCGTCGTCTTCCTGATCGCCGCAATCGCCGGCCTCGTGCTTCGCGCGATCGGCGCCGGCATCTCCGACTCCTTCGTGGTGCTGGCCCTCTTCAGCCTGATCGCCTCGACCGTGACCGCGCCGATCACGGCGCTCGCCGCCTCGGTGATCTACTTCAACCTGCTCGAGCTGCAGGGCGCTCCGGCGACGGAGCCTGTTCCAGCCAGCGACGCTCCTTTGCCGCCATCACCGGCCTAGAGAGCAGGCTGCCTGCGCGTCGCTGAACGGCGCGCAGGCGCGAGTCGTGCCCGGCCGGCAACAGCTTGGCGAGCTGGCGGTACTCGCGTGAGACCTGGCTGTTCCTGAAGACCTCAGCGATCGCGGTCAGCAGCTCACCCGCGTCGTCGACGATCTTGCGCGCGATCTCCTCGCCTTCGACCGCGATCACGAGCTCGGCCGGATAGTCGCGGGCCGGCGGTGGCGCCGGGAGCTCCGCACTGGCGGCAGCGATCGCCGCTGCCAGCTCGGCGTGGACCGCGGCGATCTCACGCGAACGAGCCCTGGCTCGCCCTTCGCCCTCCTTGGTCGCGACCAGGCGGGCGCCGCCCAGCTCTCCCTCGTCGAGCTCCTCGAGCATCCAGCGATCGCCGCTTGCAACCAGGATCGGCACGCCCTCGGCCGCCAGGGCCTGCGCGTAGGTGCGCGTCTCACTGAGCGGGACGCCGCCGAGCGAGACCTCCATCTCCCAGATGAAGGTGTGCGAGCAGAAGGCGCGCGGGTTCTTGGTGCTGGCGTGATGTCCGAGCATGACGACGGCGTCGAGCGGCCCGCCGTGGGCCTTTTCCATCGAGGGCTCGTCCTCGTCGAGTGCCAGGTCGGCGATCGGTCGCACCTCGACCCCGGCCGGCATCCGCTCGCGTTCGATGTTGGTGCCGACCATGTGCCAGTCGCCGACCGAGATCCGCTCCGCGCCGGCCTTGCGCAGTGCCTCGACCGCGACCAGGACCTCGTCGGTCATCAGCCGACGCCCCCGCGCGTAGGCTGCCGGGTGCGAGGGAAGGCAGTCGCCGCAGTCGTCGATACCGGTGATGCCCTCCATGTCGGCGGCGATCAGGACGTTCACGTCGCCAGCCTAGTAGGGATGGGTGTGAGACACACATCACGGTTGGCTGACCAGCCGGCATGCGAGAATGAGCGCGCGTGACGGTTAACGGGGAATCCAGCGAGCACCTCGACGTGCTCATCGTCGGCGCCGGCCTCTCGGGCATCGGCGCCGCGCACCATTTGCAGAAGGCGTTCCCCTGGCGCAGCTACGCGATTCTCGAGGCGCGCGAGGAGCTGGGGGGAACCTGGGACCTCTTCCGTTACCCGGGCATCCGTTCGGACTCCGACATGCACACGCTCGGCTATCGCTTCAAGCCCTGGACCCGGGCGAAGTCGATCACGGACGGCGACTCGATCCTCGAGTACGTGCGTGAGACCGCTCATGAGAGTGGCATCGACCGCCAGATCCGCTTCGGCCACCGCGTCGTTCGCGCCGAGTGGTCGAGCGAGGAGGTCCATTGGGAGGTCGAGGCCGAGCGCACCGACAACGGCGAGCGGGTGAGCCTGACCTGCAACTACCTCTGGGTCTGCAGCGGCTACTACCGCTACGACGAGGGCTTCACGCCCGAGTTCGAGGGCAGCGAGGACTTCAAGGGGAAGATCGTCCATCCCCAGCACTGGCCCGAGGACCTCGACTACAGCGGCAAGCGCGTCGTCGTGATCGGCAGCGGCGCCACCGCGGTGACGCTGGTGCCGGCGATGGCCGAGCAGGCCGCGCACGTGACGATGCTGCAGCGCTCGCCCACCTACATCGCCTCGATGCCGGCCGAGGATCCGATCGCGAGCAGGTTGAGGAAGCTGCTGCCGGACCGCGCCGTCTACCCGATCGTGCGCTGGAAGAACGTGGTGATCCAGTCGCTCTTCTACCAACTCAGTCGCCGCCGGCCGCGGCTGGTCAAAAAGATCATCCGCCAGGGCGTCGTGCGCTCGCTGCCGCCCGGCTACGAGGTCGACAAGCACTTCCGGCCGAAGTACAACCCCTGGGACCAGCGCATGTGCCTGGTCCCGAACGGCGACCTCTTCAAGGCGATCCGCGAGGGCTCGGCGACGGTCGTCACCGAGACGATCGACCGCTTCACCGCGGACGGGATCAAGCTCGACTCCGGGGAGGAGCTGGAGGCCGACGTGATCGTCACCGCCACCGGGCTCAACCTGCTCTTCCTCGGCGGCATGGAGCTGGTCGTCGACGGCGAGCCGGTCGAGCTCTCGAAGAAGATGGCCTACAAGGGGATGATGCTGAACGGCGTTCCCAACTGCGCCTTCACCGTCGGCTACACCAACGCCTCCTGGACCCTCAAGGCCGACCTCACCTCCGAATACGTCTGCCGCGTGCTCGCCCACATGGACGCGCACGGCTACCGCAAAAGCTCGCCGGAGATCTCGGACCCGAGCATCAAAGAGGAGCCGTTGCTCGACTTCACCTCGGGCTACGTGCTGCGCTCGCTGCACGAATTCCCCAAACAGGGCTCGAAGGAGCCCTGGAAGCTGCGCCAGAACTACGTGCTCGACATCCGCACGATCCGCCGCGGCGCGATCGACGACGGGGCGATGAAGTTCTCGACCGCTCCGGCGCGGTCCCAGGCGTCGCCCGAAGCCGTCGCGGGTTAGGGTCTCCGGCCAGATGCCGGGGACCGACTACTCAGACCTGCGTG
>Ga0070677_10000008_pt1 | contig 74027 bp, 74 predicted proteins | sample KBSM63metaG_FD_64674 | JGI IMG/M metagenome (GOLD analysis project Ga0070677, IMG submission 64674) | Miscanthus rhizosphere microbial communities from Kellogg Biological Station, Michigan, USA - KBS M6-3 metaG | ecosystem: Host-associated > Plants > Roots > Rhizosphere > Soil ... | reverse complement strand
GGCGTAGCTGTCCTCGAGCGACTGCGGCATCACCCGGGTGTCGCCGAGCACCGGCATGAAGTTGGTGTCCCCGCCCCAGCGCGGGACCACGTGCATGTGGATGTGGTGCTCGACCCCGGCGCCGGCGACGCGGCCCTGGTTGAAGCCGACGTTGTAGCCGTGCGGCGAGTAGACGTCTTCCAGTCGGGTCATCGCCAGCTGCGAGAGCGACATCATCTCGGCGACCGTCTCCGGGGAGAGCTCCTGGATGCGGCCGATGTGCTCGTAGGGCGCCACCATCAGGTGGCCGTTGGTGTACGGGTAGAGGTTGAGGATCACGAAGCTGTGCTCGCCGCGATGGACGATCAGGTTCTCCTCATCGGCATCCGCCGCCGGCTTGGCGCAGAAGATGCACTCCTCCTCGCTGTCCTTGGATGCGTCCTTCACGTAGGCAAGGCGCCACGGCGCCCAGATGCGGAAATTTGCCACGGGCGAGGGAGGCTATACGGCCGAGGCCTTAGAGCCAGCCACGCTTACGGAAGTAGCCGACCATGCCGACGAGCAGGGCGAACATGACGCCGACGATCACCCAGAAGGCGGTCAGGTCCTGCTCGCCGGGCACGCCGGAGTTCATCCCCCAGATGCTGGCGATCAGGGTCAGCGGCAGGACGATGACGCTGATCGAGGTGAGCACGCGGAGGATGTCGTTGACGCGGTGGGAGATCACCGACTCGTTGGTCTCGGCCAATGAGTCGATCACCTCCTTGTAGTTCTCGAGCATGTCCCAGATCCGCTCGTGGGCGTCGACGATGTCGTCGAAGTAGATCTCGAGGTCGAGGTCGGTGGCGAGGTAGCGTTGCTTGACCTTCTCCAGGTCGCGCAGCACCGGTCGCTGCGGGCGGATCACCTTGCGGAAGTTGATGATCTCCTGCTTGACGTTGGAGATGTCGCGCACGACCTCCTCCGAGCGCCCCTCGAAGATGTCGTCCTCGAGCGCGTCGAGCTTGTTGCCGATCTTGCGCAGCATCGGGAAGCAGTAGTCGAAGCTGTCGTCGACGAGGCGATAGAGCAGGTAGCCCGAGCCGCGCGAGAAGAGCTGCTCGCGAAGCTCCTCCTTGGCGCGACAGCGCTCGAAGAGGTACTCGACCGGCTGCAGTGGCTGGTTGGGGATCGTCACCACGTAGCCGGGGCCGACGAAGAGGTCGAGCTCGCCGGTGCCGAGGCGTCCCACCGCCGGATCGAAGACGGGGAAGTGGAGGACGATGAAGAGGTAGTCGTCGTAGACGTCGATCTTCGGCCGCTGGTTGCGCGAGAGCACGTCCTCGAGGTCGAGGGCGTGGAATTCGAAGTTCTCCTCGAGCCAGGTCCGCTCCAGCGCGCCCGGGCGCTCGATGTTGACCCAGCGCAGGCCGGAGGAGTCGATCTGCTCGACGCGGGGTGCCTGCGGCTCAGCTTGAGCTGCCGCGGAGATGAGCTCGTCGCGCCGGCCGACGCGTCGCAGCCTCGGCTTCGGAAGGTTCGGCATCGTTCGGGCTCATCGTTTCGTCGGGCATGGGTGGACAAGGTTAGCCGTCGATTCCCGCCAGGGTGTGAAGGGGATTTCCCCTGGTATGGTTCGTGCTCACATAAGCGCCACATCTAGAGGGGTGGAGGGACTGGCCCGATGAAACCCCGGCAACCGCCCCGGACCGACAGGTTCGGGGGAGGTGCCAACTCCAGCAGGTCGAGTCAAAAGGCCTGGAAGATGTGGGGAAAGTCCGATCGGACCTCTGCCCCACAAAAGGCGGAGGTTTTTTGTTGGCGGTAACGCAACGAGAGGGAAAGATCGGATGGCCATCGAGAATCTGAAATGCAAGGAGTGCGGCGCGACTTACGACCTCGGCGCGCACTTCGCCTGTGAGAACTGCTTCGGGCCGCTGGAAGTCGCCTACGACTACAGCGACCTCGACCCCGCCGAGACGAAGCGCAAGATCCAGGCCGGCTCGCAGGGGATCTGGCGCTATGCCGACTTCCTGCCTTTCGAGGGGCGCCCGGGAGACCCGCTGGAGCCCGGCCTGACGCCGCTGCTGCGGGCGGACCGTCTGGCGGAGCGACTGGGGACCGAGGCCGAGATCTGGATCAAGAACGACGCCGCCAACCCGACCCACTCCTTCAAGGACCGCGTCGTCGCCGTCGCCGTCGCCAAGGCGCAGGAGCTGGGCTTCGAGACCGTCGCCTGCGCCTCGACCGGCAATCTCGCCAACGCCGTCGCCGCCCACGCCGCCGCCGCGGGTTTGGAGTCCTACGTCTTCGTCCCCGCCAACCTCGAGGAGCAGAAGCTGCTCGCCACCGGTGTCTACGGCACCAACCTCGTCGGCGTGCGCGGCAACTACGACGACGTCAACCGGCTCTGCACCCAGCTCGCCGAAACGCGCCCCTGGGCCTTCGTCAACGTCAACCTGCGGCCCTACTACGCCGAGGGCTCGAAGACGCTCGCCTACGAGACCGCCGAGCAGCTCGGCTGGGAACTGCCCGACCGCGTCGTCTGTCCGATCGCCTCCGGCTCGCTCTTCACCAAGGTCGGCCGCGGCTTCCAGGAGTGGTTGGACATCGGCCTGGTCGAAGGAGAGCAACCGGTCTTCAACGGCGCCCAGGCGGAGGGCTGCAGCCCGGTCGCCACCGCCTTCGCCGAAGGCTGGGACGTCTGCAAGCCGCAGCGCCCCGACACGATCGCCAAGAGCCTCGCGATCGGCGATCCCGCCGACGGCCCCTACGCGGTCGAGCAGGCCCGCCGCACCGGCGGCGGCATCGACTCGGTCACCGACGCGGAGATCCGCGACGCGATCAGCCTCTTGGCGGAGACGACGGGGATCTTCACCGAGACCGCCGGCGGCGTCACCGTCGGCGTGCTGAAGAAGCTGGCGGAACGCGGCGAGCTCGCCGCCGGCGAGCGCGTCGTGGTCTACATCACCGGCGAGGGACTGAAGACCCTCGATGCGACCCGCGATAGGTTCCGCATGCACGAAATCGACCCTGTTCTCAGCAGCTTCGAGTCCGAGTTCACCCAGGAGGTAACCGTCTGATGCCAGTCACCGTGAAGATCCCCACCCAGCTGCGCGCGGCGACCGGGGGGGAAGCGGAGATCGAGGTCAGCGGCTCGACCGTCGGCGAGGTGCTCGATGCGGTCTTCGAGGCTCACGGCGGGCTGCGCGAACGGATCACCCAGGACGGCGACCTGCGCCGCTTCGTCAACGTCTACGTCAGCGGCGAGGACATCCGCTTCCAGCAGGGCCTCGAGACCCAGATCGACGACGGCGCCGAGGTGACCATCCTCCCGGCCGTCGCCGGTGGCTAAGCCACCCGTAGTCGTTCTCTGCGGCGGGCGCGGCACGCGCCTGCGCGAGCGCACGGAGTCGATGCCCAAGGCGCTGGTCGAGATCGGCGGCCGGCCGATTCTCTGGCACGTGATCGGCATCTACGCGGCGCAGGGCTTCGAGCGCTTCCTGTTGGCGACCGGCTACCTGGGGGAGATGGTCGAGGAGTTCGTCGCGGCCGAGGGCTGGCCGGGCGGGGTGGAGGTCGAGTGCGTCGACACCGGCCTCGACACGCCGACCGGTGGGCGGATCGCGAGGCTCGGGAAGCAGCTGGCCGAGGGTACGTTCTGCGCTACCTACGCCGACGGCGTCGCCGATATCGACCTAGGGGCGCTGCTCGATTTCCATGCCGAACAGGGCGCGCTGGCGAGTGTGACCGTGGTTCAGCCGACGCTGCAGTGGGGCGTGGCGGAGATCGGCGGCGACGACAAGGTCGAGGGCTTCGTCGAGAAGCCGCGTAGCGAGCACTGGATCAACGGTGGCTTCTTCTGCTTCGAGCCAGGCGCCCTCGAACACATCGCCGAAGACAGCGTGCTCGAGCGCGAGCCGCTGGAACGCCTCGCCGCCGCCGGCGATCTGGCGGCGTACCGCCACGAGGGCTTCTGGGACTGCATGGACACCTACAAGGACGCGGTCGAGCTCAATGACCTCTGGGCTTCGGGTCGAGCCCCATGGCCGACCCCTGGGGTCGACTGGCGAGTTAAGGGCGCTATGGGCCACACAACGCGCCAGTCGGCGATTCGCGAGGTGTCGCGATGACCTCGCTGGTTACCGGCGCGCACGGGTTCGTCGCCTCGCACCTGGTCCGGGCCCTGCTCGCGCGCGGCGATGCGGTGCGGGTGCTCGACCGTCCCGATCCACGCCTCGCCGACGTCGGCGGCGAGCGGCTCTCCGGGCTCGACCTGCTCGGCCTGCGCGGCGAGGTCGAGCTGGCCGAGGGGGACCTGCGCGACGTCGACGCCGTTGCCGCAGCGGTGGCCGGCTGCGACGCGGTCTTCCATCTCGCCGCCCAGACGATCGTCGGCGTTGCCCGCGAATCGCCGCTGGAGACGCTGGAAGTCAACGTGCGCGGCGCCTGGAACGTCTTCGAGGCCTGCCGCGAGCACGGCGTCGCCCGCGTCGTCTTCGCCTCCTCTGACAAGGCCTACGGCTCCAGCCCCGAGCTGCCCTACCGCGAGGACTTCCCGCTGCGCGCCGCCTATCCGTATGACGCCAGTAAGGCGGCGGCGGACCTCGTCGCCCGCAGCTATGCCAACGCCTACGAGCTGCCCCTGGCCGTCACCCGCTTCGCCAACATCTACGGCGGCGGCGACCTCAACTTCTCGCGCCTGATCCCTGAGACGACGATCGCCGTGCTCGACGGCCGCCCGCCGCTGATCCGCTCCGATGGCAGTCCCGAGCGCGACTTCCTCCACGTCGACGACGCCGTTGCCGCCTACCTGGCGATTGAGGCGGCGCTTGAAGGTGGCGAGGCCAGGGGCGAGGCATTCAACGCCGGCGGCGAGCGCCCCCATGCGGTGCGCGAGGTGGTCGAGGAGATCGCGGCCGCGGCCGGTACGGGCGTCGAGCCCGAATACCTCGGCTCCGGCACCCCCGACGGCGAGATCGACCGCCAGTACGTCGACTCCAGCAAGCTGCACGAGTTGACCGGCTGGGCGCCCAGGGTCGAGCTCGCCGAGGGCCTGCGCGGCACGCTCGAGTGGTATCGGGAGCACCCCGAGGCGCGCCCGGCGACAGCGGCGGCGCGGTAGGCGAGAGCGACGCCCCAGCGGCGCTGCTTGCCCAGCTACGCTGGCCGCATGTGCGGACGCTTCACGGTTACGGCCAAAAACACCAAACAGATCGCCGATAAGTTCCAGGTCGAGCTGGAGAAGGCGCTGGAGCGCAACCGCGAAGGCGAAGCCCCAGCGCCGTCCAAGGAGCGGGTAAAAAAAGTTGAATCCGCCCTCGGTCGTTTCAACGTCGCGCCGACCCAGGAGGTACTGACGATCCGCTCATCGCCCGACCCTGACGAGGCGGCCGCCGGCAAGCGCGAGGCGCGATTGATGCGCTGGGGCCTGGTGCCGCGCTGGGCCAAGGACCTGAAAGTCGGCTATCGGATGATCAACGCCAAGGCCGAGAACCTCGAATCGAGCCGCGCCTACTCGCCGCTGGTCGGCAAGTTCCGCCACCGCTGCCTGATCGTCGCCGACGGCTTCTACGAGTGGATGAAGGCCGAGGACCCCAAGCAGCCGCGCCAGCCCTGGCGCTTCACCGTCGACGGTGGCGAGCCCTTCGCCTTCGCCGGGCTCTGCACGCGCAAGGAGTGGGAGGACGAAGAGGACCGTGGTTTCGACGACGGCTGGCTCTACAGCTGCACGATCATCACCACGACCCCCAACGAGGTGGTCGCCAAGGTGCACGACAGGATGCCGACGATCCTGCCCAACCCCGAAGCGGAGGCCGCCTGGCTGCGCCCCGATCTCGAGCTCGAGGACGCGATCGCGATGTGCACGCCCCTCGATGCGTCACGGATGGAGAGCGCCCCCGCCAACCCGAAGCTGAACAAGGTCGGCAAAGGCAGCGAGGGCCCTGAGTTGCTGGTCGCGCCCTAGCTTTCGAGTTTGCCCGCGGTGCTGACGGTCGCCGTGCCGGCCGAGTTTTCGACCGTGCAGGCGATCTGCGCCGCCGGCTTCGCGATGGTCCGCCAGATCGAGGCGAAGGGCAGCGTCAGGTCTTCCTTGGGTCGACCGGAGGGCAGTCCGTACTTCCAGACCTGCTGCCCGATCCGGAAGGGCGCCCATTCGACCACGATGCCTTTCTCGCTCGTGTAGCGCTTGCCGATGATGTCGTTCATTTCGACCGCGGCAAGATCGGTGCTGTGCGAGCTGAACTCGACCGCCGCGGTTTCCGAGGTCTCCTGTTCGCTCAGCTCTTCGCTCGATCGCGGATAAGAGGCGCGACTCTTGGGCGTCTTGGCCGGGATCGTCCGCTTCGAGACCCGGATCGTGCAGCGCAGGCGTGCTTGTCCGACGGCCGAGCCGGCCGAGATCCTCAGCAGAGCCGAGCTGCGGAAGAGCGTGTATTCGCCGATGTTCGGTTCGGTGGCGCGGATCTCCGCCTTGGTCAGCTGCATCTCGCCGCCGCCGGGGATCGCCGCCTTCTTCGAGTCCGGCAGCGGCGCCTTTTCGACCCATTCCAGCGTCGCCACCGACCCGGCCAGGTTTTCGTTGGCGAGCACCGCAGCCGCGAGCGTGGCGAACAGCCCGATCGCGATCACGATCAGGGCGCCGCGAGGCGGGCGGATCTTGCTTTCGTCGGCCACGGCTGGGCCGCAAGCTACCGTTTAGGCATGACCGAGAGCGCAACGCCGCCAAGCGCCGCCGAGGTCAGCTCAAAGACGGTGACCTTGCACGGTCGCGAGGTCGCCTACCTCGGTGCCGGCAGCGGCCCCGCCCTGCTGCTGATCCACGGCATGGCCGGGACTTGTGAGAACTGGCGCGAGGTGATCGAGCCACTGGCCCGCGAGCACACCGTGATCGCGCCCGACCTGCCCGGCCACGGCATCTCGGCCGGCGGCCCCGGCGACTACTCGCTCGGCAATCTCGCCGCGGGCCTGCGTGACCTGCTGCTCGTGCTCGGTCACGACCGGGCCACCCTGGTCGGCCACTCGCTGGGCGGCGGCATCGCGATGCAGTTCGCCTACCAGTTCCCCGAGATGGTCGAGCGCCTCGTGCTCGTCTCCAGCGGTGGCCTCGGCCTCGAGGTGAGCCCGGTCCTGCGGGCCGCGGCGCTGCCCGGCGCCGACCTCTTCATCGCCGCCACCGCGGGCACCGGCCAGAAGGTCGGCGGCGCGATCGGGCGCGGCCTCTCGGCGATCGGGATGAAACCGGCGGCCGACGTGGCCGAGGTCGCTCGCGGCTACGCCTCGCTCTCGGAGCCGGCGCGGCGCAAGGCGTTCCTGGCGACCTTGCGCTCGGTGGTCGGCACCGAGGGCCAGCGCGTCTCCGCCACCGACCGCTTCTACCTCGCCGAGGAGGTCCCGGTGCTGATCGTCTGGGGCGCCCGCGATCCGATCATCCCCGTCGGCCATGGTGAAGAGGCCCACGCCGCCCTGCCGGGCAGCAGGCTGGAGATCTTCGAGGGCGCCGGGCACATGCCCCAACTCGAGCAGCTCGGCCACTTCATCGCGGTGCTCGAGAGCTTCCTCGCCGACACCGAGCCGGCCCGCTTCGATCGCGAGGAGTGGCGGGCCCGCTTCAAGGCCGCCTGACTCAAGCTACGCGCCCGGCAGGATTCGAACCTGCGACCTCTGCCTCCGGAGGGCAGCGCTCTATCCAGCTGAGCTACGGGCGCTTAGCGGCCAGTCTAGCTTTGGGCAAGGCGCGCGCCTTCTCGCCTAAGCTCGCAGGCTCGCATGGATCTCTCGGCGGTATTCCTCGGCACCGGTGGGTCGGTGCCCTCGGCGCGGCGCTCGACCGCGAGCGTGATGCTGGTCCGCGGTGGCCAGCGGTTGATGTTCGACTGCGGGGAAGGGACGCAGCGCCAGCTGCAGCGCTCGCTCGGGCTGGCGCAGGTCGACGAGATCTACCTCACCCACTTCCACGCCGACCACATCCTCGGCCTGCCGGGCCTGCTCAAGACCTATGACCTGACCGCCCGCGAGGAGCCGCTGACGATCTTCGGGCCGCGCGGCCTGCGCGATCTCTTCAAGACGCTCGGTCGCTTGGTCGGCCGCACCGACTACAGCATCGACCTGGTTGAAATCGACCCCGGCGAAGCGGTGCGCCACGACGGCGCCGAGGTGCAGGCCTTCCCGGTCGAGCACAGCGTGCGCGCCAACGGCTACGTCCTGATCGAGGAGGAGCGCCCGGGACGCTTCGATCCCGAGGCGGCAAAGCGGCTCGGCGTCGCCGAAGGCCCCGCCTTCGCGGCGCTGCAGCGTGGGGAGGAGGTCCCCGGCAGCGATGGCCCGGTGCGGCCGAGCGACGTGATGGGGGAGTCCCGGCCCGGCCGCATCGTCGCGATCACCGGCGACACCTCGCCCTGTCACTCCACCGTCGCCGCTGCCGCCGACGCCGACCTGCTGATCCACGACGCCAGCTTCTCCGAGGAGGAGGTCCAGCGCGCCGCCGACACCGGTCACTCGACGGTCGGGCAGGCGGCCGCCGTGGCTCGCGAGGCCCACGTCAAGATGCTCGCCCTCGTCCACATCTCCTCCCGCTATCACGTCGGCACCGTGCTGGAAGAGGCCGAAGACGTCTTCGAGCCCAGTGTCGCCCCCAAAGACTTCGACCTGATCGAAATCCCCTTCCCCGAGCGCGGCGACCCGGAGCTGATCCCCAACGGAGCTCGCGACCATGGAGCTAGCGAGAACAGCGAGACCGGGTAGGCCCTCAACCGAGCCTCCCCGTCTGTTGCGAGGGCGAGGGCCTACCCGGTCTCGCCGCCCTTGCTGTTACATTGGCCGCGTCCTTTAACTGCGGTCCCGCGAGGCCGAGAAGGAGCAAAGCGAAGTGAACGAGAAGGTCGTGCTTGAGCACGACGACTTGACGCGAACGCTGCGGCGGATCGCGCACGAGATCGCCGAGAAGAACCCGGAGCCGGACGGCCTCGCGATCGTCGGGATCCACACCCGCGGTGCCCTGCTCGCCCGCCGCCTGCACGCGCTCCTCGCCGAGCTGACCGAGGCCGAGCTGCCGATCGGCGACCTCGACATCTCCTTCTACCGTGACGACGTCGGCGCCAAGTCGCCCGGCGCCCAGCCGGTCGTGCACGCCTCGCACATCGACTTCGACCCGAGCGAGAAGACCGTCGTCCTCGTCGACGACGTGCTCTTCACCGGGCGCACGGTGCGGGCCGCGATCGACGCCCTCTTCGACTACGGCCGGCCGCGACGGGTGCAGCTCGCCGTGCTCTGCGACCGCGGCCATCGCGAGCTGCCGATCCGCCCCGACTACGTCGGCAAGAACCTGCCGACGGCGCGCCAGGAGCGGGTCAACGTCCGCCTTGCGGAGTCCGACGGTGCCGACGAGGTAACGATCTCCCAACTGAGCGAGGTGACCGCATGAAGCACCTGCTTTCGATCGAGCAGCTCTCCAAGGCCGAGATCGAGGCGATCCTCGACCGGGCCGAGAGCTTCGCCGAGGTCGGCCGCCGTGACATCAAGAAGGTGCCGACCCTGCGCGGGCGCACCGTGGTCACCCTCTTCTACGAGGCGAGCACCCGCACCAGCTCCTCCTTCGAGCTCGCCGCCAAGCGCCTCTCCGCAGACCTGGTCTCGGTCAAGGCCGCGGGCTCCTCGGTCGACAAGGGCGAGTCGCTGAAGGACACCGTGGCGACGCTCTCCGCCTACGACCCGGCGGCGATCGTCCTCCGCCACCCCTACGCCGGCGCCGCCCAGATGGTCGCCGGATGGGCCGATGCCTCCGTCATCAACGCCGGCGACGGCAAGCACGAGCACCCCAGTCAGGCGCTGCTCGACGTCTACACCCTGCGCCGCCGCCTCGGTTCGCTGGAGGGCAAGCGGATCTGGATCGTCGGCGACGTCTTGCACAGCCGCGTCGCCCGCTCCAACCTGATCGCCTTCAAGGCGATGGGTGCGGAGCTGACCGTCTGCGGGCCGCCGGCGCTGATCCCGCGCGGGCTCGAGCAGCTCGGCTGCGCGGTCACCCACTCGCTCGACCGGATGGGCGAGGCCGACGTCGTCTACGCCCTGCGCCTGCAGCACGAGCGCATGCGGGAGAGCTTCGTCCCCTCGCTGCGCGAGTACGCCGCCCACTTCCAGATCGACTCGCGCCGCCTCGGCCGCAAGCAGCTGCTGATGCACCCGGGGCCGGTCAACCGCGGGGTCGAGCTCTCCGGCGAGGTGATCGACTCGCCGCAGTCGCTGATCGCCGAGCAGGTCGCCGCCGGTCTCGTCGTCCGCATGGCGATCCTCTACGAGCTGCTCGCCGCGGGCGACGAAGAGCCGGCTCCGGCTCTCGACAACGGCCGCGCAACTCCGATCGGACAGCCCGCGTGAGCAAGACCAAGCTCGAGATGCGCGCCGGGGAGAGCGCGAACCTGCTGCTGCGCGGCGCCACCGTCCTCGACCCGGCCGCAGGTATCGACGCCCGCCACGACGTCGTCGTCCGTGACGGCAAGGTCGCCGAACTGGCTGAGCCCGGCAGCGTCGACGTAGCTGAGCTGGAGGCGATCGACGCCGAGGGCCTGCACGCCTTCCCGGCCTTCTTCGACCCGCACGTCCACCTGCGCACGCCTGGTCAGGAGCACAAGGAGGACATCGAGACCGGTGCCCGCTCCGCCGCGGCCGGCGGCTTCTGCGGCATCCTCGCGATGGCCAACACCGAGCCGCCGGTCTCCGAGCCCGCCGACGTCGAGGCCCTGCTCGTCGACGCCCGCGCCGCCGCCGCGGTCAAGGTCGGCTTCCTCGCCACCGTCACCCGCGCCATGCAGGGCGAGGAGCTGACCGAGATGGCCTCGCTGCGCCAGGCCGGCGCCGCCGGCTTCAGCGACGACGGCCTGCCGGTCCGAAGCGCCAACATCCTGCGCCGCGCTCTCCAGTACCAGCGCCTCTGCGGCGGCACGATCGCCCTGCACGAGGAGGATCCGGAGCTCTCGGGCTCGGGAGTGATGCACGAGGGTGCCGTCTCGGCGGCGCTCGGGCTCGACGGCGTGCCCTCGATCTCGGAGTCGACGATGATCGCCCGCGACGCCGCGATCGCCGGGTACGAGGGCGGACGGATCCACGTCCAGCACCTCTCCGCGGCGGAGTCGGTCGAGGCCGTGCGCGCGGCCAAGGCCGCGGGGGTGCAGATCACCTGCGAGGCTTCGCCGCACCATCTCTGCCTGACCGACGAGGAGGTGCGCTCGCTCGATCCACGCCGCTTCAAGATGAACCCGCCGTTGCGCGGCGAGGCCGACCGCCAGGCCCTGATCGAGGGACTGCGCGACGGCACGATCGACTGCATCGCCACCGACCACGCTCCGCACGCGCCGGAGGAAAAGGAGGTCCCCTATGAGCAGGCGGCAATGGGGGTGACCGGCCTGGAGACGGCCTTCGCCGCCCTCCACACCCACCTTGTCCTGCCCGGCACGATCGAGCTCCGCCTGCTCGTCGACCGCCTCAGCGTCGCCGCCGGCTTCTTCGAGGTCGAGCGTCCCTCGCTCGCTCCCGGCAGCGAGGCCAACATCGCCCTCTGCGACCTCTCCGCCGGCTGGACCGTCGGCGAGGACGGCTACGAGAGCCGCTCCGCCAACTCCTGGTGCGACGGCGAGGAGCTGACCGGCCGGGTGCTGATGACCCTGGCCGGCGGCCAGATCGCCTACCGCCTACGCAGCTTCTCGATGGGGGTGGCGGCGTGAGCGACGGCTTCCTGCTGCTCGAGGACGGGGTCCGTTTCGACGGCGTGCCCTGCGGCGCCGCGGGCCCGGTGACCGGCGAGGTCGTCTTCAACACGGCGATGACCGGCTACCAGGAGTCCGTCACCGACCCCTCCTACGCCGGCCAGATCATCGTCTTCACCTACCCGTTGATCGGCAACTACGGCGTCTCCGCCGCGGCGATGGAGTCCGATCGCGCCCACGCCCGCGGCGTCGTCATGCGCGATCCCAAGAACGGCGAGGACGTCGCCACCGCCGAGGGCGGCTGGCTCGACTGGCTCGCCGATTGCGGCGTGACGGGCATCGGCGGCGTCGACACCCGCGCGATCGTCCGCCACATCCGCGACCGCGGCGCGATGCGAGGCGGCATCTTCCCGGCCGGAACAGCGGAGGCCGAGGCACGCGAACGGGTCGCCACCGAGCCCTCGATGGACGGCGCCGACCTCGCCCGCACGGTGACGCCTGCCGAACCGATTCGCTTCGAGGACGGCGACGGGCCGCACGTGGTCGGCATCGACACCGGGATCAAGCTCAACATCGTCCGCCAGCTGCGCGAGCGCGGCTGCCGGCTGACATTGCTGCCCTGCAGCTCGAGCGCCGAGCAGGTCCTCGCCGAGGACCCCGACGTCGTCTTCCTCGCCAACGGCCCCGGCGATCCCGCCGCGCTCGGTTACGTCGTCGACACCGTGCGCGAGCTGATCGGGCAGAAGCCGCTCTTCGGCATCTGCCTCGGCCACCAGCTGCTCTGCCGCGCCGTCGGCCTCGAGACCTTCAAGCTGCCCTTCGGCCACCGCGGCGCCAACCACCCGGTCAAGGAGCTGGCGACGGGACGGATCGACATCACCTCGCAGAACCATGGCTTCGCCGTGCAGGGCCCCGGCGGCGAGCCGAGGATCGAGGCCGACGAGCCGGTGCGCTGGGAGACCGACTTCGGCGCCGCCGAGCTCTCCCACCTTAACCTCTACGACCGCACGGTCGAGGGCCTGGTCCTGAAGGAGGTCGCCGCGGCGACCGTCCAGTACCACCCCGAGGCCGGCCCCGGCCCGCACGACGCCCGCCACCTATTCGATTCCTTCCTGGAGCTCGCCCATGCCTAAGCGCACCGATATCGAGAAGATCCTGCTGATCGGCTCGGGGCCGATCGTGATCGGCCAGGCGGCCGAGTTCGACTACTCCGGCGTGCAGGCCTGCAAGGTGCTGCTCGAGGAGGGGTACGAGGTCGTCCTCGTCAACTCCAACCCGGCGACGATCATGACCGACCCCGAGTTCGCCAGCTCGACCTACATCGAGCCGCTGCTGCCCGGTCCGGTGACGCGGATCATCGAAAAGGAGCAGCCCGACGCGCTGCTGCCGACCCTCGGCGGCCAGACCGCACTCAACCTGGCGATGACCCTGTATGAGGACGGCACGCTGGAGAAGCACGGGGTCGAGCTGATCGGCGCCGACCACGAGGCGATCCGCCGCGCCGAGGATCGCGAGGAGTTCCGCCGCACGATGAACGAGGCGGGCGTGCGCATTCCCTGGTCGATGACGGTCGAGAGCCTCGGCGAGGTCGAGGCGGCACTCGCCGACGGCCGCATATCCCTGCCGGCGATCGTCCGCCCGGCCTTCACCATGGGTGGCCAGGGCGGCGGCGTGGGGGAGAGCGAGACCGAGCTGCGCCAGGTCGTCTCCGAGGGCCTCGCCGCCAGCCCGATCAACCAGGTCCTGGTCGAGGAGTCGGTGATCGGCTGGGGCGAGTTCGAGCTCGAGGTGATGCGCGATCACAACGACAACGTGGTGATCATCTGCTCGATCGAGAACGTCGACCCGATGGGCGTGCACACCGGCGACTCGGTAACGGTCGCTCCCGCCCAGACCCTCACCGACGCGCTCTACCAGGACCTGCGCGACCAGGCGATCAAGGTGATCCGCGCCGTCGGGGTCGAGACCGGCGGCTCCAACGTGCAGTTCGCGGTCAACCCCGAGAACGGCGAGATCGCCGTGATCGAGATGAACCCGAGAGTTTCACGCTCCTCGGCCCTGGCCTCGAAGGCGACCGGCTTCCCGATCGCCAAGATGGCGGCCAAGCTCGCCGTCGGCTACGCGTTGGAGGAGATCCCCAACGACATCACCCAGGCGACACCGGCCTCCTTCGAGCCGACGATCGACTACGTGGTGACGAAGATCCCGCGCTTTGCCTTCGAGAAGTTCCCCGGCACCGAGGGCAAGCTCTCGACCTACATGCAAAGCGTCGGCGAGGCGATGGCGATCGGCCGCACCTTCCGCGAGTCCTTCGCCAAGGCGATGCGCTCGCGCGAGCTCGACTCAGCCGCCGAGATCCCGGAGAGCGACGAGGATCTGCTCACCGCGCTGGAGAAGCCATGTGCCGAGCGCTTCGACCTGGTCCTCGCCGCCTTCGCGCGCGGCCTCTCGGTCGAGGCCGTCCACGAGCGCTGCCTGGTCGATCCCTGGTTCCTGCGCGAGCTGCAGGCGCTGGCCACCGAAGGCGACGGGACCGAAGGCCTCTCCCGCGTCTACAAGTCGGTCGACACCTGCGCCGCCGAGTTCGAGGCCGCCACGCCCTACTACTACTCCGCCCACGAGCGTCCCTCGGCCGGGATCGCCGCCTCCGAGATCCGCCGCGGCGAGCGCGACTCGGTGGTCATCCTCGGGGCGGGTCCCAACCGGATCGGCCAGGGGATCGAGTTCGACTACTGCTGCGTGCACGCGGCGATGACCGCCCGCGAGCTCGATCGCGACGCGGTGATGATCAACTGCAATCCGGAGACGGTCTCGACCGACTACGACACCTCCGATCGCCTCTACTTCGAGCCGCTGACGATCGAGGACGTACTCGCGGTCTGCGAGCAGGAGAAGCCCGAGGGCGTGATCGTCCAGTTCGGCGGCCAGACGCCGCTGAAGCTGGCCCGGGCGCTGGAGGAGGCCGGCGTGCCGCTGCTCGGCACTCCGGTCGACGCGATCGACCTGGCCGAGGACCGGGGTCGCTTCGGCGACCTGCTGCGCAAGCTCGGGGTCAAGCACCCGCCCTACGGCACCGCGCTCTCCGCCGAGGAGGCGGAGGAGATCGCCAAGCAGGTCGGCTTCCCGTTGCTGGTCCGCCCCTCCTACGTGCTCGGCGGCCGGGCGATGGAGATCTGTTACTCGACCGAAGACCTCAGCGCTTACCTGAAAGCCCACGTCAAGGCCGATCAGGAGCACCCGCTGCTGCTCGACCGCTTCCTCGAGAACGCGATCGAGGTCGACGTCGACGCCCTGGCCGACGGCAGCGACGCCCACGTCGCCGGGATCATGCAGCACGTCGAGGAGGCCGGCGTCCACTCCGGCGACTCCGCCTGTGTGATTCCGCCGATGAGCCTCGGCGTCGAGATGCTGAAGGAGATCCGGGCGACTACGAAGCGGATCGCGCTCGAGCTCGGCGTCATCGGCCTGATCAACATCCAGTACGCGGTTGCCGGCGGCGAGCTCTACGTGATCGAGGCCAACCCGCGCGCCTCGCGCACCGTGCCCTTCGTCTCCAAGGCGACCGGCGTGCCGCTGGCCAAGGTCGCGGCGCGGCTGATGTTGGGCGAGAAGCTCGCCGACCAGGAGCTGCGCGACCCGCCCGCCGGCATGGTCAGCGTCAAGGAGGCGGTGCTGCCGTTCGCCCGTTTCTCCGGCGCCGACTCGGTGCTCGGGCCGGAGATGAAGAGCACCGGCGAGGTGATGGGCATCGCGGCCGACTTCCCGACCGCCTTCGGCAAGGCCCAGGCGGCGGCCGGCGTCTCGCTCCCTACGGAGGGCTCGGTCTTCATCACGGTCACCGATACCGACAAGCCGGCCGCGACCCAGATCGCCGCCCGTTTCCACGACCTCGGCTTCGAGCTGATCGCCACCGGCGGCACCGCCCAGGCGATCGCGGCGATGGGGGTGCCGGTGACGCCGATCAACAAGATCGCCGAGGGCTCACCGCACGTCGTCGAGCTGATCCGCGAGCGCCGCTGCGACCTGGTGATCAACACCCCGACCGGCTCCGGCGCGCGTGCCGACGGCTATGAGATCCGCACCGCCGCCGTGCGCCACAACGTCCCCTGCGTGACGACGATGACCGGCGCCACCGCCGCGGTGCGCGCGATCGCCGCCAAGATCGAAGGCGATTCGGACGTCAGGTCATTGCAGGAGATCCACGGCCTGGAGCGGGCCAAGCAGCCGCGATGACGGCGCCCTTCGGTCGCCGCCTCTGCGAGGTCTCCGAGAGCCGCGCCTCGGGCGGGTACCGCCTCTTCTCCCTGGTCGATCGCGAGGGCCCCGAGCCTCAGCCAGGCCAGTTCTACATGCTCGCCACCGAGCGGAGCTGGGATGGGACCGGCGGCCGCCCCTTCCTCCCACGCGCCCTCTCCGTAGCCGAGTCTGGGCCAGCCGCAAGCGGGGTTCGCCTGGACTTTTTGATCGAGGGCATCGGCCCGGGCACCGACCGCCTCTGCGAACTCGAGGCCGGCGAGCGCGTATGGGTCAATGGCCCCCTTGGCAACTCCTTCTCCGCTCCGCGCGAGCTCGCACCCGAGGCCGCCGGGGCGATCCTCGTCGGCGGCGGCATCGGGATCGCGCCACTGGCGCTGCTGCGACGGCGCTTCGCCGAGCGCAACGTTCCCACCCGCGTCCTGCTCGGCTTTCGCGACGAGCGACATTCCGGCGGACTCGACGACCTCTTCGCCTGCTGCGAGGTCCGTCTGGCCAGTGACGACGGGCATCGCGGTCACCACGGCTACGTCACCGACCTCTTGGCGACGATGCTGGACGGCGACGATGCGGGCTCGGCCGCCGTCTACTCCTGCGGTCCGCCGCAGATGCTCGACGCGGTCGGAGCGATGTGCACCGCGGCCGGCGTCCCCTGCGAGCTGGCGCTGGAGTCGCCGATGGCCTGCGGCTACGGCGCCTGCTTCGGCTGCGCCGTGCCCAAGCCCGGCGGCGGCTACCTGCGCCTCTGCGTCGACGGCCCGGTGCTCAGGCCCGAACAGATCGAGACTGCGGTCCATGCCTGAGTTCTGCGGCATCCAGCTCGCGCACCCGGTGATCAACGCCTCCGGCACCTTCGACGCGATCGCCGCGCGCCGCGTCTACGGCGACGCTCTGCTCGGGGACTTCCCCTTCAGCGCCTTCGTCTCGAAGACGATCACACCCGAGCCACGCGCCGGCAACGAGCCGCAGCGGATCTGGGAGACGCCGGCGGGGATGATCAACTCGATCGGCCTGCCCAACAAGGGACTCGAGGGCTTTCTCGCCGAGGACCTGCCCCAACTCGCCGAGCTGCCGGTGCCGCTGGTCGTCTCGGTGATGGCAACCGACCGCGCACAATTCGGGCGTCTGGTCCAAGCCGTGGGCGAGCGGGAGGAGGTGGCGGCGATCGAGCTCAACGTCTCCTGTCCCAACGTCCACTCCGGCCTGATCGTCGGCGAGCAGCCCGGTGAGACCACCGCGCTGCTCGAAGCCCTGCGGCCGCTCACCGCGAAGCCATTGATCGTCAAGCTGACGCCCAACGTGGCGAGCCCGGCCGACGTCGCGGTTGCCGCAGAGGAGGGCGGGGCCGACGCGGTTTCCCTGATCAACACCCTGAAGGCGAGCGCGATCGATCCGATCACCGGTAAGCCCGGCATCGCGGCCGGCCACGGCGGTCTCTCCGGCCCGGCGGTGCGTCCGGTGGCCGTTGCGCAAGTGCGCGCCGTCGCCGCCGCCGTAAGCGTCCCGATCGTCGGCATGGGCGGTGTTTGCGACGGGGCGGACGCGCTGGAAATGATCACCGCCGGCGCGGCGCTGGTCGCGGTCGGCACCGAGAGCTTTCGGGACCCGAAGGCGGGCAAACGGGTCGCCTCTGAGCTCGCCGACCTGCTCGAATCCGGGCGAAGCGGCACTGCCGTCGGCCACACCGCCTAAACCTCGACTGGAGGTTCAGGTGAATTTCAGCGCAAATGGCTTGGATGGCCTTGCACGACCCCAACCCGCGGCTATACTCGCCGCCCACATGCCTGCCCCAGTCAAGACTTCAGCCGCCGCGCCAGAGCGCTCGCTGGACCAGCGGATGGACGCCCTCAAACGCGCCAATGACATTCGCACGGCGCGGGCGAAACTGAAGAAGGACCTGAAAGCGGGCAAGGCCAACATCCACACGCTGCTGCTCGACCCGCCCGACTACGTGCAGACGGCAAAGGTCTTCGACATGCTTTTGGCCGTGCCCAAGTACGGCCGCGTCAAGACGAACCGGATCCTCAACCAGTGCCGGATCTCGCCGTCGAAGACGATCGGCGGCCTTTCGGAGCGCCAACGAGCAGAGCTCGTCTCGCAGCTCCGCAGGTAACGACCGCACCGCCGGTCAATATCCCCGGCCGCATGGCCAAGGTCTTCGTCATCACCGGTCCCTCGGGGGTCGGCAAGGGAACCCTGATCTCGAAGCTGCTCGAGCGCGTTCCCGACCTCGAGTTGTCCATCTCCGCCACTACGAGGGAACCACGCAAGGGGGAGGTCGATGGGCGCGACTACCACTTCCTCACCCCCGAGGAATTCGACGAGCGGATCAAGGCCGAAGACTTCCTCGAGTTCGCCACATACAGCGGCCATCGCTACGGGACGCTGCGCTCCGAGGTTCGCAACCGGCTCGACCAGGGGCACTCGGTCGTGCTCGAGATCGAGGTGCAGGGCGCGCGCCAGGTGCGGGCGGCGATGCGCGAGTCGGTCCAGGTCTTCATCGCGCCCCCCGACCCCGCCTCGCTGCGGCACCGGCTCGAGTCGCGCGGCACCGACAGCCTCGAGGCGATCGACGCCCGACTAGAGGTGGCAGAGCAGGAGCTGGCCGCTCAGGGGGAGTTCGCCCACGCCGTCACCAACGACGATCTGGGCCGCGCCGCGAGCGAGCTGGAGGGAATCGTGCGCGCCGAGTTGGGGATACCTCTAGACTCCCGGGCCGAATGATCAAACCACGCGTTGACAAGCTCCTCGATCACACCGACTCGCACTACGCGGCTGTCGTCGTCGCCGCCAAGCGTGCGCGGCAGATCAACAGCTACTACCACAGCCTCGGCGAGGGCAGCTTCGGCGAGTACCCGCCTCCGATGGTCGACATCCCGGGCGACAGGAATTACCTCTCGCTCGCCCTTGAAGAGGTCGCCGCCGGCAAGCTCAAGTACGAGTACCGCTCTTAGCGGTCGGACCGTCCAGGAGAGACAGATGGCCAGGATCCTGCTCGGCGTAAGCGGAGGGATCGCCGCCTACAAGGCGCTTGAACTGGCGCGCCTTGCGACGACCGCCGGTCACGGCGTGCGCGTACTGATGACCGAGGGGGCGAGTCGCTTCGTCGGCGCCGTCTCCTTCGAGGGCATCGTCGGCGCACCGGTCTTGAGCTCGGAGTTCGAGCGCGACCCGATGCGCGGCGCCTTTCCCGGTGACCCGACTCCGGCGCATGACCCGATCGGCCACCTCGAGCTCGCCGCCAACTGCGACGCCTACCTGATCGCGCCGGCCTCGGCCAACACGATCGCGAAGCTCGCCGGCGGCGTCGCCGACTCGATGGTCACCACCTCCTTCCTCGCTTGCGCCGCACCGCGCCTGGTTGCGCCGGCGATGAACGACCGCATGTACGCCAATCCGGCGACGCAGGCGAACCTGGCGGCCCTGCGCGAGCGCGGCATCACCGTGATCGAGCCGGATGAGGGCGCGCTCGCCTCGCGCGGCGAGCGCGGCAAGGGCCGACTGCCGGATCCCGCCCGACTGCTTTCCCTGCTCGAAGCCGAGCTGCCCACCGGCGAGCGCCCCTGGGACGGCCTGCGGGTCCTGGTTACCGCTGGCGGTACCCGCGAGCCGCTCGACGCGGTCCGCTTCCTCGGCAACCGCTCCAGTGGTCGTATGGGCATCGCCCTCGCCGCCGCGGCAAAGCGCCGCGGGGCAGACGTGACCCTGATCGCCGCCAACGTCTCGCTCGCCGAGCCCGCCGGCGTGCGCCGCATCGACGTCGAGACCGCCGAGCAGCTCGCCGCCGCCGCCCGGGCGGAGTTCGCCGCCGCCCACGTTCTCGCGATGGCGGCCGCACCCGCTGACTTCAGGCCCGACGAAGTCGCCGAGGGCAAGCTGACCCGCGATGGATCGCTCGACCTTCGCCTCGAGCCCACCGAGGACATCCTCGCCGGCCTCGCCGCGACGAAGAGCGAGGGGCAGATCCTCGTTGCCTTCGCCGCCGAAGCGGGGGAGAACCTCGACCGCGCCCGCGAGAAGCTCCTCCGCAAGGGGGCTGACCTGATGGTCTTCAACGATATCTCGAATCCCGAGATCGGTTTCGAGTCCGAGGAAAACGCGGTCACGCTGATCGACCCCGTCGGCAGCACCCCTGTGGCTCAGGCTTCCAAGGACGCCGTCGCCGACGCGATCCTGGACCGGGTCGACCAGCTCCGCAGCGAGGCTGGGCAGCCGCACTAGCCGAGCTATACTGGCTTCAAGCTTTTTCGATACCGATGTGTACGAGAAGTGGGCCTGGCCCACTTTTTTTTCGGCTTCAACCCAGTGGCAGACCTCCAGCAAGACATTCAGCAGCAGCTCCGTGAGCTCGACGACGAGATCGATCTGGTCGCGCTCGAGCAGCCGAGCCAAGAAGCGCTGCGCCTTTTCATCGACCATCCGAGCGGCGTCGACCTCGCCCTCTGTGAACGGGTCACCCACCACCTCAACCACCTACGGGCCGATTATTCGCTGGAGATTTCCTCGCCCGGCCCCAAGTACCGCAACCGCAAGGAGCAAGCCCAGTGAGCAAGGAGATCGTCGAAGCAGTCAAGGCTCTGGAGCAGGAGAAGGGGATCTCCGCCGACAAGCTGATGGATGCGCTCGCCGATGCGCTCCTCTCCGCCTACAAGAAGACCCCCGGGGCGGCCAAATACGCCCGCGTCGATCTCGACCACGAAACCGGCGACTTCCGCGTCTTCGAACTGATCCTGCCGCCTGAGCTGGAGGAGAAGCTGCTCGCCGAAGCGGCCGAAGCCCAGGAGGAGGAAGAGCGCGAAGTCGATCCCGAGACCGGCGAACTGCGCGAGCCCGAGGATCCCGAACTCGATCCCGAGATGATCGCCCCTTACGAGGATCAGATCGAGACCCGTGACGTCACGCCCGACGACTTCGGCCGCATCGCCGCCCAGACCGCCAAGCAGGTGATCCTGCAGCGGATCCGCGAGGCCGAACGGATGATGATGTTCGAGGAGTACCAGGACCGGGTCGGCGAGCTGATCACCGGGATCATCCAGCAGTCCGACAAGCGCTACACGCTGGTCCAGCTGCGTGAGCGGGTCGAGGCGCTGCTGCCCAAGTCCGAGCAGGTCTACAACGAGCGCTACGACCACGGCATGCGGGTCAAGGCCGTGATCACCGACGTCTCCGACTCGACCAAAGGCCCGGCGATCGTCGTCTCCCGCCGCAGCTCCGAGCTGATCAAGAAGCTCTTCGAAATGGAGGTGCCGGAGATCGCCGACAAACTGGTCGAGATCGTCGGCGTCGCCCGCGAGCCCGGCTACCGCTCGAAGATCGCCGTGATCTCACACGCCGACGGCGTCGATCCGGTCGGCGCCTGCGTCGGCCCGCGTGGCTCGCGCGTGCGCATGGTCGTCTCCGAGCTGCGCGGCGAGAAGATCGACATCATCCCCCACAACGACGAGCCCGCCCGCTTCGTCGCCAAGGCGCTTTCGCCGGCCCGCGTGCGCGAGGTGATCGTCGACGACGACGAGCGCCAGGCGACCGTGATCGTGCCCGACGACCAGCTCTCGCTGGCGATCGGTCGCGACGGCCAGAACGCCCGCCTCGCCGCCCGCCTCACCGGCTGGCGCGTCGACATCAAGTCCGAGACCGAGTTTGCCGCCGAAGACTCCGAGGTCGAGTACGAGGGCGAAGAAGCCTTCGACGGCCGTTGCATGGCGCTGCTGACCACCGGGCGCCGCTGCCCCAACGCGGCGATCGACGGCTCTACCTACTGCGGCCTGCCCCAGCACCAGGCGCTAAGCCGCTTCGACACCAACCAGATGGCAATTCTCGGGCCGGTTTCCGAAGCCGAGGTCGAAATCCTCGCCGACCCCGATGCCGATCAGGGCCAGGTCGACGAGATCGTCGCCAAGGCCGAAGCCGAGTACGTCGAGCCGGTCGAGGACGAGGTCGTCGAGGAGGCCCCCACCGAGGGCTCGGAGGCCGAGGTCGGGGACGGAGCCGTCGAACCTCAGGACGAAGTCGCCGAGACGGACTCCGACTCCGCCGACGGAGCTTCCGGGGAGCCCGTTGCCGAGGAGGCAGAGCAAGCGTAGTGGCAAAAAAGCGGGTACATGAGATCGCGAAAGCGCAAGGGCTGGAGAGCAAAGAGGTCCTGGCCGCGCTGAAGAGCGCCGGCATCGAGGCGAAAGCCGCTGCGTCCAGCGTCGAGGAGGCCGATGCGCTGAAGGCGATCCAGGCGGCCAAGGGGAACGGGGGAGCCGCGGCTGCTCCTACCGAGGCGAAAAAGCCGGCTCCCGCGCCTGCGAAAGAGGCGCCCGCGAAGCCCGCGCCGCCACAGCAAGCTGCCGCCAAACCTGCACCGAAGGTACCTGCTGCCTCTAAAGGACCCGTGCGTCCGCCCGCCGCCAAACCCGCGCCCGGCGGTGGTGCCGCGGCAAGCGGCAAAAAGCGCCGTGTCGTGATCGATTCGCAGGCCGCCCGCAGGGATCAGATGGGTGGTCCGCCGCCGCAACGGCCGCCCCGCAGGCGCGGAGGCCGCCGCCGCCGGCCGCTGCTGGAGGAGCCGCCGCCCAAAGTCGAGGCCGCCGAGCCCGAGGCCACCAAGGTTCCTGCCGGTGCCACCGTGCGCGAGGTCGCCGAGCTGCTTGGCCTGGGCAGCTCTGAGGTGATCAAGAAGCTGATGATGATGGGGGAGATGGCGACGCTGACCCAGACCCTCACCGACGAGTCGATCAAGGCGATCGCCGACGAGTACGACCGCAAGATCGAGATCACCACCGCGGCCGACGAGGAGCCGGAGGCGCCCGAGTTCGAGGACACCGACGAGGAGCTCACCGATCGCCCGCCCGTGGTCACGATCATGGGTCACGTCGACCACGGCAAGACCTCGCTGCTGGATGCGATCCGCGAGACCGAGGTCGCCGCGGGCGAGGCCGGTGGTATCACCCAGCACATCGGTGCCTACCAGGTCCACCACCAGGACAAGACCATCACCTTCCTCGACACGCCCGGCCACGCGGCCTTCACCGCGATGCGCGCCCGCGGTGCCAAGGTCACCGACATCGCCGTGATCGTCGTCGCCGCCGATGACGGCGTGATGCCGCAGACCAAAGAGGCGATCGATCACGCCCGCGCCGCCGACGTGCCGATCCTGATCGCCGTCAACAAGATCGACAAGGAGGGCGCCCAGCCCGACCGCGTCCGCAACGAGCTCGCCGCCGATGGGCTGACCCCCGAGGACTGGGGCGGCGACACGGTCTACGTCGACGTCTCCGCCAAGACTCACGAAGGGCTCGACAAACTGCTCGAGATGATCCTGCTCGTCACCGAACTGGAGGAACTGGGCGCCAATCCCGACGCGCCCGCCTCGGGCACCGTGGTCGAGTCCCAGCTCGATCCCGGCCGTGGTCCGGTCGTGACGATCCTGGTCCAGCGCGGCACGCTGAAGGTCGGCGACTCGCTCGTCGCCGGGCCGCAGTGGGGCCGGGTACGGGCGATGCACGACTTCACCGGCACGCGGGTTCAAAGCGCCGGTCCGGGGATGCCGGTCGAGGTGCTCGGTTTCGACGGGGTCGCCGACGCGGGCGAGTTCGTCCACGCGGTCGAGAACGACCGTCGCGCCCGTCAGGAGGCCCAGGAGCGGGCCAACCGGCTCAAGACCGAGCAGCTGGCCCGCCGCCAGGCCCGCAAGGTCAGCCTCGAGGAGGTCTTCTCGCGGGTTCAGGAGGGCGAGATCAAGGAGCTCAACATCGTCCTCAAGGCCGACGTCGCCGGCTCGCTGGAGGCGCTGCAGGACGAGATCGCCAAGGTGCCCCAGGAGCGGGTCGGAATCAACATCATCCATTCCCAGACCGGCGGCATCAACGAGTCCGACGTGATGCTGGCGGCGGCCTCGGAAGCGATCATCATCGGCTTCAACGTCCGACCCCTCGCCGACGCGCGTCGCGCCGGTGAGCGCGAGGGCGTCGACATCCGCACCTACTCGGTGATCTACAAAATCACCGAAGACCTGCGCAACGCGATGGAGGGCCTACTGGAGGCGATCGAGGTCGAGGAGACGCTCGGCGAGGCCGAGGTCAAACAGACCTTCAAGGCCTCCAAGGTCGGCCGCATCGCCGGCTGCATCGTCAACGAAGGCAAGGTCACCCGCACCGCCAGCGTCCGTCTGGTCCGCGAGGGCACGGTTATCTGGGACGGCAAACTCGGCTCCCTGCGCCGCTTCAAAGACAACGTGCAGGAAGTCGAGGAGGGCCAGGAGTGCGGCATCGTCCTCGACGGCTACGCTGACGTCAAGGAGGGCGACGTGTTGGAGTTCTTCGAGACGAAGCAGGTCGAGCAGACGCTGGAGTAGCATGGCCGCTCCTCGCATGCGCCGCATCAACGAGGTGCTCCGCGAGGTGATTGGTGCTGCCATCGCCGAGTTGAGCGACCCGCGCATCGGCTTCGTGACCGTGACCTCCGTGGAGACAAGCCCCGACCTGCGCGCCGCCAAGGTGTTCGTCAGCGTGCTCGGCAGCGAGGAGGAGAGGGAGGACACGATGGTCGGGCTGCGTTCCTCGCACGGGGTGATCCAGTCGAAGATCGCCGCCGAGACCCGGATGAAGCGGACGCCGACGCTGAGCTTCCACTACGACGAGACGGTCGAGCAGGGCATGCGGATCTCGCAGCTGCTCGAGGAGACGGAGCCACTCGTCGAGGAGGGCGAATGAGCGACGGCACCGGCCTGGCCACGGCCGGCATCGACGAGATCCTCGCCGAGCTGCGCTCGCGCGAGCGCTTCCTGCTCACCGCCCACGAGGGACCCGACGGGGACGCCCTCGGCTCGCTGCTCGGCATGCACCACCTGCTGGGTCAGCTCGGCAAGGACTCGGTGATGTTCATGGCGGCGAAGGAGTTCCCATTGCCGATCGAGTACCGCTTCCTGCCCCTGGAGGAGGTTTTCCACGAGGCGCCGGCCGACATGGCCGACCGCACGATCGTCTTCCTCGATTGCGGCAACATCGACCGCATGCCGGTCGATTTCCTCACCGACGGCGACAACTTCCGCATCAACATCGATCACCACCACGACAACACCCGCTTCGGTGACGTCAACCTGGTCGAAACCGATGCCTCCTCGACCGCCGAGATCGTCTACAACCTGGCCGACGCCCTCGGGGCTGAGATAACCCCCGAGATCGCCGCCGCGCTCTACGTCGGCCTGATCACCGACACGGGCAAGTTCATGTACGAGAACACCAACGCCCGCACGCATCGGATCGCCGCTGATCTGATCGACGCCGGCGTCGCCGTCGACGAGACCTACCGCCGCCTCTACGAGCACGTCCCGATCGAGAAGCTGCGCCTGCTTTCACGCGCCCTCGAGGGCATCCAGCGCTTCTGCGGCGAGCGCCTGATCATCTCCTACATCACCGAGGCCGACTACGAGGCAAGCGGTGCCGGCGAGGAGATGACCGAGGGGATCATCGATCACCTGCGCTCGATCGAGGGCGTCAAGGTGGCGGCGCTGGTCCGCGACCTCGGCGATCGAGGTCGCGCCGCGCGCAAGGTCAGCCTGCGCTCCAGCGGCGGCGAGATCGACGTCTCGGCGATGGCGCGCGTGAATGGGGGAGGGGGGCACAAGCGTGCCGCCGGCTTCTCCACCGACCTCGAGCTGGAGGAGCTGGTCAGCTTCCTCTGCGGCGAAGTAAAAGCCCAGCTCGGCCCCTGAGCGTGAGCGCCGCCAAAGACGCGGGATCGGTGCTGCTCTGCGACAAGCCGGCGGGCAAGACGTCGCATGACGTGGTCGCGGCCGTACGCCGCGAGCGCGCCGGCAAGGTCGGCCACGCCGGCACGCTCGATCCCTTCGCCACCGGCCTGCTCCTCGTCCTGATCGGTCGGGCGACGCGGCTGCAGCGCTTTCTCACCGGCCTGCCCAAGACCTACCGGGCCGTGGCGCGCCTGGGCTGGCGGTCGAGCACGGGCGATCCAGACGGGGAGCTGAGCGAGACCGGTCGCATCCCCGCATCGCTCGACCTGCCGACCGGCACGGTGCGCCAGCGGGTGCCGATGACCTCGGCGGTACGGGTCGGCGGCGAGCGTCTCTACCGCAAGGCTCACCGCGGGGAAATGGTGGAGACCCCCGAACGCGAGGTCGAGGTCTACCGCGCCGAGCTGCTGGCCACTGGCGGCGACCGCGCCGAGTTTGAGATCGAGTGTTCGGCCGGCACCTACATCCGCACCCTGGTCGAGACTCTCGGGGACGCCTACTGCGCTGAGCTGCGCCGCACCGCGATCGGCCCCTTCCGGATCGAGGACGCCGACGAGGAGGTCGATTTGCAACGGATTCCCGAGCTGGTCCCCGCGGCGGCGGAGGCCCTACGATGAGGCCCCGTCCGTGAGCATCAAGGTCACCTCGCTTCCCGACGCAAAGCCGCGGCCGCGCCACGTCGCCGTCGGCACCTTCGACGGCGTCCACCGCGGCCATCAGGCCGTGATCAAGGGAGCGGACACGGTCCTCACCTTCGACCCGCACCCGCTCGAGATCCTGCACCCGGCGGCGCTGCCGAAGCTGATCATGCCCTTTGGTGTCAAGCGCGATGTGATCGACGGACTCGGCGTCGACGAGCTCGTCGTGATCCCCTTCGACCGCGAGTTCTCCCAGCGCAGCGCCGAGGAATTCATCGAGGGGGTCCTGATCGAGACGCTTGGCGCCGAGCAGGTCTCGGTGGGCGAGAACTTCCGCTTCGGCGCCAAGGCGAAAGGGGATCCGGCGATGCTTTCGGCTCGCGAGGAGTTCGAGACCCGGGTCGTGCCGCTGGTCGAAATGGACGGCGAGACGATCTCCTCGACCCGGATCCGGGCCCTGGTCGCCGCCGGTGACATGGAGGGCGCCCGCCACTGCCTCGGCGCTCCCTTCATGGTCGAGGGCGAAGTCGTCAGCGGCGACCAGCGCGGCCGCGAGCTCGGCTTCCCGACCGCCAACATCGTCCCCGACGACACCCTCGCGATCCCCGGCCACGGCGTCTACGCCGCCTTCGCCGACGGCGTCCCGGCCGCCGTCAACGTCGGCGTCCGCCCGACCTTCGAGACCGGCCGCGGCGTCCTGATCGAGACCTACCTGATCGACCGCAACGAAGACCTCTACGGAAGAACCCTCCGCGTCGCATTTGTGGAGCGTTTGCGAGGAGAGAAACGCTTCGCCTCGGTGGAGGAGCTGATCGCCCAGATGAAGATCGACGTAGAGGATGCCAAGCGCGTCTGCGCCGCCTTCGAACCTTCCCGCTCCGAGTAACCCAAGCTGAAGGACGAAACGGGCGGCCGCCTCCTCGCCTGCCTGACCCTCTGTGCTACCTTGCAGCGGCCGTGACCCGCCTGGGTGCACGGCGTTTTTACGAGATGAGCCTGACCAAGGAAAAAAAGACCGAGCTGATCGGCAAATACGGTCGCCAAGACGGCGATACGGGTTCTGCCGAGGTTCAGGTGGCTTTGCTCACCGAGCGGATCAACGAGCTCACCGAGCACCTGCGCACGCACGCCAAGGACCATCACTCGCGTCGTGGTCTGCTGATGCTGGTCGGCAAGCGCCGCCGCATGCTGCGTTATCTCGAACGCAATGACCTCGAGCGCTATCGCGCCCTGGTCGCGGATCTCGGTCTGCGGCGATGATCGCCGCCGGGGAGCCGGCGCCCGATTTCACCCTGCGTAACCAGGACGGCGAGAAGGTCTCGCTCTCCGACTTCCGCGGCGAAAAAGTCCTGCTGGTCTTCTATCCGCTCGACTTCAGCCCCGTCTGCAGCGATCAGCTCTCGATCTACCAGGAGGTCAAGCCCGAGATCGAGGCCAAGGGCGTGACCATGGTCGGGATCAGCGTCGACAGCGGCTTCGCCCACAAGGCCTTCCAGGACAAGCTCGGCATCGACACCCAGCTGCTCGCCGATTTCGAGCCCAAGGGCGAGGTCGCCCGCGCCTACGGCGCCTACATCGACAAGGTCGGCCACGCCAACCGCTCGCTCGTCCTGATCGACGCGGAGGGCAAGGTGGAGTGGGTGCACGAGTCGCCGACGCCGCTCGAGATCCCCGGCGCCAACCTGATTTTCGACGCGCTGGCGTCCGCCAACGCTCGATGAAGCATTACCCGGGTCCCCACCCCGGTGATGATTCATCGAGATGAGCACTCTGACCAGCGCCGCGGTGCCTCCGGCGGGCCCGGAGGACCATCGTCGTGGCGAGGGGCCAGAGCTGATCGTCTACGCCGACCTCGGCTGCCCGCACTGCGCCTCCGCCTGGGCCGAGTTGTGTGAACACGAGGCGACGATCGTCTTCCGCCACTTTCCGGTCGCCAGCAAGCACCCGCGTTCCCCCGCCCTGCACGCCGCCGCCGAGGCCGCCGGCCGGCAGGGCCGCTTCTTCGAGCTGGTCGACTCGCTCTATGAGGACCGCGGCCACGTCGACGATCCCCACCTCTGGCAGCGGGCCGAGTTGCTGGGTCTGGACCTCGAGCGTTTCGAGACCGATCGCCGCTCCGAGGCCGTCGCCGCCAGGGTGCGTCGCGACTTCGAGTCAGGCATCCGTGCAGGCGTCACCGGCACGCCGGCCGTGTTCGGCTAGACCTGTACCCTCTCTCGGGAAAGAGAACGAGAGTTCTGAAAGCAGATGGCCGCCACTCGGGCGGCCGGAGGTAAGACAATTCAATGAGCATGTTTGACGTAAGCCGTGTTTCGGTGGAAGTCGGCGATAGCCAGATTTCCTTTGAGACCGGCAAACTCGCCCGCCAGGCGAGCGGCGCCGTGGTCGTCCAGTCCGGCGACACGAAGGTCCTCTGTACCGCGACGATGGGCAATCTGCGCGACGTGGACTTCCTGCCGCTGACCGTCGACGTAGAGGAGCGCATGTACGCCGCGGGCAAGATCCCCGGCTCGTTCTTCCGTCGCGAGGGCCGCTCGGGCGAGAAGGCGACGCTGACCGCGCGCATGATCGACCGCCCGATTCGCCCGCTCTTCCCCAAGGGCTGGCACTACGAGACCCAGCTGGTCGCGATCCCGATGTCGGTCGACCAGGTCAACCCTTACGACATCCTCGCCATGAACGGCGCTTCCGCCGCCCTGGCGATCTCCCCGGTCCCGGTCGCCGCCCACGTCGGCGCGGTGCGGATCGGCAAGCTCGACGGCGACTTCGTCGTCAACCCCTCCGAGGAGGACCACGCCGAGCTCGAGCTCGACCTGATCGTCGCCGGCACCGACGAGGCGATCCTGATGGTCGAGGCCGGCGCCGACGGCGTCACCGAGCAGGAGATCCTCGACGCGCTCGACATCGCCCACGGCGAGATCAAGAAGCTCTGCGCCGCGATGGAGGAGCTGCAGCAGAAGGCCGGCAAGGAGAAGCTCGAGGTCGAGGCCCCCAGCATCGACGAGGGTCTGCTCAGCGAGATCCGCTCTTCGCACGGCCAGGCGCTGGTCGACGCGATCGCCACCGAGGGCAAGCTCGAGCGCTACGAGGCGATCGACAAGGTCAAGGACGCGGTCGTCGAGAAGTACGCCCCGGCGAGCGGCGATGAGGCCGACGAGGAGCGCCGCTCCGAGGTCGGCACCGCTTTCGACGCGATCGAGAAGGACACGATCCGCAAGGCGATCGCGGTCGACAAGAAACGGCCCGACGGCCGCGCCCAAGACGAGATCCGGCCGATCGAGTGCGAGGTCGACATCTCCCCGCGCGTACACGGCTCGGCGCTCTTCACCCGCGGTGAGACGCAGATCCTCTCCAACGCCGCACTGGGTACGACGCGCATGGACATGCGCATCGACACGCTCGGCCTGGAGACCTCGAAGAAGTTCTGGCACCACTACAACTTCCCGCCCTTCTCGGTCGGGGAGGCCGGCTTCATGCGCGGCCCCAAGCGCCGCGACATCGGCCACGGTGCCCTTGCCGAGCGCGCTTTGGTGGCGACGATCCCCGACGAAGAGGACTTCCCCTACGTGATCCGGGTCGTCTCCGAGACCCTGGAGTCCAACGGCTCCTCCTCGATGGGCTCGGTCTGCGCCTCCTCGATGGCGCTGCAGGCCGCGGGCGTGCCGGTCACCGCACCGGTCGCCGGTGTCGCCATGGGGCTGATCAAGGAGGGCGACGACTACATCGTCCTCACCGACATCGCCGGCGTCGAGGATCACCTCGGCGACATGGACTTCAAGGTCGCCGGCACCGCGGACGGGATCACCGCCCTGCAGATGGACATCAAGATCACCGGCGTCACCTTCGACATTCTGCGCGATGCGCTGGAGCAGGCCAACAAAGGCCGCCAGTTCATCCTCGGCAAGATGGCCGAAGCGATCGACGGGCCGCGCGAGCAGCTCTCACAGCACGCGCCGCGGATCGAGTCGATCAAGATCGACCAGGAGAAGATCGGCGCCGTGATCGGCAAGGGTGGCGAAACCATCCGCGCCCTCTGCGAGGAGTTCGAAGCCGAAATCGACGTCGAGGACGACGGCACGATCCGCATCTACGCTCCGACCGGAACCCTGGTCGAAGCCTGTGTCGCGCGGATCCAGTCGATGACCAAGGAGGCCGAAGTCGGCGATCGCTACGAGGCCGCCAAAGTCGTCAAGACGACGACCTTCGGCGCCTTCGTCGAGTTGGTCAAGGGCACCGACGGCCTGCTGCACATCTCCAACGTGAAGCCCGGCGAGCGGGTCGACTCGGTCGACGACGTGCTCAGCTCCGGCGATGAGATCGACGTCACCGTGGTCGAGGTCGACCGCGAGCGCGGTCGCATCGGCCTGCGCCTCTCCGCCGACCCCTCGGTGGCGGGCAAGAGCGCCGAGGAACTGGCCGAGATCGGCTCCGGCGACGGCGGTCGTCGCAACGGTGGCGACCGCGGTGGTCGCGGAGGGCGCGAGCGTCGTCCCCGTCGCGATCGCGAGCGGCGCGACTAGAGCATTGAGCGCAACCGTTACCACGCAGAGCTCGGGCGTCCGGGTCGTCACCGAGGCGGTTCCCTCGGTGCGATCCGTTGCGCTCGGCCTCTGGGTGCGGACCGGCTCGCGCAACGAGACGCCGGCCCAGGCCGGCGTCTCGCATTTCCTCGAGCACCTGCTCTTCAAGGGAACCGCGCGCTACTCCGCGATCGAGATCGCCGAGAAGCTCGACGGGCTCGGCGCCTCGGTCAACGCGGCGACGGGCAAGGAGACCACTCATCTGCACGCGCGCTTCCTCGACGAGCACACCGAGGAGGTCTTCGACCTGCTGGCCGAGATGTTGCTGGCGCCGACCTACCCCGAAGTCGACTCCGAGCGCGAGGTCGTGCTGGAGGAGATCGCGATGTACGAGGACGAGCCGCAGGACCGCGTCCACGACATTCTCGCCGACGCCGTCTTCGGCGCCCACCCACTGGGACGGCGGGTACTGGGCGAGGCCGAGGTGATCAGCTCGGTGCCGGTACCCGAGATCGAGGCCTACCGCAGCGCCCACTACACGGGCCCCAACATCGTCGTCGGCGCCGCCGGCAACGTCGACCACGCCCGCATCGCCGAGCTCTCCGAGCGGCTCGTGCAACCGCCCGCCGAGGCAGCCGACGGCGTCGCTGCGACCGCGACCGACGACCTCGCCCGGCTCTGTTTCTACGAGAAGGACACCGAGCAGTACCACATCTGCTTTGGCGCGCCCGGCATCACCCGCGACGACGACCGCCGCTATGCGCTCGCCGTGCTCGACTCGATCTTCGGCGGCTCCAGCTCCTCGCGGCTCTTCCGCGAGGTGCGTGAGAAGCGCGGCCTCGCCTACGCGGTCGGCTCCTACAACGAGCAGTACACCGACTCCGGTCTCGTCGCCGGCTACGTCGGCACCCGCGAGGACAACGTCGAGGAGGCCTGCGCGATCATCGGCGCCGAGCTCGCCCGTCTGCGCTCCGAGCCGGTCAGCGCCGAGGAGCTCTCGCGCGGCAAGGAGAACGTCAAGGGCCGCCTCGTGCTCTCCTCGGAGTCGACGGCGGCGCGGATGTCCCGCATCTCCCGCGCCACGCTCTTCGGCCTGCCGATCGACAGCCTCGACGAGATGCTCGCCAAGGTCGACGCGGTCAGTGTCGATGACTTGACCGCCTTGGCCGAGGAGCTCTACGGTCCCGAGCGGCTCTCCGCCGCCTGCGTCGGCCGTCAGGAGTCCCGTTTTCGCGAGGCGCTCGGCCCGGTCAGCGAGTCACTGGTCGCGGCGTGATCCGGGTCGCGGTATCGGGCGCGGCCGGCCGCATGGGCCAGGCCGTCTGCGAGACGGTCGAAGGGGCCGGCGACACGGAACTGACCGGCAAGGCCGATCCGACGCTGGGCACCGAGCTCAGCCAGGTGCTCGGCGACGCCGACGTCGTCGTCGACTTCACCCGTCCCGATACGGCGCTCGCCAATGCCGAAGCCTGCCTTGCCGCCGGGGTCCACGTCGTGGTCGGCACCACCGGGTTCGACCTCGACGCGCTCGAGGCCGCCGCCGAGGCCTCCGAAGCGAACGCTTTCGTCGCACCCAACTTCGCGATCGGCGCGGTACTGCTGATGGAGGTGGCGCAGAAGATCGCGCCGCACATGCCCGAGTGCGAGGTCATCGAGCTGCACCACGACCAGAAGCTCGACGCTCCTTCCGGCACCGCAAAGCGCACCGCTGAGTTGATCGCGGCTGCCGGCGGCAACGTCCACGAGCCGATCCACTCCGTGCGCCTGCCCGGCCTGGTTGCCCACCAGGAAGTCGTCTTCGGTGGTCAGGGCCAGACCCTCAGCCTCCGTCACGACTCGATCGACCGCCACTCCTTCATGCCCGGTGTGCTGCTCGCCGTGCGGAAAATCGCCGCACTGCCCGATCGCTTCACGGTCGGGCTGGAGAAGCTGCTTTAAGTGGACCGCGATACCCTGGCGCGATGAAGCAGATTCGTGGAGTAATCACGGCAATGGCCACGCCGTTCGACGAGAACGGGCGAGTAGACGAGGCCGCCGCGCTCAAACTCGCGACCTACCTGCTCGAGCACGGCTCGCACGGGCTGGTTATCTCCGGTTCGACCGGCGAGGCGCCGACGCTGACCGACGAGGAGGCGCTGGATCTGACGAAAGCCGTGCGCCGTGAGGTCGGCGAGGACGTGTTGCTGATCTGCGGTACCGGCACCAACTACACCGCGCACTCGATCGAGCTGACGCAAGCGGCGGCCGAGGCCGGTGTCGATGCCGCCTTGATCGTCACGCCCTACTACAACAAGCCCAACCCGGCCGGGATCCAAGCTCATTTCGAAGCGATCGCCGCTGCCGTGCCGAGTCTGCCGCTGATCGCCTACAACATCCCTTCGCGGGTCGTGGTCAACGTGCCGCCCGAGCAGCTCGCCGAGCTCGCCAAGATCGAGAACGTGGTGGCGGTCAAGCAGGCCAACAACGAGGAGCTGCAGCCGATCGAGGGCCTCGACATCCTCGCCGGCAACGACGACATCTTCCTCAAGACCCTGGAGATCGGTGGCGCGGGCGGAATCTGCGTTGCCTCGCATCTGATCGGCCCGCAGATGCGGGAAGTCTGGGACGCGGCGCAGGCCGGCGACCTCGATCGGGCGCGTGAGATCGACGCGGGCCTGCGCGAGGTCTACGCCGCGATGGGCGTGACCACCAATCCGATTCCGGTCAAGGCGGCTCTGGAGATGACGGGTCTGATCCCGTCCGGAACTTTGCGACTACCCCTCGTGCCCGCCGATGACGGGCAGAGGGCGACAGTGCGGACCGCGCTCGAAGGCGTCGGCCTCACCCCGGTGAGCAGCTAGTGCCGAACAGCAAGCTGCGCGTGCTGCCGCTCGGGGGACTGGGCGAGATCGGCAAGAACATGACCGTGGTCGAGTACGAGGGCCGCATCGTCGTCGTCGATACCGGGCTGATGTTCCCGACTGCGGAGATGCTCGGCATCGACCTGGTCCTGCCGGACTTCTCCTATCTGCGCGACCGCGCCGATGACATCGAGGCGATCGTGCTCACCCACGGTCACGAGGACCATGTCGGCGCTCTGCCCTACGTGCTGCGGGAAATCGGCATGCCACCGGTGATCTACGGCGGCATGTTGACCGTCGGCATGGTCCGCTCCAAGCTCGACGAGCACAAGCTCAAGGACGCGCCGCTGCAGGAGCTCCCGGCGGGGGAGACGGTTCAGGCGGGGCCATTCCAGCTGGAGCTGATCCACCTCTCCCACTCGATTCCCGACGCCCGCGGGGTGCTGCTGACGACCGAGCTGGGGTCGGTGCTGATGACCGGCGACTACAAGTTCGACCAGACCCCGGTCGACGGTCGTCCCGCCGACATCTCGCGCCTGGCCGAACTCGGCCGCGACGGCCTGCTGCTGCTCTGCGGCGACTCGACCAACGCCGATCGCCCCGGCGTCGCCCCCTCGGAGTCGAGCGTCGGCCCGGCGCTGCTCGACACCTTCTCCGACTGCGAGGGACGCATCATCGTCACCTCCTTCGCCTCCAACATCCACCGCGTCCAGCAGGTCATCGACGCCGCGATCAAGCTCGACCGGCGCGTCGCCCTGGTCGGTCGCTCGATGCGGAAAAACTTCAACATCGCCTCCAACCTCGGCATCGCCGAGGCGCCGAGCGGGCTTTTCATCCAGCCCCGCGAGATCGAGAGCTTCCCCGACGAGAAGGTGGTCGTGATCTCGACCGGCAGCCAGGGGGAGCCGCTTTCGGCCCTGCGGCGGATGGCCAACAACGACCACCGCGACGTCGAGCTGCACTCCGGCGACACCGTCGTCTTCTCGGCGACGCCGGTGCCGGGCAACGAGCGCGCCGTCAACGAGACGATCGACCGCATCTATGAGATCGGGGCCAAGGTCGTAACCGCCAAGGACGCGCCGATCCACGCTTCGGGTCACGGCTGGCAGGAGGAGCTGAAACTGATGCTCAACCTGACCAAACCGCGCTACGTACTGCCGGTGCACGGCGACCACCAGCGCCTGCGCCTGCACTCGGAGCTGGCGCAGTCGGTCGGCATCGCTCCCGAGTGCATCTTCCAGGGCCGCAACGGCCTACCGCTGGAAATCGACGCCGACGGCGCTCGCTTCGGCGAGGACATCCACGCCGGCGTGATCTACGTCGACGGCGTCAACGTCGGCGAGCCGGATGACGTCGCCCTGCGCGATCGCCGTGAGATCTCCGCCGACGGCATCTTCATCGTCGTTGCGACGATCTCATCCGAGGACGGTCATGTAGTCGCCGATCCCGAGGTGCTCTTCCGCGGCGTCTCCTTCCTCGAGGAGGCCGACGCGCTGGTCGAGGACCTGCGCGACCTGGTCGAGGACTCGCTGGAGGACGCGGCGAAAGCGGGCACGCGCGAGCTCCACCTGATCCAGGAAGACCTTCACGACGCGGTCGCCGGCCTGGTCTACGAGAAACTCCGCCGCCGCCCGATGATCATCCCGGTCGTCGTCGAGGTTTAAGCGCTACGAGCACAGGCATAAAAAAGGACCCGCCGGGGATGTTGGGGAGAGCCCGGCGGGTCCTGTGTCTCGTCCGTGAAGAAATCTAGGTCGCGCCGCTAAAGGGTGGCTAAAAGGTTGTGGCGGTCGCGGAGACGGGCTGCAGGGGGATGCGGACGCGGAACTGGGCGCCTCCGGCGGCCGATTCGCCGACTTCGACGCAGCCCCCGTGCGAGGCGGCGACCGAGCGCACGATCGCCAGGCCGAGGCCACTGCCCTGGCCGACGGCCGTGTCGGCCGGTCCGTCGCCGCGCACGAAGCGGTCGAAGATCTGCTCGCGCAGGCGCGGCGGAATGCCCGGTCCGTCGTCGGCAACCTCGACCACCGCTTCGTCGCCGACGGCGCGGACGTGAAGTTCGATGCGTGCACCGGTCTGGGTGTGGCGCGCCGCGTTGTCGAGCAGGTTGAGGACCATGCGGTGCAGCTCGTCGGGGTTGCCGTTGACCGGCAGCGCGCGCTGGTTGTCGATCTCGAGCTCGCGATCGCCCATGATCGGCGCCAGCTCCGCCGCCGCGTTGCCCGCGATCTCGGCCAGGTCGCAGTCGCGGTGGGCGCCGGCCCGGCCGGCGTCGGCGCGGGCGAGCAGCAGCAGGTCGGCGACCAGGCGGCTCATCCGTCGCGAAGAGCGCAGCGCCGAGTCGACCATCGCCCGATCTTCCTCGTGGCTGGGCGCGCGCAGCGAAGCCTGCAGCAGCTCCAGATTGGCGAGCACGCTGGTCAGCGGCGTGCGCAGCTCGTGCGAGGCGTCGGCGACGAACTCGCGTTGCTTTTTCAGCGCCGCCTCGCGCTCAGTTCGGGCCGCGTCGAGCGAGCGCAGCATCTGCTCGAGGGTGTGGGCCAGCTCACCGACCTCGTCCTCGACTTTGGGATCCGGCATGTGCTGGGAGGGGTCGCCGGTGGCGGAGATCTTCCGCGCCGTCGCGGTGAGGGCCGAGATCGGCCGCATCGCCCGCGCCGCGATCGCCACCCCGGCGAGGCTGGCGAGCAGGGTGCCGCCGAGGATGCCGGCGGCGATGAAGAGCCAGAGGCGATCGACGGTGGAGTCGAGGTGGGCGACGCTGCGACCGTACTGGACGAAGCCGGTGACTCCGAGATCACCGGTGATCCGGAAAGTGGCGACGCGCATCTGTTCGTGGGTGGAGAGGCCGTCGACGGGGACGCCGAGGGCTCGGGCGTCGGTGCTCTCCTTGATCAGGTTGCCCTGCGCATCGAAGACGCGCGCGGAGGCGTTGTCGGAGCGCACGAAGTCATCGAGTTTCGGGCCCTGCCAGACCGACCCCAGCGGCGTGTTGATGATGCGACTTTCGGCCGCGAGAGTCTGGGCGGCGCTGCTCACCTGGCGGTTGAAGTCGTCACGGATGCGGCTCGTCGCCACCTGTCCGATCACGGCGCCGAAGACGAGCAGGATGAACAGCGTCAGGCCTGCTGAGACCCCCGCCAGCCGCCAGCGCACCGGCCACGATGACGGCCTCAGGCGATCGCCATACGGTGTCCTCAGTCGGCCAAATAGCGCTGCTATTCGGCCTCCCTGCGTCCTTGTCTGGCGACGCCTGAGTTCCGTCACGACTATGACTTGAGCACGTAGCCGGCGCCGCGTTTGGTGTGAAGGAGGCGGGCCTCGCCGCCGGCCTCGAGCTTGCGGCGCAGGTTGGAGATGAAGACGTCGATCGTGTTCGTAGCCGCGGTCGGGTCGTAGCCCCAGACGTCGTCGAGCAGGCGCTCGCGCGAGACGACAAGGCGCTCGTTGCGCATCAGGAACTCGAGCAGCTCGAACTCGCGGTTGGTCAGCTCCAGCTCGCGCTCGCCGCGCTTCACCTCGCGGGTGTCGGGGTTGAGGGTGAGGTCGGCGACCTGCAGCGAGGCGGCGCCGCGCGGCGGGCGACGGCGCAGCAGGGCGCGAATGCGCGCCAGCAGCTCCTGCCGCTCGAAGGGCTTGGCCAGGTAGTCGTCGGCGCCGCTGTCGAGACCGTCGACCCGGTCCTCGATCTCAGCGCGGGCGGTCAGCATCAGGATCGGCACGTCGCCCTCGGCCCGCAGGCGCTTGCAGACCTCGATGCCATCGAGACGGGGAAGGCCGAGATCGAGCACGACCAGGTCGGGGACGAAGCCGCTGGCGATGTCGAGGGCGTCGATCCCGTCGGCGGAGGTTTTCACCTCGTAGCCCTCCTGGCGCAAGGAGCGGCGCAGGACGTCGGCGATCTCGGCGTCGTCCTCCACGACCAGGACGCGGCCGGTGGCTGTCTCGGGCTCCTGCGTGAGCATTGTGTCGATGTTAGACGCGAAAAGGGGCGGCGCCACCGAGATTTATCAGCGTTTTAGCTGCGGGCCGAGGAATGGGCAGGGGATTCCTCGTCTACCGGCGCAGGGGTAAACCGCTGAATGTCGAAGGGGCTGCCCATGTTCGTGCGTAACAAGAAGCGCGGCAAAGCTGCGCGCCGTAAACCGAAAGCCAAGGCCTCGCGTCGCGGGAAGCTTCATCTGCCCGAGGGGTTGCAGCAGAGGCACCTCGACCTGATCGGGCTGTTTTTGATCGCTGCCGGCGTCTACCTCAGCTTCGTTCTGTTCTTCGGTTGGGACGGGGGGAAGGTCGGCGATGGGATCGAGACGGGGCTGGAGTACCTGTTCGGCGCCGTCGGGGCGCGGATCGCGACCGTGCTGATGCTCGTGGCGGGGGGATTGATCGTCACCGGAACTTCGATCTCGACCCTGTTCCGCGCGATTGGGCGCGGATTGCGGCGGATCTTCCTCGGTAGCCGCGAGCTGACCCAGACGGCGGTGCAGCACCGGCGCGACAGGCGCGACGAACAGAGTCAGGAAAAGACCTTCGCCTTTGAGACCGAGGCCGCTCCCACCGACGTGATGAGCAGCTATCCCGAGGAGGACGACGTCGAGCCGACGGTTGCACTGGTCGAGGAGCACGAGGAGCAGGTGGCGGAGGAGCCCGTGACCCAGGACTTCGACGCCGAGCTCGCACAGATCGAGGCCGAAGAAGAGAAGGCGATCAAGGCCGAGCCAGAGCCGGTTCCCGAGCAGGTCGAACTGACCCCGCAGGGCAAGAAGCGCGGGGTGACGATCGCGGAGGGCATCAGCTACAAGGCCCCGCCGACCAACGCACTCGAGCAGGGCAAAGGCGACAAAGGCATCGATCCGCGCGATCACGAAGCGGTCGGCCGCAAGCTGGTCGAGTCGCTCGGTCACTTCGGCGTCGAAGCCAAGATCGTCGGCATCGTCAGCGGCCCGCACGTCTCCCGCTACGAACTGCGCCTCGCTCCCGGCACCAAAGTGAAGAAGGTGACCGAGCTCGCCAACGACCTTGCCTACGCGCTCGCCTCGACCGACATCCGCATCCTCGCGCCGATTCCCGGCAAGCAGGCGGTGGGGGTCGAGGTGCCCAATACGCGCCGTCGCATCGTCCGCCTCGGCGACATCTACTCGGGCCGCCCGGAGAAGACCTCGCCGCTCGTCGCCTGGCTCGGCAAGGGCATCGACGGCAACCCGGTCTGGACCGACCTGGCGAAGATGCCGCACGTGCTCGTCGCGGGCACCACCGGCTCGGGGAAGAGCGGCTGCGTCAACGCGATCCTCTCCTCGATCCTGATGCAGGCCTCGCCCAACGACGTGCGCCTGGTCCTGGTCGACCCTAAGCAGGTCGAGCTCAACCACTACGAGAACGTTCCCCACCTGCTCACCCCGGTGGTGACCTCGCCGCGCCTGGCCGCCAACGTCCTCGCCAACCTGATCGGCGAGATGGAGAACCGCTACGGGATCATGGGGCAGGCCCGCTGCCGCAACCTCGCCGAGCTCAACCGCGCTCGCGCCAAGGCCGGCGAAGCGCCGTTGCCGCACATCCTCTGCGTGATCGACGAGCTCGCGGACCTGATGATGGTCTCGCCGGCCGAGGTCGAGGACTCGATCATCCGCCTCGCGCAGAAGTCGCGTGCCACCGGGATCCACCTGGTGCTGGCCACGCAGCGCCCCTCGACCGACATCATCACCGGCACGATCAAGGTCAACATTCCGGCCCGGATCGCCTTCGCCGTCTCCTCGCAGACGGACTCACGGGTGATCCTCGATCAGGGTGGCGCCGAGGCCCTGCTCGGTCAGGGCGACATGCTCTTCCGCGGTGCCGGCACCTCGAAGCTGCAGCGTATCCAGGGGGCCTTCGTCACCGAGGACGAGATCGCCCGCATCACCGGCCACTGGGCCAAGCAGGGGGAGCCCGAATTCGAGGCCGAGCTGCTCGAGACGGTCGAGGAGAAGGCAGTCGAAAGCGAGGGCGATTTCGACCCCGACAGCGACGACCTGCTCGACGAGGCGATCCGCGTCGTGGTCGAGACCGAAACGGCCTCTGTATCGATGATCCAGCGCCGTCTGCGGGTTGGCTACACCCGCGCCGGCCGTCTCATCGACATGCTCGAGCGCCGCGGCGTGATCTCCGGTTACGAAGGCTCGAAACCACGTCAGGTTCTTGTCACCCAAGCCGATCTGGCGCGGCTCATCGGTGGTGGGGAGGCCGAGACGGTCGACCCCGAGCCTTCCCCCGCGGTCTCCGAGTAGCCCTGGCCCCACCGGATAGGGACAATGCCGGACATGGACCGTGGCGTCGGAACGTTCCTGCACCAGGCCAGAAATCGCCGCCAGATCGAGCTCTCCGAGGTCGAGGCGGCGACCAGGATCCGGCTGCGCTACCTGAGCGCGATCGAGAACGAAGAATGGGACGTGTTGCCCGGTGGGGTCTATACCCGTGGCTTTATCCGCACCTACGCCTCGTTTCTCGGCCTCGATGGCGAACGCTTGGTCGAGGATTACCGCGCGAGCGTCGAACGCTGGCACCGCACGCCGGGCGAGCAGGTGCGTGGCGGCGATCCCTCGATCGGCGGCCGGGCGAAAGCAGGGTGGGGGCGTCTGCCCCTGGTCGCGCTTGTCGTCGTCGCCGTGCTCGCGGTGGCCGTTGTCGCGGTGGTGGCGATTCCGGACGGCGGTGGCGGCAAGGGTGAAGGCTCGCCGGGTTCTTCCTCGCGACGAGGGGCTCGCGGTACGACGCCGGCGACCGAACCGAAGTCCTCACCGCCGCCGGCGAGCAAGCCGGGTGTCTCGGTGCGACTCACCGCCGGCGCCGAAGTATGGGTCTGCGTGCTGAACGCCAAGGGAAAAGCCCTTGTCGACGGTCAGATCCTGCAAGCGGGCGCCGAGGAGGGGCCCTTCCACTCCGGTAGCTTCACGGTCTCTTTTGGCAACGGCGAGGTCGAAATGAAGATCGATGGCAGGGAGGCGCAAATACCGCCGACGTCCAGTCCGGTCGGCTACGCGATCGATGCCGCGGGCGAGCTGACCGAGCTCGAAGAAGCGGAACGGCCGACCTGCGCATGAGCGAGGTGAGGGCGGGGATAGTCGTGACCGGCACGGAGGTCCTGACCGGGCGGATCAGCGATCGCAACGGTCCCTGGCTCTCCGAACAGCTTGCCGAGCGCGGGGTGGAGGTCGCCCACATCCTGATCGTCGCCGACCGCCCCGACGACCTCGAAGCGGCGCTGCGCTTCCTCGCCGACGAGGGTATGGACCTGATCGTCACTTCCGGTGGGCTCGGGCCGACCGCCGACGACCTCACGGCCGAGATCGTCGGTCGCTTCGCCGGCCGCGAGATGGTCCTCGACGAGGCGACGGAGGAGAAGATCGCCGAGATCCTGCGCGGCTTCGCGCGGCGCGCCGGCATCCTCAACTTCGATCCGGACGCCCTGCGCGAGGCCAATCGCAAGCAGGCCGTCGTTCCGGAGGGCTCGATCCCGCTGGATCCGGTCGGGACAGCACCGGGTCTGGTCGTGCCCGCCGGCGAGCGGGTGGTCGTGGTCCTGCCGGGACCGCCGCGCGAGCTGCAACCGATGTGGCCGGTCGCGGTCGCGACCGAGCCGGTGGGCGCGATCCTGGCTCGGGCGACCCCTCTGCACGGCTACACGCTGCGCATGTTCGGCATCCCCGAGTCGGAGATCGCCAAAAGCCTGCGTGAGATCGAGGAGGGGGGAGTGGCTCTCCCGGAGGTGGAGATCACCACCTGTCTGCGCCGGGGTGAGATCGAGATCGACGTCCGCTACCGCGATGCCGCCGCGGCAACCGCGGAGGCGGTGCGGGACGGTTTGCAGAGCAGGCACCCTCGACACCTCTTCAGCCTCGATGGCGAGACGATCGACTCGCAGGTCGCAAAGCTGCTGAAAGGCCACCGGCTCGGTCTTGCCGAGTCGTGCAGCGGTGGTTTGATGGCAGCCCGCATCACCGACCTGCCGGGCTCCTCCGCCTATATGGCGGGCGGCGTCGTCTCCTATTCGAACGAGGCCAAGGCGGAGCTGCTCGCGGTTGACCCCGCCCTGATCGAGGCCAAGGGAGCCGTCTCGCACGAGGTGGCGGAGCAGATGGCGCTGGGCGCGCTGGAGCGCTTCGAGGCCGACGTAGCGGTGGCGATCACCGGCATCGCCGGGCCCGACGGGGGCACGGAGGAGAAGCCGGTCGGCTACGTCTGCTTCCACGCCCGCCTCGCCGACGGCACCTCGATCGCCCGCGATCCGGTGATCCCGGGGGGACGGGCCGACATTCGCGAACGTTCCGCTCTGGTCGGCATGCACCTGCTGCGCCTGCTGCTCACCGGTGACGAAGCACCCCTGTAGCGGAGAGGCCACGCTTTCTTGACACTGGGGTGTTGTCCCGTGCGGCGACGGTACGTAGCGTGGTCGCGGTGACCGATGAGAGATCGAAGAGCCCAAGAGCGCGGCTGTTCGTCGCCCTCGACCTGCCGGAGGACCTGCGAGACGGTCTGGTCGCGTGGGGTAGGCAACATCTGCGTGACCCCGCACTACGGGTCGTGCCGCCGCAGTCACTGCACATCACGCTCGCCTTTCTCGGCTTTCTGCCGGAGAAGGAGATCGGGCGATTGGCGAAGATCGTCGACCGATTGCGCTCGCCCGCCCCGACGATCCAGCTGGGAAACCCCGTCGCCAAGCCCTCGCGGGCGCGGGCGCGCCTCTTTGCCCTGCCGGCCGGCTCCCCGGCGGCTGTGGCGCTACAGAGAGAGCTGGCGGAGGAGCTGGTCGGGGCGCGCCTCTATGAGCCCGAGAAGCGGCCGTTTTGGCCGCACCTGACCGTGGCGAGGACCAAGTCAGGAGGGCGGGGGTCGAAGCGGCAGATGACCGTCGAGAAGCCGCCGGGAAGGTTGCCGAAAGCGCTCTTAGAGCCTGCTCTTTGCGTCCGAGTGACGCTCTACCGTTCGGAACTCAACCCTATGGGTGCGCGCTACACGCCGCTGGCCCGAGTCGAGCTGTCCCGAGGCGGGCGGCAGTGAGTGGAAGGAACAAAATGGCAGAGAAAAAAGCAGCTTTGAAAGACGCCTCGGCTAAAGAGGCAAAGGCACGCGACGCGGCTCTCGAGAACGCGGTCACCGGCATCAAACGGGAGTTCGGTGAGGGCGCGCTGATGCGGCTCGGGGCGGAGAGCGCGCTGCCGGTGGAAGCGATCTCGACCGGTGCCCTCGCTCTCGACCAGGCGCTCGGCATCGGCGGCGTGCCACGCGGCCGCATCGTCGAGATCTTCGGTCCGGAGTCCTCCGGTAAGACGACGCTGATCTACCACATCATCGCTGAGGCTCAGGCCAAGGGCGGGGTCTGCGTCTTCATCGACACCGAGCACGCGATGGACCCGATCTACGCGCGGGCGATCGGCGTCGACACCGACGAGCTGCTGGTCAGCCAGCCCGACTACGGCGAGCAGGCGCTGCAGATCGCCGATCGCCTGATCGCCTCCACCGCGGTCGACGTCGTCGCGATCGACTCGGTCGCGGCGCTGACGCCGAAGGCCGAGCTCGACGGTCAGATCGGTGACACCACGGTCGGGTTGCAGGCGCGGCTGATGTCGCAGGCGATGCGCAAGCTCGCCGGCAATCTCAACCGCACCAACACGGTCTGCCTCTTCACCAACCAGATCCGCGAAAAGGTCGGCGTCCAGTTCGGCTCGCCCGAGACCCAGCCGGGTGGCCGGGCGCTCAAGTTCTACTCCTCGCAGCGATTGGACATCCGCCGCATCGAGACGCTCAAGGACGGCACCGAGGCGGTCGGCAACCGGGTGCGGGTGAAAGTCGTCAAGAACAAGTGCGCCGCCCCCTTCCGCCAGGCCGAGTTCGAGATCGAGTACGGCCAGGGGATTTCGCGGGAAGGCGCCTTGCTCGACTTCGGCATCGAGCACGACTTCGTCCAGAAGTCGGGCTCTTTCTTCTCCTACGGCGAGACTCGCCTCGGCCAGGGCCGCAACAACGCCAAGCAGTTCCTCCAGGAGAACCCGGAGCTGGCGGCAGAGCTCGAGGCCAAGATCCGCACCGCGCTCGGCATCGGCGCCGAGGCGGCGCCGGTGGAGATGGAGACCGGGGCAGAGGCACCGCCGGTGGCGGAGGTGCAGGCTGCCTGACGGCGCCTGCGCCCAGTGAATAGGATTCCCGCCGCACGATGAGCAACGAGACTCTGTTCTACATCTGTGGCATCGCCCTGGCGGTCTCGGCGGTGCTGGTCAGCTTCGTCGGCCTGAGGGTCAAGAGCTTCCCGGGCAAACTGGGGCCGCTGGTCGCGCTCTGGTTCGTCCTTCTCGTCGGCGGCAGCGCCACTTTTGCCGTTCTCCACGCCCAGGACGAGGAAAAGGCCAAAGCGGCCGAGCTCGCCAAGGCGGACGAGGAGGTCGAAGAAGAGGAGGCCGACGTGCCCGAGTCCGGCGCGGAAAGCCAAAAAGGGCAGGAAGAAGCAGGCGGAGAAGGTGCCGAGAAGCCGCAGGCAGCGGCCAAGGGCCCCGGCGGAACTCTCCAGCTCAAGGCTTCCCCGACCGAAATCGCCTTCGACACCACGCAGCTGACCAGCAAGCCCGGCAAAGTCACGATCGACTTCGAAAATCCGGCGCCGCTCGAACATGACGTCGCGATCGAGCAGAACGGCAAGGAGATCGCCAAGTCGGCCCTGATCACCGAAGGAAAAACCTCGGTCAGCGCCGATCTTGCGCCGGGTACCTACACCTTCCTCTGCACGGTTCCGGGGCATGCGGAAGCGGGGATGGAAGGAACCCTGACGGTCAAGTAGCCCCGCCGGGGCGCTAACCTCGCTGGCCATGGAGGCGGTGAGGAAGTACCACGTCACCACGTTCGGTTGCCAGATGAACGTGCATGACTCCGAGCGCATGCGGGGCATGCTCGAGTCGCTGGGCTATGAGGAGGCGGATTCGCGCGATGGCGCCGACCTGATCCTCTTCAACACCTGCTCGATCCGGGAGTCCGCGGATAACCGCTTTGTCGCGCATCTGGGCGAGGCGAAGCGGCTCAAGTCCGAATTCCCCGATCGGGTCGTCGGGGTCGGCGGCTGCTGGGCGCAGTCGGTCAAGGACGAGGTCTTCCAGCGCTTTCCTTTCGTCGACGTCGCCTTCGGGCCCGGGCAGATTCACAAGCTCGCCGAGTTCCTCAACTCCGATTCGCTGACCGCCCAGGGGTACTTCGAGTTCGAGGACTTCTCCGGCCACCTGCCGACCCGCAGGGTGCGGGAGTATCAGGGCTGGCTGCAGGTCTCCCAGGGCTGCAACTGCAAGTGCGCCTATTGCATCGTCCCCTCGACCCGGGGCCGCGAGGTCAGCCGCGATCCCGGCGAGCTGGTGGTCGAGGCGGAGGCGCTCGCCGCCGACGGCGTTCGTGAGGTGACCCTGCTCGGCCAGAACGTCAACAGCTATGGGCGGGACCTGCCAAAGGAGAGCCGCATCGGCTTCGCCGAGCTGTTGGGGCGGATCGACGAGATCGACGGGATCGAGCGCATTCGCTATACCAGCCCTCACCCCAAGGACATGAAGGAGGACGTGATCCGCGCCCACGCGGAGCTGCCGGCGGTCTGCGAGCACATCCACCTGCCGCTGCAGTCCGGCTCCAGCGCGATCCTCAAACGCATGCGCCGCACCTACGACCGCCGGCGCTACATGGACCGGGTCTCGCTGATCCGCGAGCACGTGCCCGACTGCGCGATCACCACCGACATCATCGTCGGCTTCCCGGGCGAGAGCGAGGCTGATTTCGAGCAGACCCTGGAAGTGGTCGATGAGGTCGGTTACGACAGCGCCTTCACCTTCGTCTTCTCTCCCCGCCGCGAAACCGAGGCGGCTGTTTTCGAGGACCAGATCCCGCACCCGGTCAAGGTGGAGCGGATGGAGCGCCTGGTCGAGTTGGTGCAGCGGCGGGCCACGGAACGGGCGCAGCGGTTCGTCGGACGAGAACTGGAGGTTCTCGTAGAAGGGACTAGTCGAACTGACGAGACCCGTCTCCGTGGTCGAACGCGCCATAACAAGGCGGTCAACTTCGAGGGCACAGCGGGTCCCGGAGAGTTCGTCCAAGTCCAGATCGAGTCTGCAACATCGCAGACGTTGACCGGGTCGGAGAAGCTGCTGAGTCGCATCGGGTAGCTGGGATTGAGGCAACCCCTCACTCAACTTTTTCGGTGGAGAGGTGGATTGCTGGCGCCGCAAGGTGCTGCCGAAAAAGTACAAGCCGTTCGGGGCAGCCCCAATCCCAGCTCCGCGGAGCGGGTTAGCCATTCGCCATGGACGTAATCGCGATATTCGGGCCGACCGGCGTGGGGAAGACCGGGGTGGCGATCGAGTTGGCGGAGCTGCTCAGGGGGCGGGGAGAGGACCCGGTGGCGATCTCGTGCGACGCGCTGCAGGTCTACGAGGGGCTCTCGGTGTTGACCGGCGTTGCCACGGAGGAGGAGCAGGCTCGGTTGGAGCACAAGCTTGTGGGGTTCGTGCCGATCACTGAGCGTTTTAACGTCGGCGATTACATGCCGCTCGCGCATGCTGAGATCGACGCCGCGCTGGCGGCAGGGCGGCGGCCGATTGTGGTGGGGGGGACGGGGCTCTATCTGCGGGCGGCGCTGGCGGAGCTGTCGTTGGTCAAGGCACCGCCGGAATCGGAGGACTCTGAGCTCTGGTCGCCCGAGACGCGGCATCCGACCACGATCTTCGGCCTGAGCATGGATAGGGAGAAGCTCTACGAGCGGATCGATGCGCGTACCGAGGCGATCTTCGCCGGCGGTGCCCGCGAGGAGGTCGAGCGCGCCGAGGCGTCGGGCCCGTCGCGCACCGCCCGCGTCGCGCTTGGCTTCGATGAGGTGCTCCGAGGCGACCTGGAGACGATGCAGCAGCGCTCCCGCAATTACGCCCGCCGCCAGCTCACCTGGATGCGAAAGGTTCCCAACCTGCGCTGGATCGAGCGCGGCTCGAGCAACGACGCGGAAGTCGCGGCGAGGATCTGTGAGCAGTTGACCAAACCTTCCTGAGCCGTCTGGGAGACTGGGCTGCGTTATGGCGGTGCGTTCGATCGACGATCTGCCCGGGCCGAGGCGCCTGCCGCTGATCGGCAACGCCCACCAGGTCCGGCCGGACACCCTGCACCTCACCGCCGAGAAGTGGGCCGCGCGTTACGGGCCGCTCTACCGCTTCGATATAGGCACCCGCAAGATCGTCGCGGTCGGCAACGTGGAGACGCTCAACGCCCTGTTGCGCGATCGCCCGGACGGCTTCCGACGCTGGCGCGAGATACTCCGGATCACCGAAGAAGTGGGCCAGGTCGGGGTCTTTGCCGCCGAGGGGGACGACTGGCGCCGTACGCGCCGCCTCGCGGTCACCGCCCTCAACAGCAACCACCTGCAGCGTTACTTCGAGATCGTCAGCACCTGCACCGAACGCCTCTACGGAAGGCTCCTCGCGGCCGCCGAGTCCGGGCAGGGCTTCGAGATCGGCCAAGCCCTCTCCGCCTTCACGGTCGACGTCACTTCGGCCCTCGCCTTCGGCCACGACCTCAACACGCTCGAGCGCGGCGACGACGAGCTGCAGGGGCACCTGCACCGGGTCTTCGAGATGACCAATCGACGTCTCTTCATCTCGTTTCCGTACTGGCGCTACTTCAAGCTGCCCGCCGATCGAGCACTCGATCGCTCGATCGAGGCGATCGAGAAGGCGGTCAAGGGCTTCATGGACGAGACGAGGAAGCGGATCGCGGCACGACCCGAGCTGCGCGAGCAACCGGAGAACTTCCTCGAGAGCATGATCGCCGCCCAGGAAACCGAGGGAACCTTCAGCGACGAGGAAATCATGGGCAACGTCTTCACCCTGCTGCTCGCCGGCGAGGACACGACCTCGCATTCGATGGCCTGGACGATCTGGTCGCTTGCCCGCCGTCCCGCAATCCAGGCGAAGTGGGCCGAGGAGGCGCACGAAGTCCTCGGAGAGCAGCCCTACGCGACCGAGTACGAGACGGTCGAGGGCTTCCGCTACGGGGAGGGAGTGCTGCGGGAGTCGATGCGACTGACTCCGGTCGCCCCGATCTCGGGCCTGGAGCCGCTCGCCGATACCGAGGTCGAGGGCGTCCGCATCCCGGCGGGCACGCGGCTTTTTCTCCTGCACCGCTACGCCGGCCTGAAAAGCACAGAGCGGGCCGGCGAGTTCCTGCCGGAGCGCTGGCTGGAGGAGGAAGAGGAGCTGCCGGTGCCCGACCAGAAGTCGTTCCTTACCTTCGGCGCCGGGCCGCGCTTCTGCCCAGGCCGCAATCTGGCCTTCCTCGAGGCAAAGACAGCTCTGGGGATGATCGCCCGCAACTTCGAGGTCGAGCTCGATCCTGCGGCCCCGCCGGTCACCGAGTTCCTCGGCTTCACGATGAGCCCGAAGGGCCTCCGCGTCCGTCTGCGCGAACGGGCGTCGGAGTCGGCTCCGCGTCAGGCGGAGTCGGTCTTGTCGTAGAAGCGCTGCAGCAGGGAGTTCGCCTCGGCGGGATCGAGGCAGCTGTAGGAGTTCCAGCCTTCGAGCCGCAGCTGATCGTCCAAGGGCTTACCGATCACCTCGAGGATCGTCTCTTTGGCGGAGCGCACCGCCCGCTGCGAGTTGCGCAGGATCTGGCCCGCCAGCTGTTCTGCCTCGGCCATCAGCTCCGCCGCCGGAACGACCTTGGTGACGAGGTTGCAACTGAGCGCTCGCTGGGCGTCGATCGGCTCGGCGGTGAGGACAAGTTGCGAGGCCACGCCGGCGCCGCAGATGTTGACCAGGCGGGTGATCCCCCCGTCGCCGTGGTGGAACCCGCGCCGGGCCTCGAAGGAGCCGAACTTGGCTCGCTCGCTCGCGACCCGCAGGTCACAGGCGAGGCTGAGCTCGAGCCCGCCCGCCAGCGCCCAGCCGTCGACCGCGGCTATCACCGGCTTGCGGATCCGGTGCATGCCGCGGGTCAGCCCGCCGAGGCCCAGGTCGACTATCTCCCGAACGCGTGCGGGGCTTGCGTCCACGTAGTTGAGGGGCACGTAGGTGCGCAGGTCGGCGCCGGCGCAGAAGCTGTCACCGGCGCCGGAGAGGATCGCCACGTCGACCTCGTCGTCGTCCCGAAAGTCAGCCCAGGCACGGCAGAGCGCCTCGTGCATCGCCGGATCGACCGCGTTCTTGGCCTCTGGGCGATTCATCGTGACGAAGGCGATCCGGTCGCGCTTCTCGTAGAGCACCACGTCTGCCATGGCTCTGAGCATAGGCTGCGCCCGTGAAGTTCGAGAAGTGGCAGGCGCTGGGCAACGACTACCTGATCGTCGAGGCGGTAGAGCTTCCCTGGGAGCTGACGCCGGGGCGGGTGCGGCTGATCTGCGATCCACACTTCGGACTCGGCTCCGACGGGGTCTTGGTGCTCTCGCGCAGTAAGGACTCGCGCTATGTCGCCGAGCTGAGGATCTTCAACCCGGACGGCTCCGAGGCCGAGCTCTCGGGGAACGGGGCGCGGGAGGCGATTCTCTACCTGCGTCGCAACGGCTGGACCGACGCCGACAACTTCTCGATCCTCACCGCCGCCGGGCCGATAACGCCGACGATCACTTCGGAGCGGACCTGCGCGGTCGAGATGGGGCGGGCGAGCACGACCTCGAAGGACTTTCCCTCCGGCGCCGCCGACGGGCGCGGCACGATCGAGAGCGCCGGACGCGAGTGGAGCTTTCAGCACGTCTCGATCGGCAACCCACAGTGCGCGATCGTCGTCGGCGATGAGCTGGAGGAGCTCGATCTGGGTGAGATCGGACCGGCGATCGAAGCCGGCGAGCTCTTTCCCAACCGCACCAACGTCTCTTTTCTGCGCGTCGAGGGCAGCCGCGTTCGGGCCCGGATCTTCGAGCGCGGCGTCGGGGAGACGCTCTCCTCGGGCACCGGCGCCAGCGGGGCCGCGGTCACTGCCTTCCTCGCCGGCGCGCCCAGTCCGATCACGGTCGAGCTCGACGGCGGTGAGCTGGAGGTGGCGATCTCCCCGGATCTCGACGTGACGCTGACGGGCTGGGCCGAGCCGATCGCTTCCGGCGAGCTGTCGCCCGAGCTGGTCGCGGCGTTGTCCGGGCTGGACGAATAGATTTCCGCGCCGATGGGAATCGCGGATCCGTCCAAACGCCTGGAGGCGATGCCTCCCTACAAGTTCCAGGAGCTGGAGCGGACGATCGCCGACAAGCGCGCCGCCGGCATCGACGTGATCAGCCTCGGCATCGGCGATCCCGACGAACCGACCTACCCGCACGTGGTCAAGGCGATGCAGGAGGCCGTCGCCGAGAACGGCAACCAGAAGTACCCGAGCAACCGTGGCCGCGAGGAGTTCCGCAAGGCCTTCGCCGACTTCTACGACCGTCGCTTCGGGGTCGAGATCGATGCCGAAAGCGAGGTGATCCCGGCGATCGGCGCCAAGGAGTGCATCTACAACCTCTGCTTCGCCTTCCTCGATCCAGGCGATGTCGCCCTCGCCTCGGACCCCGGCTACCCGGTCTACACCGGCGGCCCGATCCTCGCCGGTGCCACGGCGGAGCTGCTGCCATTGGTTCCGGAGCTGGGTTTCGCTCCAGACCTCGCCGCGATCCCGGCCGAGGTCGCGGCAAAGGCTCGGTTGATGTTCATCAACTTCCCCAACAACCCCACCGGCGCCATCGTCCCCGAGGGGTTCTTCGAGCGGGTCGTCTCCTTCGCCCGCGAGCACGAGATCCTCGTCGTCCACGACAACGCCTACTCGGAGACCACTTACGACGGCTACGTCGCGCCGAGCTTCCTTTCGACACCCGGCGCCAAGGAGGTCGGGGTCGAGGTCTTCTCGCTCTCCAAGGGCTACAACATGACCGGCTGGCGCTGCGCCGCGATCCTCGGCAACGCCGACGCCGTGCAGGCCTACTGGCGGCTGAAGACCAACGTCGATTCCGGGCTCTTCGAGGCGGTCCAGATGGCCGGCGTCGCCGCCCTGCAGGGTCCGAGTGGCCCGCTGGAGCGGATGAACGAGACCTACACCCGTCGCCGCGACCTCGTCGTCAACGCCCTGCGTGAGATCGGCGTCGAGGTCAGCGCGCCGAAGGGCACGATCTACGTCTGGGCGCCGGTTCCCGAGGGCCACTCCTCGACCTCCTTCGCCGAGCTGGTGCTCGAAGAGGCGGCGGTCGTCGTCTCGCCGGGCTCGATGTACGGGCCCAGCGGTGAGGGCTTCTTCCGCATCTCGCTGACCACGCCCGACGACCGCATCTCCGAGGCGGTCGAGCGGATGCGCAAGTACCTCTCCTAGCTGCGCGGCAGGACTAGGCCGCTTCGCGCTCTGCGCGCTTGCGCCAGTAACGGTCGAGGCCGCGCCACTGATATTGCGGCGGGACGCTCTGGATCATCTCGGCGGCGGCATCCTCGCTCTCGGCGGCGGCGCTGACATGCTCGCGGTGGCGGCGCTCGTACTCATCCTCTGAGAGCTCGCGGGCGAGGTCGGCCTCCTCGCGCAGGCGGCGCCTCACGACCTCGAGGTGCTCGATCGGCTCCTCGATCGCGCCGAAGTGGGTGAGGGCGAGGCGCTCGGGTCGCCATGACTCGACCGTCGCGATCGAGTCGAGCCAGGTCTCGATATCGATGTCAGGCGGGGGAGTGGGGGGCACGATCTCCGCGACGCCGGGGATGCGGACGGCGGCGACGTCGCCGACGAAGGCGGTGCCGGAGTCCTCGTGGAAGTAACAGACATGGTGTGAGGCATGGCCGGGCGTGTAGGCGACGCGCATGCCGAGCACATCCTCGCCACCCGCCAGCGGTTTGACGTTGGCCTCGGGGACGGGGACGATCTCGCCCCAGAGGTACTCCATCTGGTCGCCGTAAAGACGCTCGGCGCTGGCCAGCAGCTTCGAGGGGTCGATCAGGTGCGGGGCGCCGCGCTCGTGCACGTAGACCTCGAGCTCGGGCCAGCGGCGCACCAGAGCGCCGGTCGCGGCGGCGTGGTCAAGGTGAATATGGGTGAGAAGCAGGCCACGCGGCTGCTCATCGCCGATCGCCGCAAGCAAGGTCTCCATCGAGGACTGGGGGCCGGGATCGATCAGGACGCCATCGACCTCCCAGCAGCCGATTACGTGCGGGCGGCCCAAGTGCATGACGTCGATTACGCGCATCGCGCTTGCCTAAGGGTGTCGGGGGAGGGCTCGACGGAGCCTCCCCGCTGTTGCTCCGGCGAGTCCTCCCCCGACACCCTCACGCCACGGGATCGGGAAAGCGATCGTCCTGTTCCAGCGTCTGCCGGATCCCCTCTTCGATGCCACGCGGGGCATAGCCAAGCTCGCGGGCCGCCTTCTCGTAGCCGGCCCAGAAGGTGACCCCGTCGGCGGAGGAGATCAGCTCGCGTAGGTTGGGCGGCTGGCCGATCAGCTTGCCGACAAGGGGCCCGATCGGGGTCAGCGCCTTCATCACACCGGTCGGCATGTCACGCTTCGGCGCCTTGCGCCCGCCGACTTTGGCGATCGTCTCGATCGCCTCGCGCATCGTCGTCGCCGGGCCGCTGATCACGTAGGTCTCGCCGGCCTTGCCCTTGTCGAGGCCGAGCAGGATGCCCGCGGCGATGTCTTCGACGTGGGAGAGGCAGATGCCGAGGTCGGGGAAGGGAAGCATGAAGAGCCGCCCGGCGAAGAATTCCTCCAACAGGTCGGCGACCTGCGATTCGTCGCCGGGGCCGTAGACGCCGCCGGGCTGCACGATCACGCAGGGCAGGCCTTCCTCGGCCATCATCCGCTTGGCGATCCGATGCCCCTCCAGCTTGGTCTCCTCGTAGTAGGAGGTGAACTCCTTGCCGGGGTGCTCGTAGCTCTCGTCGACCACCTCGCCATGGGTGTTGCCGAAGATGCCGACGGTCGAGACGTAGACGATCTTGCCGACCTTCGCCTCCTGCGCCGCGCGCAAAACGCGTTCGCTGCCGCGCACGTTGGCCTCATACATGGCCGGATGCTGCTTGGCCGGGATGCCGACCTCATACATCGCGGCCGCGTGGACGAGCCCGTCACATCCCTCCATGCCGGCCCGCATCGCCTCGCCGTTGCCGAGGTCGCCTTCGACCAGCTCGCAGCCGAGCTCCCTCAGCTTCGCCGCTTTCTCGGGGCTGCGGACCAAGCAGGCGACGTCATCGCCGCGGGCGCGCAGCTGGCGCACGACCTCGCCGCCGATGAAGCCCGTTCCGCCCGTGACGAAGACCTTCACGGCGCCTAACCCTACCCACCTACAATCAAGAGAAGTGGAGAGGTCTCGAAACGGAAGGCGGGTGGAGTCGCGCTACGGCGCCGGGGGAGCCGGCGTCTCAAATCCGCGTGCGCGCCAGCGCGCCCTTGCGATCGGCATCGTCGACGGTCGCGAGGAGGGCGATCCGCTGGCGGAGCTGAAGGAGCTGCTGCGCACGGCCGGTGTCGCCACCGCCGGCGAGGCGGTGCAGCAGCGTGAGGCGCCCGATCCCGACCGCTACCTAGGTCGCGGCAAGCTGGCCGAGTTGAAGGCCGAAATCGCCGCTTGCGACGCCAATCTGGTCGCCTGTGACGATGAGCTGGCGCCGCGTCAGGAGCGCAACCTGGAGAGTGCCCTCGGCGTGCCGGTGATCGACCGCACCGCAGTCATCCTCGACATCTTCGCCGACCACGCCCACTCGGCCGAGGGCAAGCTGCAGGTCGAGCTCGCCCAGCTCGAGTACAACCTTGCCCGCATGCGGGGGCTCTGGACCCACCTGGAGCGCCTCGGCGGCGGCATCGGCACCAGGGGCCCGGGCGAGAGCCAGATCGAGACCGACCGTCGCCTCGCTCGTGACCGCATCGCCGCTCTGCGCCGCCGCCTGGCGCGGCTGGAGCGCAACCGCGGCGTGATGCGCGCCCGCCGCGAGAGATCCTCGCTGCCCAGGGTCGCCCTCGCCGGCTACACCAACGCGGGCAAGTCGACGTTGCTGAACGCGCTGACCGGGGCCGAGGTCGGCGTCGGCGACCGCCTCTTCCACACGCTCGACCCGACCACGCGCAGCGTCGAGCTCTCCGGTCGCGATTACCTGCTCACCGACACGGTCGGCTTCATCGAGAAGCTGCCCCACCAATTGGTCGAGGCCTTCAAGGCGACCCTGGAGGAGACCGTGTTGGCGGACCTGATCCTCCACGTGGTCGATGCGGCGGCGCCCGAGGAGCGCCGCGTCGCCGACATGCAGGCCGTCGACGAAGTGCTCGATGAGATCGGGGCGGGGGAGAAGCCGCGCCTGCTGGTTCTCAACAAGGCCGACCTGCTCGTCGAGGAGGACCGCTCCGAGGTGCTGCTGCGCCATCCCGACGCCGTGCTCGTATCGGCTCTCGACGGCACGGGCCTGGACCCGCTGCGCGAGCGGATCGAGACGGCCTTTGAGGACACCCTGGCCGAGGTCGAGCTGCTGGTCCCGTACGCCGAGGGCGGGCGCCTGCACGAGCTGCATGAGATCGCCGGCGACCTGGAGCGCACCGAGCGCGCCGACGGCGTCCTGGTCAAGGCGAAGGTGCCGGTCGCCGAGCTACACCGCTTCGACGATCTCGCCGTCGCCTAGGTGCTCGACTCGTCTAGGCTGCCGCCCGTGGAACTGCCCGTCGCCCGCCTCAACGAGAACGCCGTCCTGCCCACGCGCGCCCATGAGGGAGACGCCGGGCTCGATCTCTACGCCTGTGAGTCCGCGCACATCGGCCCCGGCGAGCGTTGGAGCGTCGGCACCGGTGTCGCGGTCGAGATCCCGGACGGCCACGCCGGCCTGGTCCTGCCGCGCTCGGGCCTGGCGAAGAGGAGCGGCATCGCCCTGGTCAACGGCCCGGGTCTGATCGACTCCGGCTATCGCGGCGAGATCCGCGTCTTGCTGCTCAACACCGACCCCGCCGACCTCTTTCGCGTCGCCCCCGGCGATCGCATCGCCCAGCTCGTGATCACCCCGATCGTGCTTGCCGAGCCGGTCGAGCGCGAGGCCCTTGCCGAGTCCGCCCGCGGCGAGGGCGGTTTCGGCTCCAGCGGGCGGTGAATCGCCTTCGATGAAGCATTGCCCGGGTTATTGCCCCGGTAATGCTTCATCGAACTCCGGCCGCGAGCCTGGCGCTCTCGTGCGTCGCGCGCTCAAGCGTGTCGTCGAGGGGGTCGAGCTGGGGACTGGAGCCATAGCGCCGCGCCAGTGCCAGTTCGATCAGGCGATCCGCTAGCCAGGCGTTCTTCGGCAGCAGCGGGCCGTGCAGGTAGGTGCCGATCAGGTTGGCACGACGCACGCCCTCCTCGCCGTCTTTGCCGTTGTTGCCGAAGCCACGGATGACGCGGCCGAGCGGTTGGGCGTCGGCGCCGAGGTAGGTGCGCCCGCCGTGGTTCTCGAACCCGGCCAGGGTCCTCGGCCTGTCGCCGAGGTCGACCTCGATCGCGACGTTGCCGATCAGGCGAGGGCCCGGGTCGCGCACCGTCTCCAGGTCGACAAGACCCAGGCCGGGCAGCCGCTCCTCATCCAGCTGGTAGCTGTGGCCGAGCAGCTGGTAGCCGCCACAGACGGCGAGCATCGCGGCGCCGTCGTCGACCGCCGCCGCCAGGGCCTGGCGCTTGCTCTCGACCATGTCGACGGCGACCGCACGCTGGTCGCGATCCTGGCCTCCGCCGAGGTAGATCAGGTCGTGCGAGCCCGGGTCGAAGCCCTCGCCGGGGCCGGCGCCGGTGTGGGCGAAGCCGATTCCCCGCCACTCGCAGCGTCGCTGCAGGAAGAGGATGTTGCCGCGGTCGGCGTAGATATTCATCTGCTCGGGATAGAGCGCGAGCAGGCGGAGCTCCATCAGGACCCCTTCTCGAAGAGGACGACGGTGGAGCCGACGTGCGCTTCGGTCGAGGGGATCTCACGCCGTCCGGTCGGCCTCAGACCGACGCTGCGCCCCTCCTCTTCGAGGGTCTCGGCGGAGAGGATCATCAGCTCGATCTCGTTCATCTCCTCGCTCATCTCACCGTCTGGATCGACAGTCTGCCGCAGGCGCCGCAGCAGGATGGATTCCGGTCCTATGATCGGCTGGAGCGGCAGGCTCGAGTAGATCCAGCCTTCGATCTGACGCACGTCGGGCAACGGCGGTGCCGCGGTGCCTGGCGGCAGGTAGGGCATTTCCTCGACGATCGCGAAGGCGGCGCGGCCGCCGGGCAGCATGTTGTCGACGACGCAGGAGAGGCACTCGATCCGGTCGTTGCTGGTCGGCAGCAGCTGAATCAGCTGCATCGGCGCGATCACGAGGCTGAACTTGGTCGCGAACTCGAAGCTGCGCACGTCGGCGAGCTCGGCGTCGCCGGGGATTTTGCCGGAGCGTTCCCAGACCGCGGCGACCAGGTCGGAATCCCAGTCGAGACCGATCACCAGGTAGGCGCCGCGGTGGGCGAGGTGGAGCGTGACCCGCCCGGCACCGCACCCCAGCTCCATGATCGGCTTGTCGGTCTGGTCCGCCATCTCCTCCCAGAGCGGCAGGTCGGCGGTATAGGCGCCGCACTCGACTTCGTGCCAGACGACCGAGTTCACCGCCAGAAGTCCTCGGCGAGACCACGGCCGGCGAGTAGTTTGCGCAGCTCCAGCAGAGCGGTGTAGGTGGGGAGGGCGAAGAGCCGCTCGTCAGAGCCGGCGAGGGCCTGGTCGAGCGAGCGCTCGACGCTTGCCTCGACCGCGATCGCCTCTTCCGGCCAGCCCGCGTACTTGAGCCGCAGGGCCATCTCCGGCGCTCGCGTGCCGGCGCAGGTCACGCGGCGGACCCCGGCGGCGAGCAGCTCGAAGTCGGCGTCCCAGATCCAGGAGACGTCCCGCCCGTCGGCGATCTTGTCGTTGAGCCCGATCCAGAGGTCGAGCTTCTCCGCTCCCGCCTCTAGTCGCAGCGTACGCAGGACCTCGTTGGCGCCGGCGGGGTTCTTGATCAGCAGGATCGAAAGGCGGGTCGCATCGATCGCGATCGTCTCGACCCGGCCGAAGGCCGCCCGCGTCGTTTCCAGGGCGCCGGCCAAGGTGTCTGCCGGTACACCGAGCTCGAGCGCGGCGGTGATCGCGGCGAGGGCGTTGTAGACGTTGTAGAGGCCCGGCAGCGGTAGCTCCAGCTCAAGGACGCCGGCGGGCGTGCGCACGGTCAGCCGTGAGCCGTCCATACCCTTCAGCGCGATCTTCGTGGCGGCGACCTCGGGCCGCGGGCGTTCGGCACCGCAGTTTGGGCACGAGTAGTGGCCGAGGTGGCCGACGAAGGCACGCTCGTAGGCGTAGGGATGCCCGCAGCGGCGGCAATGCTTGGCGTCGAAGGCGTGCTGCAGCTCGGGCAGTGCCTGCGAGGCGTCCTCGATCCCGAAGTAGGTGACGCCCTCGCGCCGCTCGCCTTCCTGATCGCGGCCGAGGTCGGCGATGGTGGGATCGTCGGCATTGAGCACGAAGCGGCTACGGCCGGATCGCGCCGCCATGGTCTTCGCCCAGTCGGCCGCCAGCACCTCCATCTCGCCGTAGCGGTCGAGCTGGTCGCGGAAGAGGTTGCCGAGGACGATCAAGGCGGGGTCGAGCTGGGCCGCGACCTTGGAGAGCCAGGCCTCGTCCACCTCGAAGAGGCCCTCGTCGCCTTTTTGCTCGAGCAGGGCTGTGGCGACCCCCCAGGTCATGTTCGAGCCGGCGCGGTTGTGGACCGGATGGCGACCGGCGGCCGCCAGGGCGGTGGCGATCATTCCCGCCGTCGTCGTCTTGCCGTTGGTGGCGCTGACGATCGCGGTGCCATGGTCGAGTCGCTTGCCGAGCCGGGCGATCGCGTCCGGTGCCATGCGCAACAGCAGCCGTCCCGGCAGGGTCGTGCCGCCACCGCGACCGCTGGCGCGACTGGCTGCGCCGACCACTCGTGCCGCCGAGAGCTTCGTGCCGAAGAGCACCTAGGACCCGGCCGCAGCCGGAACGAGGACGCTGAGCGCGCGCGGCAGGACCCGCAGGGTGGCGGGCAGGTCGGTCAGGTGCTCGCCGTCGGCGTAGACGGGAAAGGGCCTGCTCGCGGTCAGTTCGAGCTGGGCCGCGCGGAAGACGCGAACCTCGTCCTCATCGACGTGGGTGCCCTTGAACACCTTCGGCAGGTTACCCACGAAGCGCAGCTTGCCGACCGCGCCGACGGTGACCACGTCGAACTCACCGTCGTCGAGCTCGGCGTTCGGCGCGATGAACATGCCACCGCCGAAAGCACGACTGTTTGCGACCGAAACGGAGTAGCCGCTGAAGCGCCGCCGTTCCTCGCCGACGCGGATCGTGAAGCGGCCCGGCTTCCAACCCAACAGCGTGCGCACCGCCGCGTAGGCATAGACGAGGTTGCCGCGCATGAAGCTGGTCTCGTTGGCCAGTCGATTCGCTTCCGAATCGAAGCCGACGCTGACGATGCCGAGGAAGCGCTTGCCGTTGGCCTCGCCGACATCGATGCGGCGAGTCTCTCCGGCGGCGAGGACGGCAACTGCCTCGGCGGGATCAGAGGGAATGCCGAGGACGCGGGCGAGGTCGTTGCCGCGGCCGCCGGGGATGATTCCGAGCGGCGTCTGCGCGCCTGCCATCGCTCCGCCGACGGCGCCCAAGAGCCCGTCGCCGCTGACGACGACGGGCACCTCGCCCGCCTCGACCGCGCGCAGGGCCAGCTCGGCTCCATCGTCGAGTCCACGGGTGCGCTCGACCCGGAAGGGAATCCGCCGCGCGTCGAGCTCCTGCTCGACCGTCGGCAGCAGCTTCAGCGTGCGCCCGTGCGCGGACGCCGGGTTGACGAGCAGCGTCAGCGGCATTCCCTCGATACCCATCCTGACCGGCAGCCTAAATGTCGGGCTGTGCTCAGCGGGTGCGATCGAGGCGGGCGACGAAGAAGTTGCCGTCTCCGGCCCGATCGGCTTGTCGTGGCTCGAAATAGTGCTGGGCCAAGCGCCACTCGAGCAGGCGCCGGCGTGCGCCGGCGGCGAACTGCGGGGGGCGCAGGAGGGCGTGAATGAAGTGCCCGCCCGGGCGCAGCACCCGCGCCGTCTCGGCGGGCAGCAGGCGCCCGCCGGTCTGGGCGACCAGATCGAAGAATTCATCGGGATAGGGCAGGGAACGCCGACCGGCCCGCTTGAAGGCGACCCGTCCCTCCGGATCGAGCCCGACCTTCGCCTGGGCCTGACGCACGCAGTCGGGAGAACGGTCGACGCCCCGAACGCGGGCGGCGGGGAACTCGCGAGCGAGGAAGAAAGCCGAGCCGCCGTCATCGCAGCCGACCACAAGCGCCCGCTCGGGCGCCGGGACGTGAAGCACGGCGGCGGCGAGCGGCTCCAGCGGCGAGGCTTCCACGCGGCGATGATCGCAAGTCCGTGGCGGTGGATCGATCCTCTAGGGTTCCGCCCAATGCAGGAGGGTGCCGACCGTCGCTGGATCTTCCTCGCCGTTTTCGCGGCGATCGCTGCCGTGATCGTGGCGGTGATCTTGATCGGTCGCAGTGGCGGAGACGACGACTCCTCGGCGAAGACCGGCGCTGGCGGCTGCAAGGAAGTGGAAGCACCGCAGCCGAAGAAAGTCAGCCTCAAGGCACCGCCGCAGACGGTGAAGAAGAACGAATCGCTGACCGCTGTGGTCGAAACGAGCTGCGGCACGTTCGACATCGCCCTCGACGCGAGCCGGGCGCCGAAGACCGTGAATTCCTTCGTCTACCTCAGCGACGAAGGCTTCTACGACGACTTGACCTTCCATCGCATCGCCCCCGGCTTCGTGATCCAGGGCGGCGATCCGCTGGGAACGGGGACCGGTGGCCCGGGCTACACCGTGGTCGAGAAGCCGCCCGCCAACCTCTCTTACACCAAGGGCATCGTGGCGATGGCCAAGAGTTCGGCGGAGCCGCCCGGGGCGTCCGGGAGCCAGTTCTTCGTCGTGCTCGGCGCGGACGCCGGGCTGCCGCCCGAATACGCCCTGGTCGGCAAGGTGGACAAGGGCATCGACGTGGTCGAACGGATCGGTGCGCTCGGCACGCCGGCCGAAAAACCCAAACAGACCGTCCTGATCGAAAAGATCTCGATCGAAAAGGGCTAGCTGCACTAGGCTCCGGTCGATGGCCAAGATCGACGTAGGAGACGCAGCGCCCGATTTCGAGTTGCCGGGCACCGAGGGCAAGAGCTTCAAGCTCTCCGAGCACCGGGGCCGCAACGTCGTCCTCGCCTTCTACCCGGGCGACGCCACCACGGTTTGTACCAAGCAGTTCTGCTCCTATCGCGACAACGCCGACAAGCTCGACGGGCTCAACGCCGAAGTCGTCGGGATCTCGCCGCAGTCGGTGGACTCCCATGAGCGTTGGGTCGAAGAGCAGGAACTCAACGTGCCGCTACTCGCCGACGAGGACCTCGCGGTCAGCAAGAGCTACGGGGTGACCGGCTGGCTCGGTCCGCTCGCCCGCTTCACCGAGCTCAAAGAGACTTCGGGCGGGCGCTACGTCCAGCGCGCGATCTTCGTCATCGACGCCGAAGGAATCGTCCGTTACCGCCACGTGTCCCGTACCGGTTCGACCTACCAGTCGGTCGAGGACATCGAGCACGCACTCGCCGGCCTGGATTGAGCGTGGCCGGCGCAGCCGGGGCACCGCGCCGGTTCGCCGGCGGCCGGGAGGTGACCGTTCGCGGCGAGGTCGCGGGGGAGGGGACCCCGCTTGTGCTCTGCCATGGCCTGACCGCCACTCGGCGCTCGGTTGTGCACGGTTCGCGGCGGCTGGAGCGGGGTGGTCTCGCCGTCATCGCCTATGACGCCCGCGGGCACGGCGAGTCCGACCCCGCCCCGGCCGAGCTGGGTTATGGATACCCGGAGCTGGTCGACGACCTCGGCGCCGTGATCGAGGACCAGGCGGGGGAGGCGCCCGTCTTCCTCGCCGGCCACTCGATGGGCGCCCACACCGCCATTGCCTTCTCGCTACTCCATCCCGAGCGCATCGCCGGCCTGATCGCGATCGGTCCGACTTACGTCGGTACGCAGCCTCCGTTTTCCTCGGATAGCGATGGAAACGGAGGTCACGTCGCCGAGGAGTCACTGGTGTACTGGGACGGCCTGGCCGAGGCGCTGGAGCGCGGCGGAATCGACGGGTTCGTCGACTACATCGGCAACGCCCAGGAGATCGCGCCCCCCTGGCGCGACTCGGTGCTGCGCTTCACCCGCGAACGGATGGAGCGCCACCGCCACCTTGGCGCAATCGTCAGGGCGCTGCGCGAGGTGCCCAGATCGCAGCCGTTCGATCCGGAGGAGCTGGAGTCCCTGAGCGTGCCGACGCTGGTCGTGGCCAGCCACGATGCCGCCGACCCCGGCCATCCGTACGCGATCGCCGCCGAGTACGCGGAGCGGATTCCCGGCGCTCGCCTGACCAGCGAGGCGGAGGGGCAGTCCCCGCTGGCCTGGCAGGGAGGTCGTCTCTCGCGCGAAATTGAGGATTTCTGTAGAGAGCTCCAATAGGTTTCGCCTCATGAAGGCACCGGCCGAGGGCACGCTGCGCGGTATCGCCACCTTTCTCGCCACCTTCGGCGTGGGCGTCGCCACCTACATCACGATCGCCGATTCAGGCGGGGGCTCGCCGGTCTGCGTCGCGGGCGGCCACGGCTGCCAGACCGTCGCTGAAAGCACCTACTCGCATCTGCTCGGCGTCAACATCGCGATCTTCGGCATCGCCGGCTACGTCGCGCTGCTGCTCTGTGCGCTGCTGCGGGGCGACGTGCCACGCATGGGTGGCTTTCTCATCGCCCTGGTCGGCTTCGGCTACAGCTTCTACCTGACCTACCTGGAGCTCTTCAAGATCGACGCGATCTGCCAGTGGTGCGTCGCCAGCGCCACGCTGATGACGCTGCTCTTCGTTACAAATGCAATACGCATGCTCGCCTACGTGGGGACCGATCGATGAGCGGCAAACGCGATCGCGAGGCGCGACGCGAAGAGCGACTGCGCGAAGATGCCGACGTCGCCTCGGACGAACGCCGCCGGCGATTGATCAAGCTGGGCAGCGCCGCGGCCTTTCTTGCCGTCGCCGTCGTCGCGGTCCTGATCGTCGTCGCGTCGAGCGGCGGTGGGAGCGGCGGCGACGCGAGCAACCTCAAGGAAGTCGCCGAGGTCGAACAGCTGCTCGAAGGCATCCCGCAGCACGGCATGGTGCTGGGGGAACCGAGCGCCAAGGCGACGCTGCTCGAGTTCGGCGATCTGCAGTGCCCTTTCTGCAAAGGGGTCTCTGAAGAAGTGCTGCCGGCGGTGATTGAAAACCAGATAGCCGGCGGGCAGGCGAAGCTCAGCTTCAACAACTTCACGATCATCGGGCCGCAATCGGTCCCGGCCGGAGCGGCGGCGATCGCCGCCGGCAAACAGGGACGGGGCTGGAACTACGTCGAGCTCTTCTACCGCAACCAGGGGGAGGAGAACTCGGGCTACGTCACCGACGAATTCCTCACCGCGGTTGCCAAAGGAGCGGGCGTGCCGAACATCGCCAAGTGGAACAGGGACCGCAAAGCCAAGTCGACGATCGAAGAGGTCGAAGCGACCACCGCCAAAGCGGAAGGCCTCGGATTCAGCGGCACGCCCTCGTTTGCGGTCAAAGGGCCAGGCGTCGACGGCTTGGAAACACTGGGCACGCCGGGTTCGAGCGATGACCTCGAATCGGCGATCGAAAACGCCGCGAGCTGACAATGGCCGTGAGGAAGCGCTTCGGGACGGTGATTCTGTGCGTGCTTGGGCTTGTTGGCGCGGTCGTGGCGTCGCCCGCGGCGGCTGACCTCACCGGCGCCGAAATCGTCCACCTGCTCAGCCTGCAGCGGGAAGCGAACGGCATACCGGGAGGACTGAGCGAGAGGCCCGATTGGTCGGCGGGCTGCGACAAGCACAATTACTACGAGGCGCAGACCGGGCAGTTCGGCCACTCCGAGGATCCGAGCAGCCCGTACTACAGCGAGGAAGGCAATTTAGCCGCGCACAGCAGCGTGATCGCCTACGGCTCGAGCTGGAGCGCCGGTAATCCCTGGGAGGACGCGCCGATCCACCTGCTGCAGATGCTGGCGCCGCAGATGAGTGAAACCGGCGCCGCCGAATCGTACGGGCGCAACTGCCTGACCACCTGGCCGGGGTACAAGCGGCTGGCTCCGGCAACGCTGACCGCTTACAGCTATCCGGGCAACGGCGTCAGTGGCGTCGTACCGACCGAGTACGCGGCCGAGTCGCCGTTCATCCCCGGCGATTTCGTCGGCCTGCCCGAAGGCACCGCCACCGGGCGCTATCTGCTGGCCTATCTCAGCGGCGCTTTTGGTGCCGGCGAGAGCGCGGAAATCAGCGCCTCGGCGACGCTCTCCGATGGCGCCGGACCGGTGGACCTGCGCACGATCGATTCGACCAGCTCCGATATCGGCGCCTACATGCCTCCGCCATCGGCGTTCCTGATCCCCGTGCAACCGCTACAGCCGTTGACCAAGTACCAAGCGGTCGTCAAATGGGCGTGGTCGGGCACGATGCTCTTCGAACAGCGTTTCTCATTCACGACGGGGACCGACCCGAGTCAGAGCCCCACGGCGACGAAGAAGGTGGTTGATCCATGTAAGCGCCTGCGGCGTTCGGCTCGCCACTTGCGCCGACGGGCGGCGAAGCTCGGATCGCGCGGCGCGGTTCTCCTGCGTACCGGCTCGACCAAGGCAAAACGCCGACAGGGAAGGCATCTGCGCTCGCTCGCGGCCCACCTGAGAGCGAAAGCGCGTCATCGGGCCCGGCAGGCCAGGCACTGCGGCGCCCGTCCAGGCACAAGTTGACATAACCACCATTATCGTGCGTTAGATCTGAGTTTGGCCCGGGGCATACCGCGCCATAGACTGCCGCCCCAGCGTGCTTCCTGTTTACGAACCGATCACCAAGGGCGTGCTCTTGGCGCTTTTCTCGGTAGCGGTGGCCACTATCGGTGCTGCCTTTTTCCTCAGCGCCATTCCGGCGGCCTCGCCGGATCTGCTGCAGACGATGGCGCTGATCGGCGCGATTCTGCTGCCGGCTTATGTGGTCGAGGTCACCTGGCTGTTGCCGCGCCTGGGTCGCGGCGAAGAATTCGAAGAATGGCTCGGCTTCATGGTCGGCGCCGCCATCGCGGACCTGCTCGCGATAGCAGTGGCTCTGCTCGGCGCTCAGCACCGCCTTGCGGGCCACACCAACTCGCTCGACGATCTCGGCCTCGCCTTTGTCATCGTCTCGCTGGTCGTGCTGGCGGGCACCCTGGTGACGCAGCCATTGCTGGCAAATCGCTTCGACAGCGATTCCGCCGACGGTTAGCGCGCCGGCTGCGATTACGGGCGGTCAGCCGACCCTGACCGCGGAGCCGTGCACGAGGGGCCGGATCAGCGGCAGCATCTTCGGCAGCTCACCGCGCTCGACGCGCAGCTGCTCGAACGGCCCCGCCTCGATCATCGCGGCGGAGTCGCGGTTGCAGTGGCAGCCGTCGGCGAGGAAGCGCCAGGGTCGTTCGAATCGGTCCTGCCAGTTGGCCAGGCCGGGATCCTCGGCGCGGACGTGCTCGACGAAGAGCAGCTTGCCACCCGGCTTCAGCACCCGCGCCGCCTCGCTCAGGGCCGCGGCGGGATCGGGCACCGTGCAGAGCACCAGGGTGAAGACCGCGGTGTCGAAGCTGGCGTCCTCGAAAGGCAGCGATTCCGCACCCGCCTGAATCGCTTCGGTGGGTGCCGAGGCCCGCCCCAGGCGCGGGCGCAGCCGGCGCAGCATGTGGGGATCGGGCTCGACCAGGACAAGCTCGCTCACCGAGGATGGGAAGAGACCCAGATTGGCGCCGGTGCCGGCGCCGATGTCGAGCGTGCGTCCGGATGCCGCCGCAAGCACCTCGCGGCGAATCTCGCGCAGGCCAGCCTCCTCCGTCCCTTTCAGGCCGCGGTCGTAGGCCGCGGCGAAGGCCCTGCCCCAGGTGGCGTCGTAGATTCGTCCCACGCCGGGGATACGGATCTAGGCGGCCTCACGTTCAGCGTTTGTCTCGGTGGGTGCTCCCTGCCCCTCGCCCCCGCCGGCGATGTCCTCGCGGGCGGCGCGCTCCTCGTAGGCACGGCGAGCCTCTTTCGAGACGCCGGTCATGATCTTGTCCGTGCCCATCAGCCGGGCGATCGTCTCGCGGGCGCGACGGGGCAGGATCGAGCCGATCGCGAGCGTGTACTTGAGATAGCTCGGTACGAAGACGTCGAAGCGCGGCACTTCCAGCGCGTCGACGATCTCGGCGGCAACGTCCTCGGGCTCCACCTTTTTGACGCCGAGCGTGTCGCCCACGCCTTCGGTGAGAGCGGTGTTGACCGTCACCGGCATCACGCAGGAGACCTCGACTCCGGTTCCCCGCAGCTCGCCGCGTACGGCTTCGCTGAAGCCGACTACGGCGTGCTTGGTCCCCGAGTAGGTCGCGATGCCCGGCACCGGGGCCTTGCCCGCGGCGGAGGCGACGTTGACGATGTGGCCGCGCCCGTGCCGGCGCAGCCGTTCCGCGGCTAGCTGGGTGCCGACGATGACGCCGTAGACGTTGATGTCGAGCTGGCGTCTGACCGAGTCGTCCGGCTCCTCGCCGAACGGCGTCACCGGCATGATCCCGGCGTTGTTGACGACGACGTCGAGCGGGCCCAGCTCGCGTTCGGCGGCGTCGAGGAAGGCGGAGAAGGAGCCGCGGTTAGTCACGTCGAGCTCGAGCGCGACGGTGCCGCCGCCGAGCTCCCCGGCGGTCTCTTCCGCCGGCCCCAGGTCGAGGTCGCCGATCGCGACGCGGCAGCCCTTGCGCACCAACGCCGTCGCCGTCGCCTTGCCGATTCCGCGGGCACCGCCGGTGATCGCTACGACCTTGCCGCTGAGAGACTGCCGCTCCTTCGCCATGGGACTCTCCTTCTCGGCGACTCTCAGGCCGCCGGCTTGTAGACGGTGACCACGGCCGCGCCGCCGAGGCCGATGTTGTGCTGCAGGGCGGTCTTGGCGCCCTCGACCTGACGCTTGTCCGCTTCGCCGCGCAGCTGCCAGGTCAGTTCCGAGCACTGCGCCAGCCCGGTCGCGCCCAGCGGGTGGCCCTTGGAGATCAGCCCGCCGGAGGGGTTGACGACGACCTTGCCGCCGTAGGTCGTCGCTTCTTCCTCGACCAGCTTGTGCGCCTCGCCCTCGGCCGCGAAGCCGAGCGCTTCGTAGGTGATCAGCTCGTTGGCGCTGAAGCAGTCGTGCAGCTCGCAGACGTCGACTTCCTCGGCCGCGACGCCGGCCTCGGCGTAGGCCTCGTTCGCGGCCTGCTTCGACATGTCGGAGCCGACGATCTTCATGCAGTCCGTGTCCTCGGCGAAGGTCGAGCTGAGGTCGGTGACCATCGACTGGCCGGCGATCTCGATCGCGCGGTCGCCGAGGCCGTGCTCTTCGACGTAGCGCTCGGAGGCGACGATCGCGCAGGCCGAGCCGTCGGAGGTCGGCGAGCACTGCAGCTTGGTCAGCGGGTCGTGGATCATCCGCGCGCTCTTGATGTCCTCCAGCGAGTACTCGTCCTGGAACTGGGCGTAGGGGTTGTTGACCGAGTGCTTGTGGTTCTTCCAGCCGATCCAGGCGTAGTGGTCGGGGTTGGAGCCGTACTTCTGCATGTGGTCACGGCCGGCATTGCCGAACATCTGCGGCGCCGGCGGCGACTGCTCGGGATCGCGGATCTCGAACATCCGCATCGCGTGCTTGTCGAGCGCGTTGGTGCGGTCGGTGTACTTGACGCCGAGCGAGCCCGGCTCCATCTTCTCGAAGCCGAGCGCCAGGGCGCAGTCGACGAGACCGCCCTTGACCGCCTGGCGGGCCAGGAAAAGTGCCGAGGAGCCGGTCGAGCAGTTGTTGTTGACGTTGACGACCGGGATCCCGGTGAGGCCGAGCTGGTAGAGCGCCCGCTGCCCGTAGGTCGAGTCGCCGTAGCAGTAGCCGGCGTAGGCCTGCTGCACGTCCTCGTAGGGAATGCCGGCGTCGGCGAGTGCCTTCTCCCCCGCCTCCTTGGCCCAGTCCGGGTAATCGCCCTCCTTGCTGCCGGGCTTCTCGAACTTGGTCATCCCGACCCCGATCACGAACGTGCGGTTGCTCAAAGTCTGCTCCTGTGTCGCCGCGGCCGCGCGCCGCGGTTTGGCTGGTCAGCCAGGAAATCTAGCGGGATTCGGTTGCGGGCATTGGATCTCGCGCCGCGCGATTGGGCCAAAGCAAGAAGGCGACGCCCGCGATCAGGATTCCGAGCGCCGTGCCGAGCCCCCGCTCCCCGGCGGCATGCAGCGCCGGCTCGCCGATCGAGTCGGCAAGCATCACGGCGTAGGTGGTGATCGCGGCGGTGAAGAGCGCGTACTGGACGGTGAGCAGGCCGTAGGCGAAGCCGGTGGCGATCGTCAGACAGACGGCGATGGCGAGCTCATCACCACGCAGCCACTCGGCGAGCGCGGTCGCGATCACGAGCCCGAGCGCGGTGCCGGCCGCGCGCAGGACGAGGCGACGGAAGGTCTCGTCCTCCTGCGGGCGCATGACGAAGAGGATCGTCAAGGGAATCCAGAAGCCGTGTTCGTGCACGCCGAGCAACCAGTAGAGAGCGACTCCCGCACCCAGTGCCGCGCCGAAGCGCAGAGCGTGACGAAAGCTGATCGAGCCGAGGGTGAGGTTGTCGCGCAGGGCTCGGCGCGCCTCCGGCCAGTTCCACCCGCTCGCTCCGCCCTGCTCCCGGCGATCGCCGATCGTCCAGACCAGGAGCGAGAACGCGGCTTGCAGTAGCCCACCGGCGGTGGCGAGGAGCAAGGCCGGAACGGCATCGCCGAGGTCGAGCGGGAGGTCCTGGCAGATCAGCAGCGAGAGCGCCACCGAGAGACCGAAGATCGCGAAGCGCAGCGAGACCGCGAAGCAGTAACCCGCCGCCGCGCCGACCACCCCCATCGCCGCGACGGCGAGGAAGGCATTGGAGCCGGTGAGCACACCGAGCACGGCGGCGATCCCGATCAGTGGCGCGGCTGCCGCCTGCCAAGCGGCCCGGGGCAGGGCCGGTGCGTCCATCGCGGGGAAACCCGCCAGGAGGGCGCCGGTGCCGATCGCGCCCTTGGTCGGACTCGACAGGCCCAGCTCGAGGATCAGCGCCAGACCGACGGGGACGGCGATGAGAAAGCCCCGCCGCAGCGTCGGCAGCGGCTCACTCGGCCCGATCGCGAAGAGCGAAGAAGCGCGCAGGCTCCGGGCTGCGCCGCCGGCGTTGAAGAGTTCCACGCCGCCAGTCTCTCGCCCGGGTCGGAGGAAACTTGTCCCCCGGGCGGAGCCCTGTCAGATGCTCCGGCCCAAGTACTCTGAGAGGTCGTGATCATCGCTGCGCTGAGCAACGATCCTGCGGCGGGCGTCGGGATCTTCGCCGCCCTTGCGGCCGGCGTCGTCTCCTTCCTCTCCCCCTGCGTGCTGCCGCTGGTCCCGGGCTACCTCTCGGCGGTCAGCGGCGTGTCCGCCGCCGAGCTGGAGACGGCAGGATGGCGCCGCATCCTCGCCCCCAGCCTGCTTTTCGTCGCGAGCTTTTCGGCGATTTTCGTCGCCGAGGGCCTGACCGCCACTGCCCTCGGCTCGGCTTTTCAGGATCACGAAGAGCTGCTGAGCAAGATCGCCGCGGCGCTGATCATCGCCATGGGCGTCCTCTTCGTCGCCTCGCTCTTCGTCACCAGGCTCAACCGCGAGTGGCACGTCGAGGCGCTGCTCGAGCGCGCCGGCAAGGGTGGGCCGATCGTCGCCGGCGCCGCCTTCGCAATCGCCTGGACGCCGTGCATCGGGCCGACCCTGGGAGCGATACTCACCGCGGCCTCGCTCTCGGGCTCCGCCGGCCACGGCGCTTTGCTCCTGATCGTCTACTCCGCCGGCCTGGCGATCCCCTTCCTTCTCACGGCCATCGCCTTTTCGCGCATGACCACCGCCTTCACCGTGGTCAAGCGCCACTACCAGGCGATTGTCGCCGCCGGCGGCTTGATCCTGATCGCAATGGGCGTGCTGATCTGGACCAACGAGCTGACCCAGCTCAACGCCGACGCCCAGGCCTGGCTCTCGGGCCTCGGTCTCGACTTCTGGAACTCGGTCTGACCTGCGCAACGTTTTGCATGTCAGGCATGAAAAAATGTTCGTAAGGACGTTTTGACCGGTTAGTTGTTGACGACCGGCACCGGGGTCTCGACCTCTTGGCCGATCGCCTCGACCTCCTCGAGCCCCTCGCCGTCGATGTCGCGCGAGCAGACGATGCGAAACCGCCCCGTGCTGATCTCCGGATCCGGTACGAGCGGCAGTCCCCGGATCTGATCCCAGCCCAGCCGTTCGACCTCGAACGGGTTCATCCGCACCTCCGCCGCAGGGAAGGGGCAGTTGGAGTTGTGCTGGTCGATCGCCTTCGAGATCGCCTCGAGGTTCTTCGCCTCCGCGGAGCTCATGTCCTGAAGTTTAGGCTCGGATCGCCTGCGGGCGATCCGAGCTCCAGCAGGTCTTGCGAAATAGCGGTCTCCTTGCTCAGGCGGGTAAGCCACTCCAACTCGATCCACCGATGCCAAGGACTTCGGTGCCGCTAAATGTAACCGGAGTTGCTTCGGTGGCAAAAACGACTTTTGTTAACGGTCCTATCGCGAATAAATGTGTCACTTCTTCAACGCCCAGTTGACCATTGGAATCTTTGATGTAGGCAACCCCGGCAAAACCAGCGCCAGTGGTACCGCATTCTTTATTGTTATAAACGTAGGCGAGGACATTTCCTTCACTTGGTTCAATCCGAATGAGCGATTCCGTGCTTCCGCCTTCCGATTTATGTAAGACGATTAACGTTTTGAGTTTTTCCGTTTCAATTACCCCGGCTTCGCCATTGACTTCTGGATGGCAGTTCCATTGTGGTGCTCCTTCGATGATAAATTCGCACCCCGTGTAGCGAACTTTTCCAGTACCCGAAGCTTCGGTCAGCAAAAAGAATTGGATCAATTCTAGTTTGGTGCACACGTATTCCATATGGACGGTTTTAAACATCACGAACGAGGCACGAAATATCGATTTCTCGCTATGTTCAGCCTGAACTTTGGGTTCTAGTGATTTCGACACGTTGACACCTTTGGCCATCCAGTTGGCGCCTTTTTCCGCGCGACTGGCGGTGCTGAGGACGAGAAGGCCGAACAGCAGGACGCTGAGGCCGAACACGAATCGCTTCCATTGAAGTTCCATGATTTCCTCTCGGTTGAGTTACGGTAGGCCGTGCGGCAATCACGCCGCAGGCTTCACGGGAGGATGGCGAAACGACGCAGGGCGAGTCGTCTAGGGCTTGTCCGTTACAGCGTGCCGCCGGGGTCGTAGGCCTCGCCCGGCCTGCCGCCGAGGGCGAGGAGGCGGAGGCCGTCGGGGCCGGCGAGGATCTTGCGCGCTACCCCGGGGCCGACGCGGACGATGTGGTCGGCGTCGATCGGGTACTCCTTGCCTTCGACCACGAGGGTGCCAGAACCGCGCAGGGCCACATAGACCTCCTCTTGGCCGAGCTGCTCGGTGCGTTCACCGAACATCCTGCCTCCCAGGCCTTCCTCGTCGTGATCGTGCAAGGGGTATTCGTCGGCGCCCGGCCCGAACTCCTCGATCGAGATGCCGAAGGAGCTGACGCCGAGGCCGGCGGCGGCGCGGCGCATCGAGAGGCGGTCGAAGCCTTCGATCGCATCGATCTCCTCGATCTGCACGTGTTTGAGGTCGGCCACGATCCGGACCCTACCCAGCTCGCCTGCGAAGCAATCGCCGTCCCCCTCCCCTCCTACCATCGCAATGTGACCTTCGAGCGGACCGTGGCGCACCTCGACATGGACGCGTTCTACGCGTCGGTGGAGCTGCGGCGGCGGCCGGAGCTGAAGGGGAAGCCGGTGGTGGTCTGCGGATCGGGGCCGCGGGCCGTGGTGACGACGGCGAGCTATGAGGCGCGCAAGCTGGCCGGAATCCACTCGGCGATGCCGGCCGCGATCGCGCGGCGGCGACTGCCGGACGCGGTCTACCTGAAGCCGGACTTCAACGCTTACCGCGAGGCTTCGGGCCAGGTGATGGAGGTGCTGCGGCGCAATGCCGAGACGGTCGAGGTGGTCGGCCTCGACGAGGCCTACATCGACCTCACCGGGCTCTTCTCGCCAAAGGCGACGATGCGGCGGATCGCCGCCGAGATCCAGGAGACGACGGGCCTCACCTGCTCTGTCGGTATCTCCGAGAGCCGCATGCTGGCCAAGATCACCAGCGAGCTCGGCAAGCCGGCCGGCATGGTGGTGCTCTCCCGCCAGCAGGCCCTGGCGCGTTTCGCCACCCACTCCCCCGGCCTGATCCCCGGGATCGGCCCGAAGACGGTCGCCAGGCTGGAGTCGATGGGGATCACCACCCTGATCGAGCTGGGAGCGCAATCCGCCGATGAGCTGGAGGAGGCGTTCGGCCCTCGCCAGGGGCGCTGGCTGCATCGCCGCGGTCGCCTCGAAGACGAGACCCCGATCACGACCGTGCGTGAGACCAAGTCGCAATCCGCGGAGACGACCTTCGACGTCGACGTCGACGATCGCGGCGAGATGGAGGAACACCTCCAGCAGCTCTCCGAGGAGCTCTGCCGTCGCCTGCGCAAACGCGACCTGCGCGGGCGCTCGATCGGGATCAAGGTGCGGCTCGACGACTGGACCAACGTCACCCGCTCGCACACGCTCGAGCAGGCGACCAATGACCCCGTCGTGGTCGCGCCGATAGCCCTGGACCTCTTGCGCTCCTATGACCCCCCGCGCCCGGTCCGCCTGCTCGGCGTCCGCGTCGCCTCCTTTGAGGGCGGCGAGGCGGGGAGCGTGGACGACGAGGAGGAGCGCGACCAGATGCGCCTCGGTCTCACCGCCTGACTTTCACCGCTGCTTCGCAGGAGCCCTTGGCTTGTGTGCGAAGATTTTGGGCGTGAGCGCCGACCGGTTGACTGGACTCGATTCCTCCTTTCTGCATTTGGAGCGTGCCGGTGCCCACATGCACGTCGCCTCGACCAGCATCTTCGAGGGGCCGGCCCCGCAGATCGAAGAGTTCCGCGACCACATCGCCTCTCGTCTGCACCTCGTCCCCCGCTTTCGCCAGAAGCTGCGCTTCGTCCCCTTCGGTCAGGGCAGGCCGGTCTGGGTCGACGATCCCTACTTGAACATGGAGTACCACGTGCGCCAGACCGCGCTGCCGGCGCCGGGCTCCGAGGAGCAGCTGCGCAACCTCGCGGCGCGGATCTTCTCCCAGCAGCTCGACCGCAGCAAGCCGCTCTGGGAGCTGTGGTTGGTCGAGGGCCTCGAGGACGAGCGCTTCGCAATCGTCGGCAAGAGCCACCATGCTCTCGTCGACGGCGTTTCCGGGGTCGACATAACCACCGTCCTCTTCGACCTCGAGCGCGAGCCGGCCAACCCGCCCGCGATGCCGCCCAAGTGGGCGCCGCGGCCGGAGCCGACCGACTTCAAACTGCTCAGCGACGCCCTGCGCGAGCGGGCAACCAGCCCGCAGGAGATAGCCCGCGGCGTGCGCGCTGCCCTGCGTGGGCCGCGCCAGGTGCTGCGCGGCGTCGGCGCCACCAGCAAGATGATCAGCGCCGGTATGTCGGCGCCGCCGACCCCGTTCAACGTCGAGATCGGCCCCCACCGTCGGGTCGCTTTCGTGCGCAGCGACCTCGCCTCGCTGAAAGCGATGAAGGACGAGCACGGCGGCACCGTCAACGACGTGATCCTCTCCGCCGTCGCCGGCGCGATCGGCAACTACCTGCGCGCCCGCGGTCACGACACCGAGGATCTGGAGATGCGCGCGATGGTGCCGGTCAGCGTTCGCGCTCAGGAGGAGCGTGGGGCGCTCGGCAACCGCATCTCGGCGATGATGGCGCCGCTGCCGATCTGGTGTGAGGACCCGGTCGAGCGCCTGCACCTGGTGACCGAGATCATGGGTGACCTGAAGGGCTCCGGTCAGGCCGTCGGCGCCGAGATCCTCACCCGCATCGTCGACTTCGCACCGACCACGATCGCCTCCCAGGCCGCGCGCCTGCAACCCGCGCAGCGCTTCTTCAACCTCGTCGTGACCAACGTGCCGGGTCCGCAGTTCCCGCTCTTCGTACTCGGCAGGCAGATGGAATCGATCTTCCCGATGGTGCCACTGGCCCGGCGCCAGGCGCTATGCGTCGGGATCATGTCCTACAACGGCCAGGTCGACTTCGGGCTGATCGGCGATTACGACGCGATGGCCGACCTCGAGAGCTTCGGACTCGACCTCGAGAACGCGATCGCCGAACTCGGCGCCGCCACGATCGGCGCTCAGGGCAAGAGCCGCGCCGAGACGCGGAACGGCGCGCTGTCGGTCAAGTAGGCCCAGTCGAGCCGACGGGCGCTGAAGCCCGAGGCGCTTGTATCGGCGTTGACTAGCACCGCGGTGAGGCGCTTGAAGCGGCCGGGGCGAGCCAGGCGGGCGACCATTTCTCCGCCGTTTCTTGCGTAGTCGAGTGCACTGACGACGTGGCCGTGGCGCTCACTGCCTGTCCGCCCGACCAGGGCAAGACCGGCTGAGATATTCCGCGGAGCCGTTGCCCTGACGACGATTCCACGCCCCGCCCGGGCGTGCACGTGCAGCAACTGGAAAGTGGTGTGGTTGAGGCTGCGATCGAGCACTTGCCCGTCCACCGGCAGGCTTCCCTGGCGCGCGACGTCGGGGTAGGAATCGCCTTCGGGGAAGACCGTGTCCGTGCGCCACTCGGGCAGATCGCGGGCGAAACGGGCGAAGTCACGGCTGAAGGTCGAGCCGCCCGCCGCTTCGATCGCCGAGTTGTAGGCGGAGACGGAGAAGCCCCCCGGCTTGGTGTGTATCGCCCGGGCCCAGGCCTTGCGGATGATCGAGCGCCCGTAGTGGTGAGCCAGCCACTTGTTCCAGACGGTCGAGCCGTACTCCTTGATCGAGTTGGCGGTGAGCGGCGTGTCGAAGCGCTTCACCCAGCGTCGCACGTAGCGCAGGTAGTCGTTGATGCCGTTGTAGGCCTGATCCTCCATCCAGACCGCGCTCGACTCGGCGAACCAGGCGTCCTGGTAGGCGTCGTAGCCGAACTGAAGGATGTGGTTGTACTCGTGGGCGAGCGTCACCTCGAGGTCTTTCTCAGGGGTCGTGCCGGGGAACTCGCGGGGGTCATAGTCGTTGTCGAGCACGAGGTAGCCGTGCAGGCGGCGCGGCAGGCGATGGGCTTTCGTCGCCTGGCCGCGGTCGGGCGCCGCGTAGCCGAAGAGCGCCCCGCCGATCTGCTCGAGGTAGATGTCGGTCTTGCCGCGCCCTCCGCCCTTGCGACCGTCGGACTTGGGCTCGCGCCAGCCGAGCTTGTCGTTCTCGACTTCATGGACGTGTTCGGCGAC
>Ga0070677_10000006_pt1 | contig 75244 bp, 55 predicted proteins | sample KBSM63metaG_FD_64674 | JGI IMG/M metagenome (GOLD analysis project Ga0070677, IMG submission 64674) | Miscanthus rhizosphere microbial communities from Kellogg Biological Station, Michigan, USA - KBS M6-3 metaG | ecosystem: Host-associated > Plants > Roots > Rhizosphere > Soil ... | reverse complement strand
CTGGCCCCGCCCCGGCACCGCCACCGGCGACCGCTTCGCGACCGGCTTCGGTGCGGTTTTCGCTGCTTACCGTGGCGGTCGACTGCGCCGCGTTCTCGCCCCGACGCGTCCGGCTGTGGTCGCGCGCCGCGTGCTCCGCGTGCACGATCCGGGCCCCACCCGGCGTCCTGCCCTTGCTCTGCGGTTTGGGGCGGCTGAAGAGCGGCGCGCCGACGCTGCCGCCACCGGCGATCACGCCTTTGCCCGACTGGGTTCCTTCCCCCTGGCCAGATCGCACCGGTGTAGGCGGTGGCTCGGTGCAGGGCGGCGAGGGAATCGGCCAGGTCTGGCCGGCGAAGGCAGGAGCGGCGTAGGCGGTCATCCAGACCCCGTTCAGATCCTGGCTCGCCTTCCACCTGAGGCGGCCGTCGGCCTGCTGGAGGGAGGCCAGGAAGCCAAGCGGCTCATGCCCACCGAAGAGCCAGGTTTCCGGCTCCTGGTCGGCGGCCCAGATTCCCTGCACCGCCCAGGCGGTCGAGGCGACGTTCGACTCCGGTTCGCCGGCGAACTCGGGGAAGCCGCCGTCGGGATCCTGGATCGCGCGCAGGTATTTCAGTCCCGCCTGCTCGGCCGCCGTGTCCGAACGCCCGGCGGCGCGCAGGGCCTGGATCGCCGCCCCGGTCAGGTCGGCTTCGCTTGCGCGGCCCTTGACGCTCCAGGCCCAGCCCCCGTCGTCGTTCTGCTGGGCGATCAGCCAGTCGGCGGCGGCCTGGATCGCGGCCTGCGCTTTCGGCTCCTGAACCGGAGCCAGCGAGACGATCGCGAAGATCGCGTCGTTGATCTCCCCTCTGCCGCCGGGCACGTAGGGGAGGGAGCCGTCGTCGCGGGCGCGGGAGAGGATCTCGGCGACCAGGTCGTGACCGGCGAAGGCATGTGGGTCGGTGCCGGCGGCGTTGACCACCATCAGTTCCCGCTCCAGGGCCGTGGTCGGAATTGCCGGCCAAGCGATCTCTTCTTCGAGGCCGCGCTGGAAGTGATCGACGAGGAAGCCGTAGGCGTCGGTGCCTGAGGGCCTCGCCTGGCAGCGTGGATTGATTCCTCCCGCCGCCAGCGCCAGCGCCACCCAGGCGCCGATGCCCTGGGTCGATTCCCGGCCCCGGTCACCGCCGAAGCCACCGTCGAGGTTCTGCGCTTCCTGCAGGTAGCGGATCGTGCCGTCGAGACGAGCCTGGTCGACCGGGTTGCGCACGGCGGCGCTCGCTGCGGCAGGGACCGCGAGCAGGGCCAGGACGAGAGCGGTGACGACCAGGGATCGCACCGGCTAGCGGGGGACCTCGACCCTGCCGACGATCGTGCTGGAGCTGCGCCCGAGCGCGTCGACGACGGTGAGCCGGAGGCGGTAGGCGCCCGGAGGCAGGTGGACGGTGGCGGCGCTGCGACCACTGCCCTGGGCCCGCCGAACGAAACGAGCGCCAGGGCGGCCCAGCACCTGCGAGGAGATCGCCCAACTCGCGATCCCGGGGCCGGCGTCGAGGACTTTCCAGCTCACTCCAACCAGGCCGCGGGGGAGATGGCTGCGGTCGAGTCGCGAGAGTCGCAGGCGAACCGGCGCGGCTCCGGGGTCACTCGGCCCTGCCGGGGGGCTGATGCCCGTGCGCGGTGCGGCATCGACCGGTGGAGCTCCGCCTGGACCATCCGCTTCTTCGCCGCCCCCACCTTCCTCTTCGCCCGATCCGGCGGGAGTTCGCACCAGGTCTTCGGGCGGCAGCGTGGCGCAGCTCGGGTCCGGGGTAACGCAGACGTCGAGCCGGTTGGAGCGCACCACCGTCTCGTCTCCGCCTGAGTTGAGCACGGTTGCCTTGATCCGGTGCCAGCCGGTCTGCGCGAAGGTGATCTCGGCCTTGCCGTCGGATCCGGTGGTGACGGCTTGGGGACTGTCCGCTTCGACCCGCTCGAATCCCTGCCCGTCGGTTGTCACGGGGGCGATCTCGGCGCCCCCGTAGGGCGTCGTGCTGCGCGTCGGCGCGGGTGGCGGGTCGCCCTCGTTGTAGCCGGCCCAGGAATCGACCTCGAGATCGAGCGGTTCGCCGACCGCGACCGTCAGCGGCGCGGGCAACGCCGCCGCCGAGTAACCCGCCGGATAGAGCAGCAGGCGCGGCCTGCTGCTGAAGGCGTCGTAGAGCCAGAGCACCTCATCGCCGCCGTCGAGCTGGTACTGACAGCCGCCGAGGCTGGTGAAAACGTTGTTGACGACGAGGCCCCAGTACTCCCCCGCGCCTTCGCTCTGGGCGTCCGGTCCCCAGCGCTTGATGAAGTAGTCCTCGAAAGGTTCCGCGTACCAGAGGCCATCGAAATCCTCGCCGATCAGGGACATCGCGTCGGCACCCGCGGCGGTCGGAGTGGGTCCCGGCAGTGGGTTCTTGCCGTTGTTCAGTCCGTTGCAGCGCCTGCCGCCCGCCGGCGCGGAGGAATCGGAGGAGGCCCGGACGTTGTGGCCTTCGGTGAGGATCGGTCCCTCAAAGAGGGTTTCGGAGCGGCCCTCGATCCGGACGTTGACCTGGGTGGGAGCCGCCTGCGCCACGGGCGCGAAGACAACGGTGAGGAGGGATGCGGCGCAGAGCGCCGCGATTCGAGTGCGCATGCCTTGCCCCTTTCCGCGAGGGCGATCGACGTTCGTGGATCGGAGGGAGGTCTCCTGGCTTCCGAGTCCCGTCCGCGCCTTCCCAACCTCTCGGTCAGTGGCTGCCGCTTGGCGTGCGGCGGGCATTTATCTCGGTCACAGTGGCGGGCCCGCGCCGGTTTCTCACCGGACTTCCCCGTCCACCGATCCTCTTTCTGGCGGCCAGTCTAACCGGCCCCCACGAAGGGGAGCCGGTTAGCGGCCTTCGGCCTATTCGTACCTCAGGTAGATCGTGTCGCCGACGTGGATCGCGGTGGTTCGTTTGGCCTGCGCTTTGCTCCCGCCGTCGATCGTCACATTCCATTTTTCGGCCGGTGCGGCGGGGAAGCCGTTGATCTGGGTGATCGCCCCTTCGCCGCTGGCGGGCAGGTAGCCGCTGACGCATCCCGACGGAGTGGTCGCTTTCACCGCCGCATCGAGGACCACCGCGAGCGTCGTGGTGGTCGCTTTCGGTGCCAACGAGACCGAGCAGATCTTCAGCGGCGAGCTGCCGTTGTCGACGATCAGCGCCAGCGAGTTGGTTTCCGCTTCACCCGTGGCGAATTCGCTCACGCCCTTCCACTGCGGGCCTTTCGCCGGCACCGGCGGCGTCGCGGTGAAGCCACCGCTGCCAAGGGCGCGCACCGCGTCCTGGCTGGCGTACGGTTCGGCGCTGCTGCCGGAAGTCCCGTAGCGGAAGCCCCCGCCTCCCAACTGCTGGGAGATGAGGAAGTTGAGCGGCGTGCTCAATTTCGGTGCCGAGCCGGTGAATTCGGCTCCCTGTGGATCGATCCCGCAGGCTTTCAGCCCCTGCACCGCCCAGGCAACCGAGTCGGTGTTGGCGCCGAAGGCCGATTCGAAGGCGCCACTGGCTTTGGCGAATTTCGAGACGAGGTATTTCTTCGCATTGACGATCGCTTCGTTCGTGTTGGCGACCCCGGCCGCACAGAGCGCCGCCATCGCCGCGCCGGTCATGTCGATTTCCGATGCTTTTTCGAGCGCTTCTTTGCTGCCGGCCGCTTTTTCCCAGGTCCAGCCGCCGTCGGTGTGCTGGTTGGCCTTCACGGCTTCGACCGCCTGGTCGAGGACGACCTGCGGGACGCGCGGGGCACCGCCCGTCGTCTTCGCGCCGGCCAGCGCCAGCAGCCCGAAAACGGTGGCGTTGAAGGTGGAGCCGTAGTAACCGGGGCTGGCCGGCTGGTAGTAGGACGCGACCTGCGCGATCAGGTTCTGCCGTTTCGAGACGCGCGCCGGGTCGATGCCGGCCGCGTAGGCGATCAGCGCGGCGCGCTCGAAGTCGGTCGCCACAGCCCCTGCCCCGGGCCAGCCGGCCGCCCCGACTTCTTTTTCGTACCAGCTGCGCGCGTCAGTGCCTTCTTTACCGCCTTTGTTGACATCGGCGGCAGCGACTTTCGCCGCCGCGAACGCGGTCAGCGCCCAATCGCCGCCGAAGCCCGTGATGGCGCCGGTTTCCGCGTTCTGCAGTCCTTTGAGATAGGTCACGCCGTTGTTCAGCGCGGTCGCGATCTGTTCCGGTGTGGCCGTCGCCGATGCCGCGGCTGGAACCAGTAGTGAGCAGAGTGCCGCGACGAGCAGCGCGCCCAGGCGGCGGGTGATGAGACGCATCGATGGATCTCCTTCTGATTGGGGACGGTCGAGCTCTCCGTCCCCACGTCAGTAAAGAGCGAGGAATGAAAAGACCTACCGTCCGTTCGCGAGAACAGGGTCCTTATGTCTGCGTCAGGCGCCGAGTACTCGGACTCGGGCGGCGATCTCGATCGATCGTTCGCCCATACCGTTGCGCGTCAGTCCCGGATTCGCACCGGGTTCCCTCGAGCGCTTGACCTTTTCAACCTAGTCGCGGGCGCGGCGGCAGCGCGGCGGATCTGGACGGACCTCGGATAGGGTGCCCGCCCACATATCCACGGATCGGTGGACAGGGAAGCCGGTGAAAGACCGGCGCGGGCCCGCCACTGTGACCGAGATCCACCCGCCGCAGGCCCATGCGGCAGCCACTGGCCGGAAACGGCTGGGAAGGCGCGACGGGAAGCTCGGAAGCCAGGAGACCTCCCTCCGATCCCTCCACCAAGCCCTCGAGGAAAGGGGTCCAAGGATGCGAGCAATACCGATTCGATATGCCTCCGCGCTCTGCGCGGCGGTCCTTCTTCTACTGGCGCTGCCGTCAGCGGCCGCGGCCACCGCGACGCAGGGAGAGGTCGACGCGGCCGTCGCCAAGGCGGTCGACTACGTGCGAGGACAGCAGGACCCGCAGAGCGGAGAACCGTTCGGCTTCGAACACGGCTCCTTCAGCAGCGACTGGGTGGGGACCTCGCTGGCCGCCGCCGGGATCGACCCGGCCGACGTCCGCGACGGCGAGAACCCCTCCCTGCAGGACTTCCTCTTCGAGGACTACGGCACGGAGTTCTGGAGCGGCGGGGCGGGCGAAACGTTCACCACCGTCGCCAACTACGAGCGCGCCACGCTCGTCTCGCACGCCGCCGGGCTCGACCCCGCCCGACTCGCCGCCGCCGCCAATTTCCCGGCGCAGATCGCCGAACGCTGGAACCCGGCCGGTCCGGGATTCGGCGAAGCGGGGACGACCAACACGGCGTTCGGGATTCTGGCGCTGAAGGTCGCCGGCGTGCCGGCTTGGGCCCTGTCTCCCGTCACCTCGTTCCTGCGCAAGAGCCAACACGACGATGGTGGCTGGACCTACTCGGGGGCGACGGATGACGTCACCAGGGCCGAACCGAGCGAACCCGACATGACCGGCGCCGCGATCGCCGCGCTCTGCGAAAGCGGAGCCCCCGCCTACGATCCGGCGGTCGCCCCCGCCCTCGCCTACCTGCAGGGGCTGCTCGTCGACGCGACGGGCGCGATCCACTACCCGTTCGGCGACAACTCCGACGCGACGGCATGGGTTGTGAGCGGTCTCACCGCCTGCGGAATCGACCCCCAATCGCCCGCCTGGACGACCCCCTCGGGCAAGACGCCGATCGATCACCTGCTCTCCCTGCAGGTCCCCTCGGGCCCGGAAGCGGGCGGCTTCGGCTACCAGGACACGAGCGAAGCAAACCTCTACTCGACCCAGGACGCGCTGCGGGCGATCGCCGGCGGCGTCTTCACGGCGCAGCCGCAGAGCATCCGCACACCTCCCACGGTGGCGGGGGGAACGCCGGTGCCGCACCTGCTCGCGATCGAGTCGGCGCCGGGCAACGTGCGCATGTGCAAGGTGACCGCCCCGGTGGGTGCCTCTCTGGCGGTGCTGCTCGCGGCAGCTGAAGATGGCTCCCATCCGCAGGGTTGCGTCACCTCGTTCGAGATCTCCGGCGGCCACCTGCATTCGCTCGACGGGGTCGAGCCGGAGAACGCGGATGAGGCCTGGATGCTGCGGCTCGATCGTGGCGCCGCTGCCCTCGCCGGCGAACAGCCGGTCGGCTTCGGCGACGTGGTCTCGCTGCGGCTGGGTGACCTCTCGAGCGGAGGCGGCAACGGACCCCAAGGCCCGGCAGGGGCGGCGGGTGCCGACGGTGTGACCGGCGCCGCGGGTCCGACCGGCCCGGCGGGCGCGACCGGACCGCGCGGCGAGCGCGGTCCCAAGGGAAGGCCCGGCCGCAACGCCGCGATCGGCTGCCGCGCCAAGCGGCAGCGGCGCGGCGGTCGGCGGGTCCGCTGCTCGGTCAGGTGAGGGACGGCGGGGGCGCATCCTCGCGCCCCCGCCCCGCCGCTCTCAAATACCCTGGGGTCAACCGACTTCGATGGAGGCAAGGACCTTGACTGAGCAGCTCTGGGGTGGCGAGACCACCAAGGCCGTCGACAACTTTCCGGTTTCGGGCGAGCCCGTTCCCGTTCCGGTCGTCCGCTGGCTGGGCCGGATCAAGGCCGCCGCGGCCCTGGTCAACGGCGAGCTCGGCGGGCTCGACCAGGCGCTGGCGGAGCGGATCGCCGCCGCGGGCGACGCCGTCGCCGCCGGCGAGCACGACGACCAGTTCCCCGTCGACGTCTTCCAGACCGGCTCCGGTACCTCCTCCAACATGAACGCCAACGAGGTGCTCGCCAAGCTGGCGGGCGATGACGCCCACCCCAACGACCACGTCAACATGGGCCAGTCCTCCAACGACGTCTTCCCCTCCGCCGTCCACCTGGCGGCACTGGGCGAGGTGACGCACGACCTGCTGCCGGCAATGGGCGCGTTGGAGAGCTCGCTGGAGGCCAAGGCGGAGCAGTTCGCCGACGTGGTCAAGGCCGGTCGCACCCACCTGATGGACGCGGTGCCGGTCACGCTCGGCCAGGAGTTCGGTGGCTACGCGGCACAGGTCCGGCTCGGCATCCAGCGGGTCGAGGCGACGTTGCGCCGGGTCGGCCAGATCCCGCTCGGCGGCACCGCCACCGGCACCGGCCTCAACACCCACCCCGAGTTCGCCGCCAAGGTGCGCGAGCGGCTCGCCGGTGAGACCGGGCTGGAGATCTCCGCCCCGCTCGACCGCTTCGAGGCGCAGGGCAACCGCGACTCGCTGGTCGAGCTCTCGGGCGCGCTCAAGGTCTACGCGGTCTCGCTCAACAAGATCGCCAACGACCTGGCGCTGATGGGCTCCGGCCCCCGCGCCGGCCTCGCCGAGCTGCGCCTGCCGGAGCTGCAGAAGGGCTCCTCGATCATGCCGGGCAAGGTCAACCCGGTGATACCCGAGGTCGTGATCCAGGTCGCCGCCCAGGTGATCGGCAACGACGCCGCTGTCACCGTCGCCGGCAGCCAGGGCCAGTTCGAGCTCAACGTGCGGGTGCCGCTGATCGCCCGCAACCTGCTCGACTCGATCAAGCTGCTCGCCTCCGCCTCGCGCCTGCTCGATGAGAAGTGCGTCGCCGGGGTCGAGGCCAACGAGGAGATGACCGAGCGCCACGCCGAGGCCACCCTGGCCACGGCCACCGCCCTAAACCCCCACATCGGCTACGACCGCGCCGCCGACATCGTCAAGACCGCGGCCGAGTCAGGCCGCTCCCTGCGCGAGGTCGCCTTGGAGCAGGGCGTCGAGCCCTCCGTCCTCGAGGAGGCACTCGACCACCGCCGCATGGCCCGCCCGCACGACTAGCGCGGGTCGGGCACCAGCAGCTCGACGTTGCGGTCTTTCGCTTCCCCTTCTCCTTCCGGCGCGCCGGACTGCAGGTCGTTGAAGCTCATCGTCCTGCCTACGGACGCGAGGTCGTTTAGGTCCATGCCGCTTGCCGGTGTGCCGGCGGGCGGGGCGGCGGATTGGCCGACGTGGTCGAGGATCGTGCCGAAGATCGAGAGCGTGCCGTCGTGGTTGTCGAAGACCTGGAGCAGGCGGCTCTGCTGCGGCCAGTCGGCCTCGGCGGCGACGCGGATGCTCCAGAAGCCACCCGACCCGCTCGGGTCGGGGAAGGCGTCGACCTTGTTTACGTGCGAGTGGCCCGCCACCCAGGCGATCACGTTCGGATACCGGTGCAGCATTTCGACCGTGTCGGTCTCGAGGTGGATCGGCTGTGAGTTGCGCGGGTCGAGGTCGCAGCCGGGGTTGATGTCGTGCCCGTGCGCATCGTTGAGCAGGCAGGGCGGCGCCAGCTCGTCGGCGGCGTCGGCGGTGAGGCTCTCCGGCGCGTGGTGGCTGAAGAGGACGACCAGTTCGTCCGCTTCGGTCGCCGCTTTGAGCTGACCTTCCAGCCATTTGAATTGGGGATCGTCGATGTTGCCGTCGGCGGTGAAGTGCCCGGTCGGGGTGACGATCGTGCCCGCCTCGGCGACGGTGTCAAGCGCGATGAAGCGCATCCCCGGCGTCGGGTTCCACGAGTAGTAGCCGGCCGCCCCTTTCGAGGCCGCCTCCTGTGCCGGGTCGATGTAGTCGAAGCCGTGGCCGTCGGCCTGCGTGCCTTTCTCGAAGATTTCCTTGTACTGCTTCTTGGAGACCGACTGCCGCTTCGGATCCCCCGGAACGAGGATCAGGTTTTTCGGTTCGGTGAGCAGGGTGGTCAACAGGTTGGTCGGGTTGAGCAGCGAGCTCAGCAGCGCCGGCGCATTTTCGGGATTCGGCACCGGGCCGATCGGCTTCAGGCAGCCGGTGGCGACCGCCTCGAAAGCGGCGTTTGCCGCCGCGTTGCCCTGGACCAGCGCGTCGTGGTTGCCGAAGGCGACGTAGGAAGGAACTTTCAGACCCGCCGCTTTGAAGGACTGCTGCGCCTTGTCCATCAGGCCCGGGTATTTGGGCCAGGCGGCGTGCGGGCCCTGCGGGCTGTCGGGGTCATAGAACTCGGGGAAGGTGCCCTCGAAGTAGTCGTTGTAGTCCTGCACGCCGGTGTAGCGGGCGGCCTCGGCGGCACCCGGGACCAGCAGGTTGGGGCAGAGCAGGTTCGAGTATTTGCTCTTGTCGACGCCGCTGTTGGGATTGAGCGTGCCGCCCTCGAGCAGGGTCCGCACCCATTCGGTCTCGTTCAGCTGCTGGTTGTCGGCGGAGTCGCCGGTGTCGATCGTGAAGTTCATCGGGCTGTGCGAGCCGTTGCCGTTGGAGATCGGGCTGGCCGCCGTGAACTGGTCGATCTGGCGGATCATCGAGTCGTCGATCTGCGGCTCGAGCGCCTCCCAGGGACGCCAGGCGGCGCCGAAGGGGAGGTTCAGCGGGGTCGAGAGCGGGTCGATGATCTCCAGCCGCGCCGGCGACTCCTCGTCGGCGAGCTGGAAGTCGGAGAGCTGGCCGAAGTAGGCGAGCGAGGTGCGTTTTTCGACCCGTTCGGGGTCGGCGGCGGCCAGTTCTTCGCGCACGGTGTAGGGCTCGCCTTCGCCCAGCTGCAGGAAGCGGTAGCTGCCGGAGGCGGCGGGGACGATCCGCTGTTCGAGCGTGGTCTGGCCTTCGGTGTCGGAGACCGCTGCCTCTCCGGCAGCCGCCAACGCCATGAACAGGACCAAGACCGCGAGCGCGGTTCCCACTCGGGCCGATACTCCTTGCAGCTTCATCTCGTCTCTCCCCTTCGCTCGATGGACGTGGGAAGAGGGTACCCAATTTTTACTACGGAACCACCTGAGCGTTACGGAGCCTCGCTCCGCCTATTGCAGGGTGACGAAGCGCTCCTCGGTCAGCTCGATCACCGCGAAGGCGGGCCCCTCGCGGGTGTTGCCGGAGTCCTTGACGCCGCCGTAGGGCATCTGGTCGGCGCGGAAGGTCGGCACCTCGTTGATCAGCACACCGCCGAACTCGAGCGTGTCTGCCGCTTCGATGCCACGGCTGACGTCGCGGGTGAAGACACCCGCCTGTAGGCCGAACTTCGAATCGTTCGCCATTCGCAAAGCCTCGCCGAAGTCGGAGAAGCGGTCGATCGTGGCGACCGGGCCGAAGATCTCCTCGCACCAGACCTTGGCGTCGCGCGACGGTCCGGCGAGCAGGGTCGGCGCCAGGCAGCGGCCCTCGTCGACCAGCTCGCCGCCGGTCAGCAACTCGGCGCCGCCGGCAACCGCCTCCTCGACCCACTCCTTTACCCGGTCGCGGTCGTCGCCGGTGATCAGCGGGCCGACGTCGGTCTCGGGATCAAGCGGATCGCCGACCCGCAGCGCCTCGGTGTTGGCGACGAGCCGCGCGATGAAGTCGTCGGCGACGTCCTCGTGGACGAGGATGCGCTGGATCGAGATGCAGCTCTGGCCGGCGTGCGAGAAGGCGTGCAGCTTCGCCTTGTCGGCCGCCGTCTCCCAGTCGCCGTCGGCGTTGACGATCAGCGGCGCGTTCGAGCCGAGCTCGAGGTTGACCCTCTTGTGCGGGACTTTGCTGCGGATCCCCCAGCCGACGCCCGCCGAGCCGGTGAAGCTGAGGGCACGGGTCAGCTCGTGCTCGACGATCGCGTTGCCGACCTCCGAGCCGGGGCCGGGGATGACGCTGAGCCAGCCGTCGGGGAGCCCGGCCTCGACCAGGATCTCGGCCAGCTTCAGGGCCGAGATCGGCGTCTGCCCGGCGGGCTTGAGCACGACCGCGTTGCCGGCGGCGATCGCGGGGCCGAGCTTGTGGGCGACCAGGTTGAGCGGAAAGTTGAAGGGGCTGATCGCGCCGACCACACCGAAGGGCACGCGCAGCATCACGCCGAGCTTGCCGACGCCCGCCGGCGAGGCCGCCATCGGCACCGTGCCGCCGGTCAGCTTGCGCGCCTCGGTCGCCGAGAAGGTCAGCGTGTCGACGCAGCGTTCGGCCTCGACCGTCGCCGTCTTCAGCGGCTTGCCCGCCTCGGCGGCGATCGCCAGGGCCAGGTCCTCGGTGCGCTCCGCGACCAGGTGGGCGGCGCGGTCGAGCAACGCCGCTCGCTCGTGCTGGGGGAAGTCGGCGGTCTCGAACGCCTCGCGCGCGGCCCTCGCCGCCCGGTCGACCAGCGCCGCGTCGCCTTCGGCGACCCGGCCGACGACGGTGCCGTCGTAGGGACTGCGCACCTCCCCCCATTCGCCTGTTTCCAGCCACTCTCCGGCAGCGAGAAGCTTGTGGTCGGTCGCTTGCACCATCTGCGTCGCCATGCTTGGTCTCCTCGTTTGGTCGCTTGTTTTCAGCCTAGAGCAGGCCGCTACTCGCGCAAGGCGAATCTGTTTTGCCGAGAGATGCTTATCCCCCGCACAGCCCTGCGAGCCCTTCTCGGCTTGACCCTCGCCCTGTTGGCAATCGCCCCCAACGCGAGCGCCGGCGTCAAATGGGTCGTGCGCGGGCACGGCTTCGGCCACGGGGTCGGCGTCAGCCAGTACGGCGCCTACGGCTACGCCCTGCACGGCAAGGACTACCAATTCATCCTCGCTCACTACTACCAGGGGAGCACGATCGGGCAGGTGAGCGGGCCGAGCGTCGTCCGCGTCCTGCTCGACATCTCCTCCGGCGACGTCGGCTTCAGCGCCGCCACCAGCGCCTGCGGCATCGCCCTGAACCCTGCTCAGAGCTATGAGGCACACCGCGAAGGCGCCCGGGTGAAGCTGCGCAGCGCGGCGGGCAAGCCGCTCGCCGACTGCGGGACCAAGCTGCGCGCCGCGGGACGCGGCAAGGTGACGATCGCCGGCGTCGGCACCTACCGCGGCGCGCTCGAGGTGGTGCCGACGAAGAGCAACGCGGGCTCGCTCAACGTGATCAACGCGCTCGCGGTCGAGCAATACGTGAAGGGGGTCGTCGCCAACGAGTCGCCGCCCTCCTGGCCGGCGGCGGAGCTGCAAACACAAGCGGTCGAGTCGCGCTCCTTCGCACTCAGCGTCGACGTCGAAGGCAACGGCTTCGACCTCTACGACGACACCCGCAGCCAGGTCTACGACGGCTACTCGAGCGAGACCGCCGCCTCCAACGCCGCCGTCGAAACGACCAAGGGGCAGGTGGTGATGTACGGCGGCAAAGTCGCCGAGACCTACTTCTCGGCCTGCTCGGGCGGCTACACCGAGAGCGTCCAGAACGTCTTCTTCGGCCCGGCGATCCCCTACCTGCAGGGCGTCCCCGATCCCTACGACTACTACTGCCCGCTGCACGACTGGACGCTGCGCTTCAGCGGTCCCGAGATCAGCGCCAAGCTCGGCGCCTACCTCAAAGGCAAGCTGAAGCAGGTGGTGGTGACCAAACGCGGCGTCTCACCGCGGATCGTCTCCGCCAAGCTGATCGGCACCGGCGGCGTCACCACGGTCAGCGGCGAACAGCTCGAGGTCGCCCTCGGCGCCTACAGCACCTGGATGAGCTTCCAGAAGCTGGCCGGTTAGCGAGCCGCCGGGCTCAACCGTCGGGATAGGGCTGGATCGGGATGCCGTGGTCGGTCTCGCGCAGGCCGAACTCGTAGGCGGCTGCGCCGCTGAGGGTGAGTTTGCGGGTCGGCTCGGCGGGGCGTTCGACGGTCAGCTCGAGGTCGGAGACCGAGCAGTTGAGCGTGTTGTGCTCGGGGCCCACGGGGTCGGCGTAGATCCAGCCGACGAAGTCTTTTTGCGGCGCCGAGACGCGGCCGCGGACGAGGATGTCCTTGCCGGGAAGCGTGAACTCGCAGGCGGTCGGTCGGGCGTCGATCGAAGCGTCGCGGATCTGGCCGAAGCCGCCGAGCCGGTGCGCCTCGCCGTCGAGCATCAGCATGCCCGAGGGCAGCCAAGGCGTCGTCCAGGGGCCGATCTTGACCCGCGCCGCGCCGGCGTCGAAGTAGGTGTCGGCGGAATCGGCGAACCCGGTGCCCTCGAGCCAGACCCAGCGCTCGGCGTGCTCTGAGCCCCAATTGTGGCCGATCATCCCCGGCCAGCCGTCGAGCTCGATCTGCTCCCCGTCAACCGTGAGCCGGCCCTTGAAGGTGGCGTCGGGATAGGGGGCGACGAACTTGGTCCGCGGCAGCGGCGCCTCGTAGAGCCAATCCGCCGGAAGGTAGCGGCAGGGCTCGGCGTCGCCGGAGAAGGTCAGCTCCCAGCCGGCGCTGAGGGCGTCGGTCGCGATCGAACCGCTGGCGTGGCCGGGCCCGATCTCGGCTTTGTCGACCCTGATCCATAAGCCGACCGGGGCGGCGAGCTGCTCCACGGGGACGGTGACCTTAGTCGCCCGCGGTCCGGAGGCCCCACGGTCGAAGAGGACGAACCAGATCGAGGCGTCGGGCTCGGCGCCGGGGCGCTTGTGGACCGTGTGGCGGATCCACACCCCCCGTCCCCCACCCGGCTCGCAGGCCTTGATGTAGAAGCTCTCGTAATGGCCGGCCTTGGCCCCGACCCGGGGGAAACGCGCTCCTTCGTCCATGCGGAAACCCTAGAGCGCGAGGGGCCTGACCGCGGTGGGGCGAAGCTAGACCTTGATCGTGATCACGTCGCCGTCGGCGACGACGTAGTCGCGGCCCTCGATCCGCAGCAAACCTTTGTCGCGGGCGGTGACGTAGCCGCCGCACTCGACCAGCTCGTGCCAGCCGATCGCTTCGGCCTTGACGAAGGCGTCCTGGATCTCGGTGTGGATAGTGCCCGCGGCCTCCCAGGCGGTCGAACCGCGCGGGATCGGGCGGGCGACCGCCTCCTTGCCCTCGCCGGCGGTGAAGAAGGTGAGCAGGTCGAGCAGCTCATAGGCGGCGCGGACGAGGCGATCGAGGCCGGAGCCCTCGACTCCGTAGGACTCGCGCATTTCCTCGGCTTCGGTGGGGTCGAGCTCGGCCAGCTCGCCCTCGATCCGGGCGCTGACCGCGACCACCCCGGCGCCGACCGACTTGGCGTGCTCGACCACCGCCGCGGGCGGCTCGGCGTCGCCCTCGTCGACGTTGGCGACGTAGAGGATCGGCTTCGAGGTCAGCGCCTGCAGGTTGCGCGGGCCGTGCGCGGCGGCCTCGGGCACCGGGACGGAGCGAGCGGGCTTGCCTTCGGCGAGCGCGGCGACCACCTTCTCCAGCCAGTCGCGCTCGGCGATCGCCTCGGTGTCGCCCGACTTCGCTCCCTTGCCGACCCGGTGCAGGCGACGCTCGGCCTGCTCGTAGTCGGAGAGCATCAGCTCGGTCTCGATCGTCTCGATGTCGGCCAGCGGGTCGACCCGTCCGTCGGGGTGCGGCACGCCGGAGTCGGCGTGGCAGCGGACGACGTGGCAGATCGCGTCGGTCTCGCGGATCGAGGCGAGGAACTGGTTGCCCAGGCCCTCCCCCTCCGAAGCTCCCTTGACCAGGCCGGCGATGTCGTGGAAGGCGATCGTCGCCGGTTCAAGCTTCGAGGCCTTGACGGTCGCGGCGACCTGTTCGAGCCGCTCGTCCGGCACCTCGGCGATCGCCACGTTGGGCTCGATCGTCGTGAACGGGTAGTCGCCGGTCTGGGCGCCGCCCTGGGTGAGCGCGTTGAAGAGGGTCGACTTGCCCGCGTTGGGCAACCCGACGATTCCGACCTTCATACGGCGTGTTCCCTCCAGGTCATAGCGAGAGCGGCACGATAAGGCCGAGGAGGATGCCGAGCAGCGCCCCGGCGAGGACGTCGGACGGGTAGTGCATGCCGAGATAGGGACGGCCGAGCGAGATCGCCAGGGCGACGAGGAGAGCGCCCGCCGTGGCGGAGTCGACCCGGAACATCGCCGTCGCCACCGCGAAGGAGGAGAGCGCGTGGGCCGAGGGGAAGCTGAGCGAGCTCGGCGCGCCACCGAGCGGCGGCAGGCCCTCGAGGACCGGCCGCGGCCGCTTGACCAAGAGCTTGATCCCGTAATTGAGCCCGATCGCCACCGGCCCGAGCACCGCACAGATCAACCACGATTCCCGCCGCTCCGGGTCGAGCAGCGCCAGGACCACCCCGAGCACGACCCAGACCGCGCCGTTGTTGGCGGCCTTGCCCAGCGCCTTCGCCGCGGACTCCAGCCCGGGGGAGTGCCCACGGGTCCGCATCAGGCGCAGCAACTTGAGATCGGCGTCGCGCATCGCGCGCAGGATAAGCCGGTAGGTCAGTATCCCGTCATGCCCTCGGTCCCCGGCTACGTCCACACGCCCGGCCATCACTGCGGCTCGACCGCGCTGCGCAACCTGCTCGCCTTCCACGGGGTCGAGATCAGCGAGGAGATGGCCTTCGGGCTCGGCGCGGGGGCCTGCTTCTACTACGTGGTCCTCGACGACGCCTCGCCGACCCGCTGGTTCAACGGCCGCGCGGCGCGGCTGGAGGAGAACTTCGACGAGCTGACCGGCGCGGCCCTGCAACTGCGCACCTTCGAGGAGGGCGACGACGGCGCCTGGGAGGCGGCCCGGGCCGAGGTCGATGCGGGCAATCCGGTGCTGCTGCTCACCGACCTCTATTACCTGGACCACTACGGCAACTCGGCCCACTTCCCCGGCCACGCCGTGGTCCTGGCCGGCTACAACGAGGAGCACGCCCACCTCTCCGACACCGGCTTTACCGAGCTGCAGGTGACAACCCGCCTGGAGGACCTCGATCGGGCCCGTCACAGCAGCCACCCTGCCTACCCGCTCGCCGGCCACATGTTTACCGCGACCGGCGCGGTCAGCCAGGAGCAGTTGCAAGCGGCGATTCCAGCCGCGATCGAGCGTGCCGCGCGGGCGATGGTCGACTCTCCCTTCGGCGAGTTCGCCGGGCTCGGCGCGGTCGAGCGCCTCGCCGCCGAGGCGGGCAGCTGGCCTGAGGTGGCCGAGGACTGGCAGTGGTGTGCGCGCTTCGGCTACCAGGTGATCGAGCGCCGCGGCACGGGCGGCGGCGCCTTCCGCATCATGTACTCGCGCTTCCTCGAGGAGGCGGGGCGACCCGAGGCGCCACTGGCAGCCGAGGCGGCGACCCGCTGGACCGAGCTGGCCGAGGCCTTCCGCGCCGCCAGCGAGCGCGACGACCCCGAGCCGGCGCTCTGGCAGGAGATCGACGCTGCCGCCCACCGCGTCGCCGAAGTCGAGCAGCGGCTCTGGACGGCGCTGGCCTGAGCGGTGGCCGAGGGCGACACGATCCTGCGCGCGGCGCGGCGGATCGAAGCCGCGATCGGCGGCAAGCCGGTGGAGGCGAGTGCGCCGAGCCCACGCGGGCGCGCCGCGCGGGTCGAGCGGCTTGACGGCCTGGCGCTCGAACGCGCCGATGCCCACGGAAAGCACCTGCTGCTCCACTTCGGCGAGCTGGTCCTGCACAGCCACCTCGGCATGAGCGGCTCCTGGCACACCTACCGCCAGGGCGAGCCGTGGCGCAAGCCGACCGGCTCTGCCTGGGCAGTGCTCTCGACCGGGCGTGCCGAAGCCGTGCAGTTTGGGGGGCCAACGCTGCGTCTGCTCCGAGTCGACGCGGTGGCTCGCGACCCGGTGCTCGCCCGCCTCGGTCCCGACATCCTCGCCCCCGACTTCGACGCCGAGCGCGTCGCCCGCTCGCTCGCCGCCGTCCCGGACCGCAGCCTCGGCGACGCCCTGCTCGACCAACACCTGGTCGCCGGCATCGGCAACATCTTCAAGAGCGAGGCCTGTTTTGCCGCTCACCTCGACCCCTGGCAGCGAGTCGGCGACCTCCCCGTCGAGCAGCTCAGCCACATCGCCCAGGCCGCTCACGATCTGATGCAGGAGGCGGTCGACGAGGGTCGCGGCGACCGCGCCGTCTACAAGCGGGCCGGCCGCCCCTGCCCCCGTTGCGGCACCAAGATCCTCTCCCGCGGTCAGGGCGACGCCAACCGCACCACCTACTGGTGCCCCAGCTGCCAGGTTGCCGCCACCCGCTCTTGAGGTTTGTGGCACATAACCCCACAAACCTCAAAAGCGGTCCCGTTTTGTGGCTCTAGACAACGGGTATCCGGCCGATATGACTATTGGTGGAGGGATATTCCTGATCGCTGTTGGCGCGATTCTCAAGTTCGCGACCAACGTCCATGTTCAAGGCGTGAGCCTCGACACCGTCGGCGTGATTCTGATGATCGCCGGTGCCGCCGGACTCATCCTCGGCCTCTTCCAGGAGATGATCTGGTCCAGACGCGCGCCCCGCGGCGCCGTCGTCGCTCCGGAAGAAAGGGTCGAACGGGTCCCGGAGGAACGCCGCGACCTGCCGCCGCGCTACTAGCTCTCAGCCGGCTGGACCGGCTGAAGCCAGGCAAAATAGGCGAACCAGTTGCCGGAGTGGGTCTGCCAGGCGAGGCCGGCTTCGCCGGCTTGGCGCTTGAGGGCGGACTGGGTGGTGAAGTGGGGGTCGCCGAAGAGCTCGCCGACTATGAGGCGGCCGCCGGGCTTGAGGACGCGTTGGATCTGGCGCAGGGCGGCGACGGGATCGGGGATCTCGCCGAGGACGGCCGTGAGGACCACGGCGTCGACCGAGTCGTCCTCGTAGGGCAATGCGGTGGCGTCGCCTTGGGTGGGAACGACGTTGGCGAGGTTGCGCTCGGCGGCTCGCCTGAGCACGTGGTCGAGGAACTCCTGCTGCAGGTCGAAGATCTCGACGGTCCCCTCGGGCCCGACCCACTCCGCGATGTCGAGGGTGTAGTAGCCGACGCCAGGACCGATCTCGAGGATGCGCTCGCCGGGCTCAGGGCGCAGCACCGAGCGCAGGCGCTCGCGGGTGATGATCGGATGCGGCGCTTCGACCCAGAAGCGCTGGCCGTAAGGGCACGCTGAAGGATTCTTTCTCCACCACAGAGCCGCAGCCAGCGTCGCCAGAGCGGCGCCGCCGAGCAGCTTGCGAGCGCCCATCCCTACTCGGAGAGCGAGAAGCCGACCCGGTGCTCGCCCGAGTCGATTCTGAGGAAGGCAACCTTGCCGACGTAGAGGGCGAGCACGCCCTCCTCGGTCTTGACGTCGTGCCAACCGCCCTTCTCGACCTGCTTTCGCAGGTCCTTCAGCTCGTCGTCGCTGAGGCGGACGGCAATCACCTGGCCGCCCTCGAAGCCGATCTCGACCTTCTGTGCGTCCGCCATCAGTGGCCTCCTTCAGGGGGTTCGACGATCTCGGTCAGCACCCGCTCGGTCGAGCGCGGTTGCAGGAAGGCGACGCGGCTGCCGCCGATGCCCCCGCGCGCCTTGGCGTCGATCAGCTCGATCCCGTTCGCCGCCAACTGCTCGAGCACGGAATCGATGTCGTCGACCGCGTAGGCGACGTGGTGCAGGCCGGCGCCACGCTTGGCGAGGAACTTGCCGACCGGCGTGTCGGGCCCGGTCGCCGCCATCAGCTCGACGTGACCGTCGCCGACGTTGAGCAGCGCCGCCTCGACGCCCTGCGCCTCGACGGTTTCGCGCAGCCCCAGCTCCATCCCGAAGCTCTCTTCGTAGAGCTTGATCGAGGCGTCGAGATCCTCGACGGCGACGCCGATGTGGTCGATTCGTCCGAACACGGGCTCGGCAGTCTATGCGTCGCTCTCGGCTCGCAGGATCTCGGCCAGCGCGGCGACGCCGACCTCGAGCTGCTCGGGGGTCGGCTCCTTGGTCGCGATCAGGCGCTGGATTTCGCGGCCGGGAGTGTGAAAAGCCTCAGCCAGCGGGTCGCCGTGGTGGCGGTCGCTCCAGGCGAACATCTCGACCGCTATCGAGGCTCCGGCGAGGCCGACGACGGCGCGGGCCGCCGGGCTGGGTTTCTCGACCAGGCGCTCGAGCAGCACCGTGCCGCCGACCGAGAGCAGCATCATCGGGGTGATCAGGTTGGAGCCACAGCGGTCGTGCTCCTTGGGCACGCCGGCCGGGTCCTCGATCCCCTGCTCGTAGGCGGCGATCGCCTTGTGCTCGACCCCGTGGTAGGCAGCGAGATCGCGATCGGTCAGGGCGACGATGGCCGGGGCGGCGCCGATTGCCTGGACGATGCCCTCGCGCAGCGCCGAGCTGCGCAGCCGCTTGCGCACCGCTGAGGTGAGCAACAGCGTCGCCGCGATCGCCCCCACCACCTTCGGGTTCTCGAAGGGCATCCGGGCAGAAGGCATCCGCCGGCGGACCAGCGGCAAAACAGCGAGGGCGTCGGCGAGGCGCAGGGGCCCACGCAGGCCGGGGAATTTCGCCGCGAATTCGGGCGCCAGTTCGGGCTTACGCTCGGAGGCGATTTCGAGCGTGCCGTCCGGACACCGCACCGCGGCCGCCCAGTGCGTCGGCCCGTGGATCAGCAGTCCGTTGCGCAGCGCCATGCCACCGAGGCGCAGCTTCTCCGTCTCCTCTGCAGCCATGCGTCCACGATAGGCGGTCGGCCATGCGGGCGTAGGAGCGGGGGCGGTGGCTCTCGCCACCGCCCCGTGCGCAGGCCCCTATAGCGGTGACAGCGCCCATCGAGCAAGGCGCGGTCACCGTCCCCCCTGTGTGTCCCATTTAGTTCCGACCGGAGGCCCCCAGTCCAGGCCTCCGGCCGGTGTGTCGGCTCTCCCTGGCTCTAGCTTGGAAAGCCGCCCATTGAAACAACGGCTCACAGAGAAAGTTGCGCTCGCAACTACGAGCGACGAAAGCGTTCTTGCAGCGCTTTCAGGCGACGACCGAGCTCAGCCTCGAAGCCGCGGTCGGTCGGTGCGTAGAAGCGGGTGCCCTCGAGCTCGGGTGGCAGCAGGGGCTGGTCGCTGACCCCGCCCGGCTCGTCGTGCGCGTAGCGATAGCCCTCGCCGCGACCGAGCGCCTTGGCACCCGGGTAGTGGGCGTCGCGCAGGTAGTCGGGGGGCGTCTTGGCGCCGTGCTCGCGGACCTCGGCGCGGGCGGCGGCGAGGGCCTTGTAGGAGGCGTTGGACTTGGGGGCCAGCGCCAGGTAGACGGCGGCCTGGGCGAGGTTGAGCGCGCACTCGGGCAGGCCGACCCGGTCGACGGCACGAGCAGCCGCGTCGGCGACGAGCAAGGCCTGGGGGTCGGCATTGCCGACGTCCTCGGAGGCGAGGATGACCATGCGGCGGGCGATGAAGCGCGGGTCCTCGCCCCCCTCCAGCATCACCGCCAGGTAATAGAGCGAGGCGTCGACGTCGGAGCCGCGCGTCGCCTTGATCCAGGCCGAGGTGAAGTCGTAGTGGCGGTCGCCCTGGCGGTCGTAGTCGACCGCCTTGCGCTGCAGCGCGTCCTCGATCGCGGCGACGTCGATCGCTGCCGCCTTCGACCCACCTCCGGTGTGGTCAAGCTCGGAGGCACGCTCGACGGCTCGCTCCAGCGCCGAGAGCGCCACCCGCGCGTCGCCGCCACTGCGCTCCGCCAGCATCGCCAGCGCCGCGTCCTCGACCGGCGGCGGGTCGGCCAGCCCTCGTTCGGGATCGGAGAGCGCGCGGCGCAGCAGCTCTTCCACCTGCCCTGGCCCAAGCGGATGAAGCTCGTAGACCTGGCTCCGCGAGATCAAGGCCGAGTTGACCTCGAAGTAGGGGTTCTCGGTCGTCGCCCCGATCAGGGTCAGCAAGCCTTCCTCCACCGCCGGCAGCAGCGCGTCCTGCTGCGCCTTGTTGAAGCGATGGATCTCGTCGAGGAAGAGCACCGTCGGGCGGCCGCTGCCCCGCCGCCGCTCCCGCGCCCGCTCAATCACCGCCCGGATCTCAGCCCGACCCGCGTTGACCGCCGACTCCTCCTCAAACGCCCCTTCCGCCCCACTCGCGGCGATCCGCGCCAGCGTCGTCTTCCCAGAGCCAGGCGGCCCATAGAGGATCGCGCTGTGCGGATGGCCCGATTCGATCGCCGTCCGCAGCGCCGATCCCTCTCCGAGAATGTGCTCCTGTCCGACCAGCTCATCGAGCGAGCGCGGCCGCATCCGCACCGCCAATGGGGCATCGGAAGCTGGAACCTCTCCGGGTTGGACGCCTCCGCTGGTGGGCTTGGCGGGTCCGCCGGTGTCAAACAGCTGATCGGCCACTTAGCTGAGTGTGACCGAGTCGTGCGGATGTCAACTCTGCGAATTGCTTCTTGTCACCCACGTGTATTCCCGGCGTTCCTAGGTTCGGCCGCGCCGCGCAAGCGGCGGTCGCCCCCGCCGGTGGACGCCGGCCCCCGGGCTCGCACCTGAGGAAGAGAGGGTTCGATTCCCTCCGGGGGCGCTCGCTATAGTTGGCACTGCGAGCCTGGGGGTCGTTCACAACTCGGTCTTCCAAAGGATTCGCAAAAGCCCGCCACTGGCGGGCTTTTGCATTAGGCGCCTAAAATCGACGGATGGCTACTACTGCAGGAGCGCCCCCCGCCCAGTCCACCCTCGAGAGCTTCAACCCGGCGACGGGTGAGCTCGTCGGCTCCGTCGCCACGATCACGCCGGACCAGGTCCAGGGCGTGGTCGACGACGTCGCCCGCATCCAGCCCGCTTGGGCCGAGCTCTCGCTCGCCGACCGCGGCCGCTATTTGAAGCGGGCCGCCGACGCGCTGCTCGACGACATCGACGAGATCGCCGAGCTGCTCACTCAGGAGCAGGGCAAGCCCCGCGCCGAGTCCTACACGATGGAGCTGCTGCCGACGGTCGACGCGCTGCACTGGTGCGCCAAGGCAGGGCCGAAGATCCTCGCCGACGAGAAGGTGCGGATGACGCAGGGCTTCCTGCTCTCCAAGAAAGGCCACTTCTCCTACGAGCCGATCGGCGTCGTCGGCGTGATCGCGCCCTGGAACTACCCCTGGTCGATCCCCTTCGGCGAGGTCGCGATCGCGCTGATGGCGGGCAACGGCGTCGTTCTCAAGCCGGCCAGCCTCACCCCGCTGCTGGGCGAGACGATCCGCCGCGTCTTCGAGAAGGGCGGCTTGCCTGAGGGCCTCGTCCGCGTCGTCCACGGCGGCGGCGCCGTCGGCGATGCGCTGGCCCGCTCGAGCGCCGGCAAGATCTTCTTTACCGGCTCGGTCGAGGTCGGCCGCAAGGTCGGCGCCGTCTGCTCGGAGAGCCTCAAGGGCTCGGTGCTCGAGCTGGGCGGCAAGGACCCGATGATCGTCTGCGCCGACGCCGACCTGCCCAACGCGATCTCTGGCGCCGTCTGGGGCGGCTTCGCCAACGCCGGCCAGACCTGCTCGGGGATCGAGCGCGTCTACGTGGTCGAGGAGGTCGCCGACCGCTTTGTCGAGGGCGTCGCTGCCGAGGCGGCGAAGCTGCGCCTCGGCGACCCGCTGCAGTGGCAGACCGAGATCGGTCCGATGACCTCCGAGGGTCAGTACGAGATCGTCGTCGACCTGATCGAGGACGCGGTCGCCTCCGGCGCGACCAAGCTCTGCGGCGGCCCGACCGACGTCCCCGGCCTCTCCGGCAAGTTCGTCGCCCCCACCGTCCTCACCGGGGTCACGCACGAGATGCGGATCATGCGAGAGGAGATCTTCGGCCCGGTGCTGCCGATCGTCGTCGTCAAATCCGAGCAGGAGGCGATCGAGCTCGCCAACGACTCGGAGTTCGGCCTCGGCGCCTCGGTCTGGACCAAGGATCGCCAGAAGGGCGAGCGGATCGCGCGGCGGATCGAGTCGGGCATGGTCTGGATCAACGACCACTCCTTCAGCCACGGCGCCTGCCAGTGCGCCTGGGGCGGAATCAAGGACTCCGGCATCGGCCGCTCCCACTCCAAATTCGGCTTCTATGAGTGCGTCAACATCAAGATGAACGCCTGGGAGCCGGGCCTGACCCGCGATTTCTGGTGGCACCCCTACGACCAGACCCTGGGCGAAGCGGTGCGCGCCTCGGCCAAGATCCTCTACGGCAAGGGCGCGACGCGGACCAAGGCGCTGCGTGAGGGAGCCGGACCCCTGCTGCAGGTAGGCCGCCGCACCCTGCGCAAGCGCGGCGGCTGACCCGGGTCTCCCTGCCGGCTTTAGGAAGCGACGAGTTCCTCGAGCTCGAAGACGGCGCCGGCGGCGTCGAGCTCGCGGATGAGGTCGTAGTCGGCTTTGAGCCGATCGCGATCGGGGTCGACCAGGTAGATGATTCCGGGACAGGAGAAGAGGTCGACGGTCTTTTTCAGCTCGTCGCCGGGGCCGAGCATAGAGATCGTGCCGGCGAAGGATGGGAGCGCCTCGATCTCACGCATGCCGGCGTCATCGACGATCCGGCCTTCGTGCTGGGAGATCAGCATCACGCAGTAGGCGCCGGCGGCGAGCTCATAGGGCCGCTGGGCTCGACGCGCAACCGAGTGCGGGTCGAGGTAGGCCTCGGCGGTCAGCGTCTGGTGGCTGGGCGTGCAGCGATCGACGATCTCGTCAGGAACCGAGCCGTGCATGCGTGCGCCCGACTCGACCAGCACCGGGCCGGCCTCGGTCAACATCACCTCGGTGTGGGCGGGGCCGAAGCGGATGCCGAGCGCGTCGAGCACCGCTTCGACGTAGGGGACGACCTGGTCCTGCTGCTCGCCGTGGCGGGGCAGCAGCTCCTCGTAGTCGTAGATGAAGTTGGCGCCGCGGCGCAGCTTGTTGTCGCGCCAGACCTCGGAGACGTGGTGGACGCCGTCCCAGCTGATCGAGTTGACGAAGAGCTGGGTCCCCTGCAGCAGCTCCTGCACCAGCAGCTCCTCGTTGGCGCCGTGCAGGGCGTTGGGCCGGCCGAGGATCGCGGCGAAGGCGGCCTCGATTGCGGCGCCGTCGTGAGCGATGCTGACCCCGTCGGTGCCGGCGCTGTCGAGCGGTTTGACCACGACCGGGGCGCCCCCCCGCGCCGCCGCCCACTCGACCGCCTCGGCGGCGCTCGCAGTCTTCAGCGCTTCCGCCGCGCGCAGGCCGGCGGCGCGCAGCGCTTCGGACATCGCGTTCTTGTCGCGCCGCGCCAGGCTCTGGGCGCTGCCGTTGGAGGGCAGGCCGAGCCGCTCGCTGAGCGCGTCGGCGAGCGGGACCCCGGGCTCGGCGCCGACGACGACGAAGGCCGGCTCGTGGGCGGCGACCCGCGCCGCGGTTGCCTCCAGATCCCCCTCGTGGACGACGTTCTCGACGAAGTCGCCGTCGCGGAAGGCGCGGATGTAGAAGTCGGGCAGGCGGGGGCTGCTCTGCACGTGGACGACCGGCAGCCCGGCGGCGGCGAAGCGAGGGGCGAGGCGCGCGCCCGTGGAGTAGGCGTCGACGACAACTGCCGCGCCGTGGACGGTCATGCCGTGGCGACGAGGACGAGGCGGTCCTCGGGCCGCTTCGGACCACCGGCGAAGTTGCCGTAGCGCTCCATTTCGCGGAAGCCGGCCTCGGCCGCCATCCGTTCGAGGTCGTCGGCCTCATACATGCGGATGCGCGAGTCGACCACGTCGTCGCCGAAGACGTAGTGGACGTGCAGCATCCCGGTCGAGAAGTTGACGTCGAGGGTTTCCTGCACGCCGTTGGTCTCGCGTTCGACCACGCCCTCGTCGGTTTTGAGCCGGTAGCGCGAGCGCTCCAGGTCGGAGAGCTCCATCGCCATCTTGCCCCCGGGGCGCAGCATCTCGTGGTAGGCGCGCATCATCGCTTCGTCCTCGGCGACGGTCTCGCCGAAGCCGAAGCTCGAGGAGAGGCTGACCAGGCCGTCGAAGCCCTTCAGCTCCGGCGGCAGCGGCTGCATCAGGTCGGCGACGTAGTAGGTGGGGCCGGGGTACTCGCGCTTGGCCGCCGCGATCGCGATCTCCGAGATATCGACGCCCACAGCGTCGACCCCGTTCTCGGCGAGGGCAGCGACGAAACGGCCGAGGCCACAACCGGCGTCGACGACGCGGTCGCCCGCCTTGACGCCGAGCAGGTCCATCGCCAGCGGCGCCTCCTCCTCGTTGCCCTCGTAGCGGCCGAGCTGGTTGGCGACCCGCATGTAAGCGGGGCCGTAGGTGTCGACCTCGTTGAGTATCGGGGGCTGATCGCTCACGGAATCCAAAGCGTACCGCGAGCGACCAGCCCTCGTACCGCTGTCGCCGAGCCCTCAGGCAACAGCGATTCAGCTCTCAGCCGCCGGCGATTTCGACCGTCTTCGAGACCGCCGCGCCGCACTTGTAGATCGGCCCGGCGGTAGCCTGGGTCGACGGCTTCACTTCGGCGAAGACCTTGGCCGGGATCTTGAGGTTCTTGTTCAGTTCTTCGAGGTCCGCCTGCCAATTGCCGTTGGCCTTGGACTTGGTCCGACTGAGAACACCGTTGCCCTTCTGCTTGAGGACGACGGTCCGTTCGCCGACGCAGTTCGAGTTGGCCGCCTTGACCTTGCCCTGGTAGCCGCCGGCGCCCAGCGTTACTTCCGATTTGACCTTGACGGTCTGGCCGGGGCCGGCCGCGAGTGCCGGGATAGCCACCACTGCGATGACGGCGAGTGCGAGCGCCGCCAGTACCCCTGCCTGCTTGGTCCTGCTCATTCGTCCCTCCTATTGAGATGTGCCGCGGCAGCCTAGAGGGCAGAATCCTGGCGGTGACGGCCGCCCAGGCGACAGATGAACCGGCGCTGCGCCTGGCCGGGCTGCGCCGGGACTACGGCGAACGCACCGTGCTCGACGGGATCGGCCTCGAGCTGGGCCAGGGCGAGACGCTGCTCGTGCTCGGCCCGAACGGGGCGGGCAAGACGACGCTGCTGCGCATCCTCGCCACGCTGCTGCGTCCGAGCGGGGGCGAGGTGCGGGTGCTCGGTTGCGCCCTCCCCGAGGAGGCCTGGAAGCTGCGCGGGCGGGTCGGCCTGCTCGGCCACGAGCCGTTGCTCTACCGCGACCTCAGCGGCCGCGAGAACCTGCGCTTCCACGCCAACCTGCACGGCCTGCGCGGCGAGGCGGCCGAGGAGCGGATCGCCGGGCTGCTCGCAGCGGTGGATATGGACCGCCGGGCCGAGCAGCACGTCGGCAAGCTCTCGGCTGGGATGCGCCAACGGCTGGCGATCGCCCGCTGCGTCCTGCACGAGCCCGAGCTGCTGCTCCTCGACGAGCCGGATTCCAACCTCGACGCCGAGGGTCGGGAGCTGGCGCGGACGTTGATCGGCCCCGACGCGGGCCGCACCCGCGTCGTCGTCAGTCACGACCCCGAGCGCTTCGAGGCCGAGGCCGAGCGGCTACTGCGCCTCGAGGCGGGCGGCAAGGCGGTGCCGGCATGAGCGCGCCCGAGACGATCTCCTCCCCGCCCCGCCTCACCCCCTCGCGCCAGGCCTTCGCGACGATCCTCGCCAAGGACCTGCGGGCGGAGCTGCGCACCCTGCAATCGCTGCCCGCGATGGCGCTCTTCGCCGTCACCACCTTCGTCATCTTCCGCTTCGGCCTCGACCGCACCCAGCTCTCCGGCAGCCTCGCCGCCGGCGTGCTCTGGGCGACGCTGCTCTTCGCCGCCCTGCTCGGCGTCAACCGTCTCTTCGTCGCCGAGCGCGAGGAGGGCGGCTTCGACGCGATCCGCCTCGCCCCGATCGACCGCAGCGTCCTCTTCGCCGCCAAGGCGACGGCGCTGCTCGCCTACCTGGTGGTGCTGGAGCTGGTCGTGGTGCCGATCTTCGCCCTCTTCTTCCTCGGCTCGGCCGCCGCCCTGGGGCCGCTTATCGCCGTGTTGCTGCTCGCCGACCTGGGGATCGCCGCCACCGGCACGCTGATCTCCTCGATGGCAGTCCATTCGCGGGCCCGCGACCTGCTCGGCCCGCTCGTCCTGCTGCCCCTGATCGTGCCGCTTATGATCGCCGCCACCGGCGCCAGCGAGCCCTTGCTGGCCGCGGGCGGTCCCGGTTACCACCGCTTCGGCACCTGGCTGGCGGTGCTCTCCCTATACGATCTGATCTTCCTCCTGCTCGGCTACGCCGTCTTCGACTTCCTGCTGGAGGACTAGCGGGCAGAGCTAGGCCCGCCACCGCCAAAGCGCATGTACGGCAAAGGACTCAAGCCCCTCTCGATCGCGACCGTCGTGGCGATCGCCGCCGCCTTCTCGCTGGTCTTCTTCTACGCGCCACTCGACGCCGACCAGGGCTTCATCCAGAAGATCTTCTACCTGCACGTGCCGCTGGCGATCACGGCGCTGATCGGCTTCGTCGTCGGCGGCGTCTTCGCCGTGCTGCACCTGCGCAGCAACAACCGCAAGTGGGACGCGTACTCGTACGTCTCGATCCACATGTCGGTGATCTTCGGCGTCGCCGTGCTGATCACCGGCTCGATCTGGGCCAAGGCCTCCTGGGGGCACTGGTGGGTCTGGGACGAGCCGACCCTGGTCAGCTTCCTGATCGTCTTCCTGATGTACGCGACCTACTACCCCTTCCGCTATGCGATCGAGGACCCCGAGCGCCAGGCGCGCTACGCCTCGGTCTTCGCCGTCACCGCCGGTGCCTTCGTGCCGCTCAACTTCATGGCGGTGCGGATGGCGCAGAGCCTCGTCCACCCGCGCGTCTTCGCCACCACCAACGGCGGCCTGCCGGGGTCGATGATGTTCACCTTCCTCGTCTGCCTGGCCGCGGTGGCGCTGCTCTGGGTGACGCTGGTGAAGTTGGAGTTGACGGCAAAGAGCACCTCGGGACAGCTGAAGCGGCTGCGCCGGGCGCTCGACGCGCCTCCGACCGGGGGCGGCGGATCGCGGATCGCGCCGGAGGTGAGCTAGGTGCCGGACCTCCTCTTCGCCACCCCTGCCCTGCCGCTCGACGAGGCCGGCAAGTACGTCGCCGGTGCCTACATCGTCTTCCTGGTTCTGATCGTCGTCTACGTCGCGATCATGGCGAGCAAACTCGGACGGATGGAGAAGGAGCTGCGCGAGCTGGCGGGCTTCGCCGAGAACCGCGCCGGCGGCGAGGCCGCGGAGTCGGAGTCCGACCGCGAGGAGGTGAGCGCGGATGTCTGAGCTGCTGGCGCTCGGCGTCTCACACAAGACCGCGCCGCTCGATCTGCGCGAGCGCCTCTCGCTTACCGAGGGCCGCGCCGCCGGGGCGCTGCGCGAGCTGACCGAGGTCGCCGGCATCCACGAGGCGGCGGCGATCTCGACCTGCAACCGCACCGAGCTCTACCTCGTCGTCTCCGACCCGGTCGAGGCCGAGTCGAGCGCCCTCGGCGTGCTCACCCGCCAGGCCGAGATCCGCCCCACCGAGCTGCTCGGCCACCTCTACTCGCTGCGCTCCGGCGAGGCGGTGCGCCACCTCTTCCGCGTCACCGCCGGCCTCGACTCGATGATCGTCGGCGAGGCCGAGATCCAGGGACAGGTCAAGCGCGCCTACGAGCTGGCCCTGGTCGAGGGCGCGACCGGGCCGATCCTCAACCGCCTCTTCCGCGGCGCTCTCGCGGCGGGCGGACGGGCCCGCGACGAGACCGGGATCAGCGAGAAGAACGTCTCGATCCCCTCGGTCGCGGTCGAGCTGGCGCGGCGCACGCTCGGCGACCTCGCCGACCGCCGCGTGCTGGTGATCGGCGCCGGCGAGACGGCCGAGCTGGTCGCCCGCGCCCTGGTCCGCCGCGGCGTCGCCACCGTCTTCGTCGCCAACCGCCACTACGACCGGGCGATCGGCCTGGCCCAGCGCTTCGAGGGCAACGCGGTGCGCTTCGAGGAGCTGCCCGAGCAGCTCGAGCAGGCCGACATCGTCGTCTCCGCGACCAACTCGCCCCACCACATCGTCGAGCGCGACGATCTCGAGCAGGTGATGAAGACCCGTGGCGGCCGGCCGCTGCTGCTGGTCGACATCGCCGTGCCGCGCGACATCGAGCCCGCCTGCCGCGAGATCGCCGGGGTCAGCCTGCACGACATCGACGACGTCCAGCAGATAGTCACCCGCAACGCCGGCGGCCGCGAGGCCGAGGCGCGGCGGGCGGAGCTCCTGCTCGACGCCGAGCAGGACCGCTTCGAGCGCTGGCTCGCCTCGCTCTCGGTGACGCCGACGATCGCGGCGATGCGCGAGCGCGCCGACGAGGTCGTGCGACGGGTGCTGGCCGAGAACGAGGGGCGCTGGGAGAGCCTCAGCGAGGCCGACCGGGAGCGGCTTGGTGTGATGGCGAGGGCGATCGCATCGAGGCTGCTGCACGAGCCGACGCTGCGGATGAAGCGGAGCGCCGGAAGCGACGAGGCTTATCTGTACGTCAGTGCGTTGCGTGAGCTGTTTGGCCTTGACGCTGATACCGAGCCAGAGGCCGAGGCGCCCTCGAACGTCACCGAGCTGCGCCGCAAAGGCGAGTCGGCCTAGCCCCGCGTGGCGCTACGGATCGCGACGCGCGGCAGCGCACTGGCGATTGCCCAGTCCACGCAGGTGGCTGAAATGCTCGGAGGTGCCGAGCTGGTCCAAGTCTCTTCCGACGGGGAGGTCGGGGACAAGGCTCGGTTCGTTCGTGGCGTGGAGCGAGCGTTGCTCGCCGGCGAGGCGGAGATCGGGGTGCACTCGGCCAAGGACCTGCCGGCGGAGCTGACTGAGGGACTGACATTGGCGGCGGTTCCGTCGCGGGAGGATCCGCACGATGCTTGGGTCGGGGTGGGCTCTTCTCTCGACGAGGTTCCCGAGGGCGCCAAGGTCGGCACTGCCAGCCTGCGACGACAGGCGCAGCTGCTGGCGGCGCGACCGGATCTCAAAGTCGTAGAGCTGCACGGGAACGTCGATACGCGGCTGCGCAAGCTGGCCGAGGGAGAGGCCGACGCGATCGTGCTCGCCGTCGCCGGACTGCGGCGGCTGGGGCGCGCCGATGAGATCGCTTTTTCGATTCCGGCCGAGTCGATGACCCCGGCCGCCGGCCAAGGGGCGCTGATGCTTCAGGTGCGGGATGGCGATGAGGCGGCGCTGGCCGCGGTTGAAGGGCTCGTCGACGGGCCGGCGCTGCGCGAGGTGACGGCGGAGCGGGCGGTCGTCGCCCTGCTCGAGGCGACCTGCAACAGCCCGCTGGGGGTCCATGCCGCGATTGACCTCGCGTCGGGACAGATGCGGATCGAGGCCTTCGTCGGCCTGCCCGACGGCAGCGAGTGGCTGCGCGATCGGATCGAGGGCGACTCGAAGGAGCCCACCCTGCTCGGCGCCGAACTGGCCAAGCGCCTGGTCGACACCGGCGCCCGAGAGCTGCTCGACCGCGCGGAGGCGATGGCTTGATGGCCATCCATATATATGTAGATAGAGGTAGGTCGGAATGAGTGCGCGCGCTGGAGTCGTGTACCTCGTCGGGGCCGGTCCGGGTGACCCCGGGCTTATGACGGCGCGGGCGCTGGAGCTGATCGGCTCGGCGGACGCGCTCTTCTACGACCGGCTGATCCCGCCGGGCGCGCTCGACGGCGTCAGCGAGGGCACCGAGCTCGTCTACGTCGGCAAGGCCCCCGGCAAGCCCTCCGTTCCACAGGAGGAGATCGGCGAGCGCCTGATCGCGGCCGCGCGCGAGGGCAAGAGCGTCGTGCGCCTCAAGGGCGGCGACCCGTTCGTCTTCGGCCGCGGCGGCGAGGAGGGCGAAGCCCTGCGCGAGGCCGGGGTCGAGTTCGAGGTGGTGCCGGGCATCACCGCCGGCGTCGCCGCCACCGCCTACGCCGGCGTCCCCGTCACCCACCGCGACGACGCCTCAGCCGTCGCCTTCATCACCGGCCACGAGGACCCCGAGAAGGAGCAGAGCGCGCTCGACTGGGAGGCGCTCGCCCGCTTCCCCGGCACGCTCGTCTTCTACATGGGCGTCAAGCGGCTCGCCGACAACGCCGCGGCGCTGATCGGCGCCGGCCGCGACGCGAACGAGCCGGCCGCAGCGATCGAACGCGGCACGATGGACGGCCAGCGCACCGTCGTCGCCACCCTCGGCACGCTCGCCGAGGCGGTCGAGCGAGAGCAGGTGAAAGCCCCGGCCCTGATCGTCGTCGGGCGGGTGGTCGAACGTCGCGAGGAGCTCGCCTGGATCGAGCGGCGCCCCCTCCATGCGAAGCGGGTCGTGGTGACCCGCGCCCGCGCACAGGCGAGTGGCCTGGCCAAGCGCCTGCGTGGCCTCGGCGCCGAGGTGGTCGAGCTGCCGGCGATCCGGATCGAGCCGCGGATCGAGAGCGATGAAGTCAAGGCGGCGGTAGAGCGAATCGGCGACTACGCGCTGATCGTCCTCACCAGCCCCAACGGCGTGCGCTTGCTGTTCGAGGCGATGCGAGCCGCGGATCTCGATGCGCGCGCATTGAGCGGCGCAACCGTCGCCGCCATCGGTCCCGGGACCGCCCGGGCTCTCGCCAAGGTTGGGATCAGCGCCGACATCGTCCCCGAGCGCTTCGTCGCCGAGTCGCTGGTCGAAGCGCTCGCCGCGGTCGACGTCAGCGGCAAAAAGGTCCTCGTCGCCCGTGCCGCCGAGGCCCGTGACGTGATCCCCGAGCACCTGGCCGAGCGCGGCGCCGAGGTCGACGTCGTCGCCCTCTATGAGACCGTCCGCGAGGAGCCCGACCCCGAGGCGGTCGAGGCCGCCCAGGCCGCCGACTACGTCACCTTCACCTCATCCTCGACCGTGCGCAACCTGACCGAGACGCTCGGCGAGCGCTTCCCGGCCAAGGCCCGCATCGTCTCGATCGGCCCCGTCACCAGCGAGAGCGCCCGCGACGCCGGCCTAGAGGTCGGTGTCGAAGCCAAGCGCCACGACATCAACGGCCTCGTAGCCGCCCTCCTCGCCGACACCCAGCGTTGACTTCGTGATTCCCAATGCTGACTTCCTGGTTTTTCGCGGATACCGCGACAAAAGAGGAGGTCAGCGGGAAGGGTGAGAATGCGGTTCGGCACCCCCCACCGGCACTTCAAGGTCACCGACTCGACCAACGACCGCGCCAGGGAGCTGGTTGAGGCCGGCGCGCCCGGGGGTACCGTCGTCACCGCCCGCGAACAGACCGCGGGGCGGGGACGGCAAGGGCGGGTCTGGACCGCGCCGGAAGGCAAGGCGCTGCTCTACTCGGCGATCCTCAAGCCACTCGACGAGCGCCACCTGCTGCTGCCGCTCTCGGTGCCACTGGCGGTCTGCGCCGCCGCGGAGGAACTACGGCCGGGCGCCGAGTGCCAGGTCAAGTGGCCCAATGACATCTGGCTCGAGGGCCGCAAGCTCTCCGGCATCCTGATCGAGGCTCGTCCTCAAGATGGCTGGGCCGTCATCGGAGTCGGCTTCAACCTGACCATTGCTCCGGAGGAGTTCCCCGCCGACCTCCGTCAGCCGGCGATCTCGCTCTTCGAGACGCTTGGGGGGACCCGGGGGGAGTCCCGACGGAGCCTCCCCGCTGTTGCTCCGGCGGGGCTCACCCCGGGTCCCCTCACCGCCGCGGCTGAGCTAAATCGTCAACTCGCCCGCTGGGTCTACGCGGACCACGACGAGGTGCTGAGCGAGTGGCGGCGGCGCGACGGGCTGCTCGGGCGCGAGGTTGCCTGGGAGGACGGGTCAGGAGTCGCCGACGGCATCGACGACCGCGGCAACCTCGTCGTCGTCGTCCCCGGCGGGGGCCGCGTCAGCCTCGGCGCCGGCGAGGTCAGCCTGCGACTCTGATTTCGGGGCGGCTCTTTTCCGCCGCCTGCGTTTTTTCGCTTTTGGTTTTTTCTCGGCGGGCTTGCTCTCATCAGCCGTCGCGCCATCGGCGCCATTTGGGCTCGCCTCGGCAACGACCTCCTCGTTAGCCTCGCTCGCCGTCTCCGCCGCGGCCATCTCGCCGTTGGGCGCGCCGCCGTTCTCGCTGCCCTTCTTGCCCCGCTTCTTGTTGCGTTTGTTGCGGCGCTTGCCGCCCTTGGGGAAGTTGCGCAGCAGCTCGCGGGCGATCGCCGAGGGCTTGCGGGCCATCCGCATGCGGGCGCCGCGCAGCACCTCTTCGCCCTCGGGCGTGTGCGAGACCGAGGCGGCGAGCAACGCCACCGCCAGGCGCCGGTCATGTTTGCGCGCCGCGTGGACGAGCCGGCGGGCGTTGCGCCCGTGCGCCCGTCCCGAGGAATTGACCAGCAGGCCGAGCAGCCGCTTCGTCTCCGGCCAGCGCTGCACGGCGTACTCTTCGTGCAGCTCGCGGGTGTAGGAGGCAAGGCGCCAGACCCAGGCCTGCGCCTGGTCGCGGCGGCCGATCCGCTTGTCGACCAGAGCCTGCAGAAGCGTCCGTGTGCCGGCCCGTTTGTCGTCGCGGCTCCAGCTGCCGACGATTTCGATCGCGTCGTCGAAGGCCTCGGCGTCGCCGAGGTCGGCGATCTCGCTCAGCGCTTTCAGTTTCAGCTGCGAGTTGCGGTTGCGCTGCACGCAGGTGAGCAGGAAGCGACGCTTCAGCTCGATCGAGCCGCCGCCCTGCAGGATCGCCCGCGCCTTGCGCCAGCCCTGCGGGTTGACCCGCGCCCCGGCCAGCGCCGCCCAGGCGTGCTGCTCGGCGTAGCCGAGGTTCTCGACCGCGATCCGCCAGAGCTCGCGTTCGAGCACCTGCATGCGGCGCTCCTCGTTCTCGGAGACCGGCACGATCCGCCGCTCGACCCGGATCCGCCGTCCCCGCGCCCGCCGCACCGGCCCGATCACGATCGCGCCGCCGCGGTAGACGTCGCGGTCGAGCAGGCTGTGCAGGGTGACGATCGACTCGTCGTGGGTCGTCGCCGGGTGGACGAAGTCGATCACCAGGCCGGCCTCCTTGCCCGGCGCGCGCCGGGTGACGCGGCCGACCCGCTGCTGGTAGATCCGCCGCGAGGCGGTCGGCGCCAGGTGCATGCAGAGCGTCGCCCGCGGCGAGTTCCAACCCTCGGCGAGCAGCATCGCGTTGCAGAGCACGTCGACCTGGCCGCGCTCGAAGCCGGCGAGGATCTCGGCCAGTTCGCGCTTCGGCGTCTCACCGGAGACCGCGCGCGCCGCGATCCCCTCGTTCTGCAGCGCTTTCGCCACGTTCTTGGCGTGCTGCACGCCGGCGGTGTAGAGGACGCCGGGCATGCCCGCGAAGCGCGTCTTGTAGAGGTCGGCGATGGCGACGTTGAAGGGCTCCTGGTCGAGCAGGGCGGCCAGCTCCTCCTGGTCGAAGTCCTGGTCGACCTCGCCTTTGCGCAGCGGCACCTTGGCGATCGTCCGCACTCCCGGGCCGGGCGGGATACGCATGCAGCGCAGCGGTGAGATCACGCCGCGGCGCGCCGCCTGGATCAGGTCGAAGCGCGAGGTCTGGGTCGGGAAGAGGTCGGCGACGTGGCGGGCGATCAGCGCCCCGGTCGCGGTCATGCCGATGAAGACGGGACCGGTCCAGGCGCGGATGCAGGCGCTGGTCTTCTCGCCCAGCGCGGTGTGCGCCTCGTCGCAGATCACGATCGAGTAGGCGTCGGAGATTTTCTTGTGGTTGCGGACGAACCACTGGTAGGTCTCGACCGTGACCGGGCCGTCGGGGTCGTCGCGGTCGCCGAGCAACGGCGGGCGCAGGCGCTCCTTGTAGCCGCGGTCGGAGATCTCGCCGATGAACTGGTCGACCAGGTTGCGGCGGTGGGTGAGGATCAGCACCCCGCCGGTGCGCGAGGCGTCGATGAAGCCGACTGCGGCGACGGTCTTGCCGGCGCCGGTTGCGTGCTCGAACCAGAAGCGGCGCTCGGCGCCGGGATCGTCGGGGGCCTCCTCGATCGTCTCCTCGTCGCCCTCGGCGGGCTGCTCCTCCCAGTCCTGCGGCTCCTCGTCGGGCGCCAGCTCCTCGTCCTCGTCCTCGAGCTCATCCTCCTCGTCGGCGTCGCCGACCGCCTTCTCCGCAACCTTGACTGCCGGGGCCTCCTTCTCCTCGACCTCGGCCGCGGGCTCCTCGTCCTTGTCCTTCTCGACCGCCGCGGTGGCGGACCCGTTGGCGCTCGGCTTGCCGTTGGCGGCCTCCTGCTGCTCGGCCATCAGCTCGGTCAGCGTCCCGGAGAGAGCGTCGACCTGGTGCGGGTTCAGCTCCGCCCCGTCGCGCAGCTTCGGCGGCTCCTCGGCAAGCAGCCGCTCCAGCCCCAGCAGCAGCGAGAAATCGCGGCGCCACTGGATCGAGGGGTTCTCTGCTCCCTCGTCCAGCTCGGCCAGAGCGCCGTCGAGCGCGCGGCGGCGGGCGGTGCCGGGGGCAAGCGCCTCCGGCCCCTCGCCGTCAAGCAGGAAGGGCTCGCGGGCGAACTTCGCCGCCCGATCGATATCGGCGCTAGAAGGAACAGCCGCCTGCGCGGCAACTTCGCTGGTCTTGGCCATGAAGGCTTTCGGGTTCAGTTCCCGCCGCGATCGGTAACGGGCGGGAGCACTAGACGAGGAATGCCGGACGTCAGCTCTCAACTTCCCCCCGGCGCTCTCTAAGCAGTTTGCAAAAGCAGCAAACCGAACATACGTATTGTAATCAGAGAATTGATGAAAAAGGGACGACAGTTCGTGATCGGTCTGGTCTCGGTCGCGGCGGCAGGGGTAATCGCGGTCGGTTGTGGCGAAGCCGACGGCGGTGGCACGAACGGCAAGCACCCCGACTACGCCACGGCGCTCGCCGGCGCTCCGGCACCGCTCGCCGCTCTCTATAAGCAGGGGAGTGAGCTCCTCCCCGGCGGCAACGAAGCCTTCGAAAAGCGCATCGCCGGGCTGAAGGGATATCCCGTCGTGGTCAACGTCTGGGCCTCCTGGTGCGGGCCCTGCCGCTACGAGTTCCCCACCCTCCAGAAGCTCTCCGCCAAATACGGCAAGCAGGTCGCCTTCCTCGGGGTCGACAGCCAGGACTCCAACTCGCTCGCCGAGGAATTCCTCGAAGAAGCGCCGCTACCCTACCCCAGCTACAGCGACGGCGACCAGGGGATCGCGCACGCGATCGGCACCTCCGGCGGCCTTCCCGACACGGCCTTCTACGACCGCGCCGGCTCGCTCTGCTTCCTCAAGCAGGGAACCTTCGCCAAGCAGTCGGAACTGGCGGAATACGTTCAGCGCTACGCGCTGCGCGAAGAATGCGAAGGCGGATAATCGGGATATGGACGCAGCTGTCGTAGTCGCCCTGCTCGGAATTGGCCTGCTGGTCGCGGAGCTGCTGCTCTCGACCGGCGGCGTGCTGGCCGCGCTCGGGGCACTCGGCCTGATCGCCGGTGGCGTGCTGGCGATCGAGTCCGACAGCAGGGCCGCCGACTACGTCGGCCCGGCGCTGATCGCGCTCGGCGTGCTCTCGCTCGTCGCCTTCTACTTCATCACCCGCAAGGTGGTCGAGGCCCATCGCGACCAGCCGATCCGCACCGGCAGCGAGGAGCTGGTCGGCTCGCTGGTCGAGGCACGCAGCAACCTCGACCCGGAGGGGCAGGTCTGGGCCGGCGGGACGCTCTGGAGCGCCCGGCTGGCCGACGGGGTCGAGCGGGTAAGCCTTGGGGATAGAGTCAGAGTCGATGCGATCGAAGGGCTGACGCTCGTGGTCCGCCCAGATCCCACCCCCGCCGCGAAGGGCGAGGAAGGAGCAGGTTGATGGCAGCTGCGCTGGGAGTCCTGATCATCATCGCCGTCTTCGTGGTGATCGCGCTCGGCACCTCGGTGCGGGTGCTGCGCGAGTACGAGCGCGGCGTGATCTTCCGGCTCGGGCGGCTGATCGCCCAGAAGGGACCGGGGCTGATCCTGCTGATCCCGCTGGTCGACCGCATGGTCAAGGTGGACCTGCGGACGGTGACGCTGAACATCCCGCCGCAGGAGGTGATCACCCGCGACAACGTGCCGGCCGGCGTCAACGCGGTCGCCTACTTCCGCGTGATCGACGCCCGCAAGGCGGTGGTCGAGGTCGAGAACTTCCTCGTCGCCACCTCGCAGATCTCGCAGACGGCGCTGCGTTCGGTGCTCGGCAAGGCCGAGTTCGACCAGCTGCTCTCCGAGCGCGAGCGACTCAACGAAGAGCTGCAGAAGATCATCGACGAGTCGACCGAGCCCTGGGGCGTGAAGGTGACCGCGGTCGAGATCAAGGACGTCGAAATCCCCGAACAGATGCAACGGGCGATCGCCCGCCAGGCCGAGGCCGAGCGCGAGCGGCGGGCCAAGATCATCAACTCCGAGGGCGAGTTCCAGGCGGCGCAGAAGCTCACCGACGCCGCCGACATCATCAGCACCAACCCGGCCTCGCTGCAGCTGCGCTACCTGCAGACGCTGCTTGAAATCGGCAGCAACCAGAACACGACGGTCGTCTTCCCGCTGCCGATGGACGTGCTCGAGCCGTTCGTCAACGCGACGAACCGCAGCGGGACCGGCGAGCGGCCCAAACCGACGCCGCCCAGCGAGCCGCCCCCTCCGCCGCCCGTCGAGGCCGATCCCGACCTGCCCCCCTCCCGCTCCTGAGCTCGCCCGAACTCCGCATCGATCAGCTCTCGGGGCTGCCGGCGATCCTCGCCCCGGGGCGAGCCGACCGCCCCGACAGCTTCAACCTGCCCAAGAGCGAACCGAAGGGATCGGAGAACTGCCCCTTCTGCGAGGGCCGCGAGGACCGCACGCCGCCCGAGGTCTACGCGACGCGGGCCGGTGATGGCGGGGCAGACACGCCGGGCTGGACGACGCGGGTGGTGCCGAACCTCTACCCGGCCTTGGCCGATCCGCGGGTCGTCGAAGAGGATGAAGAGTCGAGTCGGCCCGGCGGGAGTGGCAATCCGGGCGTGGCCGCAGGAGCGCGCAGCGGTGACGTCGGAGCCTTCGCCAGCGCCGGCGACCCGCTGCTCGAGTCGCGCCGCTCGGGCGAACCAGACCTCTTCTCGGCGCGGACGGCGAGCGGCGCCCACGAGGTGCTGATCAATTCGCCCCAGCACGTGACGGCGATGTGCGAAGTGAACGAGGAGCAGCTCGCGGCGGCCGTGGCCACCTGGCGGGAGCGGATGCGAGCCCACTCCAGCGCCTCCTACGTGCAGCTGATCGTCAACGAGGGCGGCGGCGCGGGTGCATCGCTCGAGCACAGCCACGCCCAGCTCTACGCGCTCGACTTCGTCCCCGCCGCGGTGGCGCGCGAGCGCGAGCGGGTCGGTGCCTATGCCGAACGCACCGCGGGCGGCAGCCTGCTCAGCGACGTCCTGGTCGAGGAGGTGCGGCGCAAAGAGCGCCTGGTCGCGATCGACGACGAGGCGGCGCTGATCTGCCCCTGGGCGTCGCGCTCGCCCTTCGAGCTGCGCATCGTCCCCCGCACGGCCGCGGCCGGCTTCGCAGACGACACGACCGGGGCGGGAATGCTTCACACGGCGCTGCGCCTGCTCGCCGAGCGCTTCGAGGGCTCGCCCGAGCTCAACCTCTGGGTCCGCACCGCCCCCCGCGGCGCCGAGCACTTCCACTGGCACATCGACATCGCCCCCCGCCTCAGCATCAAGGCCTCCTTCGAGTTCGCAACCGGCGTCGACATCAATATCTACCCGCCCGAGCGCGCGGCCTCCGATCTGCGCGAGTGCCTCTGATGCCACCTGATCCCCGCCCCATCCCCCGCTTCATCGCCGACTCGACCCAAGAGGGGATTCCCCACGGTCGCTTTGCCGAGCGGTTGAACGAGACCTTCCGGGGGATGTGCGCCGAGATCGAGGACCTGCCGGACGGGGTCGAGCTGCCGGCCGAGTTTGATTGGTACCCCGAGCGCGCCTGGGGCGGCCGCGTCTGGGTCCCCTGCACCGCCCGGGCCGAAGGACCCGAGGGAACCCTGGAGCTCTTCGGCCACGTCTCCTACGTGCAGCCCGTGGGCGGCGACCCCGGCGACTTCCGGGCCGCCGCCGACTTCACCGACGTCCTCGCCGAGGACAACCCCGGCTGGAAGATCGACCTCAACGACGAGGTGATCGGCCGCTGGCGGGGCGAGAACGGCCGCGCCGGCGCGGTCACCCTCGTCTGGGGCCGACCCCTCCTCCAAGGCGCCGTCGCCGCCACCGCCGAGCTCGACCGTGAGACCGTCGACCAGGAAGAGATCACCAACGGCCGCTTCACCCTGCTCGCCCTCGACGCCCTCGAGGCCTACGGCGACGACATCTACATGCAGGTCAAGCTCTGGAGCCGGCGGGCCCAGGAACTGGCTTCCGAGAGCCTCTACGCCTAGCCGCATCGACGGCATTTCCTCGCGGGCCGACGAGCACCGAGAGACGCCGGGGCGATCCCTATGTTTGATGCGGTGCGGAGTTACACGTTGATTGATCTGTTTGCCGGCTGCGGGGGCATGTCACGAGGGTTTCGAGACGGTGGTCGCTTCCGGTCGATCTTCGCCGTCGAGGCCGATCGCGATGCCGCCGCGACATATCGCGAGAACTTCGGCAACCACATGGCCGAGGCGCTGATCGAGGACGTCGCGAGCTTCCCCAGCGCCGACGTGGTCATCGGCGGCCCCCCTTGTCAGGGCTTCTCGGCGCTCAATCGCAACGCCGTGGGCTTCGAGCGTCGGGGGCTATGGCGCCAATACCTGAGGGCCCTCGAACAGGCTGAGCCGACGGCGTTCGTGATGGAGAACGTCCCCGAGCTGCTTCGTGCCGCCGAGTACGTCGAGTTCAAGCGACGAGCGGAGAGGCTCGGCTTTCGGGTCGAGGGCGAGGTGCTAAACGCCGCGAACTACGGGGTTCCCCAGCGACGCCGCCGGGCGATCGTCATCGGCATCCGCGCCGAGAGCATCCCCTGGCCGGAAGAGACCCACGCCGAGAGCCCATCGACGGAGGGTCCCGGTGAGCGCTGGGTGAGCTTTCGCGAAGCCGTGGCGGGCCTGCCCCTGCGGCCCAATGGAAAGGACTGGCACCGGGCACGCAACCCGCGGCCGGAGAGCGTGCGCCGCTACCGGGCTGTGCCGCGCGACGGGGGCGATCGGTTCGCCATGCAGCGCAACCTCGATCGCGCGGGCCTGGGCGAGCTGGTCCCTCGTTGCTGGCGCGAGAAGCCGACCGGAACGACCGACGTCTTCGGCCGGCTTTGGTGGGACAAACCCGCGCTGACGATCCGCACGGAGTTCTTCAAGCCTGAGAAGGGTCGCTATCTCCACCCCTCGGCGCACCGGCCGATCACCATCCGCGAGGCAGCCCGCTGCATGAGCTTCCCCGACGATTTCGTCTTCCTCGAGGACCAGGCGATGACCAGCGTCGCGCGCCAGATCGGCAACGCGGTTCCGCCGTTATTGGCGCAGCGGATCGCCGAAGCACTGAGCGCTGCGCTCGACGCCCGATCGAGCGACTCCGAGGCGCCGCAGAGCGTTGCCGCCTGACTTGGTCGGCAGGTACGCTCGTGCCGTGGCGCAAACTCGTTCGTCCGCCCCGCGACCCGTCCCTTCATCGGCCGCCAAGAGCGAACAGATGTCCCGCCTCGGCAGCCGGGACACCGCACCCGAGCTTGCACTGAGATCCGAGCTCCACCGGCGGGGCTTTCGCTTCCGGATCGATCGCGCCCCGGTGCCGGGCGTGCGTTCCCGCGCCGACCTGGTGATGGGCCCCGCGAAGGTGGCGGTCTACGTCGACGGGTGCTTTTGGCACCGCTGTCCCGAGCACGGGACGATGCCGAAATCAAACGCCGATTTCTGGGATCGCAAGCTGAAGAGAAACCAGGAGCGAGACCTGGAAGTCGACCGCTTACTCGACGCGCGGGGCTGGAAGGTCGTCAGGGTCTGGGAGCACGAGGATGCCGCGGCCGCGGCCGATCGAGTCGAAGAGGTCGTGCGCTCCCGACTCGACTCGCGCTAGGCCCGCAACCCGCTCCCCCTAAACGAAATTGGAGGGGTGCGCGTTTTCGGCTCTGCATCGGGGGAGTGTGCAGTGCCGTGTGAGACCGCGGGTTCCAGTCGCTTGCCATGGTTTGATCCCCGGTTTGGCCAGCGAGAACGCTCCGCTGTTCAAGCACCACCGACGACAAAAGGTTCCGCCTTATGCATCGCTAGCGTGAAGACGATGGCGGGGGAGTTTGAGAAATTGGCTTATGAGGCAGCGCTTCGCGGCCTCGACAAGCAGGAGGGTCTGCTCGAAGAGCTGCGGACGCGGACGGGCGTGCTCCTTGCGGCCTCCTCGCTCGCGGCATCGTTTCTCGGTCAACAGGCATTCCAGCACCCAAGCCCTCGGGGGTTGGCGATTGCGGCTCTGGTTGCGTTCGTAGTCTCGATCGCCGCAAGCGTCTTCATCCTGCTTCCGAAGAAGAACCTGATCTTCGCCGAGGCCGGCGCCGGCCTGTATGAGGGGCTTTACGCATTTCGCGACGACATGCCCGAGGTCTATCGCCGCCTCGCCTATGACCTCGACCTGTTCTGGGATTCCAACGACACGAAGATCAAGTGGCTCACTCGCGCCTACACCGTCGCAGCCGCCGCCCTCGTAGTTGAGATTCTTTCTCTGGCCGCTCTATTGGGCGATAACATCTTTTAGGCGATGACAGAAGCGCCAAAGCCTCAGACCGGAAGTGGCGAAACTCCACCGCCCCCCCCTCCGCCTACCCCAGGCCTGGGACGCCCCGAGACTCGCGGCGGCTGATCTCAGACAAGTCAAAGTCAGGCTCGCTGCTAGTTCAGCAGAGAGTTCCCCTTCGAGCCCTACGTTCGGCCTTACGATGAGCCATCCGCCCCGATAGCTCAGCTGGATAGAGCGACTCCCCCCTAAGCGAGTTGGAGCAGTCCGGGTTTTCGGCTCCGTAGAGTCCGAAGCGCTTGCTCTCGCCATGGCAGCGTTGCCTTCGATTGCCGGCCGATTGATGTTAGTTTGGCCAGCGAAAGCCGCCCGCTGCCCAACAGAAGAGAACCGTTCCGCTCCGCTACCGTGTCTTTGTGGCATCGATCCAACAGCCGAGCAAAGCGTCGAAGGGTCCCGCAGCGGCAGCCGAGGCAGTTCGTGTGCAGCGGCTCCGCGATGACGCTCGGCGACCGATGAGCATCAACCTGGCCGAGGGAATTGCGCTGAGTCACAAGCTGATGCAATTCGTGGGTACCGCCCGGCCACATTGACCGAGGCGGCCTTCGATCAACTCCTTCGACGGCTCTCGGAGGCGGGCGTCGAGTTCGTGCTGATCGGTGGGCTTGCAGTTAATGCTTGGGGGGTGGTCCGCGGAACAAAGGACGTAGACATTGTCGTTGCCCCAGATATCGAGAACCTCAAGCGGGTTGCGGCAGTAGCCGCTGAAGTCAACGGCCATGTGCAAACCGGGGAATCCTTCCTCAGCAGCCAACCTTCGATTGCAGGCCAGCTCGCGAGCGGGGGGCAGGTCGCTATTGAGACCGACCTCGGGCGGCTGGATGTCGTCCAAGGACTGGACGGAGTCCCCGCTTTCGAGGAGCTGCGCGCTCGCGCCACGGAGGCTGAGGTCCTTGGCGTCGGCGTCGCCGTCTGCTCAATCGAAGACCTCAAGTCCATGAAGCGCGCCGCCGGCAGAACCCGCGATCTCGCGGACCTCGAGGACCTCGATACAGCGAGCGAATAGCTCTACGATTCGCCCGTCCGCCCCGATAGCTCAGCTGGATAGAGCGACTCCCTCCTAAGGAGTAGGCCGCTGGTTCGAATCCAGCTCGGGGCATCTCTCAAAGCCGCTCGTAGCGCAAAATATGATGCTGTCACTCCAACTCAGATGTTGTTCCTACCTGTTCCTACCCATGTTCCCACCCCGGCACTGCCTTTGCTCCTACCGCAGGCCGAGCCATGCCTGTAACCGGGGGATAGAGCTACTCCTTCTGCGGAAGTGGGCCACAGACCAGGTCTTCACGGATAGCGACCGTGCAAGCGCTTGTGGGCGCGTTCATAGACGGTGCGAGTGGCTGGGTTGTCGGGGTGGCGCTCACCGAACGCGATGAAGTTCCAGACGAGGCTGCCGTCCGGGTTCTGCGCCAACTGAAACACGAAGCCGAAGGGCGCTTCGGACGCCCCTTGCTTGCCGAGTGGCACATACAGCTTGTTGCAGCCGGGGAGGCTCGTACCGCTCTCTCCCTCGGCTTCGCACCTCTGCCAGCTCAGCGACGCCGTCCCGGCCTCGATTTCTTTCCGGGCGCGCTCGGCCTGGACACGCGCCAGCGAGCGCTCGTCCAAGCGCCCCACCTCTTCCAGCCACTCCTCGTGGTCGAACCTGACCGGAACGAGCAGTGGACTGCTCCGCGGCGACATCACGCGCGCACGATATTCGCTGGCGGAAAGCGAAACCGCCGAAGCGGTCGAGCGAGCTAACCCTCGCCGTCAGTCGGGAGATCGCCAACGATCCGCTCGAAGTCCTCCGCCGAGGCGGGCTTCATGCCTCGCTTCGCGTACAACTCCGAAACCGGCGTGATCGCTGGCTCAAGTACTAGACCGCCCTCTCGGTCCGGCACGACCTCATACCGACGCCCGGCGACCTCGATCAGCTCGCCCTCCTCAAGGTCGAGCTTCTTCACCGCAGTTGCCATGTCTCCATGGTAGCCGGGCGCGACGCTTGTTCAAGCCGCAGCGGCTTAAGTTGCCCAGCCTTTCTGTTCACTCCGGAACCTCAGTCCTCGATGTCCTCGAAGCGCGTGGCCATCTCGCGCTCGAAATCGTTGCCCTCACGCAGTTCTTCGATTCGCTTGCGGAGCGCCCGTCGTGAACGCGTGCCTCGATTGCCACGGATCGCGAACGCCGCGGCCAAGAGTTGCTGACGCAGATCCACCTGCTCTATCCCCGCCACCCGATCGGCTCCGACGAGGGCCTCGACCAGCACCCGAGCCGGCCCGGCCCGCAATCCTTCGGTCGTCTCGATATTGCCAGCCAAGAGCATCGCCTGCCCGGGCTGGACGCTAAGCCAGGCCGCAAGCTTCTCCGCGAGGCGGATCTGGTCCTCGGAGCCAAGAAACCGGGCTTGGCGACAGACCGCAGCCAGCAACTGCGAATTGGGTGGCCCGATCTCGCCCAGCGCGAGCAAAGCCTCCAATGTGGCCTTGGCGAAGGTGCCAAGAAAGACTTTGCTGCCGCGCTGGCGCAACTCGTCGCTTGCGTCAAGGACGCCGACTCCCGTCCCCGCCTGCAGTTGAGCAACCATCGCCGACACCAGTTCAGTTTCCTGCTCGCCGGAAAGCTCCATGGTCAGCTTCGCAAAGAGTTCGCCATCCACCCCCTCATTGACCTCAAAGCGCCCGATGAAGACCGGTACCGCGCGATTGGCGATTTCGGTTAGCTGCGGGAGCAGGGTTGCTTCCTCGCGTTCGAGTACCGAGAGCGCCTCGGCAAATTGGCTGGCAGCGATCATCCCCACCACCACGTTCGCTAGCTCCGCCGCGAAGCCCCCATCGACCACTGCTGCCAGAGCGTCGATCGCGTCCGTAGCCAAGCTTGGGCTCTCGGCCGGCACTTGTCGCAGCCGCTCGATTAGCAGTTCGCGAAACGCCTCTGGCACCTCTTCCAGGGCCGCACAAACCGAAACTCCGTGGTTCGGGTCTTCGAAGAGCAGGTTCGCAACCTGGCGCGGTAGCGCCTCCCGCACTTCCTCGTCAGCGCGCGCGATGAACTCGTCGATGAAGGCCATGAGAGCGGGCTGGGTCTCGACTGGATGTTGGTGCCAGCGCTCGCCTATTCCCTGCAACAAGGTCGACCAGCGGCCCTCGTCTACCCCTTCCAATGGCTCCAGCAATGCGCTCGCCGCCTCGATCTCCGCTCCCAACTCGGCGTTGCTGGCGCGCTCGATAAAGACGCTGGCGACGTGATCAACCGCAGTTGCTTCCGCCGCGGGGTCGGATTCGGAGAGAAAAGCAATCATCGCCACCGCGAAGGCGTTCTCAGCGCCCAAGAGCGTGTGATGCTCCTCCTCCGGAGAATCGGCGGCTCCGACTGGAATCGCGATCGCCGCGATCGCCGCCGCTGCTGCCCCCTCTGGCATGAGCCGCGCATCGGCTTCTATCAGTGGCCGGTAGGTCGGGAAGTCGGTGAGATCGGAGGCGATCCCGCCACGAATTTTCTCCCGCTGGGATTCGCTCAACTGCGATGCAACTCCGGCCAGCGCCGAGCTGGCGGCCCGGCGGCTCTCGGGGTCGGAGACGACTTCCTCCTCCTCTTCGGATGTCAGTCGCCCGATCACTACGTCGAGCAGGTTGGCTCGATCCTGACCTCTCAATAGCGACAGCGAGTCGAGCAAGCGCGTCGGGTCGATCAGTTCGAGTTCCGCGCGCAGGCGGAAGTCGCGCACTGCACGCTCCAAGACCCCGCGTCGCGCGTGATCGAAAGGCTGCAGGCTCGGGACCGTGACCGCAGCGTCGATCACTGCTCGGGCGTTTACCAGGAAACCCGCTTTCAACTCCTCATCGAGGATGGCGCCCATCTCCGCTGCCAGCTCCTCGGGCTTCTCCGCCGCCTCGAGGATCTCCTCGACCGCAGCGCGATCGCTGCCGATCACCGCCGCTTGAAACTCCGAGTAGCCGGGAGTCACCTCCTTCTCGGGTTGCTTCAACCGCAGGATCGCGGCGAGCTGCTTGCTTTGGACCGAGCGCGCCTGGCGCAAAAAAGCGGCAAAATCGCGGCCGCGCTGGTCCTTCCCTTCCTCGATGGGTGTTTGTTGGTCCCAGTGGACCTGCTCGGCCGATTCGGCTGCGTCCTCCCAGCCAGCCAGGCGCCGCGGTTCCTCGACCAACAACTCGAAGGCCTCCGGCCACTCGGACTCGATCAGCGCCAGCTTCGCGACCATCAGCACTTCGCCGCTAACCGGCGGGCTGATCCCGGGCGGCCGGGAGTCGATCTCCCGCTGGCGTTCTTCGAGCAGCCGTAGACGACTCTCGAGATCGTTGGAAAACTGCTTGACCGCACGCGGGTTACGACGAAAGCCGGCGTTGACGATGCTGACCAGCTCGCGGTCGGCAGGCTCTCCCAGCTCGCGCGCTGCGATCATCGGCGCCAGGTGCTTGGCAATGTAGCCGCGCATGTCATCGGGAAGGATGGGACGAATCGGCAGCCGAGCGCTAAAGAACTTGGCAAGGTATTCGTCGACGTAGCGACGCAGCGCTCCCTCGTCGCGCTCCCGCGATCGCGCTGACTCCTGCGCCAAGAGGTGGCGACGAAGCGCCGCGTCATCTACGGAGACGACGAAGACCACCTCCTTGTCGACGTGCACGCGGGCACTCGAGCGCGGCAGTGCCTCGGCGGAAACGGTGGGCTCTAGGTAGGTCTTGATCGTGCCGAGGATCTCCACCGCATTCTCGGGCGAACAGCGGTCGAGGTTGTCAATTGCGACAACCAGCCGTGTCGGCTTCAGTGCTTTGAGGAGATCGGCGAACTTTTCCGCGAAGCGGTCCGGGTCCTGTAGGGCTTTGTGGGAGACAGTAGTTGGCCGCACCACAATTGCTTGGCTGAAGAGACCGGCGAAGGTGCCAAATGCAAAGGCGACAACACTGGCGAGAACTTCGGTGCCGAAGTTTCCCGAAAGCACGTCGTCGAAAACGCCGATCCAGAACAAGAGCAGTGCAAAGAGGGTTGAGGCCAGCCCGATCAGTGCAGCTTTGCCAAGCCGCGCGGCGCTCAACCCAAGCGACTCTTTGATCTCCTGGTGGTCGACATGGAGCTCATTCAGCTCAGTATCAGGCTGATAGTTGCCACTAAGGGCGCCTTCCTTCTTCAGCTGATTAGCGGCCTCGATCAAGAACTGGCGCCGCAACGGATCGCCGTCATAGCGCCAGGCATCAAAGTAGACGAACGCGATCGGACCGCTACGCAGTTCCTTCTGCAGGCCGCCGATGATCGTTGACTTGCCGACCCCCCAGCGCCCAAAAAGTCCCACCGTCGGCGGCGGCGAGTCGTCGCCGACTATCGAGACAAGGGTGTCGGTGTAGTCGCGATGCCCGAAGGCATCTTCGCCGAGGTCGATGGGCTCATCGCGGATGAAGGGGGTGCGCTTGACCACGACACAGATTCTCTCTCCTGCAACGGAGCGATTTTCACGGCACCGGCAATACAGAGGGAGCACGCGTTAAGGCCAAATAGGAATTACTCCGCCGACACCCCAGCCTGGATAGGAACAGATCTATCCTCCATAGTCCTTCCGTGTCTTCTCGTGTCCCCTCGAATCGGCTTAGTCAAGCGGAAACCCTGAGACCAAGCCAAATCAACTCTTGACAAATCGTCTTTCCTAAGGAGTAGGCCGCTGGTTCGAATCCAGCTCGGGGCACTCTAGATTTCCCTTTCCAGAGCCAAATTTCGGCCACCGCAAGAACCTTGGGTAGGAACAGGTAGGAACAATTAGGGGCAAGGTAGGAACAGGTTTTGGCCCGAAAGACCCCGCCTCAGGCACGATTTGATGATAGGCCTACTCCCTGGGCGGAAGTAGGCCTATCGGGTAGGTTCCAAGGGGCACGTTGGCATGGACCACCCTGACTCCGAGCCCACCGGGCCTTCGCATCGTCGTGCCCGCGGCCGATTGCCTCCCGCCCAAGTTGATCTTTCATGATCGCTAATGCCAGCGCCACGACACGCTTCGTGCACGAGCGTCGGCAAGAATGCGATTGAGTTCTTGCTCACTTTGAGGCGGCGAAGAAATCTCGAGCCTGCACCAACCGCAAAGCTGAACTGGATGGCGTTCGAGATAACTTGCTTCCCCGGCTTCGTGCTCAACTCCTCCGATGACTAGCCAAGCAGGACGCCGTCTACATGCGTCGCACAATCCTTCAGGGGCGGCGGGCGCATCGTCGGAAGCCCAGTATCCAGTGCCCCATCGATCATCAAGCCTCATTGAAAGATGGGCAAGCTGGCAGCCCCACCAACGGGGCAGCCGCTCTGTCAGCTTGACGATGAATGGCCGATACGCCACCGCATCGATCAGTGTGCACGCTCGATTCAGTGCGTTGACTACCAAGAGCTGGATCCTTCGACCACTCACATCATCAGTTTCTCTTTTTGGGCCGGGGTCCCCCTGCGCTGTCATGAGCTTTTTTCTCTGCAGGGCTCTTCGTCTTCCACCATTCGTTCCACTCGCGTGTCCTGGCAGGATTATGACCCCGGCCAAGGATCGCTTCGCTTTCCCGCCTAAGTTGGCCCCCATCGGGACCGTCGCAACCCTTTTCCTTCCCGCCCGACTTCCTGTTTGAACGGGATTCCGAGATGCTTTTCGAGAGGCTGGGCGCTTCGATCACATCGTCTTCGGACGTCGATTCGGGAGAGACAAGTCCTCCTACAACAGCGGCGCCAACCCCGGCGACGGTCGTCACCACCGCAGCCCCGCAGGTAGCCTCGCCAACGATGGGGATCTCGATCGTCACCCCGCAAGCTATTGCCGCAGGGTTTTCCCCGCTCGGATCGGTCAGGTTCACGGGATCATCAGAGGCGTACGCATAGGGTTCGCGCGTAAGCCCTTCTAGGGGATCACGGGTGAGGAATTGGCCGGTGGCGGGGTCGTAGAACCGAGCACGAAGGTATTGCAGGCCACTTGCGGAGTCGGTGTACTGGCCTGCAAATCCCATTGGTGTCGTCTCCGAGCCACTCGCTCCGATGAGACTTCCGTACGGCCCGTAGCTGAAGGTGCCTGTGACTTCCCCGCCGCCATCGGTGAGGAGTCGCGTGGTGCCGAGCTGATCGGAATGCAGGTAGCTGGGCGCTTCTTCGGAAGAGACCTGCTCGATCGGCTGGTCGTTCGGCCCGTAGATGTAGCTGCGCTGCCCATCGCTGAGGAGCAAGGGAAGAGGTGCTCCGGGGTCCCAAGTCAGATGCTCGGTTGTAGCCCCGGTTGTTCGGGAGGCAATCAGGCCAGTCCCGTCGTAGGCAAAGCTCTCATTGATTGCCGCGACTTCACCTTCTTCAGGCCGTTCGATTGCGACCAGGCTTCCGGCCTGGTCATATTTGTATGTGGTCGCAGGCGCGGCTTCAGGAGTTGCTTTCGTGCGCTCGCCGAGTTTGTCATAGGTGTAGCTGACGCCGGTTCCGGCTTCCAATTGACTGGCGGCGTCGAAGGTGTTTGTAGAGCCGAGCCCTTTGAGTAGATTGTCGGCAGCGTCATATTCGAAGCTCGCTTCGCCGGCGCCCGTCAGGCGATTGTCTTTGTCGTAGGCGTAAGCGGTTTTTTCTGGGCCGGGCAATCCCTGAATTGCTTCTTCTTCGACTTGACCGATTTTGTTTCGCGAATAGGAGATCGAGGCGAGGGTTTCCGCTCCGTCATCGAAGCTGGCCCCGCTCGTGCGGTCGGCTTGGTCGTAGGTGTATTTATCTACGTTGCCGCTTAGGGCTGGGAAGGTGATCGCTTCCAGGTTGGAGTCCGCGTCGTAGGCGAAGCTGGTCGTGCCGCTCAGCCAGTCGGTGACGCTTTCCAGCCTTCCGGCAGCATCGAAAGCGCGAGCGACCGATTTACCATTGGGGTAGAGCAAGCCGGTCAGATGTTCAGCCAGGTCGTAGCCGTAACCGACGAAATCGCCGTGTCCGTTTTCCGCTCCGGTGAGTCGGCCAAGTTGGTCGTAGCTGAAGGTAGATTCGCCAGTCCCGTCGGTGATGCTCAGGAGGTTGCCGTCGGCGTCATATTCGTAGCTTTCGTCCGGCGTCGCTTCTTCTGAGTAATTGACTCCGACTAGGCGATCGGCTGCGTCGTAGGAATAGGTCGCTTTGCGTTCAGCGGCGTCGACCACGACTTTGAGATTGCCCGCCGCGTCGAATTCCTGAAGCGTTTTGCGGCTTAGCGGGTCAATGATTTCGACTGGCTGCTCGAGCACGTTGCGGACATAGGTGGTCGTGTGGTTGTTGCCGTCCGTCTGGCTTTTCACGCGACCAGCACCGTCATATTCGGTTTTGAGGATCGCCCCGCTTGGCCTTTCGACTTTGACCTGCTCGTCGTCGGCGTTGTAGGCGAATTTGATTGTGTGGCCGTTGGCATCGGTTATGGCCAAGAGATTGCCATTACCGTCGTAGGCGTATTCAGTGGGATGACTCAATGGATCCACTACTTTCAGCGGCCGACCCAGCGGGTCGCGTTCGACGCTCGTCTCGTATTCGGATGGTTCGGCGCCTTCGAGGTTCCCCCGCGGGCTGACGGTCGAGATGAGACGCGAGTCTTCGTCGTATTCGCTGGTGCGGGTATTCCCCAACGGATCGGTTTCAGCGATCAAGTTACCGTGGCTGTCGTAGGCGTAGCCCCAGGTCCTTTCGAGTGGATCGGTGAGGCTTTCGAGCTCGCCGTATTCGTTGTAGTCGAGGCCGTAGGTCTGGGTTGCTTCTTCTGGCGCGGGGCGGGCGACCGTTTCCGGGTTGCCATTGCCGTCGCGAGCGATCGTCGTCGTCTCGCCATCCGGCGTCGTCACCGAGATGACGTCATGAGTGGCGTTGTAGGTCCATTTCGTTTCGTTACCCGCAGCGTCTTTTTCGCTCGTGCGGTTGCCTTCGCCGTCATAACCATAGGTGGTCGTGTGACCGTTTCCGTCGGTTTCACGCACCAGTTGGCCGGCCGAATCATAGGAAAAGGTTTCCGTCGTAGCGCTTACCGTTCCGTAGCCGTGCGTAATCGAGTAAGGCTGGTTCTTGCTTGTGAACCACTCGTCGGTCACGGCGCCGGTGGCTTTGTTGGTGATCTTCGTGTGGAAGCCGTTGTATTCGAACGCGAGCGTGTGACCCCCGGGGTCGGTCTGCGATTTGACCCGGCTGGAGGCGTCATATTCGTTGACCGTTTTGCCTTCACGCCCGTCGGTCATCGTCGTCAAGCGATGACTGGCATCGTATTTGAATTTCCAGCGCGGGCTAGCCTGGCCTGGCAGCGTCACGCTGGCGAGGCTGCCGCTTTCGTAGGCGTATTTGACGACGTGGCCCATCGGGTCTTTGGCGCTTTCGACCTGGCCGCCGACGTTGTAGGTCAAGGTGATCTGACGGCCAGACGCATCGGTGATGGCTTTCAGGCGCCCGGCTTCGTCATAGGCAAGCGTCGTTTCGTTGCCGTTGCGATCGGCGACACTTTCGAGCCTTCCCGCGCCCGAGAAAGACAGCACGGTCTGATCGGCGCTCGTGAGCGTGTATCCAGTTTCCGGGCTGCCTTTCAAAGTGCTGAGCGACCAGCCGGGGCCCGCGTAGGCAGGCCCGCCGCCTGTCCTCGTGAACGGGACGGTGCTGCCGTCGCCTCCCATCAGCGTCACCTTTTCGCCGCCCCCTTCAACGAGTAGGTGCTCGCTGAAGGAGCTTGTCCAGCCATAACCGAAAGACCCAGGCGACACGGCGGCCGCAGCTGCCTGAGCGCTGTAGGTCCTGGTCAGCTCTAGCGGCACCCCGCGCCCCTCGATCAGGAAGTCCGTTTGGCTCTCTGAGAAATTCCCGGTAGCGCAGTCGACGGGATCTCCGCACTTCGATTGATGCCCCGGCTGCTGGCTCTTGATGATGGTGATCGGGTTCTTGATTTCGATTCCGCTGGATTGCGCCTTGACCACCCCGTTGTTTTCGAATTCGGGCGTTACTTCGAGCGCAAGTTTGCCTTCGGTTCGCTGGAACAATCCGTTGTTGATGAATTTATTGGGAGCTTCCCCCAGTTTGAAACTGATGCTGTCCCGAATCCAGGTCGGATAGGGTTCGGAGTTGAGGTTGTAGGTACCCTCGTTGACGAACGTTGCGCCTTTTTCAAACTTCACCTTGCTGGAAGAAGTCTGGGTGAAAGTTCCTTCGTTGACGATCTTGCCGACAGCGAGAGTGTCGGTCGTAGCGCCCCCATCGAGGATGTTGTTGCTCGTCGGCCCAAGTACCAGCGTGCCTGACCCGCCAATGGTGTTTTGGTTCTTCCAAACGAACGCCTGAGTTACTTCGAGATCGCCCGGTCCCGAGACATCCGTTTCATACTCAGGTTCGAATTTGCCGATGAGGCTTTTACCTTCGAGGACGAAAGGAGCTTCCCGAATCGAGAGCGTGCCATTCGGCGCTTGAAAGCTGTTGCCCACGACGCTCGACAAGTCGACGCGGTTTACGCCTTCCAGAATGCTTTCAGGCTTGAGCGAGACGGTCGAGCCTTTGCGTTCGTAGTGAAGCCGTCCGGTTTTTACCGAAATCGTCGCGTAGTTTTCGACGTTCAGGTTCAACCAGAAGTCGTTGGTGCCAGTGGATTTCCGGATCGTGCCGTGATTGATCAACAAGGCGGACCCGGTGGTGGTGTAGATTCCTGGGAAGCGGGCATAGGCGCCGATTGCATCTGCGTTGATCGTGGCGTTGTTTTCGATGACCGCTCCTTCGGAAGCATCAAGTCGGCCCTGTGTTCCTTCGAAATTGAGGGTTCCTTCATTGCGCAGGGTCCGCGTGGCGAGGTTTGCCGAATAGGTGGTGATTCCGGCAGTCGCTGAGCTTCCAATGACGGTCGTGCCAGCACCCGACATGGTGCTATCGCTTTTCCAGGTGAGCGCTTTTGTGATTTCCAGAGAGCCAGAGCCTGAGATGACGGCTTGGTAATCCATGACGAGGGTGCCGATCGTCGAGCTGCTGCCGACATTGGCCGAGAGCGTGGCTTCGCGCATGGTCAGCGTCGCTTCTTTTCCGTTGAAGGAGTCGGCAGTGAAAGACGATTTGTAGAAGCGGATGGAGCCCTTCAAAGTGCTGCCGCCGGCAAGGGCACCCGTTTTCCCCGTAAAAAGCAGGGTCCCGGATTTGGAGTTGATTTCTCCTTGATTTTCGAAGTTGATGATGAGTTCCGTTTCGCCTGCACCCGCGGTCTTCTGAAGCACACCGGAGTTAACAAATTTAGGCAGCGTTGTTCCTTCGTTGCCGAGGATGTCGAAGGTGCCTTCGTGATTGATGGTGAAGGTGCCTTTGTTGAGGATTTCGCTCCCTTCGGAAAGCCTCATCACCCCTTCGTTCATTGCGAAGGTGCCTTCGTTGACCAGCCGTCGTTCTTTCAGCCTGGCCCAGCCGCCGCCGGTCGTGACCGAGCCAGTGGCTCCCGCCCCGAGGACCGTCGCCCCGGTTCCGGACATCGTGCTTTCGTTGGTCCAGGCGAAGGAGCTGGAGACGTTGATCGTCCCGGGTCCCGTCAAGACGGCGTTGTATTTGACGGTCAGGTTTTTGATCGAAGAGGGTCCAGACGTACCGAGGAGTTCGAGGGTGCTTTCTTTGATCGTGAGGCTTCCTTCGCCCTGCACGATCGCTGTCTGATTCGTTCCAGCGGTCACGTTGACGGTCTTGCCTGAGCCGATGCAAGCGACATCGCTGGAGTTCGGGGCATGGCCGGCGGACCAGTTCGCGGCCGTCTGCCAGGTGCCTTCTGCAGCCCCTGTCCAGTTATTGGTGCATTCGGCGGCACTAGCGCCGGGAGAGTAGGCCAATGCGAGAAGGACCACGAGCGCCACCGCCAGCAAAGGCGCAGAAATCCGGCGCCCCAGCCATGGTGCTTTGGAGGTGCAGCAATAGCGACGAGACCTGCGTTCCCAATTCATTCTCTCCCCTTCACTCAGGAATCGCTGTTTAGTTCTCATTGCTTACAAGCTGTAGACGAAGCTTGTCAAGGTCCGAAGGCCGGATGGACGACTCCGAGCCTTTCGGCTAGCGCCCGGCCGAAACGCGCCTGGCAGAGCTCTCACTGTGACCCAAGACGACCCTTCGATGCGCCCACCCCCGCAGGGATAGCCGGGGCAGTTGTTAGCTGGGCGTGGGGTAGGAACAGAGGTAGGAACAAGTGTCCTCAGGGGTCCCCCTGGGTCCACTTGTGTCCTCTCGGAACTTGGCTCAACAAGCCAAATTGGCTCTATCGGCCAAAAGTCGGGCTTGACAAAAGCTCCCTCCTAAGGAGTAGGCCGCAGGTTCGAATCCTGCTCGGGGCGTTTCTGGGACGTGCGCGACATCGGAGGCAGATGTCGGGGACATCGTAGACACCTCAGGTCCTTAGAGTGGCCGGTACTCGCGGGCTTGGATCGAGGATCAGCCGGCGGAGCAGCTCGCCGGTTTTACATTGATGACGCGGATGTCGCGATCAGACGACCAGCGGCTTGACGCCTTGCCCTTGTGAGCCTGGCCGATACGCCACTAGCGCTTCAGCGTCTGGTGCAGGCACTCGACCTTGCCGCCGGTCCCTCTTGTGATGTTCCGCTCCAAATCCTCAAGCCTCGGCTCGATCTCAATATGAGTCAAAGGAAGGACTACCGGTCGGGCGAGGAGCGTCGGTTCGCGCAAGTCAGGAAAGAAATACGAGGGGTCAAGGCGCGTGTCGCCGGTCTTCCCCCACGGCGAGGGAAATCCCGGCCTCAGCTCATCCCTTCCCGCCCCTCCCCTTCTTCCCGCCCTGCTTGTGGCCCTTGTGCACTTTCACGCATCGCGCTTTGCCTTTGACCTTGCGCTTCTTGTAGCCCTTCTTGCACTTCTTGGCGGCTTTCGAGGGCGTGTTGGCGATCGCCGGCGCCGGGATCGCGACGTTGGGAGCTGGGGGCGCCGGCGGCGGTTGTGGGGGGACGAAGGTCGTCTGCAGCGCCGCATCGACGTTTTCACGTTGCTCGGGGGCGGTCAGGTTGAGGACGGTCGAGCCCGCCCGAGTCGCGAACCCCTCGTAGTACTGCGTGTGCCAGCCGTCTTCTTCGGGGAGGAAGAATTCTTCTTTGGCGAATTCGCTGAATTCAGCTGAGAAGGCGACTTGGTAGGTGCCGGTTGCGACACCCGGCAGGGTGTAGTTGCCGTCGGGGTCGGTGTAGGTGCAGCGTTGGGGGCCACTTGCGGTGCTCTTGAGGATGCAGACCGCGATCGCCGCTAGAGGGCCGCCGCCGACCGAGTCGGTGACGGTGCCGCTGACCTGGGCTCCGGGAGCGAGTTTGGCGTCGATCCCCGTGGCTGTTTCACCGACGCTGAGGTGGATCAGGGTCGCTTCGAAGAAGCCGTCCTTTTCGTCGTAGTAGCTGGGGGCGTAGGCGGCGCTTTTGCCCTCGCCCCAAAACCCGACCCGGTAGGAGCCCGAAGGAAGGGTCGGCAGGGCGTAGTTGCCCTCGGCGTCGGTGTGAGAGCAGCTGACCGGGACACCTGAGGTTGCGTCCTGCGCGCAGACTTCGACCCCCTCCAGGTCAACGGCACCAGTGGTATCTGTGAGGTGGCCTTCGATCTGCCCGCCGATTTCAAGGTTGGCATCGATCCCTTCGACGTTGGCAGCAGCGGGGACGACGACTTTGTTTGCTTCAGAGAGCTTTGCCTTGTGGTTGTAGTACTGGCGGATCAGGTGCGAGCGATAGCTGGGGGCGAATTCGACCTGGTAGACGCCGGCGGCTGGTACCGGCAAGACGTATTTGCCTTCGGCTTCGGGAAAGACACACGATTCAGAGGGCAATGGTTCGACCAGGCAGACTTCGACTTCACTGACTCCAACCGGGGCTGAGACGGTGCCCTTGATCGCCGAGCTGGAGGCGCCAAGCGCTGCGGCGGGACCAACCAGCGCGGCGGTGAGTACCGCGAGGCCAAGCGCAAGGCAAAGGTGAGCTTTGGGGCGCCCCCTCATCCCCGCACCTTGCAGCTGCGCCCGAGGGTCTCGGTGATCTTCTTGGAGCCGAAGTCGAGGCTCACCTTGGCAAAGGGGAAGCTGGCGCCACTGAAGCCCTTGGGGGCAGGGCAAGAAGCAGATAGATAACTCTTCGTCTTGCCATCTGAGCGCACCGTCTTGCCGAGGTTTAGCGAGAGCGCGGTGATGTAGCCAGATGAGCCGGTCACTTCGGGCAGGGAGGCGCGCAGGAGGTTGCCGAAGGTGCCCTTTTGCTTGCGCAGCTCGAAGACCAAGGTGAAGGAAGTCGGCACCGGCTTTTCGCCGTAGACGTGGGCCAAGATCGCGGGCTTGCCGTTTACCACGCCGTTGAAGGCATAGAGCGGTCCCGAGGAAGGGAAGGGCGCCTGGCGGGAGAGCGCGACGTTGGCCGAGAAGGTGCCCTTGCCGACCAAGGAGTCTCCGCAGGCAGCAAGGGCGTTCTCGGTGGTCGAGGGCTGGATGTCTCTGAGCGTGCACTTGGGCACCAGGTTGGGATCGAGGTGCCCGTAGCGGTTGATCGCGATTGCCAGGGTGCGAAGCCGCGGCGGGTTCTTGGCCTTGGCCGAGGTGATCTGGGTGCCGACCGAGACGTGGATCGGCGCAGAGTCACTTCGCGGCAGCTTGGTCGGCGAGAGCTTGCCGGTGAAGGCGACCCGCAGGCCGCCCTTCTGCACGACCTCGGCTTGGGCGAGGGAGGCGCCGGCCAAGAGCACCAGGGCGCCCACTCCGACCAGGAGGTGTCTTCTCATCGCTTCCTCGCTCTCTTCGTCTGCTTGCACTTGGGGTTGGTGAGCGCCGGGCGGAAGTTGTCGATCACGCCGTTCTTGGCGGTGAATCTGGCGATCGCCCATCCCTTGGCGGCGCAGACGTCTTCGGAGTTAACGAGCAGGCCGTGCTTGCCGCCTTTGAGCGTCATCACGAACTTCGAGACCGGGGCGTCGGGCAGGGTGGTGAAGGTTCCCCGTAGGCCACCCTTGAGCGAGTCGATCCGCCCGACCACGTCGATCTTCAGGCCGAGGCCGCCCCCCCTGAGGGCGGCGACTAGGTCGGGCAGGGTGTTATCGGAAGAGCGCAGGTAGACGTCTCCTTCCAGGGGCTCACCCAGGAGGGGGCTGTAGGCGCGGGCGTGGCCGTAGACCGATTCGGGCGGGCAGGCTTCGCGGGCGAACTGGCCTTTGGTGCAGATCGTCTGGATGTGGCTTTGTTCGAGGAACTCGGCTGGGGGCAGGGCGACCGCGGCCCCGGCGATGTTGGCGTCGCCGGGGCGCGGCCGCAGTTCAGCCCGCAGTGAGGGGTAGTCCCCGCGCTTGGTGCCGCCGCGCAGCTGCAAGCTGAGGCGCGGCTTGAAGGCAAGCGCGCCGCAGTTTGAGGCTTGGTAGGGAGTAGTGGCGGTGGCGCTTGAGTCATCAGCGGGGTTGCCGAAGTCAGCGCCGGAGCCGTTTAGCTGGGAGGCGACCTGGAAGGGCTCGCAATCGGTGGGATTGAGGGTGAAGTTCGGCCTTGAGATGTAGACGCGGATGTCGCGCAGGTGGATCGGGATGCCGTCGATGATGTGGGGGATCGGGTCCGAGCCGGCCGAGTCGATCGAGACCTGGGCGCTTTGGGGGTCGACGTGGATCGCCGAGCGCACCACCACCACGCCGAGGTCGAAGGGACCGACCGTGGCCGAGTCGATCGCGACGATCGAGAAGGTCGAGCCGTGGAAGGGCCCGGCGAGGTAGAGGTTGCCGGGGGCATATGCCAAGACCGAGCCGAGGCCGTAGCCGGCGGTGGTATGGCCGATCAGGCTGGTGGCAGGACAGGAAGGGTGTTCGGTCTCGGCAAAGCCGCTTCGCTTCTTCGCCGCTTCGATGTTGGCATCGGGGCAGTAGGGGATCCCGGCCAACTTGCCAGTAAGGCCTGGCGGCAGGGTCGCCGAGTAGGAGGTGATCTCCTGCTCGTCGTCCTTTCTGGTCAGGTGCAGGTAGAAGGGGGTGTAGGAGCCGGCGTTGGAGTTGAGTGAGCCGGCCTGGGCCTGGGGCTTGAAGGGTGGGGTGCCGTTCGGGCAGGGACCCCCGCCGACGCCGCTCGAGATCGCCAGGGGTGAGGTGCTGTGAAGGACGGCGGCTGGGTTCAGCCAGGGCGAGAGGTTGATCGCGATCGTTTGGTTGCCGCAAGCCGCCGGCGTTGCGATCGGGCTGCGCTGACCTTCGCGGAAGTGGATTTCAAGACTCGAGTAGGGGATCTGGGGCAGGTCTTCGAAGGTCGCGGTCAGCTGCCCGGTTGCCTGGTCGGGTGAGAGCTCACCGGCGACCTTGACCCCGATGCCGCGCTCGGGAGCCTTGGCCACCAGGTAGAGGCCGAGCAGTGAGTCGAAGGGGTTGTCGTGGGGGGCGGCGAGGAAGATCGCCCCTGCGATCGGTTCATCAAAGAGCGGGCTCTTGACCTGGAAGTCACCGATCTTCGAGCTGTTGGGACAGCCCACCCCCGGTGGGCTGGTCGGGGTCTCAGCGTTGTATTGGCTCGGCGTGCAAACGCCAAGGCCTGAGCCGACCGAGGGGTTGACCGTCACCCCTTCTGGCATCGCCACCACCGCGGTCTTTACCGGCGAGGCGGCACGGCGCTTGGAATGAAGCAGGCCAAAGGTGGGAACGGCGATGTCGAAGTTGAGTCCCGAGGGTGAGGAGGCGCGGGGGTTGGTCAGCACGGCGGAGGGTTTGGGTTCAAAGAGCAGGGTCGAGCACTGCGTCAGGTTGAGGGGGGCCGAGCTTTGGTTGTAGTGGGGGGTGTATTTGCGGGTTACTTCGCCCCCTTGTTGCCAGGAGGTGGCCCTGATGCTCCAGGTCAGCGGTGAAGAACAGGCGGTGGGCAAGGTGAGGTAGGCCACGGCGGCAGAGGTGGCTTCTTTGCCGAGCGAGCAGCTGCCAAGCGGAGAGGCAGGGTCTTCCTCGTTTAGGCAATCACCGCGTTCTGTGTCGTGGCTGGGCTTCCAGGGGGTTCCCCAGAGCGAGAGGGTGAAGCCGTAGAGGTCGGTCTTCTGGGGCAGGTTCAAGGCATCGAGGGTGATCCCGTATTCGCTACCTGACTGGCGCACGTGGGGGATGAAGGCATAGGCCGAGCCATAGGCGTTGAAGCCGAGCTCTGAAGCAGCACCAGGCGGGGCCTTGAGGTTGAAAACGCCGAAGGTGCGGACAGAACCGCCGCCATAGGAGGAGCGCACCGCCACGGTGCCGATCTGGCTGCGCGGTGGGCAGTCCTCACCGGAGAGGGCGCCCCCTCCCCGCGGGGTCTGGAAGGCAGCCTGGGAGCACTCGGCGACCGCGGTCGGGTTTTCGAGCAGGCCGGGCGGCAGCTCGATGTGAAGGTCTTTGACGTCGCCGTCGGTGATCGGCACGCCGGGGTTGCCCTCTGAGGTTCCGGCCTGGGCGAAGTTGACTTCGGTGGTGAAGGCGTAGGGGTGGGAGCCGGCGAGGGTGGCGGCTGAGCCGTTTTCTTCAGTTGCCGCCGCGCTGAAGCCTTCGTCGCCGGCGAGGAAGCCGAAGCCGGCGCTGGTGGTGAAGGTCGCTTCGGGACCCGTGGTGGTGCCACCAGAGCTCTGGGCTGTGATCCGCAGGTGATAGGTGGTGTTGGTTGGGAGTCCGGCGAGTGAAGTGGTCACTGCGCGGGCTTCGCTCACCGGATCGAGTGGGGCGCTTGCCGTCGAGGTTGCACCGGCGAAGCCGCTGGCTTCAAACCCCGCCTGATCGACGTATTGGAAACGATAGCTGGTGACGAGGCCTTCGGGGTTGACCGTGCCGCTGAGCAGGGCCGAGGTGCCCTGCACTTCGCTCGCGGCGGGAGCGCTGACCACCGGAGCGGCCGCCGACGCACTCGCCGCAAAGGTGAACACGAGGAGGGCTCCCAGCCCGAACGTGAACCAAAGGCGCCTCATCGCGGCGCCCTTTGCTTCGCACCCTTGCCGTGCTTCTTCTTATGGTGTTTCGGCTTGTGTGTTTTCTTCTTCGGCTTCTTCGGCTTGGGCTGAACCGGGTTGCCGGGATTGGGCACCAAGGTCCCGGGAGTCGGGTCTTCGGGCGCGGGCGGCAACGGCTGGCAGGCATCCCCGATGCAGGGGACCGGGGTCGGCGCCGAGGGGAAGCCGCCGCCTTCCCGGGCGTCATAGAGGTCGACTGAGCCGGGGTCAGATGCCACCAAGGATCCGTCGGTAAGAAAGAAGGTGTCTGAGCCATCGGCGCTGGCATCGACGAAGGAGGCGCCTTCGCCCGAGCGACCGCTGGAGATCAGGTTGAGGCAAGCGCCTCCCGCCGGGCAGCTGCCGACGCCGGGAGCCTCCCACTCATAGACGTCGGGGCGCTTGTCTGAGTCCTGGACGACCAGGGCGTCTTCTGAGTCGAAGAAGACTCGACTGCCGTCGTTAGAGAGGGCGCGGGGCTTGTAGACGTCGGTGGCGCCCTCGCCTTTGCCGTTGGCAACCGCGCCGGGGATGCTCGAGGGGCCGGCGGGGCGTTCGCCGGTCGGGTTGCAAGAGACGCAGGTGAGGGTCGCGGCTCCGCCCTGAGGTGGTGGGCCGTAGAGGAAGACCTCGGAGCGACCGGCATTGTCATAGCCGGTCAAAGAGGTGCTGGAGAGGAAGGCGAGGTGGGCGCCATCCGGAGTAACGCGGGCGGTACCGCTGGTGGGCGGGTAGTTGCTCGCGTCTGCCGCCGCGGCAACCGGAGTGGTGGTGCCGTTATGCCAGAGCTTTAGTCCAACCGTGGTCTCGAAGTAGAGGTAGGAGCCGTCGGTGGAGGTACCGAGCACGCCCTGAACTTCTCCGCCAGGGGTGAGATCGGTCGCGGTTTCGGTTGCAACCACGTAGCGGTAGAGGTGGGCTTCCTTGGTGAAGTATGCGACCGATCCATCGGCGGAGGCGGTCTGGAAGCTCCCCCCTCCCCCGGCCGCTGTGTCGACCTGGACCGAACCGCTGCCCCGCTGGTGCAGGTAGAGGTTGCCTTCCACGCCTAGCCAGTAGACGCGGGTCCCATCGCTGGAGACCGCAGCGCCCTGGGCGGCGATTTCAGCCCCGGTGGTTCCTTGGCTATCGCCGGGCAGAACGTTGATCAGTTCAAGCCCTCCCGCGGGCGAGACCTCATAGAGGTTCGGCTCAAAGTCAGCGCAGGGCCCGGGAACGGGGTGCAGTTCGGTTGCGTCGGGGGTGAGCGCCGCGCAGCTCGAGAGCACCACGTGGCTGAGGTCGGGGGAGGAAGCCACCATCGCCACTTCGAAGTCCTGCGGTCCCAGCGCCAGGCCGGCGATGTCGGCTTGGCCGATCAGTGCGGTGAAACCGCCACTCTGATCGCGGCGGTAATAGTTGACGTAGCCGGCTGGCGCGCCTGATCCCGGCAGTGGCGGGTTGGCGTTGACGCAATCGCCTTCGGTCCCGCGGCAGCGCTCGCCGCTTCGCACCAGCGCCTGAGAGAGATCGCCGGAGAACAGCTGGTAGGGCGTGGTTGGTGGTTCATCGCCGTAGCTGCCCGAGAAGAGCGGGATGGTTATGTCTTCGGCAGACCAGCCGGAGCTGGTGCGCTTTGAGAGGTACTGGCTCACGCTGGGGGCGCCCTGGGGCAAGGCGAAGGATGAGATCGAGTCATAGGTGGCGGAGTTGCCGTCGGCCGATGCCTGGAAGACGCGCGGTGCTTTGGTCCCAACCGCGGTGATCGCGCCGCCGTTCTTGTCGACCGGGGAGACCATCTCCCAGCCCCTGTGATCGAGCAGGGAGAAGACGAGTTCGGTGCCCTGGGTAGTGAAGGTGTGGGTGAAGGGGACTTCGGTGTTGTAGGAGATGCCTTGGGAGCTGGTGGCGCGGACGCGGTAGCGGTATGTAGTCAAGGGCGTGAGGCCGCCGATGTGTTGGTTGACCGCTTCGGGGCTGGAACCAGCGCCGATCGAGGGTTCGATCGCCGGCGGCGCTGGGGCCCTAAGTGCGCCACTGAAGCCTTCGCGCGGCGGGTTGGCCGCCAGGTTCGCCTCATAAGCCGCCTCGCTCAGGTATTCGAAGCGGTAGCGGGAAAGCGTCCCTTCGGGGTTGATTTCAGCCCGCAAGGTGGCGCCTGTGGCCGTTACTTCTGTAACCCAGGCGGCCACCGCCTGGGGCGGCCCCGCCGCCCCGGCTGCGCCGGGAGCAAGGGCCGAGCCCAAGACGGCGAGCGCCAGGGCAAGTGCGGCTCTGCGCCTCACCGCCTAGTGCTTACCCTTGGGGCTCTTGTGCTTTGAGCGCTTGTGCTTCTTCGCCTTCGTCTTGCAGCTGTTGGCAACGACTGGGTTTGATTGCAGTTCCTTGCCGTTTTGGCCGCGCATCTTCAGATCCGCCTTGTTGGTGGACTTGCAGAGGTTGGCCGAGTTGACGACCAGGCCCTTCTTGCCCCCCTGCATTTCCAAGACGAACTTTGAGACCGGGGCGTCGGGGGCGGCTTCGAAGGTGTTTCTGAGGCGTCCCTTGACCGAGTCAACGCGGCCGGCAAGGACGACGTCGACCTGACCGTGCAGGGCGACCACCAGGTCGGGCAGTTCGTGCGAGGAGGAGCGTAGGAAGACCGGGCCGCTGAGCGGTGCGTCCAAGAGCGGCGTGTAGGCCTTGGCTTTGCCGTAGATCGATCCCGCCGGGCAGCCCGCGCCTGGGGCCCCACCGGCGTTGAACTGCACCCGGGTGCAGATCGTTTTGATGTGGGACTGATCGAGGAAGGCGGTGCGCGGCAAGGTGACTGAGACCGAGCCGATGTTTGCCTGTCCGCCGGATTGGGTGAGGACTGCTTTAAGCGCTGGGTGCTGGGCGCGCGAGGTGCCGCCCTTGAGCGAGATCGCCAGCTTCGGTTTGAAGGCGAGGGCCGAGCAGGAGCCAACCTGGAAGGGGCTCTCGACCCCGAAGCCCTGCCCCGTCGCCGAGGTGACCTTTCCGGCGACCTTCATCGGATCGCAGGAGGTTGGGTTCAAGGTGAAGTCCCGCCGGTCGGCGTTTAGGACGACCGAGCGGACGTCAAGCGGAATCCCCTGCAGCTGTGTCGGCAAGGGGTCAGAGACGGCGGTGATCTTGGCCGTTTCGGGGTCGACCTTTAGCGCCACTCGTGTCACCACGGTGCCGAGATCGAAGGGCCCGGCAACCGCCGGGGTGATCACGGCAAAGGAGAGCGGCGCTCCCTTATAAGGACCGGCCATGTAGACGTGGCCGGCGACGTGCAGGGGGTTTGGGCCTGAGCCGGCGCCGACGGTGACGCTGCCGACTTCCGATGCGGCCGGGCAGCTTGGGCTTGCCTGCTCTCGGGCGCCTTCGCCTGAGTGCGAGCGTGCCTGCGCTGCGGCGATGCCCAACTCCGGGCAGTAGGGGATGCCGGCGAGCTTGCCGGTCAGCCCCTTGGGCAGGGCGGTTTCGATCCCCGTCATTCGCTGGGAGCCATCGGGGCGGCTGACCGAGAGCACGAAGGGGCTGTAGGAGCCTGCTTGGGGGGCGAGGGTGCCGGCGTTGAAGCTGAGCTGGTTGGGCAGCTGAGCGGTGTCGGTCGGGCAATCGCCGCCGCCGGGTGCGGTGGTGGTGGTGAACGAGTCTTGACTCGGCACGTCGGCTCCTTCGGGGGTGCTCCATGGGGTGATCACCGCGTTGGTGGTCTTGGTCCCACACGTTGCCGGGCTGGTCAGTGAAGCCCGCGCGCCATTGAAGAAGGAGACGCTTAGTTCGGAGAAGGGCAGCTCCGGGTTTTCCTTGAAGACCGCGGTCAGGTGACCGTTGGCCGGATCTGATTGCACTTCACCGGGGATCTTCAGCACGACACCGGTGCGCGGGTCGTTGACCGTGATGTACGTGGCTAGGAGGGAGTGGAACTGGTTGTCGAAGGGCTTTGCCAGGTAGACCTGGCCCGACAATGGCTCTCCGAGGAGCGGCGTGGTGATTTCAGCGGTGCCGATCTTCGAGGCATCGGGGCAGCGCGCCGGTTCGGGGCCGTTGATTTCGATCTCAGTTGAAGAGCAACCGGCGAGGCCATCGGCCGAGGATGGGTTGACGACCAGCCCTTCTGGCAGGGAAACCCTGACGTCCTTGACGTTGGCCACAGAGGGCGCTTCGACCCCTTCAGCCTGCGGGATCTTGAGATCGAAGTCCAACCCTGTTGGGGAATCGGCCAAGGTCGTCGTCGCCTTCGATTCGATCCTTGGGTTGAACTCGAGCTGGTTGCAGCCTTCGACCCCGACCGGGTTGCCGTTGGCGTCGGCGCTTTCGAAGCTGCCGCGGGAGAAGACTTCGGGTTCTACCCAGCTGCTCACAGCGGCACGGGTCGTGAGCGGCCCACCGCAACTGCTCGGCATCGAGACAAGCGGCTTCGTCTGAGGTTCCCCTCCGGGACAGGTGCCTTCGAAAAACATGCATCGTCCGCGAACTTCGTCGTAGCGTTCGAGGCTTGAATCCGCCCAGAGCAGCACCTTGAAACCTGAAATCTGAATGATGTGGGGAATGTCGCTGGTTACCGCCGAGATACCGTAGTCCTCTCCGGTTCGCACGAAGCCTTCGATGTGTGTGTATATGCCTTCCAAGAAGGAGAACCCGAGCTCGCCGGGCGCCCCTGCCGGCGGCACCATGTTGTAAAGGGGGGACGCGCCCAAGCCGAACGTGGCACCGCCGGAGTTCATGACCTTGATCACGCCGACCATCGATCCGGCGGGACAAGCCGGGCCAGTTGTGCCTTCTGGACTCAGTGTCTCGAGTTGCGCCTCCGTGCACTTTTCCGCGGCCTGGGGATTGAAAACCATGCCCTTGGGCAGATCGACCCGGACATCCCTGATGTCTCCATCTGGAACTTCGACCCCTCCCGCCCCGGGAGGGTTGACCTTGCGGTTCACATCGAGGGACACCGATTCGTAGGTAGCGGGGTGAGAACCCGCTTGGGTCGCGACGGTGCCGTCTTCGTTGAAGGCACCGCCGAAGAGGCCCGAGCTGCTGGCGATGATGCCGAAGTCTGCGGGTGTGGCACTCACCTTGCTCCTCAAGGTTTTCGTCACGGACCCAGCGCCGCCGCCTTCGACCGTGGTCGTCGCTTCGAGTTCTTCCCCCTCGACGGCGTTCACGTCTATGTATATGCGAACGGCGGCAGTGAGGCCTATGGGAATGGCGCCGTCAGTTGTACAGGTGACGATTTGACCGGAGACCTGGCACGGAGTGCTCCCCCCGCCTGATTGTTCCTTGCCGTATCGGACAGACGGTGTGCCTTCTACTGCGGAAAAGCTGATTCCCGATGGCAGTTCCGTAGTGATCGTGTAGGTATCGTTCGTCGGCGCGCTACCGACGTTGGTTGCGTAGATCTCGTAGGCGGGGCCGGCGTTTTCGCGGGCAGGCGTTTCGGGTTTCAGGTTGGTGCCGGTCGTCGCCATCTGCAGCGACCAGGCCGGATGCGGATCTTCAGCCGCGGTCGCCGGTCCGGCACAGAACGCCGACGCGATGAGCGCGAAAAGCGCCATAAGAAGGGTCGTGCGCTTAACCAAAGTCCTCATCGATTGCCTCCCTGGCGGCTCTTAGCACTCTTCTTGTGGTGCTTCTTGCTCTTCTGCTTTTTCTTGCTCTTGCTCTTGTGCTTCTTCTTGTGATTCGCCTTCTTCGCCGGCGGGTTGCCCGGGCCCGAAAAGGTGCTGCTCCCCGCGGTTTGACCAGCTGGGGCCGGCGTCGCTCCCGGACGACAGGCTTCGCCGGTGCAGATGCTCGGTGGTGGCGGGTTCTGCGATGCGAGCCCACCGCCGACGCGAGCGTCGTAGACATCGACCAGTTCGTCGAGGTCCTGCCCGACCAGGGGTTGGTTGGTGAAGAAGTAGGCGTCGTCGCCGCTTTCGCTCGCGTCCGCAAAGTAGGACGGCTCGGGGCTGGTTCCGGTCGAGATCAGGTAGAGGCAGCCGCCGTCCTGGTCGCTGCTAGTGCAGGAGCCCGTTCCGTTCGCCTCCCACTCATAGACGTCCTTGACCCCGTTGGTGTCGGCCCCGACCAGCTTGTCGACGGACTCGAAAAAGATCCGGTTGCCGCTTGCTGCCATGTTGCGGCTGGTGAACGCGTTCTGTTGGGTGGACGGAAACCCAGATTCGATGCTCTGCAGCGTGGTATTCCCCCGCGGTTCTTCGCCCGACGGCATGCAGCTCACGCAGAGCGGTTCATCGTCTCCCACGTGGAAGCGATAGAGCTCCAGGTAGCCGTGGGAGTCGTAGCCGGTCAGATTCCTCGGAGTCAGGATCGTCAGCGTCTTTCCATCGGGGCTGACCCGTGAGCTGCGCGGGTGCTGGAAGTATTCGAACGGCGCCCAGAGGTCCGACAACCATGCGGCCCTTTCGGAATTGGACTGTTTGAGCTGCGTAAGTAGGGTCACGTCCCCTTCGTGCCAGCGATAGATGTTGCACGTGCCTGCCTGCGCTTCCCCGTCGCGGCAGTGTTCACCCGCTGTTGCACCAGGCGCGAAAACTCCGCCCGCCCCGAAGTAGATGTAGCTGGCGTCTTCGCTGATCCCGAGCACACCGCTGACTTCGCCTCCGTTCGGGTTTTGCGCCAGCGTTGAGGAGGTCAGGTCCGTCAGTTCGTGCGTGTTGGTGTCGTAGCTGTAGAGGTCACTGCTGTTGTCTTCGGGACCGGTGTTGGCGTCATCGGTCAGCTCCTCTTGGCTCATGAAGAGGACGTTTGAACCATCGGCCGACGCGATGCGGAACTTGGCCGCCTGCGGGCCCATTGGGTCCGGCGTCGAGCGCTGCGATTTGGAGATCTGATACGTGCAGGCCTTGTCCGGTTCGAGGCATTCTTCCCCGCTCATTTCGCTCTGCGGCTCGGTCGGGTTGACCCGCATGTAGAGCTGGTGGGTGCCGTTATCGGTGAAGAAGAACTTCGAGCCGTCGGCGGAGAGCACGTGCTGTTCTTGGGTGAGATAGGTCCCGTAATCTCTTTCGAAGAACCCCGACCCAGCCCTGTCGCCATTAACGGGCGCTTGTTCGTCATTGAAGACGCCGGCCAGAACGAGCCGCTGGTGGACCCGGTCCCAGACGTAGGTGTTCGGCACCCCGCCTTCCGCCGCACCGTCGGTCAGTGCGTCGAACACTTCGAAGATCGCAAAGTCGTTGTTGGCGCTGCTTCCTTTGTATTCGGGCCACGCTCCGGCGCTATCGGCGCTCCAGATCTGCGTGTACTGATTGCTGTGGGTGTCCTTTTCGCCAAAAGCCCTTTTTGGAGGGGAGTACGAGTTCGAGAATGTGTAGTTGACGGAGAGGTCTTCGCTCAGGCCCAACACCTGACCGTCCGTGGTCAGTTTGGCCGACGGCAGGAGGCCCTGGGTCGTCCAGCCAGTCGCGCTCCGCCGCGCGAGGAAACTGCCCCAGTCCTGCCCGCCTTCGGCCTCGGGCAGGCCACCGAGGACGACGAAGGTGATCCCATCTCCGCTGGGCGACGTCTTGATGCCGCGGGACATCCCCTGGATGTTGCCCCCGTCCTTCTTCACCGGGCTGGTCTGCTCGTAGGCCCTGCCATCGGGCAGACCGCCGGAGCCGTCGGTCGGGAACGTCGAGAAGACGATTTCCGGGCCACTCGCGTCGCCGCTGGCGTTGGAGGCGGTGACCCGCAGGTGGTAGGTGGTGCGGGGGGTGAGGCCGGTCGCTTCCTGTTCCACTTCCACTCCAGTGGTGCCGGAGCCGATCGCTTCGCCGCCGCTCGGGAGCTGGATCGCGTTGGCAAAGCCGCTCGCTTTGAATTCGGCTTCGCTGACGTATTCAAAGGAGTAGATGGTCGCCTCGCCATTGGGGTTGATCTGCGCCTTGAAGATGGCGCTGGTGGGGAGGACGCCCGCCACCGACGCACGTTCGATCCCGGGTCCGCGTGTCTTGAATTCGGCGAACTGACCGACGTTGGTGCCGAATTCGTTCTTGCCGCCGAAACGGAAGAGGTATTCGGTGGCGCCATCGAGACCGGTGACGTTGGCGTGAACCGCAACCGGGCTGTTGCCGTTGCCGATCGCCGCGGTGCTCTCCGCGCAGGGCACCTTGCTACCGAGAGCAAAGTTTGTGCCGTATTCGAAGAAGCATTCTTCGAGTTCGTTGCCTTCCGGGTTGACGGTGCCGTTCAGCGTCGCGCTCGTCTTCGCCAGAGCCGTGGCGGTGCCGGTGGTGACGTTGACTGCACCCGGCGTTGTGAAGTTGAGCGGTTTCCCCCCGAGATCGCCGTTTTCGCTGCTACCGAGAAGCCGGAATATGTATGTCGTTTCCGGGCTCAGGCCGGTGACGGCGGCGCTGACCGCGGTGCTGGAGTTACCGGTGAAAGGGCCGGCGGGCGCGCAGGGAGCTTCCGACGCGCCGGTGAAACCCTGAGAGAAAAATTGTCCTTGGGGCGTGTACTGGAAAGCACAGGTTGTGTCTGGGCCACCGGCCGCGCCGATCGTCCCGTGCAGGGTCGCCCCGCCCCGGATGATCGCCGTCGCCGCTTCCGTGGTCGCGTCAGGGAGCGTCGTCACCGCACCGAACACCTTCACCTTCTGGCCGGCTCCGACGTAGACCTTGGTCGCCCCGGAGTTGATCGCAACACCCCGCGATCCAGAGAGTTCGCCTTCGCCGAAGGCGCCCAATTCGTTGCCAGCGGAGTCGTATTGGACCACCACATCGCCGCGATTGGCATAGATGTCGTTGCTGCCAGGGGCTACCCCCATGGTCCTCGCACCGGAGTCGACCTGGGTCGGTGAGGCGGCGATCCCTTCCAACTTGAAGAGGCCCGGCGAGCCGTTGTAGCTCGTCGCGTAGACGTTGCCGAGGCCATCAGCGGCCACATTGCAGATCGAGTGGGGGACCGTGCCAACGCCGGATAGGTTGGCTGCGGTCGGGGGATTGGCCGTCGGCGTGAACTTCTTGACCGTGCTCTCGTAGATGCCTGCGTAGAAGTCGCCCGCGCTGTCCGTGGCGACGCCGCAGGTCTCCCCGCCCATGCCGATTTCGCCGAGCTCGGCTCCTGCCGAGGAGTAAACGTGAACCGCTTGGCCGTTGTTGGCCACGTAGATGTCGCCGGCTGTCCCACCGGGAGACCCGGCGGGGGCAAGGGCAATCTCGTATTCGGCGCCGCCGAAGCCACCGCCGACACCGCTGACTGCGTTGGTGCCGGTGGCGGAGAAATTGACCGGGGCGCCGGCGGAGTCGAACTTGTAGATCTTTCCGGCAGGCGGGTCGTAGACGTAGACATCGCCGTTGGCAGGATCGACGGCCACGGACCCAACGCCTTCGAAGCTTTTGGAACCGCCGGCCCCGTCGGGTCCGAAGGAGACACCGGTGTAGGGGTGGACTTCAGCGCCAAGCGCGGGCGAGGCGCCAAGCGCAAGCGCCGCCACGACCATCAGGCAGAAGCTCAACATCAATGAGCGCGCGGTTGATTGCGCAGACCATGCCTTCGCGTGGCGAGTCACGTAGCTCTCTCCTTGTCCCGTGAGCCCCTCTGCCCGCCGCTTCCCTTTGCGGCTTCCTCGAGGCTCGGTTATGTCCCTGTGAACCCGCGTGTGTCTTGCGGATGCAGTGGCAGCATAAAAGAAACGTTTTACGAATGCAAGTCCTCGTTTTCAAAAAGAAGGAACGAGGCTGCAAACAGGGCTAGGGAGGGCTCTGCGCGAGGCGCCTGGCCTCGGCGCGACCCAGGTACGGCGCGAGCGCAAGCTCGGTCAGGTCGGGGAGCAGCTCGCCGAGGCGGTCGGCTTCGCCGGCCTTGAGGCGGCGGGTGATCAGGGTGGCGATGCCGCCCATAAGGACCTGGTCGCGGACTTCGACGTTCGTGTCCGAGGGCGAGTTCTCGGGGCGAATTGTCTCGGCCAGCAGTTGCATCGCGTCGCGGTAGCGGGCGGCGATCTCGCCGCCCGCGGTGAGCGGCTCGGTCAGGTAGAAGCGGGCGACGGCGAGGTCGCGGGCGAGGACGGAGAGCAGCGCCTCGAGCCGGGCGCGCACTTGCTCGGGCCAGGGCGATGCGGGGTCCCCCGCCGCCAGCATCGAGCCGCGCACGTGATCGTCGATCATCTCGTAGGCGGCGAGGAAGCAGTCCTCCTTGCCCTCGAAGTACTCGTAGAAGGTGCGGCGGGAGATCTTCGCCGCCTCGCTGATCTTGCCGATCGTGGTCGCGTTGTAGCCGTGCTCGGCGACCGCCTCGACGACGCCGTTGAGCAGGCGCTGGCGCTGGTTCTCACTGACGAATTCGCGCGGCAGGCCGTGCCGCCCCGGCGGCAGGCGGTCCTTGCCCGCGACCAGCTCCTCTGCCGCCCGCGCTCTCTCAGCCATGAGCGGGTTGGGGGGCAAGGACGACCTCGGTCATCTCCGGGAGCAGTTCCCGCGCGCTCCCTCCCCCACCCAGCTCGAGCCGCTCCCGCAACAGCCACGCCAGTCCGCCGGCGATCGCCTGTCCCAGCGGATCGTCGAGCGCCGTGGTCGCCGCGTCGAGCATCTCGTCATAGCGGGCGCGCAGTCGTGGCCCGCCCTTTTGCGCCTCGACGAAGCAGAGCCGAGCCCGCGCGGGCTCGGCGTCGACCGCCGCCAGCAGCGTCGCCAGCCCGGTCCGCAGCCGCTCCTCCCGGGACCCGTCCTCCGACACCGCCGCGCGCAGCTCAGCGCTGAGCTCCTCCACCGCCGAGTCGAAGGCCGCGACGAAGCACTCGTCCTTGTCACGGAAGTGCTCGTAGAACGTCACAGAGGAGACGCCGGCGAGCTTGACGATGCCTTCGATCGTCGCGCCGGCACACCCCTTCTCGGCGATCAGCTGCTCCGCGGCGGCGAGGATGCGCTCCCGCTGACCGGCAGCGAGAACCCCTCGCGGAGGGTCTTCGTTCCGCGTCCTCGGCGGCTCAGCCGCAAGCCTTTGCGACAGGTACTGCACGTGGCCGAGGATAGCTCTTTCTAAAAAGTTTTCATATCCGAAGAAAAAGGAGTAGTTTTTATACGGATGAGCCCGGGCAACCGGGCAAAGCCCGACAAGGAGAGCAGCGCAATGCGATCAGAAGCGCGCGCGGCAGCCAGGGAGGCGCTCCCAGTCGAGACGACAGATCAGACCCCCGACGCGACCATTCGCGAGGGCGAGATGGAGGGCGTCCTGCACGTGGTCGGCGAGCTCGGCTTCCGCGCTGCCTCGGTGCGTGCGGTGCTCGAGTACAGCGGCGGGCATCGCCGCCAGTTCTACGATCACTTCGAGAGCCTCGAGGACTGCTTCCAGCAGGCCTACCGCACCTGGATCGACCGGCTCGGCGTGCAATTGTTGGAAGCGGCGATCGCCGCGGACGGCTGGCAGGAGAGTGTGCGCGCCGGTCTCATCAGGCTCTTCCAGTTCATCGGCGAGCGGCCCACGATCGCCCGCTCGCTCTTCGTCGAGGTCCACGTCGCCGGCGGACAGGCGATGGCCGAGCACGACGCCGCGATCGAGCGCTTGACGGTGGCCCTCGACAGCATCCGCGCCGAGCTGGGTCCCGACGATGCCGCACCCGAGTCCACCGGGCTGTTCGTGATCGGCGGCATCGAGGCGTGCGTCTGCGACGTCCTCGCCGCCGGTGAGTCGCAGCGCATCTGGGAGACCCTGCCCGAGCTGATGCACCTCGTGGCCGGCTCCTATCTCGGCCCCGAAGCGGCCGACGCGGCCCACGAGGAGGCCCGGGCACTGCTGGAGCAAAAGAGGACCGAGCTGGAAGGGAGGCAGCGATGACCGAGCTGCGCCTGGTCACCGACGACTTCACCGCCGAGGGGCCCTTCTCGGAGGGCTCCCCCCTCCCCCTCCGCCTGCCGCCCGGCCGTCATCAGATCCCCGCCAACGTCGTCCGCGAGCACCAGCGCCAGCGCCTGCTCGCCGCGATGGCGGAGACGATCGCCGCGCAGGGCTACGCCAGCGTCACGACAACCGCGGTCAGCGAGCGGGCCGGGGTCTCGACCAGCACCTTCTACAAGCACTTCGGCAACCTCTGGGACTGCGTCCTCGCCGCCTACGTCGCGACCTCGGATCGACTCTGCGCCGCGATCGAGGCCGCCTGCGCCGAATGCGACCCACGAGAGGACCCCCTCGACGTCGGCATCGAAGCCGCCCTCTCCTTCTGCGTCGAGGCCCCCGCCTTCGCCCAGCTCCTCTGCGCCCAGGCCCCGCTCGAGGCAAGCGCCGTGGCGGCGGCCCGCCGGATCCTGATCTCGCGCCTGGCCGCGATGCTACGACGAGGATCCGGCGAGCGGGTCGATTCCGCCCAACCCCCAGGACTGGATGAGCGCATGATCGACGCGACCTTCGTCTTCCTCGGCAGCCGGATCGCGACGGTGGGACCAGCTCAGCTCCGCGAGCTGGCCCCCGAGCTGGCGACGATCCTCAGCCGGCCGCGGCAGGCCGCTTAGCGCCGGCGCTGGGCCCTCCCTACCCCCGCACCTTGCAGTCCCGGGTCAGGGTCGTCCCCAGGGTCTTGCCGGGAAAGCTCAGCGTCGCCTTGGCCAGGGGGAAGGCCGCGCCGCCAAATCCCTTCGGGGCGGGGCAGCTGGCCGAGAGGAAGCTGTGGGTCTTGCCTCCCGCCTTGAAGGTCTTGCCGAGGCTTAGCGAGAGCCCGGTGACGTAGCCGGCGTTGCCGGTGACGGTCGGAAAGGAGGCGCTCAGCACGGTCCCGAAGGTGCCCTTTGCCTCACGCAGGACGAAGGGGAAGGTGAAGGAGGTCGGCACCGGCTTTTTGCCATAGACGTGGGCGAGGATCGCGGGCTTGCCCTTGTAGGTGCCGCTGAAGGCATAGAGCTTTCCCGATGAGGGGAAGGGAACCTGCTGCTTGAAGAGGATCTTGGCGGCGAAGTGCCCGGTGCCCACCAGGGAAGGGCCGCAGGCCGCAAGCGCGCCCTGAGTCGTAGCGGGCTGGATGTCTCTTTCGGTGCAAGTTGGCAGCCCCTTGGTGTCAAAGCGCCCGTATTTGTTGATCGCGATCGAGAGCTTTCGCAGCTGCGGCGGATCTCCGCCTTTGGTGGAGGCGATCTCGGTCGCGATCGAGACGTGGATCGGGGCACTCCCCTGGCGGGGCAGCTTGCGCGGGGTGAGCTCGCCTTGCACGGTGACCCGCAGGCCGGCCCGCTGGATCACCTCGGCGTGGGCGAGGGAGGCGAGGCAGAGCGCGAGGGTGAGCGCCGCGGCGCTGAAGAGCTTTGCGTTCGGGCTCATCTGGCCGGCCTCCCCGCGACCACGCGCTCGCCGAGGCGCGCCCGGTGGTATCGCTGTCTTTTGTGGCGCTTGGAGGGTCGTTTGGCGGCCGAGCCGCGGCGCGAGAGGAGCGGCGTCGCGGCGCCCGAGGGCTCAGCACTCCCCGGTGAGCCGATTCCGGGCGCGACCGTGCTCGCAGCGAGGGGCGCCGATGAGGAGGAGGGGGCGCCGTCGGGCGCAAAGGATCCGCTGTAGGGGCCAAAGAGCGCCACGTTTGATTCTTCGGAGTTGCCGTCGGTGACGTAGAGGTTGCCTTCGCTCGTGGCCATCCCCGCGGGCTCGCCGTCGATCACGCGGTGGGAGAGCTCGCCGAGGAAGACCCCGGCCGAACTGAACTCCTCGATCGCCCCTTCGGGGAATTCAAAGCCCGGCTGCAGGTTGTCGAGGACCAAGACGTGGCCGTTGGCGGGATCGGTGGTGATCGCGGCGTCGCGCAGCGAGGTGAAGCCGCCAGGCGGTTCGATCACAAAGGCCGGATCCTCGGGATCGGTGGCCGGTTCATAGACCTTGACCACATCGGTGGCGGCGTCCGGCACGTAGACGCGCCCGCCTTCCACGGCGACGCCGAAGCCTTCTTCGAGGCTGCCGAGGCCGATCAGCTGCGCCGGCGGCTCTTCGGGAGCGATCGGGGCTTCGTAGCGGGCGATGTAGGTGCGGTCGTCGACGTAGACATCACCGCTTGCCTGATCGACGGCCACGCCGGTTGAGTTGCCGGAATCGATCAGCTGTTTTGAAGGCGCGACTTCATAGACCGCCTCATGCCATTCGTTGGCATAGAGCGTGCCGGCGGGGGCGAAGGCGAGGCCGCAGTAGCCATCGAGGGGGTTGGCGGCGATGCGTTCGCTGCCATCGGGGAAGATGTCGATCGTGCGGTGGTAGTAGTCAGAGACGTAGGCCCGACCGCCGCGCAGCGCGATCCCGCAGGCGCCTTCGATCTGACCGCCGGGGGCTCTTTTGGTTTCGAATTGGGGCAGGAAGGCTTCTTTGATCAGCGCCCGTTCGGCCCGGGCCTCCCCGGCGCCGAGGGCAAGCAGCGCGGCCGAAGCGCAGAGGGCCAATAGGCAGAGGCGAAGGGCCTTCGCGGTCCCGAATCCAAGTTCCCTCATCGCTTCTTCCCCCCTCGCTTGGTGTGTTTCTTCTTCCCCTTTGAGCACTGCGCTTGCACCGGTGTCTTGGGCGCCGCACCGAGGTTGTTGTGGCCGAGGAAGCGGGTCTTGGCGTAGCGCTGCTCTGCGCAGACGTTCACGGAGTTGACGAGCAGCCCGTGCTTGCCGCCACGCAGCTTCATCACGAACTTCGAGACGGGAGCGTCGGGAACCACATCGAAGCGAGCCCGCAGCCCTCCCCCCACCGAGTCGATCTGACCGACCAGGTCGATCGCGATTTCCTCCCCACCGCCGCGCAGGGCGGCGACCAGATCAGGTAGTTCGTGCGTGGAGGTGCGCAGGTAGACGTTTCCTTCCAGCGGTGCTCCCAACAAAGGGGTGAATGCCCTGGCGTGCCCGTAGACCGAGCCGGCGGGACAGGTGCCGCGCGCGTACTGGCCGGGGGTGCAGATCGTTTCGATGTGGTTTTGGGCGAGGAACTCCGAGGCGGGCAAGGTGACGGTGGCCTGGGCGATGTTGGCGTTGCCAGGACGTGGCCTCACTTCGGCTCTGAGCGATGGGTAGTCCCCGCGCTTGGTGCCGCCCCTGAGCTTCAGGCTGAAGCGCGGCTTGAAGTTGAGCGAGGGACAGTTGAAGGCCTGGTAGGCGCTGTTGGCTTGGGCGCTTTGATCATCGGCGGGATTGCCGAAGACCTGGCCTGAGCCGCTCAGGGTCGAGGCGATCGCAAACGGATCGCAGCTGGTCGGGTTGAGCGTGAAGCCGGGGCGATCGATGTAGACGCGGACGTCGCGGAGGTGGATCGGGATGCCCCTGATGATGTGGGGGATCGGGTCCGAGCCGGCGGAGTCGATCGAGACCCGGGCCGTCCTTGGATCTACCTTGATCGCCGAGCGGACGATGATCACGCCGAGGTCGAAGGGCCCGACCGTGGCCGAGTCGATCGCGACGATCGAGAAAGGCGAGCCGTGGAAGGGGCCGGCGAGGTAGAGGCCGCCTGGGGCATAGGAGAGCACCTGGCCGACCCCGAAGCCCGAGTAGGTGCGCCCGATCTGGCTTGCCTTGGGACAGGAGGGGTTGGCCGCCTCTTCGAAGCCGCCTCTGTGCTTTGCGGCCTCGATCGCCGCATCGGAGCAGTGCGGGATCCCCGCCAGCTTGCCGGTCAGCCCCGGGGGCAGGACCGTCGAGTAGGAGGTGATCTCCTGCTCGACATCGGTGCGGGTGAGGTGCAGGTAGAAGGGGGTGTAGGAACCGGCGTTTGAGTTGATCGAGCCGCCTTTTGCTTGCGGGCGGAAGGGGGTCGGCTGGGCCGGGCAGGGACCGCCGCCCGGGCCGGCGGCGATCGTCGTGGTCGTGTTGTCGCGATCGCTGAGCGAGGGATCGCGCCAGGGGTGAAGTTCGGTGGTGGTCCGGTAGGTACCGCAGGCCTCTGGGGTTGCCAGGGGTGAGCGCTGGCCTTCGCGGAAGTGGACCCGCAGGTCGGTGTAGGGGAGCTGGGGGAGATTGTCGAAGCTGGCGACGAGGTTGCCGCTTGCTGGATCGGCGTCGACTCTCCCCGCGACCTTGACCAGGATCCCCCGTTCGGTCGACTTCGCCACCAGGTAGATCGCGATCAGGCTGTCGAAGGGGTTCTCGTAAGGCTTTGCCAGAAAGAGCGAGCCCTCGATCGTCTCCGGCAGCAGCGGCGTCTTCACCGTGAAGTCGCCGATCTTCGATTCGTTGGGGCAGGCTGATCCTTCCAGGGAGGTGAGCGTCTCAGCGGCGTATTGGGCTGGGCTGCAGACGCCGAGGCCTGCACCGACCGAGGGGTTGATCGTCAGGCCGTCGGGCAGTGAGACCACCGCCTTGCGTGCCGGCGAGGGAGCGATCTTGTTCCGTTCGAGGAAGCCGCTCTGATCGACTGAGAGGTCGAAGTCAAAACCCGAGGGCGAGGCGGCGCGGGGGTTGATCACGATGCCCGCGGCCTGGGGTTCGAAGGGCGATTTGGCGCAGCCCGAGAGGTTGGAGATCTGGGCAGCTCGGCTGTCGCTCTGTGCCGG
>Ga0070677_10000004_pt1 | contig 81101 bp, 81 predicted proteins | sample KBSM63metaG_FD_64674 | JGI IMG/M metagenome (GOLD analysis project Ga0070677, IMG submission 64674) | Miscanthus rhizosphere microbial communities from Kellogg Biological Station, Michigan, USA - KBS M6-3 metaG | ecosystem: Host-associated > Plants > Roots > Rhizosphere > Soil ... | reverse complement strand
GTCAACGGTGGCTCGCTTGCCGCCGGCCACCCCTTTGCCGCGACCGGCGGGCGAATCGTCGCCGGCCTCGCCAAGGCCCTGCACGAGCAGGGCTCAGGCCGCGGTTTGATCAGCATCTGCGCGGCCGGCGGCCAGGGCGTCGTCGCCGCGCTCGAAGCCCCAGGAGGAAACAGCAAGTGAGCGATCTCTACACACAGGTAGTCAACTCGCCCCCGGGCCGCATGATCGCGGGCCGGGTCGGCCTGCCGCAGCCGGCCAAGCTGGAACGGCACGAGACCGGCGCCGCCGAGATCGCCGGCGCCGTCCTTGCGGGCGGTGCCCCCGGCGGCCGGCTGACCAAGCCGGTCGAGCGGCTGCTCGGCGATCTCGGCGCGCCGCCGCCGGCCAAATCCGACAGCCCGGTCAAGGCGCTCGTCTTCGACGCCACCGGCATCAGCGACTCGACCGAGCTGGTCGAGCTGCAGCGCTTCTTCCACCCCAACGTGAAGCGGGTACAGCGCTCCGGTCGCGTCGTCGTCCTCGGCACCCCGCCGGCGGGTCTGCCCGCCCGGGCGGCAACCGCCCAGCGGGCGCTGGAGGGATTCACCCGCTCGCTCGGCAAGGAGATCGGCAAGGGCATCGCCGTGCAGCTGGTCTACGTCGCCACGGGCGCCGAGGAGGAGCTCGACTCGACTCTGCGCTTCCTCCTCTCCCCTCGCTCGGCCTACGTCTCCGGCCAGGTGATCGAGGTCGGCAAGCCGGTGGCGAAGGTGGAGGAGCTCAACTGGACGCGGCCGCTGGAGGGCAAGCTGGCGCTGGTCACCGGCGCCTCGCGCGGCATCGGCGAGGCGATCGCCACCACCCTGCATCGCGACGGCGCCCAGCTCGTCCTGCTCGACGTGCCCGCCCTCTCGGAGGACCTGAAGGCGGTGGCCGCGCGGCTGCACGCCGAGACGATCGAGCTCGACATCACCGACGCCGACGCGCCGAAGCAGATCGCCGAGGCGATCCCCGACGGCGTCGACGTGATCGTCCACAACGCCGGGGTCACCCGCGATCGCACGATCGCCAAGATGCCCGAGGACCGCTGGAGCTCGCTGATGGAGATCAACCTCTCCAGCGAGGAGCGGATCAACGACGAGTTGCTCGGGCGCAAGCTGCTGCGGCCGAACGGGCGCATCGTCTGCGTCTCCTCGATGAGCGGCATCGCCGGCAACTCCGGCCAGACCAACTACGCCACCTCGAAGGCGGGGGTGATCGGCATGGTCGAATCGCTGGCTCCGGAGCTGGCCAAGCGCAAGGCGACGATCAACGCGGTCGCGCCGGGCTTCATCGAGACCCAGATGACGGCGAAAATGCCGATCGCGATCCGCGAAGCGGGGCGGCGGATGAACAGCATGTCGCAGGGTGGCCTACCGGTCGACGTCGCCGAGACGATCGCCTGGTTCGCCGGCCCGGCCTCGGCCGGGGTCAACGGCAACGTCGTCCGCGTCTGCGGACAGAGCCTGTTGGGGGCCTGATGGCGAACCGCACGCTCGACAGCTCACCCAGCATCCTGCCGCTCTACGCGCGGGCGGCGGCGCCGATGGTCCCCGGCGCCTCGCTGCTCCCGTTCGTGCCGGGTAGCGGCAAGGAGATCCCCGAGATGGAGCTGACCCTGCCTCGCGTCCACGCCGACGCCGAGCAGGTCGCCGCCTACTCACGGGTCTGCGGCTTCGCCCTGCGCGACGCGCTGCCGCCCACCTACCCGCACGTGCTGGCCTTCCCGCTGCACATGGCGGTGATGGCTGAAGGCAGCTTCCCCTTCGGCGCCGTCGGCCTCGTCCACGTCGAGAACACGATCACCCAGCAGCGCCCGATCGCGATCGGCGAGGAGCTCGAGATCAAGGTCAAGCCGACCAAGCTGGTGCCTCACCCCAAGGGCCGCACCTTCAGCCTGCAGACCAAGGTCAAGGCCGGCAACCGGATCGTCTGGGAGTCGACCAGCACGATGCTGCGCCGTGGTGGCGGCGAGGCCGCCGCCAAACCCGAGACGCATCAGCACAAGCATCCCGCGGACAGCCGGCTCGATGCCGGCGAGGAGGCGCTCGCGAACGCCGAGTGGAGGCTCGGCGGCGACCTGGGGCGGCGCTACGCGGCCGTCTCGGGCGACCGCAACCCGATCCACATGCACGCGTGGACGGCGAAGCCGCTCGGCTTCCCGCGGGCGATCGCGCACGGCATGTGGACCAAGGCCCGCTGCCTGGCGGCGCTCGAGTCCCGGTTGCCCGACGCCTTCGAGGTCGGGGTTCGCTTTCGCAAGCCGATCCTGCTTCCCGGCAAGGTCGAGTTCGCCAGTGCTTCGGAGGGAGATCAGATCAGATTCGCGGTGCGCGACGCCAAGCGCGGCACACCGCATCTCGACGGCCGCATGGAGCCGCTCGAGGCCAAACCCAAGAACGGGAGGAAGTAGAGATGTCGACCGCAACGCAGGACAAGGGCGTCGCCGAGCGCAGCATGGGTCTCGGCCTGCGCTGGCTCAATAAGCTGGCGGGCTCGGATCTGCTCGACCGCATCCGCATCCGCAAGCAGGTCGAGCGGGCGCTGTTCAGTGGCACCAAGAACGGCTTTCGCTCGGCGACCGCCGCCGGACGCACCTTCAAGGCCGCCCAGAGCCTGACCGGCCCCGCTCGCCAGAAGACCGGCAAGCCGCGCAGCCTCTTCGACATCAGCCCCGACGACGAGCAGCAGATGCTGCAGGAAGGGGTGCGTGACTTCGCCGAGGCGAAGGTGCGGCCGATCGCCAAGCAGGCGGACTTCGACCGCTCCACGCCGGCCGAGGTCCTCTCTCAGGCCAACGAGCTCGGCGTCAACATGCTCGGCGTTCCCGAGGAGCTCGGCGGCGTCATGCACGAGCAGGCCGCCGTGACCAGCGTCCTGATCGGCGAGGCCTTCGCCCACGGCGACATGGGCATCGCCTACGCGGCGCTTGCCCCCGGCGCGGTCGCCACCGCGATCGGCCACTGGGGCACGCCCGAGCAGGAGGCGACCTACCTCCCCGCCTTCACCGGCGAGGACACCCCCGCCGCGGCGCTGGCGATTCTCGAGCCGCGGCCGCTGTTCGATCCGCTGAAGCCGGCGACGACGGCGCGCAAGGACGGCGAGGACTGGGTGCTGAACGGCGTCAAGTCGCTGATCGCCCGGCCCAAGGAGTGCGAGCTCTTCCTCGTCGCCGCCAAGACAGAGGACCTCGGCCCGGCGCTCTTCGTGATCGAGTCCGGCGCCGACGGCCTTGAAATCGAGGACGAGCCGGCGATGGGCCTGCGCCCCGCCGCGACCGGTCGCCTGCTGCTCAAGGACGTGAAGCTGCCCGGCACGGCGCTGCTCGGCGAGGGCAAGCGCGAGGACTACGTCGAGTGCGTGCAGCGCGCCCGCGTCGCCTGGTGCTCGCTGGCGGTCGGCACGGCGCAGGCCACGCTCGACTACGTCAAGCAGTACGTCAACGAGCGCACCGCCTTCGGCGAACCGATCTCCAACCGCCAGGGCGTCGCCTTCGCGGTCTCCGACATCGGCATCGAGAGCGAAGGCATGCGGCTCGCCACCTACCGCGCCGCCAGTCGCGCCGACCAGGGCCAGGACTTCGCCCGCGAGGCGGCGATGGCCCGCCGGCTCTGCGCCCAGAAGGGGATGCAGATCGGCTCCGAAGGGGTGCAGCTGCTCGGCGGCCACGGCTTCGTCAAGGAGCACCCGGTCGAGCGCTGGTACCGCGACCTCCGTGCAGCGGGCGTTATGGAGGGCGCCCTGCTCGTCTAGCCCGGCTAGGCACGAGCGAAAGGAATTCAGATGATCAATCTCGAGATACCCAAGAAGTTCCAGCCCCTCGCCACCCAGGCGAACCAGGTCGCGACCGAGGTCTTCCGGCCGATCTCGCGCAAGTACGACGAGGCCGAGCACTCCTACCCCAAGGAGCTCGACATGCTCGCCTCGCTGATCGACGGCATGAACGAGGGCTCCGACATCGGCGGCGCCGGTGCGGCCGGAGTGCGCCGTGAGTCCAACGGCGACAAAGAAGCCGGCAACCGCAACGGCTCCAACCTCTCCACCGTGCTCGGAATAATCGAGCTCTGCTGGGGTGACGTCGGCCTGCTGCTCTCGATGCCCCGCCAGGGCCTCGGCAACTCGGCGATCGCCTCGGTGGCGACCGAGGAGCAGCTCAAGAAGTACGGCGGCAAGTGGGCGGCGATGGCGATCACCGAGCCCGAGGCGGGCTCCGACTCGGCCGCGATCCGCACCACGGCTGATCTCAGCGGCGACGAGTACGTGCTCAACGGCGAGAAGATCTTCGTCACCTCGGGCGACCGGGCTGACCTGATCGTCGTCTGGGCAACCCTCGACCGCAAAGTCGGGCGGGCGGCGATCAAGTCGTTCATCGTCGAGCGTGACAACCCCGGCCTGAAGCTGGACCGGCTTGAGCACAAGCTCGGAATCCGGGCCTCCGACACCGCCAACTTCACCCTGCAGAACTGTCGGGTGCCGAAGGAGGCGCTGCTCGGCAACCCCGAGATCGACACCAAAGCCGGCTTCGGCGGGGCGATGCAGACCTTCGACAACACGCGGCCCCTGGTCGCGGCGATGGCGGTCGGCGTCGCCCGCGCCTCGCTGGAAGAGACGCGCAAGAAGCTCGAGGAGGCCGGCATCGAGATCGACTACGACACGCCGGCGCTCTCGCAATCGGCCGCCGCGGCCCGCTACCTCGAAATGGAGTCCGACTACGAGGCGGCGCTGCTGCTGACCCTGCAGGCGGCCTGGATGGCCGACAACAGCAAGCCCAACTCGCTGCAGGCCTCGATGGCGAAGGCAAAGGCGGGGCGCACCTGCGTCGACGTCGCGCTCGGCTGCGTCGAGCTCTGCGGATCCGTCGGGTACACCGAGAACGAGCTGCTCGAGAAGTGGGCGAGGGACGCGAAGATCCTCGACATCTTCGAGGGGACGCAGCAGATTCAGCTGCTGATCGTGGCTCGGCAGTTGCTCGGTAAGAGTTCGAGCGAACTGCGGTAGCGCGGGGAGGGGCAGCGGCCCCTCCCGACCCCCTCAGCTTCACCGCCCAGCTTCCTAGGGCAGACTGCGGGCCTTGAACTTCATTGAGCTCATGGAGGAGTCGCCCGCTTCGCGGCTCGGGATCGTCGCGGTGGATGCTGAGGGGCGGCGGCGGGACTGGTATTTCGGGGAACTGATTGCGTGTTCTGCGGGGCTTTCGGGGGCGTTTGCGGCTCGGGGGGTCAGGCGCGGGGATGTGGTGATGACGTTGGTGGGGAATCGGATCGAGTGGGTGCTGTCGCTGCTCGCGTGTTGGCGGATGGGGGCCGTTGCGCTGCCGTGCAATACGCAGCTGCGCCGACACGATCTCGAGGTGCGGGTCGCGGCGGCCGATCCGGCGCTTTGTGTCGGCGAGGAAGAGCTGCTGGCCGAGCTGCCCGAGGGAGTGGCGACTATGACGATGGACGAAGTTGCCCAGGTGCTCGACGAGGATTTGCCGCAGGAGACGCCGGCGCCGGTGGAAGCGATGGAGGCGGAGGACCCCACCCTGATCGTCTTCACTTCTGGGACGACCGGTGACCCGCGGGGTGTGGTGCACGCGTACCGGTACCTGGAGGGACAGCGGGCGCAGGCTGAGCACTGGCTCGGGTCACGGAAGGGCGAGCTGGTCTGGTGCACGACGGCGACCGGCTGGTCGAAGTCGGCACGGAACGTCTTCCTTGCGCCCTGGTTGACCGGGGCCGCTGCGGTCATCCATAACGGGCGCTTCGACGCCGAGGAGCGGCTCGACATTGCCGAGGCGCTCGGGGTCGACGTGCTCTGCCAGGCCCCGACGGAGTATCGGATGCTGGCCAAGCGCACCCAGCTGCGGCGCCTGCCGAAGCTGCGCCGCATGGTCTCCGCCGGCGAGCCGCTGGAGGCGGAGACGATTGCCGCCTTCCGCGACGCGACGGGATTGGAGCCGGCCGACGGGTACGGCCAGACCGAGACCGGTCACATCAGCGGCAACCTCGCCGGCGAGCCGGTCCGCCAGGGCTCGATGGGCAAGGCTCTGCCCGGGATGGAGGTCCGCATCGTGCCGGTCGAGGACACCGAATCAAGACAAGACGGCGGCCAGGAGGGTGAATCCCCTAAACAGGCTGCAGGCGAACTGCAGCTGCGCGCCGCCTCCTCCCCCACCTTCTTCTCGCGCTACCTCGATGGGGAGCGCTTCGAAGGCGAGTGGTGGCCGACCGGCGACTTGGTCCGTGAAGACGAGGACGGCTACCTCTACTTCGAGGGCCGCGACGACGACATCATCCTCTCCGCCGGCTACCGGATCGGGCCCTTTGAGGTCGAGTCCGCTCTGCTCTCCCACCCTGCCGTCGCCGAAGCGGCCGCCGTCGCCGCTCCGGATCCGGAGCGGGGCGCCGTCGTGCGCGCGATCGTCGTCCCCCGCGAGCGCGAGCCGAGCGAGGAGCTGGCGCGTGAGCTGCAGGAGCACTGCAAGCGCGAGACCGCCCCCTACAAGTTCCCCCGCATCGTCGAGTTCGCAGCCGAGCTGCCGAAGACGAGCAGCGGCAAGATCAAGCGGGCTCAGCTCCGTCAGGGGTAACCTGGGCGGCCATGGCAGCCGGCAGCCAGTCAACCGACGCCGCGACCGTCGGCCGCTCCTACTTCGAAGCGGTCGGCAGGCGCGACCTCGACGCGATGACCGCCTTCTACGAGCCGGGCGGAACCGGTGAGATCCACGGCCTGGTCGAGCTGCACGTGCCCACCTCCTACCGGGCCTGGTTCGGCGACCTCTTTGCCGCCTTCCCTGACTTCGAGCTGGAGATCGTCGAGGTGATCGCCGAGGGTGAGAAGGCGGTCGTCCGCTGGAGCGCCACCGGAACCTTCAGCGGCTCAGCCCGCTTCGAAGGACTCGATCCAAACGGCGCCAAGGTCGACATACAAGGCTGCGACGTGCTGAGCGTCCGCGACGGCCGCATCCAGCGCAACGACGCCTACATGAACGCCGCCGACCTCGCCCGCCAGCTCGGGGCCCTGCCGCCCGCCGGCTCGCCGATCGAGCGACTGATGACCGCGGCGCTCAACGTGAAGACGCACGTGGTCGACGCGGTTCACCACCAGCGCTGACTGCCCCCGGGCCGGCGGTGCATTACTTGGGGGAACAGGGAAAGGCGTGGGTCTCGCCGAGGGTCGTGCCGTCGCTGAAGAGAACCTGGCCCTTCGTCTTGTAGCTGCCGGTCGGGCAGCTCGCCGTCAGGTAGCTCCGCTGCTCACCCTTGTAGAGGAACTTGCGTCCCACGGTCAGCTGAAAGCGGGTTACCGACCCGTAGCCGCCGGCGATCCGCGGGATCCGCGCCAGGATGTGCAGCCCATACGGACCGTGATCGATGCGGGTGATCTTGGCCACCGTCACGATCGCCGTCGGCGCCGGCACGTCGACGTAGGCATGGACGAGGACCGTAGTGGTGCCTCCCCGCACGCCCCCGTTGAAGAGGACGACCGGTCCCTGTGCGGAAAACGGTCGCTGTTCCGGAAATGCAACCTCCACTTCCCCCTCGCCGGAGCCGATCAGGGCCTTCCCGCAGACCTGCTTGGCGATCGCGGTTTCACGCGCCACGATCTTGCTCTGCTTGCAGACGGGGAGTCCCTTCGCGTCTACTCCGATCGTCTTGTCGATATCGAGGTTGACGGTCCTCACGGCAGGGGGATGGCTGCCGTCGAGGGTCCCGATCTCCCCTTTAAGGTGTGCGATGACCGGCACGCTTTCGTTGCGCGGCAGCACCGATGGAGATATGCCGCCGTCATCGGCGAGATAGAGATTGCCGACGTGCACGACCTGGCGCTTGGCGAGGGCGGTCGCCGCAAAGACCAGCGCGACAGCGCTCACGACCACCATGATGTAGATCAGATATCTCTTCATCGCCCCCTGCCTCCCGCGGTTTGACTGGGACGATCTTCGTCGCGCCCGCGGGCTATCGCCTCCCCAATGCGGGTAATCGCCGGCGCTGGATTGCGCGGACTGGGAAGCGCGTGCGCTACTCGTCCAAGCGCAGGGCGGTCTCGAGATCCGTGGCCATGTCGGCGAGCGGGCGGCCGAGACGATCTTCGATGGCGCGAATGCGATTGCTGACCGTGCGGCGGTCGACGCCCAGGCGGGCGGCCGTGGAAGAGACGTTGCGCTCGCTGGCGAAGTAGGCGCGCAAGGTCTCGCGCGCGACCTCGCCCCCGTCGCGAGTCCTTTCCAACGGAGCCAGGTAGATCTCCCGCAACGAGGTGGCGATCAGGTCGTCGCGCAGGGCGGATGCCTGGAAGGCGACGTCGACGTAGCGGACGATCTGCCCGCCCTTGCGTTCGGCGATCGGCAGCGCGGCCTTGGCCTGGCGATGGCTGAGCCGCCAGCCCGAAAGCCCCTCCCCCGGCTCTCCGACCGTGATCAGCGCCCGCTCGGGCGCGATCGCCTCGAGCGCCCGCACGACCTCCTTCGTCGCGAGTGGCCGTCCGCCACCCAGCCAGCAGGCCCAGGTGGTTTCTTCCTCGCGACAGACGGCAAGCAGCCGGCGGTCGATCTTCGCGGCGAGCTCGCGCATCGCCTCGAAGCCGTCCGCCCCCTTCGCGAGCAGGGCAAGGTGATGGCCGTCGAGGTCATAGTCGAGCTCGGCGTGATCGACGAGCTCGCCGGCGAGCAGCCGCTTGACGCATTCGCGCCGCCGGTCGGCGGCGCTGGTCGGCCGGTTTTTCGCCTCGCGCGTGTGCTCGGCGCCGACCGCGGCGAGCAGCCGGTCGAGGAGCGCCGCCTGTGTCCCCAGCAATTGACGCAGCGTCGCGCTCGGCACCTCGGCCCGGCCGCCCTCCTCGACGAGCAGGTCGCCGACGAGGGCGTGGCCGGAGACGTAGCGACGCAAACGGTGTCCAGGGACACGCCGTCGCGTGCTGCCAGGCGAGCCTGCGCGAGCAAGGCCGGGGGGATGTCAGGCGCACGGCGCTCGCCGAGCTCGAGGGCCTCGATCGCGTACTCGATCGCGATCGGGATAGCAGCATGGAGGCCCTGTAGATAGGCGGGGTCTGCCACCTCACGCGGGTCGGAGATCGCGTAGACCCGCGTCGTGACCGCTGCTTCCAGCCGGGGAGCCGCAGGCGGAGCCGGGCCGCAAGTGCGCCGCGAACTTCACCTGAAGAATGTCCCGCCGCCGACCCCCGCCGGGACCGTCCCCCCGCGCCGCGCGAACCGTCGCCGCGACGCGCGAGGCCCCGCTCGGCCACTAGAGCGCCTCGGCGATATCCACCGGGCGGCCGAGGTGATAGCCCTGGGCCATGTCGACGCCGTATTCGCGCAGCATCTCCGCCGTCACGTCGTCCTGCACGTACTCGGCGATCGTCGTCTTGCCGAGACCGCGGGCGACCTGCACAATCGCCTGGACCGTGAGCTGGTCGGCGTCGCTGTTGGGCATGTCGCGAATGAACGAGCCGTCGATCTTGATCAGGTCGAAGGGAATGCTCTTCAGGTAGTGGAAGGGCCCGAAGCCGGCGCCGTAGTCGTCGATCGCGACCTGACAGCCGAACTCGGTGATGCGGTCGGCGAAGCCGGCGGCCGCTTCGTAGTTGTGGACCGGCGCGGTCTCGGTGATCTCGAAGGTGCAGCGCGATGGATCGGCCTCGCCCTCGTCGAGTTGCCGCTCGATGTATTCGAGCACCGAGAGGTCGGCGACCGAGGCGCCGGAAAGGTTGACGTGCAGCGAGACCGGATCGCCGTGCTGCTCGCGCTGGGCAAGCAGCTCCAGCGCCTGGGCGACCACCCAGCGGTCGAGCTCCTGCACCATGCCGGAGCGCTCGGCCGCCTCGATGAAGGAAGCGGCCGGCAGCAGCTCGCCGTTCTCGCCGGTCATCCGCAACAGCAGCTCGTAGCGCTCGATCCCGCCCGAGGCGAGCGAGCGGATCGGCTGCGTGTGCAAGCTGAGGCGATCTTGAGTGAGCGCGTCGCGGATCCGCGCGCTGGTCGTCTGGCGGCGCAGCTGCTGGCGCTGCGGTTCGCTCGGGTCCTGGAAGAGGGCGATCTGGTTGCGCCCGTCCTCCTTTGCCCGGTACATCGCCTGGTCGGCGGCGACCAGGATCGCCTCGGCGCCGATGCCGCGCTCGCCGCCGAACATCGTGATGCCGACGCTGATCGTCGCCTGCTCGACATCGAGGCCGGCGGCGGCGTCCTCGGCGACCTGGGCCCTCAGGTCCTCGCCGAGCTGCAGCGCTCCGGCGGTATCGGTCTGCGGCATCAAAACCGCGAACTCGTCGCCGGAGAGACGGGCGACGATGTCGGTCGTGCGCACCCGCTCGCGCATGATCGCGGCGACATGGCGGATCAGGTTGTCGCCGGCGTGATGGCCGAGGCTGTCGTTGATCGCCTTGAGGCCGTCGATGTCGATGATCATCACCGCGCCCTGGCCGCCGTAGCGGGAGCTGAAGGAGACGTAGGTGTCGAGCTCGGCGCGGAAGCGACGCCGGTCGAGCAGGCCGGTGAGCGAGTCGTGATCGGCGATGTAGCGCAGCTCCGCCTCGGTCTTCTCAGCTTTGGCAAGCGCTTCGTCGATGACCTTGCGGTCATCCGGAGCGAGCTTGGCGAGGACCGCCTCAACCGCCGACTTGTTCTGTTTTTGAAGCTCTCCCTCGGTCAACCAGCTGAAGTTAGACCTTTCGGCGGCGGCGCGGATTCACTTCCACGCACAAGCGCCCGTAATCCATACGAATTTCACCTAATCGATTTTGTGAAAAGTCGTCGCTTATCGGTCCAACGGAAACCGATCGGGCTGTGGGGGGTGCGTCGCGGCGGCGCGGGTAGTGTGAGGCCATGCCCAACCGCTTGGCGGAGGAGACCAGCCCCTACCTGCTCCAGCACAAGGACAATCCGGTCGACTGGTACCCGTGGGGCGAAGAGGCTCTCTCGCGCGCCCGCGCCGAGGACCGGCCGATCCTGCTCTCGGTCGGCTACTCCGCCTGCCACTGGTGCCACGTGATGGAGCGCGAGTCCTTCGAGGACGCCGAGACCGCCGCCTACATGAACGAGCACTTCGTCAACGTCAAGGTCGACCGCGAGGAGCGCCCCGACGTCGACGCCCTCTACATGGAGGCGGTGCAGACGATCAGCGGCCAGGGCGGCTGGCCGATGACGGTCTTCCTCGACCCCGAGGGCGTCCCCTTCTACGGCGGCACCTACTTCCCGCCCGACGAGGGCCGCGGCATGCCGAGCTTCCGCATGGTGATGGAAGCCGTCGTCGACGCCTTCGAGCGCCGGCGCGATGAAATCCGCGAGCGGGCGCCGCAGATGCGCGACCGCCTCGGCGCGATCGGCCGGCTCGAACCGGCGGGCGAGTCACCCGAGGCCGCCGTGCTCGAGGAGGCGGTCGAGCGCCTGCGCGGCAGCGCCGACATGGCTCGCGGCGGCTTCGGCGGGGCGCCCAAGTTCCCGCCCGCCTCGGCCCTGGAGCTGCTGCTCGCCCGTGGCGAGACCGAGATCGTCGAGCGCACACTCGACGCGATGCTCGCCGGCGGCATCTACGACCAGCTCGGCGGCGGCTTCGCCCGCTACTCGGTCGACGCCGCCTGGCTCGTGCCCCACTTCGAGAAGATGCTCTACGACAACGCGCTGCTCGCCCGCGCCTACCTGCACGGTTGGCAGCGCTTCGGCCACGAGCGCTACCGGCGCGCCTGCGAGGAGACACTGGATTGGGCGCTGCGCGAGATGCGCGGGCCCGAGGGCGGCTTCTACTCCGCCCTCGACGCCGACTCCGAGGGCGAGGAGGGACGCTTCTACGTCTGGACCCCCGAGGAGATCCGCGCCGTCCTCGGCGAGCGAGCTGAGCCCCTTATGGCGTTCTATGGAGTTACCGAGCGGGGCAACTTCGAGGGACGGAACATCCTCCATCTCGCCGCCGGCCCCGGGGTGCCGGAGCCGGAGGGACTTGACGAGATGCGCGGCGCCCTCTACGAGGCGCGGGCGAAGCGCGTCTGGCCCGGTCTCGACGACAAGCGCCTGACCGCCTGGAACGCGCTGATGATCAGCGCCCTTGCCGAGGCCGGCGCCGTGCTCGGCCGTGACGACTACCTCGACGCCGCTCGCGACTGCGCAGAGTTTCTCTGGGACGAGCTGCGCGAGGAGGGCGGAACCCTCCTGCGCACCTACAAGGACGGCCGCGCCCATCTCAACGCCTATCTCGAGGACCACGCCTTCCTGCTCGAAGCGCTGCTCACCCTCTACGAAGCGAGCTTCGAGGTGCGGTGGTTCGAGCGCGCCCGCGAGCTCGCCGAGACCCTGATGACCCGCTTCGCCGACCCCGAGCGCGGTGGCTTCTTCTCCACCGCCGATGACCACGAAGCCCTGATCGCCCGCCGCAAGGAGATCGGCGACCACCCGATCCCCTCCGGCAACTCGGCCGCGGCGCTCGGCCTGCTCCGCCTCGGCGCCCTCAGCGGCGAGCGCTCCTATGAGCAGGCCGCCGAGGGCGTCTTTCGCCTCTTCACCGGCCCCGCCGCCAGCCACCCCGAGTCCTTTGCCCACCTGCTGCGCGCGATCGACTTCCACTTGGCGGCGACCAAGGAGGTGGCGCTGGTCGGTGAGGACCTCTCCGAGCTCGCGGCGACGGTCCGTACAACTTTCCATCCTCACCTCGTCCTCGCCGGAGGACCGGAGGGCAGCGAGACGCCCGAGCTCCTCGCCCGGCGCCCCGCGGTCGAGGGCCTCTCAACCGCATACGTCTGCGAAAACTTCGCCTGCCGACAGCCGGTAACCGACGCCGGCGCCTTGGCCGCCCTGCTCTAGACGTCGGGCCCGCAGGAGCCACGCGCCGGGGCGCTTGTCTGATAGAGATGCTGGACCCAGTGCGAGGCTCCCTCTTCACCTTCGTCGCCGGTCGCCGCTCGAAGTGGGTCGTCTTCGCGCTTTGGTTCGCGGCGATCTTCATCGCCAGCGCGGCCGACCTGCCGGGCAAGTTCGAAGACGCCGAAAGCAACGAGGCGACCTCCTACCTGCCGGGTGATGCCGAATCGACGGCAGCCCTCAACGCGACCGAGTCGCTGCAGAAAGGCGAAATCGCGCCCGCGGTGATCGTCTTCCGGCGCGAGTCGGGCCTCACCCCCGCCGACTTCGAGACGATCGAAGAAGACGCCGCCAAGATGACGCGCAAGCGCTATCCCGGCGTCATCGCCGACGGCGCCACAGCCGCCTCCGGCGGCAAGCAGCAGCGCCAGGGCCGGGCGGCGAAAGTCGCGCTCGCCAAGCTGCCGCCCGGTTGCGCCGGCCCGACCACAACGGTCCCCGGCCAGCCCGCCGACTACGCCCCCTTCGTCGGTCCGGTCTGCTCGAGCGACGGCAAGGCGGCGATCATCACCTCCTACATCAGCGCCAACGGCGAGGGCGAACGGATCCTCGACCCGGTCAAGGACTGGCGCGATCAGATCACCGACCAAGGCGGCGGCCTCCAGGTCAAGATCACCGGCGGCGCCGGCTTCTCCGCCGACGCGATCGAAGTCTTCGAAGGGATCAACGGCACCCTGCTGCTGGCCGCGCTCAGCCTGGTGATCTTCCTGCTGATCGTCATCTACCGCTCGCCGATGTTCTTCTTCATCCCGCTGGCCGCGGTGCTCTTCGCCGAGACGCTCTCGCGCTCGATCGGCTACGGCGTCTCCGAGCTGGGCGTGACGATCAACGGCCAGTCGAGCTCGATCATGTCAGTCCTTGTCCTCGGCGCGGGGACCGACTACGCGCTGCTGCTCGTCGCCCGATATCGCGAGGAGCTGCACCGCACCGTCGACAAGCACGAGGCGATGCGGACCGCGCTCGCCTCCGCCGGGCCGGCGATCTTCGCCTCGGCGGCGACGGTGATCGCGGCGCTGCTCTGCCTGACGATCGCCAAGGTCAACGGCACCGCCGGCCTCGGCCCGATCGCCGCGATCGGCATCGCCTGCGCGGCGCTCTCGATGCTCACCCTGCTGCCCGCCCTGCTGACGATCTTCGGCCGCCGCGCCTTCTGGCCCTTCGTCCCGCACACGCCGGAGACGGCCCCCAGCGCCGAGCAGACCTCCGACCGCGCCCGGCGGAGCATCGTCGAAGGGTCGGGGTTCGGGGCGATCGTTCGCGTCATCCTCGCCGCTCTGCTGGTGCTCGTGCTGCTGCCGCTGGTACTGCTCAACTGGCTCCTGCGGATCGTCAGCGGCCGCCGCATCCCTTCGCTGATCGTCGGCCCGCTCGACAAAGCGATCTTCAAGCCGTATGAGATCCGTCGTCACCGACTCGAGCACGCGGCCGACGTCACCCACGGCTTCTGGGCCCGCGTCGGCAACCGCGTGGCTCTCTCCCCCCGTCGCGTGATGGGCGGCTCGATCGTCGTCCTGCTGATCTTCTGCGGCGGCTTCGCCTTCTTCTCGACCGACCTGACCAGCGAAGACAGCTACCGCACCGAAGTCGAATCGGTCGAAGGTCAGCACCTGCTCGACAAGAGCTTCCCCTCCGGCACCACCGCCCTCACCGACCTCGTCGTGCCCGATCGCGCCGAAGTCCCGGCGGTGCGCCGCTCGGTGGCGGGGGTCGAAGGCGTCGAGGCCGTCTCAGGGCCCGTGGCCGCGGGCGCCCCCGGCGTCCTGATCCAGGCCGTGCTCGAACCCAACCCATACTCGACCGAGGCCTTCGACCTGGTCGAACCGATCCGCGAGGCCGCGCACTCGGCCGCGCCCGAGACCCTGGTCGGCGGGCCGACGGCGGTCGAATTCGACGTCCGCGACGCCGCCGGCAGGGACTCGATCGTGATCCCACCGCTGATCCTCCTCGTCGTCTTCTTGATCCTGATCGCCCTGCTGCGCGCCGTGGCGGCGCCGCTGGTCCTGATCGGCACCGTGATCCTCAGCTACCTCGCCGCGCTCGGGGTCGGCTACTTCGTCATCGACGTGATCTTCGGCTTCCCCGGCTCGGATCCGTCGATGCCGCTCTTCGCCTTCGTCTTCCTCGTCGCCCTCGGGGTCGACTACAACATCTTCCTGATCGCCCGCGCCCGCGAGGAGACGATCGCGCACGGCTCCGAACAAGGCATCCTGCGCGCGCTTGCGGTTACCGGCGGCGTCATCACCAGCGCCGGCATCGTTCTCGCCGGCACCTTCTCGGTGCTTGCCGTACTGCCACTCACTTTCCTCACCGAGCTCGGCTTCGTCGTCGCCTTCGGCGTCCTGCTCGACACCTTCCTGGTTCGCAGCGTCCTCGTCCCCGCGATCGCGCTGGCGATGGGCGACAAGTTCTGGTGGCCCTCCGCCCTATCGCGCGGTGAGGCCGGCGGCGAAGCGCCGCCTAGAGAACCGGCAGGAACTGTTCAATCTCAAACGGGGTGACCTGGACGCGGTACTCGTCCCACTCCTGACGCTTGATCTCGACGAAGCGGCGGAAGGTGTGCTCGCCGAGCGTGCGCAGGACGAGCTCGGACTCCGCCGCCACCTCGATCGCCTCGCCCAGCGTCGCCGGCAGTTGTTCGATCCCCTGGTGGGATAGCTCCTCGGGCGAGAGGTGGTAGAGGTTCTGCTCCATCGGCTCGGGCAGCTCGTAGCCCTTCTCGATCCCTTCCAGGCCGGCCTGCAGCATGCCGGCGAAGCAGAGGTAGGGGTTGCAGGCGGGGTCGGGGCAGCGCAGCTCGGCCCGGGTGGCGCCCTCCTTGCCGGGGTGGTAGAGCGGCACGCGGATCAGGGCCGAGCGATTGCGGCGCGACCAGGCGAGGTAGACCGGTGCCTCGTAGCCGGGCACGAGCCGCTTGTAGGAGTTGACCCACTGGGCGAAGAGCGGTGAGATCTCGCGCGCGTGCTTGAGCTGGCCGGCGATGAAGGCCTTGGCGGTCGGCGAGAGGAAGTACTGGTCGTCGGGATCGAAGAAGGCGTTCTTGCCGTCTTTGGTCAGCGACTGGTGCACGTGCATGCCCGAGCCGTTCTCGCCGAACAGCGGCTTCGGCATGAAGGTCGCGTGCCAGCCGTACTTCATCGCGTACTCCTTGACCACGATGCGGTAGGTCATGCAGTCGTCGGCCATCGCCAGCGCGTCCTTGTAGCGCATGTCGACCTCGTGCTGGGAGGGCCCGACCTCGTGGTGGGTGTACTCGACGTGGATGCCCATCTTCTCCAGGGCGAGGACCGTGTCGCGACGCACGTCGGAGCCGGCGTCGAGCGTGGTCAGGTCGAAGTAGCCGCCCTCGTCGAGGACCTCGGGCACGCCGCCCTCGGGCCTGGCCGAACGGAAGTAGAAGAACTCGAGCTCGGGACCGATGTTGAAGGCGTCGAAGCCCATGTCCTCGGCCCGTTTGAGCGCGCGTTTCATGATCCAGCGCGGGTCGCCCTCGTAGGGCTCGCCGCCCGGCACCTGGATGTCGCAGAACATCCGCGCCACCGCGTTCTCGCCCTCCGGCCGCCAGGGGATCAGGGCGAAGGTCGATGGGTCGGGCATCGCGATCATGTCGGACTCCTCGATCGGGTTGAAGCCGGTAATCGAGGATCCGTCGAAGCCCATGCCGCCCTCGAAGGCATCCTCGAGCTCGGCGGCGTTGATCGAGAAGCTCTTCAGCTGGCCCAGCACGTCGGTGAACCAGAGGCGGATGAAGCGGACGCCGGCTTCCTCGACGATCTGGGCGACGTCGGCGGGGCTCTTCGGTTGATCTGCCATTACCTGTGCCTCCTGGGGCTTGGGCTTGTCCGCTTCGAGCGCGCAACCATAGGCGAAGCGGGGCGACAGTGAACCGCAGGGGTTGGAACCGCCGTATCAGGGGTAGAGATGGCCCGATGCCCGCGTGGGGTCGGAGGCGACCTTAAGGAATTGCGAAGAGATCATGAGCAGCTTGCAGGGAGGGCCAAAAGCGGGTATAACTTACGAGACGTAAGTAGATGGCTGAAAGTAAAGTAAAGGCCAAGTAAAGGCTCTGTAAAGCGGAATTCCCCGAATCGGAGCCGGAGGCGGATGCAAGTGACAGTAAAAACAGATGTCAGCAGGTTCCAGATCCACGACGAGTTGACGGCACCTGACCAGAGCGCTCCCCTGATCAAAACGATCCAGGCCACAGGTGGCGCGGTTACAAAGTTCGTAGGCGTGCTCGCCGGTGCCCCTGCCGTGCTGCGCGCTTACACGCGGATGCGCTCAGAGCTTCGCGGCGGCGTCCTGCCACGGGCCACCCGGGAGCGGATCGCCCTTGCGGTCGCCGAGTACCGCGACGACACCTACAGCATCGCCCAGCACGCGAAGTCGGCGCGCAGCGCCGGCCTCGGCCTCGACGAGGTCTCGCGAGCGAGGAGCTTCACCTCCAACGACCCCAAGGAGGCGGCGCTGCTCGAGTACCTGCACGCGGCCCTCGAGTCCAACAGCCACCCCCCGCTCCACCTCCACGAGGAGGCGCGAGAGATCGGCTGGTCAGACGAGGAGCTGCTGGAGGCAGTAGCCCATCTGGCCCTCAACGAGTTTCAAAGCCTGATCGCGGGAGCGGCCGAGCTCCCGAAAGACCAAAGCGGACCGCGGGTTCTCCCCTCGGTCGCCTAAACCGAAGAGGCCGGGATATCCCGGCCTCTTCTCTTTGGGCTAGTCCTCTACGACGGTGGCCGTGTAGAGCAGGCGGGCTGTCGAGTAGCGGCAACCGTATTCGGCTCGGCTGCCGACCTTGTCCTGCGGTTCGCCCTGGCGGACGTCGTTGGAGTCGACGCATTTGCCCGCTTCGCGACTGGCCCGCCAGGAATTGTCCGAAGGCAGGCCCTGGGCGAAAGCCGGGGCCCAGGTGGGCACCGTGATGCCGATGATGTCGCCGGCTTTGACGCGCAGCGAGGCGCCGAATTTGACCGTCTGGCCGAGGTAAGGGCTGAGCACGTGGACGGAGCCCTGGGCCCGCAGCGCGTAGCGCGGCGGATTGGTACCGGCGACGCGGCGCAGGATCGCAAGCCTCGCCTCCGGCGGGGTGCCGAAGAAGCCATTGAAGAAGGAGCGCTGGCTGCTGGTCGGCTGCGAGAGGGTCAGCGTCCAGGACTTGATCTTGCCGTCGCGACGGACCCGGAAGGGCAGCGAGCCCTGGCTGGTGCCGACCTGAAAGCCGGTGACGCTGCCGATCGCCTGGCAGGGCGACTCCGGGCAGGAGGGATCGGGCATCGTCGCGGTCTCGCCGAGCACAACGGTCGTCTGCTGGGTTTCTTCGGGGGCGGCGCCGGCGCTGCCGGCAAAGACAGCAAGAAGGGCAAGTAGCCCGGCAAAGACAACCGCCTGCAGAGACCTCGACATTCGTTCGCGCTCCTCTCGTTGGAAACCTGCCCGTTCCGGGGCAGATTTACCATCAAACCGCGAAATCCTGCTTAGTCGTGGTCTTCGGCGGAACTAAGCGCGACCGCGTAGCGAACCTGGCCGACCCCTTCGAAACCGAGGGCGAGGCGGGCGCCATTCGTGAGGTCGAAATCGTTGCCCGGCGTGTAGGGGCCGCGGTCGATCACCTTGGTCACCAGCGAGTGCCCGTGGTAGGAGAGCTTGATCGTCGTGCCGCAGGGCAAGGTGCGGTGGGCGACGCCGATCGTTCCCGGCCGCAGCGTCTGCCCGCAGGCGGTGCCATTGCCGTAGAGCCCAGGGCCGTACCAAGTCGCCCCGGCCGTGCGCATCGGGCTGCTGAAGACGACGCCACCGGCGGTGCCGGTACTGCTGGATTCGGGGGGCGTCACGCCGGCGCCGCCGGTTTGGGCCTCGGCGAGTGGAGCCAGAGCCAGGGAGAGAATCGCGGTCGCCAGGAAGATCCGGCGCAGGCGCTGCCCGGTCGTGCGGGCGCGCGCGGCGTGCCCTCGTGAATGATCTTTCCGCCCGAGGCGGTTTCGGTCTGCCTTCATTGCTCTTTGCGACGCTTACGGGGTTAGCTGACGGGCTCGCGCTGAAAGAGCTGCGCTACGCGGCAGATGCCGGCGATTCGCCCCAACTGTTGGGTCCCCCGCTCTTCGCGATATGTAGGCGAAGATTCAGCGGAAGTTGGCGGCAGATTAGCAAACGCTAAGACGGAATTAGTCAAGCGCTTGAAAAAGGCCCCCTTTCGGGGGCCTTTTCGTAGCGGGCCTGTAAGCCGGATCCTGTCGTGAGCGACCATCTGTCTCACCGGCGCCGAAGCTCCGGGGGCCGCCGAAGCGGCCTGCGGCCTACCTGGACCTCGCCGGGCAGGGTCGACGGTCCTGCTTGGCCTTGCACCGGGCGGGGTTTGCCTGGCCGCCGCGTCACCGCGACGCCGGTGCGCTCTTACCGCACCATTTCACCTTTGCCTGTACGCGACTCACGTGTGGCCGCGCCATCGGCCGTGTATTTCTGTGGCACTGTCCCGCGGGTTTCCCCGGGTGGGCGTTACCCACCGCCTCGCCCTATGGTGTCCGGACTTTCCTCGAGGGGTTTTCTCTCCCCCCGCAGTCGCTCGGCCCGCCTGGCGATGGTAGCGCGGCTCGCCGGGATCGAGACAAATGCATCGAATATCCTGCAGCGGCTATGCCGACGGCAGTCGTCACCGGAGCGGGCGGCGGTCTCGGCCGCGCGATCGCCCGCGAGCTGGCCGATCGTGGCTACCTCGTCCACGTCACCGACGTCGACCCCGGTGCAGCCGCGCGGACGGCGGGTGAGATCGGCACCGGCGCCCGCTCGTCGGGACTCGACGTGCGCGACGAGGGCGCCTGTCAAGCGCTCGCCGAGGAGGTGGCGCGAGGCGGCGGACTCGACGTCTGGATCAACAATGCCGGGATCCTCAGCACGGGCAACTCCTGGGAGCAGGAGGAGCCGACGCGCCGGGCGATGCTCGAGATCAACACGCTGGGAACCATGAACGGCACCACCGCGGCGCTGCGGCCGATGCTCGTCAGCGGCAGCGGTCACGTGATCAACATCGTCTCCCTCGCCGGCCTCGTCGCCGCCCCGGGCGAGGTCAACTACTCAGCCAGCAAGCACGCAGCGCTCGCCTTCACGCTCGGCACTCTGTTCGACCTGCGCCGCTCCGGCATCAAGGGGATCGAGCTCTCCGCTGTCTGCCCGGACGGGATCTGGACTCCGATGCTCGAGGACAAGCTCGACGACCCAGACGCCGCCGGCTCCTTCTCGGGTCAGCTGCTGACCCCCGAGCATGTGGCGAGCCAGGTCGGTCGGCTGACCGAGCGCCCCCGCCCCCTGCTCATCCTTCCCCGCTGGCGCGGCGTACAACTGCGCCTCCTTACCCTCTTCCCCCGCCTCACGGTGCGCCTGCTGCCGTTGGCACTGAGCGATGCCCGGCGCAGACAGCGCCGCTACAAGAAGCTGATCGAAGCCGGAAAGTGGCCGAGGTGAGGGAAGGCCAGGCCGGCGGGCTTCCCGGACCTGCCGCGAGTTAGATCTTGCGGAAGACGCCGACGACCTTGCCGAGCACGGTCGCTTCCTTGGTGCGGATCGGCTCCATCGTCTCGTTCTCGGGCTGCAGGCGGATGTGGTCGTCTTCGCGGAAGTAGCGCTTGACCGTTGCCTCGTCGCCGATCAGGGCGACGACGATCTCACCGTTGGTGGCGTCGTCAGCCGGCCGCACGACGACGTAGTCGCCCTCGAAGATGCCGGCTTCGACCATGCTTTCGCCGCGCACGTTGAGGATGTAGTCTCCGTCCTCGCCGCCGATCACGTCGGGCACTTCGATGTATTCCTCGACGTTCTCTTCGGCAACGATCGGCTCACCGGCGGCGACCTGACCGACCAGGGGCAGGCCATTGGAAGGAATGATCGTCTTCTTTGCCTTGTCGAAGAGCAGCTCGATCGCCCGCGGCTTCGAGGGATCGCGTTTGAGCAGGCCGATTTTCTCCAGGTTGGCGAGGTGCGCATGCACGGTCGAGGACGAGTGCAGCCCCACCGCTTTGCCGATCTCCCGCACCGTGGGCGGATAGCCCGTCTTCGCCGCGTAGCGACGAATGAAGTCGAAGATCTCCTTCTGCCTTTTGGTCAGATCCAGCTCCACGCCCCACTCCCCTCTACATCTCGCCAGGTGGCAATTCGTTCGAACACTTGTTCGCAACCATACCGCCGCGCCCGGACAACCGCAACCAAAAGCCCCGGAACCGCCAAACATCTAGAATCGTCCGCCCCTCAAGCGGCTGTGGCGGAACTGGTAGACGCGCAAGGTTGAGGGCCTTGTGTCCCTAACGGGACGTGATGGTTCGACTCCATTCAGCCGCATAGCAGAGATAGCCAGGGCTTCGGCCCTGCGCGGCAAAGCCACCTCTGGCACCACGAAAGCCCCGCGAGCGCGGGGCTTTCGTGGTCGTGCGGCTTGAGGCGGGGCTAGCTCATTCCCGAAACTCCGCCAAAGTGGTGTCCACCCCTGAGGAATTGGTGCTCCAGCCGACTCCGAAGCAACTACTTTCCAAGCACGACGTGCCGAAGAAAGCGCTGAATGTAGCCCCCATGGGATTCGGGGTCCCCTGAATCGCCCAGCTGGTGCCGTTCCAAACCTCGGCAAGGGTCTGGTTCGACCCGCCACTGCCGCTAACCCAGCTTCCGGCTGCCGTGCAAGACGTTTCTGACGCGCAGGAGACCTCCTGAAAGACGCTCGCGATGCTCCCGGAGGGGTTGGGCGTACTCTGCAACGTCCAAGTCGACGTTCCGTTGAAACGGTAGGCCAGCGTGAACTGTTCGAATTTGCTGTTCTTCCAGCCTCCGACCGCCGTGCAGCGGTTGGGGGTCGGCGTGCAGGCAACATCGAGCAATGTGCTCTGGGCTGCCCCTTCTGGGTCCGTCACGGTCTGGAGTTTCCATTCCGTGCCGTCCCAGAACATGACGAGGCTTTTGATCGACCCGGACCCCGTCGTGTAACGGCCCACCGCAACGCAGAAATTCGACCAGAGGCAGTCGATGCCGTCGAGCTGACTTGAGCTGGCTTCTTTGGGTATCGGCACCGTGCTCAAGGTCCACGTGGGGCTATTCCATTCCTCAACGACGGCGGTTTTGACGCCTTTCACGATCGCCGAGCCGGCCGCAGCGCATTCTGCCGTGTTGTTGCAGCCAACCGCAACTAGTTCACTTGACGTGGCTTCGGACGGGACCGGCGTCGTCTGCACCGCCCATTTGCTTTCGTTCCAAAGCTCGCCAAGGGTTGCCGGTCCGCCTTCCGAATTTTGATAATTGCCTACGGCCAGGCACCTCGTTTCCGATGGACAGTCCACACCGAAGAGGCGATTGTGGGTGGATCCTGACTTTTTTGCGGCGGTCTGTTCCGCCCACGACGTGCCATTCCAGCGCTGAGCGAGCGGGCTTTCGACCCCCGAGACGGTGCTCTTGCCAACAGCCGTACAGGCTTTCGTGGTGGGGCTGCAGCTGACGTCATAAAGGTCGCTATCGGTCGCTTCTTTGGGGTTCGGCGTTTCCTTGATTTTCCAGAGTGTCGTCGAGGTCGTGAACGACAGTTCCCCACCGAGGCTCGTGCCAGCGGAGTTGGTTGCGGATACGCGGAAGTAGTAAAGCGTTCCCGGTTCGAGCCCGACTGCCGCTTTGACTTTTTCGCTGATTTTGCCCGATCCCATGTTCACCGGTGTGGTCGACTGAGTAAAGGATCCTTTTGATGTGCCATATTCGAACTTGTAGGTCGTTGAGAGTCCGTGCGGGTTCACCGAGGCATTCAGCGTCGCGCCGCTGGTAGAGATTTCGGTCGCTGCTTCGGTGGTCACGGAAGGTTTTTCCCCGGGCGGGGCTTCTTTGAGTGTCGTGAATTTGACCGTGGACCCCTGATTCGCGCCGCCTTCATTGGTCGCATTCAGCCGATATTCATAGGTTGTTTCAGGTTGCAGGAACGGTTCCCATTCCGACACGGGTTCGCTGAAGCTGGATTTGACGGCATAGTGAGTGGTTCTTTTTTCCCAAGTCCCGCTTGTGCTTTTCTTGATTTCGAAGAAGTAGGTGGTTTCGCATTCGTGCGAATTCACCTGTCCATTCATATAGGCTGAGTTATAGGTCACGCTCGAAGCCGATGAGGTCGTGACCGACGGAGCTTCACATTTTTCGCCGCCTCCCCCGGCGCAGGCCGCTGCAATTCCCGCCCCGAGCACCAGCACCGTGAAGCTGGAGGTCGCACAAATTGCAACCACGCAGGTTACGTACTTATATAATCGTGACAACATCTTTTCTCCCCGTTTGATTTTTCCATTCCACGCGGGCAAAGTCAGCGGATCTTGAGAATCGCGACCTCCCCGAGGGCTTCGCGGTTCAGTGCTTGAACGTCCTTTTCCAACGAAGCTTGGACTTCACCTCTGACCGTTCCAGCATGACGACGGCTGGTCAAGTTGAACGACGGAGTGGAATAGAGGCCCTGAGAATGGGCGGCGTGCACGCCCAAGGCGATGGGTTCAAAAAGCGAAATGTCTTTGCGATCCCGATTCCAGCGCTTCATATTCAACTCGGAGACCTGGGATGCGATCCCGGCGAGAAATGGCTCAGTGGCGTATTCGGTGAAGTGCTCCCCCTGCTGACGCACGAACGTCAAAGCGAAGTTCCACATCCTGTCTTGCTCGCCGGCCGCCAAAGCCGCCTCTTCCTGATTGAAGAAGGTGTGTTCATTTTCGGTATCGGTCCTCAGCGAGCGATATTCGAGCTTGACGGCACCGGTGCGAACCCAGTCGGTGACCAGAGATGGCAGATACGCCTCGACGAATCGCTTGACGGTGGGGCACTCCAGGTCGGCGAACATTTGGATGGTCACCGGCGCATCCGGTGCACCCAGCGTGGGGCCATGCTGTGGAATTTCAGCCAGCAGTGTGGTTACCTCTTGGTCGATTTGTTTTTGACTCGGGCCGGTGCCGACTCCAAAACCCAGGACGGCTGTTGCGACGAGCACTGAGGCAATGGCGAGAGTCGGGATCAATGCCACCGACCGTCGGGAAGCTCGAACGCCCTCTTTCAGTAAGGGTTCAGCTGCGGCACGGGCCCGTTGGCGCTTCGCCTTACGTCTGGCGTTGTATCCGCGAGACACGCCCCTCCTCCGATCTAGGGATGCCTAAAGCCCGAACTATCTGACTGGATTCGAGGACTTCAAGCCTCCGCTGTAGAGGCATTTCCACCATAGGAGGGCATCAGGTTTAAGTCAAGTTTTTTTGGGTAATAAGGTTAGTTTTTTGGATCGGCCAGGCACCACGTTCAAGCGCGCCTTTGACCTCAAGAAGCCCTTTGACCGCTTCAGCCTGCTTCCGTGGCGCCGACAGAGCGGCATGGACCGATTGCGGTCACCCTCTTCTCTTTGGCGATCGCGTTTTCCCTGCGGATTTCGCCGGGTTGCTCGCGCTTTTCCTTCTGGGCGTGAGCAGATCCTTCAGTGAGCGAACCACGTCCTGAGTCGTGAATTCGGCTCATGGTCGGTGCGCCTGTGCTCTCGCTCTAACTAGCTACTCGCCAGCAGCGAGTCTAAGTAGGCGGGGCGGTACTGCCGAAACTCAGACAACTGGTGTTTTCGTGCGCCATTGGTGCGCCAGTCGGCCCCCGAACAGCCGGATTCAACCGGAAACAGCCGGATTTGATTTGGCTCTCTAGGCCGTTTTCGGCTCTAGCAAGCGGTGCCTGGGCAGCTTGAGGGCCTTGTGTCCCTAACGGGACGTGATGGTTCGACTCCATTCAGCCGCCTCGAGAAACCCCCGCGCGACGGGGGGTTTTTCTTTCGGGAGGCAAGTTCGGGGTGGCCGGTGGTTCGGGTCTTCGCCGAATGGGTAGGAAAGTCAATCGGGTCGAGATTGACGGCTGCGCTGCACGGCTCTCTGAGTCCTAGGGCACGCGGGCCGGGTTCTGTTACCGGACGCCCCCAGCAAAGGAGAGATGTAGATGTCCACCGTTCTGATCGTCATCGTGGTGGTCGTTGTCTTGGTCCTGATCGCGGCTTCGGTCGTGATTGCGCGTCGAGCGAGAGAGCGGCGCCAGATCGAAAGAGAGCGACTGGTCGAACAGGCGGACTCCCACCGCGAGGAGGCGCAGACCAGGGCCGCGAAGGCGAGCAGCCTCTCCGAGGAGGAGCAGGTCAAGCGGGCCGAGGCTGCGGAGGCGGCAGAGGCAGCCGAGCGACACGCCCGCCTGGCCGAGGAGCATCGCAGTCGCGCCGACCAGCTGGCCGATGAGTCCGAGGGGGTCGCCGCCCGCAGTGAGCGCGAGCGCGAGCGGGCCCGCCGGCACAGCCAGAAAGCAGACGAGATCGACGAGGAGCTGTGACCTGACGGGAAACGCTCGTCAAGTCGTCATCGCATCCGCCACCCCATCCGGTCTTCTTCCCAACCACATCCAACTCGAGAAAGGAACTCAATTGACCATCGTCGGAATCCTCATCGTCATCATCCTGATCCTCCTCGTCGTCTACCTCTTCCGTCGGGTCTAGGGAGGGGTGGCCTTCGCCACAAGCATTTCCTGGCATGAAGATCCTCGACAAGCGCGGTTATGGAAAAGAGCTGGCTCGGCTGCAGCTCGAGCTGGTGCGCCTGCAGGAATGGATCGTCGAGGAGGGGCTGAAAGTCGTGGTCCTCTTCGAGGGGCGGGACACCGCCGGCAAGGGTGGGGTGATCCAACGCATCTCCGCACGCACCAACCCGCGCGTGATTCGCACCGTCGCCCTGGGCAAGCCAAACGACCGGGAGCGCACGCAGTGGTATTTCCAGCGCTACGTCACCCACCTTCCCGCCGCCGGCGAGATGGTCCTCTTCGATCGCAGCTGGTACAACCGCGCCGGCGTCGAGCGGGTGATGGGCTTCTGCACCGATGAGGAGTACGAGGAGTTCATGCGCACCTGCCCGGAGTTCGAGCGCATTCTCCAAGGCTCGGGCATCGTGCTTCTGAAGTACTGGCTCTCGGTCAGCGACGAGGAGCAGGAGCGCCGCTTCAAGGCGCGACTGAAAAACCCCGCCAAGCGCTGGAAGCTGAGCCCCGTCGACGTCGAGGCCCGCGCGCGTTGGGTCGACTACGCGGAGGCCAAGGACGAGATGTTCGCCCAGACGGACACCGAGGACTCCCCGTGGTTCGTCGTCGAGGCTGACGACAAGCGCACTGCGCGGCTCAACCTGATCGCCCACCTGCTCGAGCAGGTCCCCTATGAGCGGGTCGACCGGGACCCCGTCGCGCTGCCGCCCCGCCAGGAGCGCGCCTACGTCCGGCCCCCGATCGAGACCCAGACCTTCGTCCCCGAGCGCTACCGCGTGGAGTAGACCCGGGGCGCAACGGCTAGGCGGAGAGGTCCCGCCGCTCGAACAGCCAGGCCCCGAGCATCGCGAAGACGATCGCGGCGGCAGTGACGCCGCAGAACGCCGGCGGATCGATCCCGTCTTCGATCGCGTTGCCGTAATAGCGGAAGACGGAGAGATAGCGGATGCCGGAGAGGTCGGGATCGAGCCGTCCGACCAGGTCGATCACGTACATCGTCACCAGGACCCCCGCCACCGATCCGGTGACGACGCTCGTCCGCAGCGAGAAGCCGGTGGCGACGATGCCGAGGCCGGCAAAGACAAGCGCCAACGGCCAGACGGCGGCGTAACCGGCTAGGGCTGAGGCGAACGAGAGGTCCGCGCCGGAGACGACGCTGCCGAGCGCGGTGAGGATGACGGTGAGCGCCAGGACGATCGCCAGCTCGATTGCGGTCGCGCCAAAGCTCGCGGCGGCGAGGCGTCGGCGCGAGACGGGCGCCGAGAGAAGCACGTCGAGACGACCGCTTTCGGCCGCGCCCGACAGCCCGCTGGCCACCGCTCGCACCGCCAGGTAGCCGAGCGCCAGCGGCACGATCAAGCTCAGCATCTCGGCGTGCAGGTACTGCTCGACGTTCGCCAGCTCGCCGATGCCGAACGCTTCCCTCAGCGCCGGTGGATAACTCTGGACCGCCTTGGAGAGCGCCCCTTCGACCGAGGGGAAGATGATCACGATGAAGGCCGACCAGAGGCCGAGCGGTACTCCCCAGGCAATCAGCGAGCGGCGTCGGTCGGAGAGGTGGGCGCGGGCCAACGCCGCCAGTTGGCCGCTCATCCCTCCCCCTCCCTCGCCCCGGCTCCCTCTGCCCTGCCCTCCCCCTCCTCGTAATAGGTGAGGAAGACCTCCTCGAGGGTTGCGTGGGTGAACTTGGCATCGACCACGCCCGGCATCGCGCGGACGTCCTCCAGCTCGACCGGCTCGGCGAACTCGACCTCGACCGAGTTATGGCGCTGCGTCTTGGCCAGCAGCTCGGCCACGCGCTCGACCGCGATCAGCCTGCCGTCGCGGATGATTCCCACCCGGTCGCAGACGCGCTCGACCTCGTCGAGCTCGTGCGAGGAGAGCAGGACGGCACAGCCACGCTCGCGCTCCTCGGCGACCAGCGCCAGGAACTCCTCCTGCATCAGGGGATCGAGACCGCTGGTCGGCTCGTCGAGGATCAACAGCTCCGGCGAGTGGAAGGTGGCGAGGATCAGGCCGACCTTCTGGCGGTTGCCCCGCGAGAGCTCGCCGAGCGGACGGTCGAGGTCGGCGCGGAAGCGCTCGGCCAGGGCCTCGGCGCGGCCGAGGCCGTCGATTCCCCGCAGGCGGGCGAGGAGCCCCAGCGCCTCGCGTCCGCAGGCCTGCCGGCCGTAGCCGAAATCGCCGGGAAGGTTGCCGAGCCGGGCGCGTATCGCGACGCTCTCGCGATGGCTGTCGAGGCCGAAGATCCGGGCGCTGCCACGCGTCGGGTGAAGCATGTCGAGCAGGGTGCGTATGGCGGTCGTCTTGCCTGCCCCGTTGGGGCCGAGGAAGCCAAAGACCTCGCCCGCCTCGACCGAGAAGCTCACATCCTCGATCCCGCGCGAGCTGCCGTAGAGCTTGGTCAGCCGCTCGGTCTCGATTACCGCCATGCCGACGGTGAGACTAATGCCCACGATGTCACGACAGCGCGCCCACAGGATCCCGGGCCGACATACGCACTGGCGCTTGGCGAGGCGCCGCCACCTGCTCCTGCGTGGCGGCGGCGTCGCCGCTCTCCTCGCCGTGGTCGGGCCCGGCCTGCTCGCCGGGCTCTCCGACGACGACCCGGCCGGGATCGCCACCTACTCGATCCTCGGCGCCAAATACGGCTACGAGCTGCTCTGGGTGCTGACCCTCTCCACCGCGGCGCTGATCGTCTTCCACGAGCTCGGAGTGCGGCTCGGGATCGTCACCGGCAAGGGGCTGCTGACGCTCGTGCGCGAGCGTTACGGCCGGCGCGCCGCGCTTGCGGTGATGGCGGCGCTGCTGGTCGCCAACACCGGCACGCTCTGCGCCGAGTTCGCCGGGGTCGCCGCCGGGATGCAGCTGCTCGGTGGGATGAGCCGATACCTGAGCGTCCCGCTTGCCGCGATCGGAGTCTCCGCCCTGGTCCTGCGCGAGAACTTCCGCCACGTCGAGCATTTCCTGCTCGCGCTCAGCTCGATCTTCGTCACCTACGTCGTGGCCGGCTTCCTCGCCCATCCCGACTGGGGGGCCACGGCGCAGGGACTCGTCGTGCCGAACATGCCGCTGACCCGGGATGCAGTGCTCGTAGCCGTGGCGACCGTGGGCACCACCCTCGCCCCCTGGGGCCTCGCCTTCATCCAGTCATACGCGGTGGACAAGCGCCTGCGGGTCGAGGACCTCCGCTTCGAGCGAATCGACGTCGTCACCGGCGCCGTGCTGACCGGCGTGATCGGCCTTTTCGTCGTCGTCGCCTGCGCGGCGACCCTTCATCCCGCTGGAATCGAGGTGAACGACGCGCGCGACGCGGCGAAGGCGCTCGAGCCACTCGCGGGGAGCTTCGCCGCGACCCTCTTTGGCCTCGGCTTCCTCGGCGCGGCACTGCTGGCGGCGGCGATCGTGCCGCTCTCGACCGCCTACTCGATCTCCGAGACGCTCGGCCGCCGGGCCGACCTCGACGACAGCTTCGCCGAGGCGCGCCCCTTCTACCTCGGCTTCGGCGCGGTCGTTCTCGTCGCGGCGGCGATCGTCCTCATTCCCGGCGCCCCGCTGATACAGCTCCTCTTCCTCACCCAGGCGCTGAACGCCGTCCTGCTCCTGGTCGTCCTGCCCGTCATCCGCGCCCTGGCGGGGAACAGCGAGCTGATGGGAGAGCACGCATTGGGACGGCGGGGTCGCTGGGTCACCGGGATCACGCTCGCCGGGATCGCGATCTCCGTGCTGGCGCTGGGCGTGCTGGCGCTGGCCTGAGCGCTGCTCAGACGCCCAGCGCGTAGCTCAGGGTCAGCATCACCGCGGCGCCAAGGGCGAGGCCGCAGCTCGACTCCACCGGTCGCGAGCCGGAGTAGGCGCTGGGAAGCATCTCGACCACGATCAGGGCGAGCATGGCGCCGGCGGCGAACGCGAAGGAGACGGGCAGCAGGCCGCTCACCTCTTCGACCGCGAGGTAGGCGACCACCGCCCCGAGCGGTTGCGGCGCGCTGGTCGCGACCGCGGCCCAGAACTGGCGGGCCGGGCCGAAGCCGGCCTCCTGCATCGGGATCGCGACGCTGGTTCCCTCGGGCACGTTCTGGATCGCGATCGCGAGGATCACGAAGAGGCTCAAGCCGGCGCGATCCGAGGCAAAGGCGGTCCCCACCGCGAACCCCTCGGGCAGGCTGTGGACGAAGAGGACGAGAAAGACGAGGGCCGAGGTGCGGGCCCCGGGACCGTCGCGCCCAAGGAAGCCGGCGTCCGGACGCAATCGTCGCCGTGCCAGAGCGAGGAACGCGACCCCGACCGCAAGGCCCGCCAGGACCTCGACGGCGGAGCCTTCTTCAGTCGCGGGCAGGAGCAGGCCGGCAATCGCCGCGACACCCATCACCCCGGCGGCGAATCCGAGCAGGGCGGGCGTCAGCCGCTTGCTTCGCGAGCCGAGGAGGAACACCGGGACCGCACCGAGCCCGGTCGCGAGCGCCGTCCCGGAGGCAGCGAGGAGCAGGACAACGACGTCGGGCATCCCCGTCGATTCTCCCTGGCGCTATGGATTGAACGGATGGCGCCAGGTAGAGGTCCGCTTTGACGAGTCGTTATAGCCACGGGCCCAGGGAGCGAGTTCCTGTCCTCCTAGATTCACTCGAAGTTCCTCTAATGCTCAAGATTTAAAGCAAACTGACGATTCAGGTGTGGTCAGCAACATGACGCCTCCCGCAGCTCAGAAAGTCTCCCGATGACCAGTCGACCGACCGCGACGCCCTTTCACCGTGCCGCCGATGCGATGTCAATCCCGACCGCCACTGAGTCCGGTGGTGCCGACAAGGAGTTCTGAGTCATGCGCTCGGCCACCGTGGCGGTTTATCTCGCCCTGGCCGCGGTCGCGGCGATCGCGGGCGCAGCCGCGGAGAGCGGCGGATCGGGCAGTGAACCGCTGAGGACCGAGGTCGGCGGCTCTTTCAGCCTCGCCAACTCGCGCGGTGGCCTGCCGGTCTTCACCGCGACGAACCTCAGGCCCGGCGACAGCGCCAAAGGCACGGTCGAGATCTCGAACGAAGGCAGCGAAGCGATCGCGCTGACCCTTGCCCGGCGGGGCCTCACCGACGTACCGGGGACGAATGGGGCCGTGCTTTCCCGGCGCCTGGTGCTGAAGATACGAGACCTCTCCTCGCCTACCCCGGTCTACGAAGGCCCACTTGCCGCGATGCCGCCCCGCGCGCTCGGCCGGCTCGCGCCGGGCGCCTCGCGCAGCTACGAATTCACCGCCACCCTGCCCGCGAACGACATGGCGAGCGCAAGCGACCACGCCTTCCAGGGCGCTTCCGTCAGCGTCGCCTATAGCTGGACCGCCGGCGAAGCCCCACCGGCGCCGGAAGCTCCTCCCGCTCCAGCGGATCCCTAAGCCGACGGCAAAAAGCTGATCGGTTTACATGCCTATAGACATGTAAACCGATCAGTTAGTGGCGCAGGCCGCCTAATCGATCGCGGACGCGACCTCGATCCGGCCTTCCTCGGCGGCCGTCCGCAACGCCTCGTAGTCGCGCTCGTTCTGGTCGGCGTAGCGCTCGGCGAACTCGGCGATCGCGCGGTCGAAGCTGTCGCCCTTGCCGAGGTAGGCGGCGATCGCGATGCGGTCGCCGCTGCGGGCGTGGGCGTGAGCCAGCGTGGTGCCGCAGATCTGGGCGTAGGCGGTGAGCGCTTTCGGGTCCATGCCCTCGATCCGGGCCGAGCCCTTCTGGTCCCAGAGCTGGCGCACGTAGAAGTCGCGCTGCTTGCCGTCGATCCCGGCCGCGGTGACCCAGCCGAGCATGATGTCCCCCGCCGCCTGCACCAGCCGCTGGCCCTGCACGACCCGCTCGCCCTGCTGCGAATAGGCGCTCGGCTCGGCGTAGGGCTCGAGCACCGAGCGCTGCGCCTCCTTGACCTGGAGGAAGAGCGGGTCGCCTTCGTCGCGCCCCTGCAGGAGGACGATCCAAGCGCGGGTGCCGACGCTGCCTACCCCGACCACCTTGAGCGCGGCGTCGAGGTAGCGGTAGCTGTCGAGCAGCACGCGGCGGTCCTCGGCCAGGGTCTCGCGGTAGTCGGCGAGGATCTCCAGCACCGCTTCCTCGATCTCCTCCGGCTTGCCCTCGGCCAGCTCGCGCAGGGGGACGACCAGCGGTGGTTCGCTGACGATGCGCAGCTTGCCGTCGACTTCGTGGGTCAGCTTGGAGAGCGCCCGCATGCGGTCCTTGGCCCGCGCCTTGGCGAGGTTGCGGTGGAAGGCCTTGACCTCCTTCTCGCCCGCCGCCGCTTCCCAGCGGTCGGCGATCGTCGGCACGTCGATCTGCGTGTACCAGACCTCGAGGTTGCCGAGCGCGGCCAGGCGCCGCAGCGTCGCCCGGTACTCGGCGCCCATCGCGGTGACGATCCGCCGGCGCTCGCGCGCCCCGAAGCCGCGGTCGCGACCGGCCACCGAGAAGCTCGCCGCCAGCCGCTTCACGTCCCACTCCCAGGGGCCGGGCAGCGTCTCGTCGAAGTCGTTGACGTCGAAGACCATCTCGCGGTCGGGGGCGGCGAAGGCGCCGAAGTTCGCGAGATGGGCGTCGCCGCAGAGCTGCACGGTCGGCCCGCTCGCCGGCGTGCCGGCCAGATCGGCGGCCATCACCGCCGCCGCGCCGCGATAGAAGGTGAACGGAGAGACGAGCATGCGCCCGTAGCGCAGCGGCAGCAGCTGCCCGACCCGCGAGGTCGCCTGGCGCTCCAGCAGCTCGACCGGGTCGGTGCGATCCTCCGCCGGCGCCCACTCGCCGTGGCTGGTTCGCGGCGCCGCCTCGCGAGCGGCCTTGCCATCGGCGGCACGCTGCTCCGGCGTACGGTCGTCCTGGCGACGGTCGAGCATGGTCAGACGGTAGCCAGGTCGGGTTCGGGCCGCGGCGGGTCCGAGCCACCCTCGAGCTCGTCGAAGCGACGATCGGGCAGGCGACGGGTGGACCAGAAGGAAGCCAGGGTGAGGAAGGCGGCAAGGAGGAAGGCGGTCTTCAGCGCTTTCAGCTGAGCGTCTTCGTAGTTCTCGACCAGGGCGTCGGTGGCCGCATCGTCGAGCCCCGCTTCATCCGCGCCGGCGCGGACCTCATCGGCGGCGACGAAGCTCCCGCCCGCGCTCAGCCGCACCTCGAGCTGCTTGCTGACGTGGGCGGAGAGGCGGGAGTCGGCGGCGACGTTTGCGGTGAAGGCGGAGATCAGCCCGGTGATCACGATCGCCCCGAGCAGCGCCGTGCCCAGCGAGGAGCCCAGCTGCTGGGCGGTGCTCTGCAGGCCGCCGGCCTCGCTGCGATCGCGATCGCCGACCGCGGACTGGACGACGTTGCCGAGCTGGGAGACGATCAGCCCCATGCCGACGCCGAGCACTCCCATCGCGACCAGGAAGGAGGCGTTGTCGAGCTCGGGCTCGATCGTCCCCAGCAGCAGCAGGATCGCGACGAAGACGATCGCCAGGCCGGCCCGGACCAGCGGTCGCGGCGCGAAGCGCTTGGCCAGGGCGGAACCGCCGAGCGCGGCGAAGAAGAGCCCGGCGGAGGCGGGCAGCATGCGTACGCCGGTCTCCAGCGCGTCGAGCCCCTGAACCACCTGCAGGAAGAGCGGCACGGTGAAGAAGACGCCCATCAGGATCAGGTTCTGGGCGAGGAACATCGACACGCCGCCGCGCAGCTGGGGGATGCGCAGCAGCGGCAGGTGCACAAGCGGCGCCTGGCCGAGCCGTTCGCGGCGACGCTCCCAGGCCACGAACCCGGCCAGGACCAGGGCGCCGGCGCCGACCACGAACGGGGTCAGCGAGAAGCCGAAGGGCTCCAGCGGTGAGCTGCGCGGCGCCAGCCAGCCCCAGTTGCTCGCCTGCAGGACGCCGAAGACGACCAGCGACAGTCCGGCGGCGGAGAGGACGCTGCCGACCCAGTCGAGGACCGGAGCCTCTCCCTCCCGCTCCGGCTCGCGGATCAGCCGCGTGCCGAGCAGGATGCCGATCGCGACCACGACCTCGCCGACGAAGACGACCCGCCAGCTCAGCTCGGTGGTCGCCCAGCCGCCGAGGATCGGCCCGACCGCGATGCCGGCGCCGGCGACCCCGCCCAGCACGCCGTAGGCGATCGCCCGATCGGCTCCCCGGTAGTTGCCGGCGACCAGCGCGATCAGCGCCGGGATGACCAGCGCCGCGCCGATCCCCTCCAGCACCGACCAGCCCAGCATCAGCGAGGGCACGCTCCAGGAGGCCGCGGTCAGCCCCGAGCCGACGCCGTAGATGCAGAGCCCGATCGTGAAGGCGCGGCGGCGTCCCCAGATGTCGCCGAGCTTGCCGCCGGTCAGCATCAGGCCCGCCATCACCAGCGCGTAGAAGGCGATCACCGCCTGGATCGTCGTCACCGTGGTGTCGAAGTCCTCGACCAGCTGCGAGATCGCGACGTTCATCACCGCCTGGTCGAGCACCATCAGGAACTGAGCGGCGGACAGCGTTATGAGCACGCCCCACTTGGCCATCTCAGCTCACCAGGCCGGCGATTCCGCGAATCAGGACGAGGGCGCCGAGCACGGCGGCGACGACGATACCCGCCGCACGTCCGTTGCGGGCGAGCCAGGCGCGAAATCCTTTCACCGCCTGTTCGGTCCGCTCCGGGGCGACGAAGTAGCCGGCGAGCGGAACCTCGAGAAGAAGCTGCTGGACCAGGCAGAAGGCAACCACGATCAGCACCGTCGGCGCCGCCGCCAGGTCGAGCTTGTGGATGTGGTTGAGCCCGGTCAGGTAGGAGACGCCGGGAAAGCTGAGCAGCAGGCCGACGACGAAGGCGATGCGCGGCGAGCCGCGGCCGAGCAGCCGCATCGGCAGCGCTTCCTTTTCCTCGCCGCCGCTGCGCTCTTTCTTCTTCTCCTGACGCCGCGCCCGGCGCTCGCGCAGCGGGCGGTCGCGGTCGGTGGCGAGGACGAGGGCGACGAGCAGCAGCAGCGCACCGACGACGACGTCCTCGATCGGGCTCAGCGTGCTCTTGCTGGTGCTGGTCACGCTCGAATCGTTGAGGGCGAAGACGATCGCCAACCCGGCGCTGATGCTGGCGGTGTAGGCGCCGAGCAGGTAGCCGAGCATCAGCCGCTTCGGGTTGGGCAGCAGCAGCATCAGGGTGACCGCGGCGAGCAGGGTCGGGTTGAACATCGCCAACAGCGAGAGCAGGAAGATCTGGACCGCGTCGCTCACGCGCAGCGCTCGCAGAGGCCACGCAGAACCACGTCGTGGTCGGTGACCTCGAAGCTGAGCTCATCGGAGAGCTTGGCGATCGCCCGCTCCAGCGAGCGGTCCTCGAAAGGGACCATGCGCCCGCAGTGGCGGCAGATCGCGTGGTGATGGTGCTCGCCGCCGGGCTCGACCCGCTCGTAGCCGGCGGTGCCCCGGGTGACCTCGAGCCGCTGCACCAGCCCCAGTTGCTCCAGCTGCTCCAGCGCCCGGTAGACGCTGGCCCGGCCGACCGCCGGCTTGCGGCGCCGCATCTCCTCGTCGAGATCGAGCGCGGTGACAGCGCACTCGTGGCGGGCAAGGGCCTCGACCACGGCGGTGCGGGCGCCGCCGCGCCGGTAGCCGGCCTCGTGCAGAGCGGCGAGCGCGTGCTCGGCCCAGGCGGTGTCGGTCTTGGTACTCACCTCAGCCGATCGTAACCCCGGCACGCGGCAGCGAGGAACCGCGCAGTTGCCCGAGGAGCAGGGAGACGAGGTAGATCGCGACGATCGCCGACGCCACGGAGGCGCCGCCGGCGGTGCCCGCGTAATAGGAGAGGTAGAGCCCGGCGACTCCGGCCAGGGCCGCCAGGCCGGCGGCGAGCAGCATCATCGGCAGCATGCGCTCGCTGAGCCGGCGGGCGGCCGCGGCCGGGCCGACGAAGACGGCGACGACGAGCAGGTTGCCGAGCCCCTGCACGGCGACGACGATGCCGGCCCCGAGCAGGACCAGCAGGGCAGCGTCGGCGACGGCCGGGGAGACACCCAACGAACGGGCGGTGCCGCGGTCGAAGCCGGCGACGAGCAGGCGGCCGTACAGGAGACGCAGCGCCACCGCAACCAGGACGGCGAGGACGGCGGCGGCTGCGAGATCGCCGTCGGTGACGCCGAAGACGTCGCCGAAGAGGAGCGACTCGATCCCCGGCGGCGAGCTCGGCGAGAGCGCCAGCAGGGCGCCCAGGCCGAACATCGTCGTCACCACGACCGCCACCGCGGCGTCCCGACCGACGCCGGCGATCCTGGCGACGAGCGCGATCGCCGCGGCAGCGAGGACGATCGCGGGCGCGGCGCCGAGCAGCAGCGGCACCCCCGCGATCGCCGCCAGGACCAGGCCAGGGAAGATCGAGTGGGCGAGCGACTCCGCCGCGTAGGAGAAGCCGTAGAAGACGACCCAGCAGCCGAGCGCGCCGCCGGCGAGACCGAGCAGGATCACCTCGGCGAGAGCTCTCTGCATGAACGGTTCGGAAAGCGGCTCGAGCATCAGTGGTGGTGATGGTGAGGGGGCAGGATCGCGCGGCCGCCGCCGGGGATCTCGACGATGGCGCCGCCGTAGGTGGCCTCCAGCACGCCGAGGTCGTCGAGCACCCTGGCCGGTGCGCCGCAGGCGACCTGGCGCTTGTTGATGCAGAGGACGAGGTCGCAGGCGCGCGCCTGCTCTAGGTCGTGGGTTGCGAGGACGACCCCGCGTCCCTCCCCCGCCAAATCGCCGATCAGCGCTTCCAACCCATCGGCGCTGGGACGGTCGAGACCGGAGAAGGGCTCGTCGAGCAGCAGCACCCCCGCGTCCTGGACCAGGGCGCGGGCGATCAGCACGCGCTGGCGCTGCCCGCCGGAAAGGCGGCCGAAGGTCTCGCCGGCGAGCTCGCCGAGGCCGACCCGGGCGAGTGCGCTCGCCGCCGCCTCGCGCTCGCGCCGTCCGGGGCGCCGCCACCAGGGCAGGGCCGAGAGCGAGCCCATCGTCGCCACGTCGAGCGCCGAGACCGGGTAGTCGAGCCGCGAGCGCTCGGTCTGGGGAACGCTGCCGCAACGGGCCGCGACCGCGAGCCTCCCGGCCAGCGGGCGCAGCTCGCCGAGCAGGGCGCGCAGCAGTGTCGTCTTGCCGCCGCCGTTGGGCCCGAGCAGGGCGAGCGTCTGGCCGGCCTGGAGGGCGAACTCGACCTCCGAGATCGCCGGCGCGCCTCCGTAGCCCGCGGCCAGCCCCTCGGCCTCGATCAGCGCAGCGGCCGGCATCCGCGCCTCCCTCCTGTGAAACCGCGCACCATTGCGTCGGCGTTCGCCGCCTCCATGGTCAGGTAGGTGGCGCCGTCGGAGCCCTGCGGCCCGAGCGTGTCGCCGTAGAGGGTGTGGTCGGCCGAGGCCCCGGTCTGCGCGGCGATCGCCTCCGCAACCTTGGCGCTGAGCGAGCTCTCGGGAAAGATCGCGGCGACGTGCTCGCGCTCGATCAGCGCCGCCAGCGCGCTGAGGTCCTTGGCGGAGGGCTGCGCCTGCGTCGTCTGCGAGGGGATGACGGCGCCGACCACGTCGATCCCGTAGCGACGGGCGAAGTAGCCGAAGGCGTCATGGTCGGTGACCAGCTTGCGACGGGCCGGCGGAACCGCCGCCATGCAATGGGCGATGCCGGCGTCGAGGCGCCGCAGTTCGTCTAGGTAGGCGTGGGCGTTGCGGGCGTAGAGACGGCGGTGGGATGGGTCGGCGGCGGCGAGGTGACGCTCGATCGCGGTCACCGCGGCCTCGGCGTTGCGCGGGTCGTGCCACCAGTGCGGGTCATAACGAGAGGCCTCGGCCCCGCTCGACTCGCCCGGCAGGCGTTGCGGGACAACGGCGCCGAGGTCGACCACTTCCGCGTCGCTGCCGCTGTCGGAGACGATCTCGCCGATCCAGTCGTCGAGGCCGTCGCCGCTGGCGAAGACGAGCTTCGCGCCGGCCGCGCCGGTCACGTCGCTCGGCCTCGGTTCGTACTCGTGGGGGTCGGTGTTCGGCTGCAGGATCTGGTCGACCGCGACCGGGTTACCGCCGACCGCGCGGACGAAGTCGCCGATCTGCGTGGTCGTGGCGACGACCGCCAGGCGATCGCCACTCGAGCCGCCCGTCCCGCAGCCGACGCCGATGAGGGCGAGCAACAGGAGTGCGGCGAGGGCAAGCGCCGGGCGCCGCCGGCGCGAGCCCGCCAGCGCTCTTCCCGCGGCAGCGAGGACGAAGGCGCTGCCCGCGACCACCGCGATCGTCGCACCCGGTGGCGCGTCGGTTTCGACCGAGAGCCAGAGTCCGAGGGTCCCCTCGAGCGCGACCAGGGCGATCGTCGCCAGCTGCCAGCTCAGCATGCGCTCGGCAAAGAGGCGCACGGTCAGGGCCGGGACGACGAAGACGGCCGTGACCAGCAGCGCGCCGACGACCGAGAGGGCCGCCGTCGTCGTCAGCGCGATCAGGCCGAGCAGGGCGCCGTTGAGGATGCGCTCGGCCCGTCCTCCACCGCCACTCGCGGGGTCGAATCCGGCGGCGAGCCAGCGCCTGCCGAGCAACAGGGAGAGCGCCAGGGTGAGGCCGGCGGCAATCCCCGCCAGCACGATGTCACCGCCGTCGATGAGCAGGAGGCTGCCGAAGAGCAGCGTCTCGACGTTGGCGCCGGAGCCGAAGACGTCGCTGGCCAGCAGGGTGCCGGCGGCGAGGCAGCCGACGAGGACGATCGCCACGGCGCTGTCGTTCGACTCCTCCTCGCGGCGACCGAGCAGGGCGCTGCCCGCGCTGAAGATGACCGCGGCGCCGAACGCGCCCAGCGGCGCGGCGAAGCCGAGCCCGTCGGCGAGCACGAGTCCGGGAAAGGCCGCCGTCCCGACCGCATGAGAGAAGAAGGAGAGCCCGCGCAGGACGATCCAGGTGCCGAGCAGGCCGGCGGGGACTGAGAGGATCAGGATCTCGACCAGCCCACGCTGGACGAAGGGCAGCTGAAAGGCGTCGAGCACGAGGGGATTGAATCAAAAATGAGACTCATTTTCATAAAGGCCGGTCGGTGAGGGCGCTCGTCCAACGGGTCAGCCAAGCCGCGGTCGACGTCGAGGGCGAGCGGGTGGCCCAGATCGGCCCCGGCATGCTCGTCCTGCTCGGGGTGCGCCGCGGGGACACGGCCGAGCAGGCGGACCGCCTGGCCGACAAGGTGCGGGCGCTGCGGATCTTCGACGATGCCGAGGGGCGGATGAACGAGCCGCTGGGCGAGCGGGAGGTGCTCTGCGTCAGCCAGTTCACCCTCTACGGCGACGCCCGCAAGGGCAACCGCCCCAGCTACCTCGAAGCGGCACCCGGCGAGGAGGCCGAGCCGCTCTACGACCGCTTCTGCGAACGCCTCGACGCCGCCAAGGGCGTCTTCGGCGCCTGCATGGGCGTGGCGCTGATCAACGACGGTCCGGTCACGCTGCTGCTCGAGATCTGAACCGGAAACGTCAGGGAGCGAGTAGCGAGCGGCGCCACTCGCCCGCCTCGGCCGCGAAGAGGGTGCGGCGGTGCATGCGGTCCGCCGCTTCCTCCCAGAACTCGATGCGATCGGGAACGATCCGCACCGCGCCCCAGTCCTCGGGGCAGGAAACCGGCCCCTCCCCCAGCTCGGCATCGAGCTGCTCGAACCGCTCGCGCAGCTCCTCGACGCTCTCGATCTCCTCACCCTGTCGAGAGACGTGAGCCTGCAGCTGGTGCGCACGCGGCCGCTCGACAAAGAGCTCCTCCGCCAGCTCCCGCTCGGCAATCTCGGCCCGCCCCTCGACCCGTGCCTGGCGGCCAAGCGACTGCCAGTAGAAGGCAGCGGCCACGCGCGGGTTCGCCCTCAGCTCCGCCGCCTTGCGGCTCCAAAGAGCGGTGGTGAAGACAAGCCCCTCCCGGTCGAGCCGCTTGATGCTGACCAAGCGCAACGACGGGGAGCCGTCGGCGCCGACGGTCGCCAAGCTCATCGCGCCGGCGTCTCGCAATCCGGCCTTGCGCGCCTCTGCGTGCCAATCGGTGAGCTGCCCCAGCGGATTCTCCACGCTCAGATTATTATCATCATCTGAGTTACAGTTCCAATCCGATGTCCACCAAGCGAGCGACCCGCGCCGAGAAGCAGGCCCGCACCCGGGCCGAGCTGCTCGCCACCGCCGCCGCGGTCTTCGCCCAACGTGGTTACGCGGGCGCGACAGTGGAGGAGATCGCCGAGCGGGCCGGCTACTCGCACGGTGCCGTCTACTCCAACTTCGCCGGCAAGGACGACCTCTTCCTCGCCGTCTTCGAGGAGTACATGGCCGAGCGGGCGCGTGAGCTGGCCGAGACCCAGGCGGGCCTCGCCGAGGATGCGCCGCTGGAGCTGCGGGCGCGGGCGCTCGCCGATCAGTGGATGGAGCGCTTTGCCGCCGACCGCGACTCTTTCCTGCTCCACCTCGAGTTCCTCGCCGGCTCGCGCCGTGAACCGGAGCTGGCCGAGCGCTTCGGCACCCGCTCGGCGGCGATGCGCGAGGCGATCGCCACATACATCGCCCACTACCAGGAGGAGGAGGGTGTCGAGGCGCCCCTCCCCCCCGCCGACCTCGCCCTGATCCTGCGCGCCCTCGGCATCGGCCTCGCGATCGAAGCCCTGGTCAGCCCCGAGGCGGTCAGCAACGACCTCTACGGCGACTTCGTCGAGCTGCTGGTGACGATGATGCGCGAGCGCGCCCGGTAAGAGCTATGCGCGAGCCGCTGCCCGTCATCCGCGCCGCCACGAGCGCCGATTGCCCAGCCGCGGTGGCGCTCTGGACCGAGGCCTACTTCAGCGAGGGCGAGGGCGGGCGCACCACCCCCTACGCGAAGCGCGATTTCGAGAAGGCGATGGCCGGCGGCAAGATGTTCGCGGCCGGGCCGCCGGGCAAAGCGATCGGGGTCGTGGTCATCGTCGCGCCCGGGACGCCGGGGATGGCCGTGGCCCGCGACGAGGAGGCCGAGCTCTGCCTGCTCGCGGTCTCCTCGCGGGCGCGCCGCAACGGCATCGGCCGCGCCCTGGTCGAGCGCTGCACCGAATTCGCCCGCGAAAAGGACTGGCCGGCGATCGCGCTCTGGAGCCGTCCCTACCAGACCGCCGCACACCGGCTCTACGAATCGCTCGGCTACCGCCGGCAACCGCAGCGCGACACCGTCGACGGGACGAGCCACGCCCGCCGGGTCTTCCGGCTCTCCCTCTGACCTCTCCTCGGCAGCGCTGGGAGAATGCTCGGCTTGGAGAACCTGACGACACGGCTGCAGGGCTCCCTCGTCACGCTCGAACCGCTGCGCGCCGAGCATGCCGAGGAGCTCTGGGAGGCGGCGCAGGCGCCGGAGATCTGGACCTGGCTGGCAAACCTCGACGAGCGCGAGCGCTTCGACCGCTGGTTCGAGCTCACCGTCGAGGCGGCCGAGGCCGGACGCGAGGGGCCGTTCACGACCCGCGATGCCGGCAGCGGCGAGGTGATCGGCAGTAGCCGCTTCCTCAACGTCCGCCCCGCCGACCTGGTGGTCGAGATCGGCTGGACCTGGCTCAACCCCCGTGCCTGGCGCAGCGGCGCCAACGTCGAGGCAAAGCTGCTGATGATGGGCCACGCCTTCGAGACGCTCGAGTGCGTGCGGGTCGAGTTCAAGACCGACGCCCGCAACGAGCGCTCCCGCGCCGCGCTGGCGGCGCTGCCCGCCCGCTTCGAGGGCATCCTGCGCAACCACATGATCGTGCCCGACGTCGGCCGGCGCGACTCCGCCTACTTCAGCGTGATCCCCGGCGAGTGGCCCGCTGTGCGCGCCAACCTCGAACGGCGCCTGGGGCGCGGTGCGAGCGCCGGCGGTGACGGATCCGGGGCAGCAAAAGAAGCGAGCCACTCGGCAAACCTCGCGCTGCGCCACTCCAGCGACCCCGCCGACCTCGACCAGCTCGAGCCGCTCTGGAACGCCCTGCAGCACCACCACGTCGAGGTCACCCCCGATCTCGGCCCGCGCACCCGCGAGCGCAGCGACGAGGAGGCATGGCGAATCCGCCGCGCCAAGTACGAGCACTGGCTTGAAGACCCCGACGCCTTCTTCATCGTCGCCACGGTCGACGGCGGGCCCGCCGGCTATGCCTTTGTCACCGTCGGCATGCCCTACGCCTCATGGGACGCGGGCGAGCGGTTGGCCGACCTCGAGACCCTCTCGGTCCTCCCCGAGCACCGCGGGGCCGGCATCGGCACCGCCCTGATCGACGCCGTCTGGAACCGCCTCGCCGAGCTCGGCGTCGCCGACATGCAGATCGTCACCACCTCGACCAACGCCGGCGCCAAGCGCTTCTACGAGCGCCATGGCTTCAGCCACCGTCTTGACGTCTACTACGGCAAGCGCCCCGGCTAGCTAACCAGCGTCCGAGCCCAGCGCGTCGTCGATGAAGGGGCCGAGCAGCTCGCCGGCCTTGGCCGCGGTCGTCTCGGGATCCTCGCTGGGGGCGGTGATGTAGGAGATCGCCAGGCGGACGAGGGACTCGGCGAGCAGCTTCACCTTGGCCGGCGGCGCCTGCGGCCAGCCCGCTTCGATCGTCGCCGTGAGGCGGGCGGTCGCCCAGTACACGACGGGCATGCCCTGGGTGGTGACGAAGGGCAGCATGCCGCCGGTGCCGTCGTCGCTGAGCAGGATGTGAACGAGCGGATCCTCGCCGGCGGAGTGGAGGAACTTGGCCAGCGCGGCGCCGATCGCCGCCCGCGGGTCGTCGAGATGCTCGCGAACCGCCGCGTCGACGCCGTCGAGAAAGCGCTCGCCCTCGTGGATGACGAAGGCCTGGGCGAACTCGGCGCGGCTGCCGAACTCCTTGTAGAGGGTCTGGCGACTGACGCCGGCGGCCGCGGCGATCTGCGACATCGTGATCTCCGACCAGGCTTTGCTCTCCAGTTGGTCGCGGGCGGCGCCGAAGAGCGTCTCGCGCAGCAGCTGCCGCGCCGCTTCCGGGTAGGGCGTGCGGGTGGACACCGCTGGGATCGTGCCGGCGGAGGCGGTCACTCGCCCCCGCCCCGCTCGTCGGCGGGCTCGAAATCGACCTTGTCGCGGACGCCGCAGTCCGGGCAGGCCCAGTCGTCCGGCACCTCGCTCCAGGGCGTGCCGGCCGGGAAGCCCTCGCGCGGGTGGCCCTCCGCCTCGTCGTAGACGTAGCCGCAAGCGGGGCAGCGCCAGCGGCTCACGAGGCAGCCGCCCCATTGCCGTAGCGGGCGAGGATGCGCTTGCGCGCCCGCGGCTGGATGTTGGCGCGGCTGAGGTCGCCGCCGTAGTGCTCCACCAAGATCGGGTCCATCACCCGCCGCCACAGGGGCGGGAACCAGGCGAGCACGATCATCCCGGCGTAGCCGGTGGGCAGCTGCGGCGCTTCGTCGACGTGGCGCAGCGCCTGGTAGCGGCGAGTGGGATTGGCGTGGTGATCGGAGTGGCGTTGGAGGTGGTAGAGCAGGACGTTGGAGGCGACGTTGTTGCTGTTCCAGCTGTGCTCGGGACGGCAGCGCTCGTAGCGCCCGTCCTCCTTCTTCTGCCGCAGCAGCCCGTAGTGCTCGAGGTAGTTGACGACCTCGAGCAGCGAGAAGCCGAGGATCGCCTGCAGCACCAGGTAGGGCAGCACGACCGGGCCGAAGCCGATCGTCAGGACGGCGAAGAGGACCACGGTCATCGCCCAGGCACCGATGATGTCGTTGCCCAGGCCCCAGTGCGACTTGCCGAGCCGGTCGAGCCGGGCGGCCTCGATCCCCCAGGCCGAGCGCAGGCTGCCGGAGACGGTGCGCGGCAGGAAGGCCCAGAAGCTCTCCCCCAGGCGCGAGCTGGCCGGATCCTCAGGAGTGGCGACGCGGACGTGATGGCCGCGGTTGTGCTCGATGAAGAAGTGTCCGTAGCCGGTCTGGGCTAGGGCGATGCGGCTGAGCCACTTCTCCATGCTGTCGCGCTTGTGGCCGAGCTCGTGGGCGGTGTTGATCGCGATGCCGCCGACGACCCCCATCGTCAGCGCCAGGCCGATGCTCTCGAGGACCGAAAGATCGCCGCTCGACCAGAGGTAACAGGCGAAGACGAGCCCCGCGTACTGGACCGGGATGAAGAGGTAGGTGCACCAGCGGTAGTAGCGGTCCTGCTCGAGCCACTTGAGCACGCTGTCGGGCGGGTTGCTCGGGTCGACCCCGATCGCGATGTCGAGCAAAGGGAAGACGCCGAAGACGAGCAACGGCCCGAAGAACCAGAAGAACTCAAAGCCGGTCACCGCGACGCTGGCCCAGGCGATGAAGGGTGCGAAGGGAATGATCAAGCCAAGGAGCCAGGCGTAGCGCTTGGCGTCGCGCCAGGTAGCCGGGTTGAGCTCGATCTCCGGCCCGTGATCGTGGTGGCTATGAGCCGCTGCCTCCATCCCATCCTCCTTGTCAAATTCCCAGTGTCCGTCCTCTTGGTTTACAAGATAGCCAATTTTGTAAACCACCGCAACAAAACGCGGCTAATTGTTTGGGACGTATTCGCAGTGCAACGTTTTTCGGTGCGATGACCACCGAAAAACGTTGCACCGCGACTGGGCGCGTTCCCCGCTACTATCAGCCGTCGTGTACACGCTGCTCGGAATTCTCCAAGTGATCATCAGCGGGATCCTGATCTTCCTGATCCTCCTGCACTCCGGCAAAGACACCGGCCTCTCCGGCGCCTTCGGCATCGGCGGCGGCGGCAGCTCCTTCGGCGGCGGCTCGATGGTCGAGCGCAACCTCGACCGCGCCACAGTCTTCTTCGCAGTGGTGTTCGTCCTCAACACCATCGTCCTGCTGAAGATCTGAGAGTCCATCCCGATAGGGGTGGAACGTCTTGTACTTTTCCGCCGCGCGCTCGCGGCGTCAGCTCACCCGGTCTTCACCGGAAAAGTTAAGTGGAACCCCTATCGGGATGGACTCCCACAGGTTCAACTGAGCCGTTATCGAGGATCTCGACTGCCTCCTTGCGCAGCTCGGCGTCCAGTAGGGCGAAGTCCTCGTCGGAGAGCTTGCCGGCGGCGTGGTCGAGTTCGGCGTCGCTGATCTCTCGGTACTTGGCTTCCTTCAGCGCCTCGAGCTCGGTCTCGGCGACGGGCGCCCGGCGGGCGCGACGTCCCGGCCAGATCGCGATCAGCGCCCCGGCCAAGGCGATCAGGCCGCCGATCCACATCCAGGTGACGAGCGGGTTGACGATCACGCGGAAGATGGCGGGGGCGTTGTCAGTCAGGTAGCTGCGGGCGATCCGTTCGGCGGTCGCCGCCTGCAGGCTCTGGATCTGCCTCGCCGCCCGGGCCTGCAACGCCGGGTTGGCGGCGGCGGCGCGCATCAGGCTGGAAACCGCCCGACACTGCGGCGGCGTCCCCGGCGCTCCCCGGACGCAGGCGCTGAAGCCGGCGTCGGCAGCGCGCACGCGACGCTGCACGGCACTGATGTCGGGTGAAACCGAGGTCCAGAAGTCGCTGCCGAGGCCGGCCTTCAGCCCCACCTCGCTGGTCGCCTCGCCGTCGAAGTAGCTCGAGATCGTCCCCACCGGTACCCCCGTCGGACGGTAGAAGCGGCGGCTCGGGTGGAGGATTATCGGCGCCCCTCCCCCCTGCCGCACCGCCAGCACGGCACCGAAGGTGAACTTGTCGGCGTCGACCGCCACGGTCGGCCGCTTGTAGGTGATTTCGCGGCCGTCGACCACGGCACTTTCCCCCGGCCGGAGAGGAACGTCGCGGTTGGTCTGGAAGCTGGAGGAGGCGGCGATGCCGATCAGCAGCACGGCGACGCCGACGTGGACGATGTAGCCGCCGTAACGCCGCCGGTTGCGCGAGACGATCCCGACCAGAGCCGAGGCCATCGAGCCACCGCGCAGCTTGCGCCGCGCCGCCGCCCCGCGCCAGAACTCCTGGCCGATGCCGACCAGGGCAAAAGCGGCAAAGACGAAGAGGAAGAAGGCCCAGGGCTTGTGCAGCGCGTCGGTGAAGAGGGCGAGCGCCAGGCCGACCACCCCAGCCGCGATCGTCGGCACCAGGAAGACCCGCTTCGCCGTCGCCCAGCTGACCCGCCGCCAGGCGAGCAGCGGCCCGATCCCCGTGAAGAGGACCAGCAGGATCGCCAGCGGCGTCGTATAGCGGTCGAACCAGGGGGCCGCCAGCGAGGACTTCGTGCCGGTGAAGAGTTCGGAGATCAGCGGGAAGAAGGTGCCCCAGAAGATCGTCGCGCAGAGCGCCACCAGCAGCAGGTTGTTGACGATGAAGACCGCCTCGCGCGAGACCAGCGAATCGATCCGCTTCTCCGAGCGCAGGTCGTCGAGGCGGGAGACGATCAGCACCGTCGAGCCGACCAGCACCACCGCGATCAGGCCGAGGATGTAGGGGCCGACGGTGTTGTCGCCGAAGGCGTGGATCGACTGCAGGACACCGGAGCGGACGAGGAAGGTGCCGAGCAGCGCCAGCGAGAAGGTGGCGACGATCAGGCAGGCGTTCCAGACCTTCAGCATGCCGCGCTTCTCCTGGACCATGATCGAGTGCAGGAAGGCGGTGCCGATCAGCCACGGCATCAGCGCCGCGTTCTCGACCGGGTCCCAGGCCCAGTAGCCGCCCCAGCCGAGCTCGGTGTAGGACCAGCGGGCGCCGAGCAGCAGGCCGAAGCCGAGGAAGGTCCAGGCGATCAGGGCGAAGCGGCGGGTGGCGCGGATCCAGGAGGCGTCGATGCGGCGGGTGATCAGGGCGCCGACGGCGAAGGCGAAGGGGATCGTGAAGGCGACGTACCCCGAGTAGAGCATCGGCGGGTGAATCATCATGCTCGGGTGCTGCAGCAGCGGGTTGAGCCCGATGCCGTCGGCGGGCGCCGGGTCGAGCGTGGCGAAGGGATTGACCCCGCCGGCGAAGAGCATCAGCCCGGTGAAGAAACTCGCGATCCCGGCCATCACCGCGGTCGCGTAGGGGACGATCTCGCGCAGCTTGTTGCGGGTCGAGTAGAGAGCGAGCGAGGAGGCGATCGAGAGCACCCAGGCCCAGAGCAGCAGCGAGCCTTCCTGGCTCGACCACATCGCCGCCAGCTTGTAGAAGTTCGGCGTCTCGATCGAGGAGTGTTCCTGGACGATTTTGTAGGAGAAGTCGTCGGTCGCGAAGGCGATCTCGATCAGGAGGACGCAGAGGGTGAGCAGGCCGCAGGCGCCGTAGACGGCGCGGCGTGAGACCAACACCCAGCGCTCGTCGCCATTGCGGCCGAGCAGCGCCGCGGCGACGGCGAAGACCATCGTCGCGAAGGCCAGCGCCAGGGCGGCGCTGCCGAGGCTAGCTGTCATTCGATGAGGTGGTGAACTTCGACGGGCACTTGGTCACCAGGGTGTCGCGTTCGCCGACGAAGACGCCGTTGTCCATTTCGCCGGTAAGCACGATCTCGCGGCCGCCCCGGAAAGGGTCGGGGACGGTGCCGCTGTAGGTGACCGGGAGGCTCTCGCCGCCGCCTTCGCGGTCGACGACGCGGAAGCGCAGCTCTTCGCCCTGGTGGCGAACCGAGCCCTTGACGACCTTGCCCGTCATGTCATAGCTCGTTCCCGGCGCGGCGGTGAGCAGCTGCGATGGCTCCTTTGCCTCGGTCGAGGCGCTGAAAGAGGTGTAGATCAGCGCCACCGCGAGCAGCACGGCGACCCCGAGGGCGACCACGAGCCGGATCTTCCGCTTGCGCTGGGGATCCACGAGCGCCGAATTATCGCAATTGAGAGAATCGGGCCGTGGCTGACCCCGTCCTCCTGATCACCGGCGCGTCGAGCGGCATCGGCGCCGCGACGGCGCGGGCGACCGCGGATCGCTACCGATTGGTGCTCGCGGCGCGGCGTGTCGAGCCGCTGGAAGAGCTGGTCGCCGAGCTCGGCGGGCCCGAGCGAGCACTGGCAGTGCGCTGCGACGTCACCGAGTGGGACCAGGTCGAGGCGATGGCCGCCGCGGCACTGGAGGGCTTCGGCCGCATCGACGCCGTCTTCGCCAACGCCGGCTTCGGCGCCACCCGCGGCTTCCTCGAGGAGTCGCCCGACCACTGGCGCTCGATGGTCCTCACCAACGTCTACGGCGTCGCACTGACGATCCGCGCCACCCTCCCCCACCTGCTCGAGCGCGGCGACGGCCACTTCCTCGTCACCAGCTCGGTCGCCGGCCGCCGCGCCCTGCCCGGCTCGCTCTACTCGGCGACCAAGTGGGCGGCGACCGCGATCGGCGAGTCGCTGCGCGCCGAGCTGCGCCAGATGCACGACAACCACGCGATCAAGGTGACCCTGATCGAGCCGGGCATGGTCGACACCCCCTTCTTCGACAACCGCCCCGGCGACCGCGCCCTCCAAGACGACGACATCGCACGAGCTGTGGTCTACGCCCTCGAGCAACCCAAAGGCGTAGACGTCAACGAGATCCTCATCCGCCCCACCAGCCAGCCGGGCTGATCCCGACAGGGGTTTCGCTTAACTTTTTTCGAAGTTACGTCGGAGCGCTGACGCCCAGTGCATTGCGCGAAAAAAGTACAAGACGCTCCACCCCTATCGGGATCAGCTCAGCGGTGCTTGTGGTGCTTCTTCTTGTGCTTCTTGCAGTTCGTCTTTAGCAAGGGGCGCTGGTTTGACTTCTTGCCGTTCTGAGCTTTGAACCGGGCCACGGCCTTGTATTTGTGGCCGCAGATGTTGCGGGTGCTGACCAGCAGGCCGCGTTTGCCGCCGCGGACGTTGACCACGAAGCGCGAGACCGGAACGTCGGGCACCGTGGCGAAGGTGGTCCGCAGGCGACCTTTGACGCTGTCGATGCGGCCGTCGAGGACGATCGGCACCTGACCGTCGAGGTCGGCGACGAAGTCGGGGAGTTCGTTGTTGGACGAGCGCAGGTAGATCGGGCCCTTGAGCGGACCGTCGAGCAACGGCGTTTCGGCTACAGCGTTCCCGTAGATCGAGTCCTTGGGGCATTTGTGGGCCGCGAACTGGACTCGGGTGCAGACGTTGGCGAGGCTCGACTGTTCGAGCGCCAGCGATTTCGGCAGCGTCACCGCGGCGCGGCCGATGTCGGCGTCGCCTTCGCGAGCGGTGAGGATTGCCCGCAGCTTCGGGCTCTTGGCACGGCGGTGACCGCCGAAGAGCCGCATTTTCAGCTTCGGCTTGAAATCGAGCTTGTCGCAGTCATTCACCTTGAACGGTGAGGAGACCGAGTAGGAGCTGAAGGCGGCCGGGTCGAGCGGGTTCGAGCCGCCCCCGCGCAGCGCACCGGTCGTGGCGAACTGCGAGCAGTTGGTCGGGTTGATCGAGAACTTCGGCCGGTCGAGCTTGACCGAGACCGAGCGCACGTCGAGCAGGGCGCCGCCGAAGACGTGCGGGATCGGGTCGGAGACCGGTTTCACCTGCGCCGTTTCCGGGTCGACAAACAGCGCCACCCTCACCACAACCGTGCCGAGATCAAACGGTCCGGCCGTGGCGGGGGTGACAACTGCCAGGGAGAGTGGGGCCCCGTGATATGGCCCCGCGAGGAATGCCTTGCCCGTCGTCTGGAAGGGGTGGGAACCACTGCCGGCGCTGACCGCGGCGCTGCCGACCAGGCTCTGAGGTGGGCAGCTCGCATGGGCAGCCTCGGCGGCACCGCTGTTCGCCGCGGCCGCGGCGATTGCCGACGCCGGGCAGTAACGCACGCCGGCGAGCTTCGCGGTCAAGCCGGGCGGCAGGGTCACTTCGACCCCCTTCAGCTCCTGATTGCCGTCGTTGCGGCCGATGTTCATCGCGAACTGGGTGAAGGCGCCCCCCTTGGGATTGCTCGTGTGCGTCCCGAAGCTGGGCGCGAAAGGACGCTCGCCGAGCGTTTTCGCACAGGGGCCGCCGCCGGGGGCGGAAGTGAGCGTGAAGCCAGTGCCCGGATCGCCTTGGTCGGGCGTGCCGGACCACGCCTGCATCGCGTGGCTGGTTTTGTTCGGGCCGCAGGTGGGCGGGCTGGTCAGCGGGCCTTTGGCACCGTCGAGGCTGACCCGCACCGAGTCGAACGGCAGCTGCGGCGCTTCCTTCACCTGGGCAGTCAGCTGACCGGTCTGGGCATTGGCCTTGACGTTGCCGACGAGGCGGATCGAGAGGCCGCGTGCAGCGGACTCGGCGTCGATGAAGATCCGATACTCGTTGCCCGATTCAGGATCGCGACTCTGCTGCGTCGCCAGGTAGACGTCGCCGGTGAGCGTGCCGTCCGGCAGCGGCGGCGTGTCGATCGCCACCGTGCCGATCTTCGAGCCGGCAGGACAGGCGACCGGGTTGCGCGTGCCCTGGCCGAACTGGTCATCCCTACAGGCCTGCAGACTGCTCGCCGCCGACGGATTGACGCCGAGCCCCTGGGGCAGAGTGACGTCCGCCGTCCTTACGTTCGACTGGTAGATAGGAGCCGACGGTGCGAAAGGAACTTTCACCTCGACCGTGCCGCCCATCGGCGAGTCGGTCTGGTTGGTTCCCGGCGTTTGCGACGTTTCCGGTTTGAAGGGGATTTTGTCGCAGCCTTCCGGCATCACCCTCGGACCTGCGCCTTTGTCTTCTCTCGGCAATGGCGATTCGACGAACTGCGAGCCGGCGAGAAAGGCGGGTGGCGGTGGGGTCGGTTTTGCCACGTCGTATTCGTTTTCCGGTGCTTCTTCCTCCTGCGAATCGGCGTGGAGAAGCGTGTTGTAGGTCTTTTCGAAAGCGGGTTGGTTGGGGTTGAAGCAGGTGCTCGGCGTGGTCAGGAAGGCGCCGCCCGCGGTGGCGATGCCGGTTGTTCCTTTGAAGACCAGGCGATTGCGGAGGATTTTCACGTCGAGCGCCGGGACCTCCGGCACGTGGATCGTGAAGAACTCGTGGTAGTCCCCGTCCCATTTGACGCCGGAATTGAGGAAGACTTCACCCAGGCCGAGTGGCAGGGTGAAGCCGAACCGAGCCGGTTCGCCATCTCTCGGCTTGAGGTTGTAGACGGCGATGTTCGGCACTTCGACCGGCGGCGAGGTGAGCGGCGGCACGCCGGCCACCGCTTCGACGTTGCTGTAGCCGACCTGGGTCGTGGGCGGACAGCCGCCCGTGGGGAATTTTTCGCCTTCGAGTTCGCACTGAGGAGTCGCTTGGGGATTGACGCTCATCCCGACGGGAAGGTCGACCAGCACGGTCTTGATGTGACCTACCGGGTTCTTGATCAGACCGCCCAGTTCTTCGTTGTGCTTGACGATGATCTGGGTGAAGCCGACGGGGGGATGGCCGGCGGCCTGCTTGAAGAACTGATCGGGGGTGTCAACGCTGCATTCGGGAGCGTCGATCGTGCACGTGCCAGCCTGCCAGCCCGAGCCGGGCCGTTCCGGCAGCTCGGTTTCGATGATGTCGACGGCGCCCGCCGGAACGGCGGCCACAAGTAGGACAAAAAGCGCAGAGACCGCGCTCACAAGCCAAATTCGAACGCCGTTCCCCATGCGAACTCTCCTCCCGTCGTCGGTCATCTGCCTAGTCCTACCCGATTTTAATGATTTACATCATGATTTTTTGGTATCTATATACCGATAAGTAAGTACAAACCCCTTGCACCAAAACACGGAGGACGTCCATGAACTGGCAGCTCCTGGCCCGGGCCAATACCCACCCCCTGCGGATCTCAATCCTGGAAGTGCTTGGCATGGACGGGGGCCGCACCCTCTCCCCCAGCGACCTCAGCTACGAGCTGCGCACGCCGCTGAGCAACGTCAACTACCACGTCACCGAGCTACGCCGCACCGGCCTGGTCGAGCTGGCGGGCGAACGGCCGGTGCGCGGCGCCACCGAGCACTTCTACCGCGAGGCCACGCAAAACGGCGCCTCTGCAAACGGCAACGGGGCGCTCAACGGGAGCGCGCGCAAGCACGCCAAGACCACCGCGTAAGCGGCCGACTAAGGGCCTTTGGGCTCTGGGCCGTTCGAACAGAGCTCGGTCACATAGCCCGAAGCACAGACCGTGCGGGAGCGCCAGCGCTTTGCGTATTCCACGACGAACTTGGAGAGGGCCTTATGCGCGGCAGCCTCGCTGCCGATGCCGACCAGGATCCGTTCCTGGATGAGTTCAGAGAACATCTGGACTTCGACCCGCTCGAACACGTCGGCGCGCGTGAAGTGGGCTTCTTTCAGGAAGCGGCGATATTGGGCGCCGTTCTTGAAGGCTTGCTTCTTCAGGTCGGCGAGCTCGCGAGAAACCTGGCGCGGCCTGAGTCCGATTCCCATTTCCGCGGCTTGGCCCCGGATCCAGGACGATTCGAGCAGTTCCACGATCGCCCTGTGCTTCAACTTCTCGTAGTCCTTGCCACCGGGCTGGGGAGTGACCTTTCGCCCGTCCCCTGCCGCCGCCTGGTCGAGGACATGGTCGAACTTCTTGATCGTGACCACCCCGTCCTCCATGCCCTTGCGATCAGGAACCCGCGCCACGATCGCGGCAACGTTCGCCGGCAGGGCCTCGGGCGGTGGGGGTGGTGCCGGGATCAAGAGCGGACGACGAGGTTCGAACTCGCGACCTCGAGCTTGGGAAGCTCGCGCTCTACCAACTGAGCTACGTCCGCGCCCGGCTGATTCTAGGGCCGTCGCGGAGTTGCCGGGGGGCCGCTCGAACTAGAGTTCGGCTTTCGTGGGCACCCGCTCCTTCCTCGCCGTCCTTGCCGTGTTGGCCGTAATCGGCCTGCTCGCCTTCGGCTTGCTCAACAAGGGGGCGACGAAGATCGCGGTCGGCGATCCGGTGCCGGACAAGACGCTGCCGAAGCTGCCGGGACCGGGCCAGGAATCGATCGCCGATTACCGGGGGGACTGGGTCCTGGTCAACCTCTGGGCCTCCTGGTGCGAACCCTGCCGCGAGGAGGCGCCGATCCTGGAGGATTTCTACCGGCGAAACCGCGGTCGCGACACGACCGTGCTCGGGATCAACGTGCAGGACAACGAAGACGACGCGCTCGCCTTCCTGCGCGAGCACCCGACCGGCTACCCGCAACTGCGCTCGGTCGGCAACGAACGCAGCAAGGCCTTCGGCTCGACCGGGGTGCCGGAGAACTTCCTCGTCGACCCGCGCGGTCGGCTGGCGCTGATCTGGCGCGGCCCGGTCGACGACCGCTTCCTCGCCGAAGAAGTCGAGCCGCTGATCGAAGGCAGGCAGTGAGGCGGTCGGTCCTCGCCCTCGCCCTCGCCCTCTGCCTGTCCTCGATGGCGCCGGGGGCCGGCTCCGCGGCGCCACAGCCCGTTCCCAAGACCACCGTCAACGAGATCGAAGGCGAAGTGATGTGCCCGGTCTGCGGCACGCTGCTGGAGCTGGCCGACTCGCCGCAGGCGCGGCGCGAGAAGGTCTTCGTCGCCGGGCTGGTCGCCGAAGGCAAGAGCAAGTCGGAAGTGAAGGACGCGCTGGTCGACCAGTACGGCGAGGAGGTCCTCGCCACGCCGGAAGCATCGGGATTCGACCTCAGCGCCTACCTGGTGCCGATCCTGGCGATCGTCGTCGCCGCGATCGCCCTCGCCTACAGCGTCGTGCGCTGGCGGCGCAACAGCGAGCGGGACGGGCAATCAGGCGATGGGAAACCGGCGCGAGCGCCGCAGGGCGAGGACGCCGAGCGGCTCGAGGCCGACCTCTCTCGCTACGACCTCTAAGCGCTCGTTGATGCTTTTCCCGGGATATGACCCGGGCAATGCTTCATCGAACGAAGGCGACGATGCCGGTCGCCGGGATCGGCAACCGCTTGGGGATCTGGCCGTGCTCGCCGCAGACCAGCGTCACCGCGACGTGTTCGCCCAGCGCCCGCAGCGCATCGGCGTCTTCCTCCAGCGAGGGCCCGGCGATGACGAGCAGGTCATAGGCACGGCGCAGGCGCTCGACGGCATGGTCGCAGCGCTCGGAGTCGAGCAGCGCCACCGGTTGCGGCTCGGGCTCGCCGGCGACGATGCAGGTGAGCGGCTCGGTGGCGCGGCCGGCGGCCGGGCCGGCGAGCACGAGCGGCTGCAGGATCTGGTTGGCGTCGGCTTCGTCGCGCAGGTACTCGTGTAGGCCTGGAGCCTCGACCAGACCCAGCGTCGCCGCCAGTGCCGGCTCCGCCAGGTCGCACTCGAGCAGGGCGACGCGACGGCCTTCGGCTGTTGCCGCCGCCGCAAGGCCGAGCGCGGCGGTCGCCCGACCCGGCCCGGTGAGGAACACCGACCCCTTGCCGGAGAGCTTGCCCGCCAGCTCGGCGAAGGCGCCGAGCTCGTTGCGGCCGAGCGCCCCCGGGCGCCCCGAGGAGGACTCGCGCAGCGGCACTTCGGCCAACACCGGCTGCTTGTTGCGGCGGCCGAGCATCACATCCGCTCCGGGGCCGAGATGCCGAGCAGGCCGAGGGCGGCGGCGATCGTCCGCTTGGTGAGCAGGGCGAGCGCCAAGCGCGAGCGCTCGACCCCCTCCCCCTCGGCCCCGACGACCTGGCAGTCGCGATAGAAGGCGTGGAAATCCGCGGCGACGGCGGTCGCGTAGGTGCAGATCCGGTGCGGAGCGCGGCGGGCGGCGGCCTCGCGGACCTCCTCGGGGAATTCCAGCAAGCGCTTGATCAGCTCGCGCTCGGCGGGCTCCAGCGCCGTGCCGGGCGTCGCGGTCCCGGCGCCGGCCGCCACATCCGTTTCGACCAGATCGGCCTTGCGCAGGATGCTCGCGATGCGGGCGTGGGCGTACTGGACGTAGTAGACGGGGTTGTCGTTGGACTGGCTGCGTGCCAGCTCGAGGTCGAGGTCGACTTCGGTGTCGTGGCTGCGCCAGAGCATGAACCAGCGCGTCGCGTCGACGCCGATGTCGTCGAGCAGCTCGTCGAGTCCGACGAAGTCGCCGCTGCGCTTCGACATCTGCGCCCGCTCGCCGCTTTCGACGATGTGGACGAGGCGCATGATCAGCGCCTCGAAGCGCTCCGGGTCGGCGCCGAGGCCCGCGATCGCCGCACGAAGGCGGGGAACGTAGCCGTGGTGATCGGCGCCGAAGATGTTGATCAGGCGCTCGAAGCCGCGCTCGAGCTTGTCCCAGTGATAGGCGACGTCGGCGGCGAGGTAGGTCGGTTCGCCATTGGCGCGGATCAGCACCCGGTCCTTGTCGTCGCCGAAAGTCGTGGCGCGAAACCAGAGCGCGTCCTCGTGGCGGTAGGTGTGGCCCTGCTCGTCGAGCTGGGCCAGGGCCTGCTCGACCTCGCCGCGGCTGTAGAGGTCGCGCTCGGAGAACCAATTGTCGAAGCGGACGTCGAAGCGGTCGAGGGTTCCCCGCACCTGCTCGAGGATCAGCTCGACGCCGCGGCTGCCGATCGCCTCGAGGTCGGCCGGGTCGATTCCCTCGGAGGCGAGCCGTTCGCCCAGCGCGATCACGTAGTCACCGCCGTAGCCGTCCTCGGGCGGCTCTTCGCCCCGCATCCGCGCCGCGATCGAGGCGGCGAAGCGCTCGATCTGCCCGCCGGCGTCGTTGACGTAGAACTCGCGCTGGACCTCGTGGCCGACCGCCTCGAGCAGGCGGACCAGCGAGTCGCCGTAGGCGGCATGGCGGCCACCGCCGACGTGCAGTGGGCCGGTCGGGTTGGCGGAGACGAACTCGACCAGGATCCGTTCGGCAGGGACGGCGGGAGCGACGGCGAGCCCTTCACCGGCGGCGGCAAGGCCGGCCATCGCCTCGCGGTACCAGCGATCGCCGAGGAAGAGGTTGAGAAAGCCGGGGCCGGCGACCTCGACCCGTTCGACGGTTTCCTCGCCCAGTCCCCCACCCAGCTGCTCGGCGAGGCGGCCGGCTACGTCGCGCGGGTTTTCCCCCAGCGGCGCCGCCAACAGCATCGCGGCGTTGGAGCTGTAGTCACCCAGCTCGGGCTTCGGCGGGCGCTCGAGGGTCGGCTCGGGGCCGCTCGACTCGCTTTCGCGCAGGGCGCGAGCGGCCTGGTCCACGGCGGAGCGCAACTCGGCGATCGGATCGGCGACCATCGGCTGGGGATCGTATGCGGACCGCCGCCCAGACGGGCGGCTCGGTCATGCTGCCGCGGGTATGCCTTTAGGCTGGGCGGCTTGCGGATCGGGGCCATCAGCGACATTCACGCCAACCTGCCGGCCCTCGAGGCCATCCTGGAGGCGACGGAGGCGGCGGGGGTCGAGGAGCTTTGGTGCCTCGGCGACGTGCTCGGCTACGGCGTCGAGCCCGATGCCTGCGCGCGACTGGTGCGCGAGCATTGCGCGATCTGCCTGGTCGGCAATCACGATCTCGCCGTCCTCGGCGCGCTCGACATCTCCTCTTTCTCGGAGGCCGCCGCGGCCGCGGTCGAGTGGACCCTGGCCAACGTCGAGGAGGAGACGCTCGCCTACCTGCGCGAGCTCGAGCCGGAGGGCGAGCGCGAGGAGATCGCCCTCTTCCACGCCTCTCCCCGCGACCCGGTCTGGGAGTACGTGCTCTCCGGCGAGCAGGCCGACGCCGGCATGGACGCCAGCCCACGGCCGCTGAGCCTGATCGGCCACTCCCACGTCGCCCTCTTCTTCAGCCGTCCGGCGGGGCGCCGGGATGAGACGCGCGGCGCCCAGGCGAGCGACGGCGCCCTGCTCGACCTCAGCGGCGGCGAATGGCTGCTCAACCCGGGCAGCGTCGGCCAGCCGCGCGACGGCGATCCGCGCGCCGCCTGGCTGGAGCTCGACAGCGAAGAGGGGACCGCCCGCTTTCACCGCGTCGATTACGACATCGAGAGGGCTGCGGCACCGATCGCGAAAGCCGGCCTGCCGAGCCGCCTGGCCGAGCGCCTCTACACCGGCCAGTGACGCTCAAATGCAGGGAAATCATGTCTCAGAAAGCGTTGTCTAGACTCGCTACGGTGCGCCATCCGGCCCTCTCCACGCTCGCCCTCGCCTTCGCTGCTGCCGCCGCGCTGGTGCTCATCTCCTGCGGAGGCGGCGAAGACGCGAAACTCCTGCCCGGAAACACCGCGCAGGAAATCACCGAAAACCTCGATCGCGTCCAGCAGTACGCCGAAGAAGGTGAATGCGTGGGCGCCGAAGATGCCGTGGCCGAAGTGACGACCCAGGTGGAATCGCTGCAAGGGGTGGACCCCAAGCTGAAGGACGCCCTGCAGCGGGGCGCGGCGCGCCTTGGCGAAGTGGTCGCCGGCTGTGAAGAAGAAGAAACCGAAGCGGTCTCCCCCGCCGAGGAATCGCCCTCGACCGAAGAAACCGAACGGACCCCGCCCGGCCAGGAAAAGAAGCTGGAAAAGGAACGCGAAAAAGAAGAACGGGACCAGGAAAAGGAAGCGGAGAAGGCGGAAAAGGAAGCAGAAAAAGCCGAAAAAGAAGCGCCGCCGGCCGAATCTCCGCCGGAAAAAACAACGCCGGTGCCGCCCAGCGAAAGCGGTGGCACGGGAGCCGGCGGGGTCGGCCCCGCGGCCCCGGTCGAACCTGGACAGGGAGACGAAGGCTGATGGCGACGGGAGTCCTCTCCGGCCGCTATGAGATCGGCGATCGCCTCGGCTCGGGCGGGATGTCCAGCGTCCACCAGGCGACCGACCTGATCCTCGAGCGCACGGTCGCGGTCAAGATCCTCGCCGAGCACCTCTCCGACGACGAGCGCTTCGTCGAACGCTTCCGCCGCGAGGCGCTGGCGGTGGCGAAGCTGATCCACCCCAACATCGTCCAGGTCTATGACACCGGCATCGACGAGGGTCGCCACTACATCGTCATGGAGTACGTGCAGGGCCGCTCCGGGGCGCAGATCCTGCAGAAGCACGGTCCGCTCGACGCGGAGGCGGCGGCCGAGGTGGGGGCTCAGGCCTGCGCCGGGCTCGATTACGCGCACCGCCGCGGGATCATCCACCGCGACGTCAAGCCGGGCAACCTGATGATCGTCGGCGGCCCGGTCGGGGGCGGCGAGATGACGGTCAAGCTGACCGACTTCGGCATCGCCCGCGCGGTCGAACAGACGCGGATCACCCAGGTCGGCTCGGTGGTCGGCACCGCCGCCTACCTCTCGCCCGAGCAGGTCCGCGGTGAGGAGGCGACCCCCGCCACCGACGTCTACGCACTCGGCGTCGTCCTCTACCAATTCCTCACCGGCCGCCTGCCCTATGAGGGCTCGACCCTGGCCGAGCTGGCGGTGCGCCAGCAGAACGAGAAGCCGCTGCCGCCCAGTACCTACAACGACGCCGTGCCGGCGGCGTTCGGGGCCGCCGTGCTGCGCGCGCTGGAGGGCGATCCGAACCGGCGCTACGCCAGCGCCGGCGAGCTCGCCGGCGGCCTGGCGTTGGGCCTGCAGGGAGAGGACGTGACCCTGCCCGCCGGCGAGGAGGGGACCGCGGCGACCAACGTGCTCGGCGACGGCGAGACCGCCACCCGCCGCCTCGACCGCACCGCCCAGACCGAGTACCGCCCGGCCCAGCCCTCGCCCACCCGCCGTCCCGCGCCACGGGCGGTTCCCCGCGAGCCGGCCCCGATCCCGGTACCGCAGCAACCGGTCCGCGCCGCCAGGAAGCGCAGCGGCTTCTCCCGCTTCGTCCGGTTCATCCTCGCCCTCGTCGCCCTCGTCCTGATCGCCGCGGTCGTGGCGGCGGCGGTCATCTACACAACCGACAAGGCCACCGGCGTCAAGGCAACCGAAGTGGCCGGCAACACCGTCGACAAGGTCGTCGAAGAATTCAAGGACCTGGTCAAAAAGAACTCGGAATAGCCCAGGGCGGGTCACCGCTCAGCACGGCGTCCGCGTAGCCCGCGAAGGTCCCCGCCTCGATCCCGGCGCGGGCCCCCTTCATCAACTCCAGCAGGTACGTGAGGTTGTGGAGGCAGAGAAGGCGGACCGCGGTCAGCTCCTCGGCGCGGGAGAGGTAGCTGAGGTAGTCGCGGTCGTGGTGGGTGCAGGCGGGACAGGGGCAGCCGGCGACGATCGGCTCACGGTTGCCCTCATAGCCCGCTTTGCGCAGGTCGAGGCGGAAGCGGTTCTCGGGGTCGGGAGCGAGGGCGACGCCGTGGCGGGCGAGGCGGGTGGGCACAGCGCAGTCGAAGACGTCGAGGCCAAGGGCGACGCCGGCGAGCAGGTCGTCGACCTCGCCGATGCCGAGCAGGTGCTTGGGCGCCTCCTCCGGCAACAGCGGCGCCGTCATCCCCAGCACCTCGCGCATCTCCGCCTTGTCGCGGCCGAGGGTGCCACCGATCGCCAGGCCATCGACTCCGGCTGCGGAGACGTACTCGGCGGATTCGCGGCGCAGGTCCTCGTAGACGCCGCCCTGGACGATGCCGAAGACGGCCTGGCCCGACGGTCCGTTCTCACCGTGCCACTCGAGACAGCGATCGAGCCAGCGGTGGGTGCGCTCGGTCGAGCGGGCGGTGTAGTCGCGGTCGGCATGGAAGGGCGTGCACTCGTCGAAGACGAGGGCGATGTCGGAGCCGAGCGCGGCCTGCACCTGCATCGAGACCTCGGGTGAGATGAAGAGCTCTGTTCCGTCGCGGTAGGAGCGGAAGTGCACTCCCTCCTCCTCGATCGAGACCACCGAGCCGTGCGCGCCGCCACCCTGGCGTCCGCTGCCCTTGACCTCGTCGGCGACGCCGCCGTGGGCCAGCGAGAAGACCTGGAAGCCGCCCGAGTCGGTGATCAGCGCCCGCTCCCAGCCCATGAAGCCGTGCAAACCCTCCGCCTTGGCGATCCGCTCCGGGCCCGGCGAGACGAAGAGGTGGTAGGTGTTGCCCAGCACCAGCTCGTAGCCGAGCGCGGCGACCTCGTGCGATTCGAGCCCCCGCACCGTGCCTTTGGTCGCGAGCGGAATGAAGGCCGGCGTCTTCACCGGCCCGTGGGGGGTCTGCAGTACCCCCGTGCGCGCCGCCCCATCCCGAGCGGCGATCTCGAACCTCAGCCTGTCCGGCTCAACCCTCATCCAACTCCTGATCGATTGATGACCCTATGGGGTCCAAAAGGCATCAGGATGCCTCTCACACGATCAGCGAGCTACCGGTCATCGCCGAGGGCTGCGGGATACCCAGAAGCTCCAGGGCGGTCGGCGCCACATCGGCGAGGATGCCGTGGTCGCGCAGCGTCACTCCCTCGGCACTGACGATCAGCGGCACCGGGTTGAGCGAGTGGGCCGTGTTGGGCGAACCGTCGGGCTCGAGCATGTGGTCGCAGTTGCCGTGATCGGCGGTGACGATGCAGGCGCCCCCCTTGGCGGTCACGGCCTCGACCACGTCGCCCAGACAGCCGTCGACCTCTTCGACCGCCTCGACCGCGGCGGGGATCACCCCGGTGTGTCCGACCATGTCGGGGTTGGCGAAGTTGATGATGCCGAAGCGGTAGTCGCCCTCACGCCAGTTCGAGACGAAGGCATCGGCGGCGGCGCGGGCGCTCATCTCGGGCTTGTGGTCGTAGGTGGGCACGTCGCGCGGCGATTCGACCAGCCGGCGCTCCTCCCCCTCCCACTCCTCCTCGCGGCCGCCGTTGAAGAAGTAGGTGACGTGGGCGTACTTCTCGGTCTCGGCGACGTGGAGCTGGCGCCCGCCCGCTTCGGAGATGACCTTGGCGATGGTCGTCTGCGGCCGTGCCTCGGGAAAAGCGACCGGGTAGGGCCAGCCTTTGCGGTACTCGGTCATCGTCGTCAGGTCGAGCAGGGCACCGCCGGCGCGGGGGAACTCCTCGAAGCTTGGCTCGGCGAGGGCCAGGGTCAGCTCGCGGGCGCGGTCGGGGCGGAAGTTGATGAAGATCGCGACGTCGCCCTCGGCAGCGCCGTCGTAGTCGCCGATCACGGTCGGCCTGACGAACTCGTCGGTCTCATCGCGATCGTAGCCCGATTCGATCGCCACCTCCGAGCTCGCCGCGTGCAGGCCCTGGCCGTGAACGATCGCGTCGTAGGCGAGCTTGGTGCGCTCCCAGCGGGTATCGCGGTCCATCGCGTAGTAGCGGCCGCTGACAGTGGCGACGCGTCCCGCCTGGCGCAGCCAGCGCTCGAGCTCGTGCAGGTAGCCCTTGCCGCCGTGCGGCAGCGTGTCGCGCCCGTCGGTGAAGGCGTGGAAGACGACGTCGGGCACGCCCTCCTGGGAGGCGAGCTCGATCGTCGCCTCGATGTGCTCCCAGCCCGAGTGCACGCCGCCGTCGGAGACGAGACCGAGCAGGTGCAGGCGCCCGCGCGGGCTCTTGCGCGCTCGCGCGCAGGCCGCCACCAACGCCTCGTTGTCGAAGAAGCTGCCGTCGGCGATCGCGTCGTCGATCCGGGCCAGGTCCTGCTTGACGATCGCGCCGGCGCCGAGGTTGAGGTGGCCGACCTCGGAGTTGCCCATCTGGCCGTCGGGCAGGCCGACGTCACGGCCCTGGGCGGAGAGCTGCGTGTGCGGGAAGGCGTCCCAGAGACGGTCGAAGACGGGCGTCTCGGCAAGCGAGATCGCGTTGCCGGGCCCCGGCTCGGCCAGCCCCCAGCCGTCGAGGATGACGAGGGCGAGCGAAGGGACCGTCGGCGTCATCCCGCTGCTTTGACGATCGCCGCGAAGTCGGCCGGGTCGAGGGCGGCGCCGCCGACCAGGGCACCGTCGATGTCGGCCTGGCTCAGCAGCTCGGCGGCGTTGGCGGGCTTGACCGAGCCGCCGTAGAGGATCCGCACCGCGTCGGCAGCGGCGCCGCGCTCACGCAGGACGTCGCGGATGAAGGCGATCGTCTCCTGGGCCTGCTCGGGGGTCGCGGTGCGGCCGGTGCCGATCGCCCAGATCGGCTCGTAGGCGATCACGACCTCGGCCAGCTTGCCGCCCTCGACCTCGGCGAGGTCCGCCTGCAGCTGGCGCTCCAGCACCGCCTCGGTCTGGCCGCCGTCGCGGGCCTCCTCGCTCTCGCCGACGCAGAGGATCGGCTCGAGGCCGGCGGCGAGCGCCGCGGGCACCTTGCGCGCCAGCGCCTCGTCGCTCTCGCCGAAGTACTGGCGCCGCTCGGAGTGGCCGAGCACGACCGCCTCGACGTCGAGCTCGACCAACATCGGGGCAGAGATCTCGCCGGTGAAGGCGCCCGAGTCCTCCTCGTGCATGTTCTGGGCGGCAACCTTGACCGCCGTGCCGTAGCGGCGCTCGACCACCGCGGTCAGCGCCGTGAAGGGCGCGCAGATCACCACGTCCGACTGGGTCGCCGCGATCTGCGGCAGCAGCGCGTCGACGAACTCGCCCGCCTCGGCGACGGTCTTGTGCATCTTCCAGTTGGCGGCGATGTAGGGCGTGCGATCAGGCATCGCGCAGCGCCTCCACCCCGGGCAGCTTCTTTCCCTCGAGCAACTCCAACGAGGCACCTCCTCCGGTCGAAAGCCAATCCACCTGCTCGCCCAAACCGAACTGCTGCAGCGCGGCGACCGAGTCGCCGCCGCCGATCACCGTCGTGCCCGGCGCCGCGGCAACCGCCTCGGCGACGGTCCGCGTGCCGGCCGCGAACGGCTCCAGCTCGAACGCCCCCATCGGGCCGTTCCAGAGCACCGTGCCCGCGGCCGCGATCCACTCGGCATAGGCGGCAGCGCTACGGGGGCCGATGTCAAGCCCCATCCAGCCATCGGGAACCTCGACGCCGTCGGTCGGGCGCACCTCGGTGGCGGCGTCGAACTCCTTGCCGAGGACCAGGTCGATCGGCAGGCGCAGCTCGCAATCGGAGCTCTCGGCCTGGGCCAGGGCCTTCTCGGCGAGCTCGACGCCCTCCTCCTCGACCAGCGAGTCGCCGGTGGCGATCCCCTGGGCGCGGAAGAAGCTGAAGCACATCGCGCCGCCGATCAGGATCTCGTCGGCGAGCTCGAGGAAGCGGTCGATCACACCGACCTTGTCGCTCACCTTGGCGCCGCCGAGGACGACGACCAGCGGTCGCGTCGGCGAGGAGACCACTTTGCCGAGTTCGATCAGCTCGCGCTCGAGCAGCAGGCCCGCGTAGGCCGGCAGGTGCTCGGCGACCCCTGCGGTGCTGGCATGGGCGCGGTGGGCGGCGCCGAAGGCGTCGTTGACGTAGAGGTCACCGAGCCCGGCAAGCTGCTCGGCCAGGGCAGGATCGTTCTTGGTCTCGCCCGGCTCGAAGCGCACGTTCTCGAGCAGCAGCACCTCTCCCGCCCCGAGCGATTCCGCCTGCGCCTTGACCTCGTCGCCGACCACCGCCGGAGCCTGCTTCACAGGCGCACCCAGCAGCTCCGCGAGGCGCTCGCCCACCGGCTCCATCGAGAGCTCCGGCACGACCTCGCCCTTGGGCCGCCCGAGATGGGAGACCAGCACCAGCGAAGCGCCGCGCTCGCGCAGCGATTCGATCGTCGGCAGCGCCGCCCGGATCCGGGTGTCGTCGGCGACGCGCCCGCCGTCGAGCGGCACGTTGAAGTCGACCCGGACCAGCGCCCGCTTGCCCGCCACCTCGGCGTCGCGCACGCTGGCCTTGGCGAAGCTCATCGCTGCTCCCCGGATGGCGGGCCGACTAGAGGACCTTGCCGGCCAGCTCGACGCAACGGTTGGAGTAGCCCCACTCGTTGTCGTACCAGCTGATCACCTTGGCCATGCGACCGTCGCCGATCACCATCGTCGACTGCCCGTCGACGATCGAGGAGTGCGGGTCGCCGACGATGTCGGTGGAGACGATCGGGTCCTCGGTGTAGGCGAGGATGTCCTTCAGCGGGCCGTCCGCAGCTGCCTTCAAGGCCGCGTTGATCTTGTCCTTGTCGAGCGGCTCGGGAGTGGTGAAGACGAGGTCGACGGCCGACCCGGTCGGGACCGGCGCCCGCATCGAGAAGCCGTTGAGCTTGCCGTTCAGCTCCGGCAGCACCAGCCCGACCGCCTTGGCGGCGCCGGTCGTGGTCGGGATCAGGTTGAGCGCCGCGGCGCGCGAGCGGCGCGGGTCCTTGTGCGGCATGTCCTGCAGGCGCTGGTCGGCGGTGTAGGCGTGGATCGTCGTCATCAGACCCTGCTCGATCCCGAACGCCTCGTGCAGCACCTTGGCCAGCGGGGCGAGGCAGTTGGTCGTGCAGGAGGCGTTGGAGATGACGTGGTGACTGTCACGGTCGTAGGCGGAGTCGAAGTTGACTCCGAGGGCGACGGTCACATCCGGTTCGGTCGCCGGGGCGGAGATGATCACCTTCTTGGCGCCGGCCTCGAGGTGCTTGGCGGCGTCCTCGCGCTTGGTGAAGAAGCCGGTCGACTCGATCACCACGTCGACGCCGAGGTCACCCCAGGGCAGCGCGGCGGGATCGCGCTCGGAGAGCACCTTGAGCTCCTTGCCGTCGATGCCGAGGCCGCCGTCGCTTACCTCGACCTCACCCGGGAAGCGACCGAGGATCGAGTCGTACTTGAGCAGGTTGGCCATCGTCGCGGTGTCGACCAAGTCGTTGACCGCGACGAACTCGAGGTCGGCCCCGGCCGCCTGCGCCGCCCTGAAGACGTTGCGCCCGATGCGTCCAAAGCCGTTGATTCCGACCTTCACAGCCATTGCCTCAAACCCTCCTGAGTCGTTGTGGGGAGTTGTCTCGATGTTATGGACCGGCGTTCGCCGGCCCGCCGGTAAGTCTCAGTCGGACCCGATCGTGATCTCTATCTCGTACCCGTCGGGGTCCTTGAGGAAGGCCGAGTAGGAGCCGGAGCCGTAGGAGCGTCGCTCGCCCGGCTCGGAGACCACGGTGCCACCGCCATTCATGCCGCCTTCCCAGGCCGCCTTGACGGCGACAATGCCCAGCGCCGAGAAGCTGAGCAAGCCGAAGCCGGCCTGCGGATCATGGTGGGAGGAGATGAAGAAGACGGGTTTGGCGATGCCCCAGCCGATCGTGTCGTCCTCCTCGAAATGGCGTCGCCAGCCGAGCGGCGCGAGCATCGCGTCGTAGAACGCGGCACTCCGCTCGAGGTCGCCGACCTCCAGTAGGACGTGGTGAAGCATTGCCGGAAGAGGCTATAGGTGCGACCCGCTGCAATGCCCGCTGATCGGTCGGCGCTCAGCCGCCGCGCGGGGTCCAGCGGAAGAAGCGGATCGCCAGCAGCAGGCCGGCGACGCCCCAGATCGCGACGATCGCCAGGTCCCCCCATTGCAAGGCCGCCCCGGTGCTGCCGGGGTCATAGACGTCGAAGAAGGCCTCGAAGAAGTGGCGGATCGGGAAGACGTCGGCGAAGTGGATGACGCCGCTGGGCAGCTGGTCGTCGGGGATGAAGACCCCGGAGAGAAAGTAGAGCGGCAGCAGCAGGGCGTTGACGATCGGGGCCGCGGCGTCCTGGGAGGGAATCGCCGCTGTGAGCGCGATGCCGAGGCAGCAGAAGGCGGCGGCGCCGACCAGCAGCACGATCACGATCTGCGGCAGCCGGTCCCAGGGGATCGCCACCCCATAAATCAGACGACCGATCGCCGCCATCAGCACGAGCATCAGCAACGCCACCACCGCCGAGTTGCCGACGCGGCCCGCGATGAAGACCCAGGCCGGCATCGGCGTACCGCGGCCACGCTTGAGGCGGCCGTCCTCGCGGGCGATCACCAGCGACATCGCCAGCGACTGCATCGTCGCCGAGATCACCGCCAGGGTGATGATCGCGGGCACGTAGTAGGCGGTCGTCTTGATCCCGCCGCGGACGTCGACGGTCTGCCCGCCGAAGACGGTGGCGAAGATCAGCAGCAGGACCACCGGGAACATCACGGTGAAGAAGACCGAGGCCGGATTGCGCCAGAACGCCTTCTGGTCGTAGCGGAACTGATGCAGGAACAGCGCCGCCCCGCTCACTCGGTCAGCTCCAGGTAGATGTCCTCCAGGGTCGGCCGGGTCACTTCAAGGCCATCGAGGTCGACGCCCCGGGTGAGCGCCCAGCCGGTCAGCTCGTTGAGCGCGGCGACCGGGCTGGTCGTACTGAGCAGCACCTCGCCGCCCTCGCCGACCTCTCCCCCGCCCGGAACCTCACCCGCCGTGACGCCGGCCGGCAGCTTGAACTTGATCGTCGCCGGCTGGTTCTCGCGATCGCCGAGGTCCTCGGGGGTGCCGGCGGCGACGATCTCGCCGCCGGCGATGATCGTCACCCGGTCGGCGAGGCGCTGCGCCTCGTCCATGTAATGGGTGGTGAGGAAGATCGTCTTGCCGAGGTCGCGCAGGCCGGCGATCACGTCCCAGGCCTGCCGCCGCGCCTGGGGGTCGAAGCCGGTGGTCGGCTCGTCGAGGAAGAGCAACTCGGGGTCGCCGATCAGCGCCATGCCGACGTCGAGCCGGCGCTGCTGGCCGCCGGAGAGGCTGCGGGCCCGCGCATCGGCCTTGCCCTCGAGCCCGACCAGCTCGACCACCTCGTCGACCGGCCGTGGCGCCCGGTAGTAGCCGGCGTAGAGCCCGAGCGACTCGCGCACGGTCAGATAAGGATCGAGCCGGCAGCTCTGCAGCACGATCCCGATCCGCTCGCGCCAGCCCCGCCCGCCGCGCTGCGGATCCTCACCCAGCACCTCGACCTCACCCCCACTGCGATCCCGATACCCCTCGAGAATCTCCACCGTCGTCGTCTTCCCCGCCCCATTGGGCCCGAGAAAGGCAAAGACCTCACCGGCCTTGACCTCGAGATCGATCCCCCGAACCGCTTCAAAATCCCCATAGCTCTTGCGCAGCCCGCGGATGGAGATGACGGAGTCGGCCAAAGCCGGGCGATTCTATGGATGCCCCGACCCCGAACTCAGTCTGCGCCACGCCCCAAGCTCCGAGGACCGGCGTCCCTCAGGAGTCCCCCGGCCATCTGAGTTCGGGTAGCCACGGCTCCGCGGTGACGCGAGCGGGCGTCGGCAGGACCTCCGAACGCTTTGCGCCGCTGGCCCTAAAGCATCCTCGGACGACACCAGGCAATCCAGCCAGTCAGGCGAGTGAGGAGGCCCTACCGACGCCCCGCCCCCTTCAAGGTGAAGCCGCTACCCGACCTCGGTATCCCGATGCTTGAGATGCACCACCACGTCCTCGCGCTCCTCCAACTCGCGCCGAATCCGGTCGGCGACGGTGATCGAGCGGTGGCGGCCGCCGGTGCAGCCGATCGCGATCGTCAGGTGGCTCTTGCCCTCGGCGACGTAGGCGGGGACGAGGAAGTCGAGCAGGGGCAGAAGGCGACCGTAGAACTCGCCCGCCTGGGTGCCCGACTCGACGTACTCGCGCACGCCCGCGTCGAGCCCGGTCAGCGGCCGCAGCTCATCGACGTAGTGCGGATTGGGCAGGAAGCGGACGTCGAGGGTGAGGTCGGAGTCGTGCGGCGGGCCGTTCTTGAAGCCGAAGGTGAGCAGCGTCAGCGCCATCTTGCCGGTCTCGTGGTGGCCGAGCATGTCCTCGGTGATGCGACGCCTCAGCATCGCCCCGGTGAGGTGACTGGTGTCCATCACCACGTCGGCGCGCTCGCGCAGCGGCGCCAGCAGCTCGCGCTCGGCGCGGATGCCGTCGATGATGTGGCCTTCCGGCGCCAGCGGGTGGCGGCGGCGGGTCTCCTTATAGCGGTCGACCAGCGTCTCCTCGTCCGCCTCGAGGAAGAGCACGGTCGGTTTGAGGCCGTCGCTGCCCAGGTCGTCGAGCACCTGCAGCAGCTCGTCGAAGTAATCGCCGCCGCGCACGTCGGAGACGACCGCGGCGCACTCGACGCCGCTGCCCTCGTGGCGAAAGAGCTCGCCGAGGCTGTCGATCATCCGCGGGGGCAGGTTGTCGACGCAGAAGTAGCCGCCGTCCTCGAAGGCGGCGATCGCCTCCGACTTGCCGGCTCCGGAGTGGCCGGTGATCACGACCAGCTCGACCTCACGCGAGCGCCCGGCCCCGTCGCCGTCGCGCTGGACTTCCGCTTTCGCCGCTTCTCCGATGCTCGCCATCAACCGGTCCTGTTCAGTTGCTCGTGGATCTCCCGGGCTACCTTGCCAGGCATGCCGGGCACCATTTCCAGTTCCTCGCGACTGGCGGCGAGGAAGCGCTCTGGAGAGCCGAAATGCTGGAGCAGGGCGCGCTTGCGGACGGGCCCGATTCCCTTCAGCTCGTCGAGCACGGAGCCGGTCATCGCCCGGTCGCGGCGGCCGCGGTGGTGCTCGATCGCGAAGCGGTGCGCCTCGTCGCGCACCCGCTGCAACAGCTTCGACGCCTCGGAATCCGCGGCGAGGTCGATCGGCTCGGAGCGTCCGGGGACGTAGACCTCCTCCTCGCGCTTGGCGAGGCTGATCACGGTCACCCCACGGTCGACGAATGGCTTAAGCGCCCGCATGCCGGCCGCGAGCTGACCCTTGCCGCCGTCGATCATGATCAGCGAGGGCAGCGAGGAGAAGCTGGCGTCGCGCTTGCTGTCGTGCGGCGAGAGGTCGACCTGCTCGAGGTAGCGGTTCATCCGTCGCGCCAGGATCTCTTCCATCGAGGCGAAGTCATCGGGACCGCCCTCTCGCCCCTCGCCGCTTTCGCCGCGCACGCGGAAACGCCGGTAGTCGGCCTTCTTGGTCGCACCCCCCTCGAACACGACCATCGAGGCAACGGTGTGCTCGCCGCCGATATTGGAGATGTCGAAGCCCTCGATCCGCACCGGCAGGTCGGCCATGCCGAGCGCGTCGCGCAGGCTGGCGAGCGACTCGACCCGGCGCTGGCGGCGGTGCTCGCGGCGCAGCCGGTCCTGATCGAGGGCGAGCTTGGCGTTGCGCTCGGCCAGCTCGCGCAGGCGCCGCTTGTCACCGCGCTCGGCGACCCGCACCTCGACCGCCGAGCCGCGCCGCTCGCTCAGCGCCGCTTCCAGCAGCTCGGCCCGCTCGGCGAGGTAGGGGCCGACGATCACCGTGCGCGGCACCGCGGGAGAAGCCGAGTAGTACTGGCCGACGAACTCCTCGGCGACCTCGGCAAGGTCGCGTTCGGCCTGGTTGTCGAGGTAGAAGCTCTGGCGCTCGGCGAGGATGCCGTCGCGGACCTGGAAGACCTGGGCGTTGGCGTCCTGCCCCTCGGCGGCGACGCCGATCAGGTCGGCGGTGCCGACCGTGCCGCCCGCGACCCGCTGGCGCTCGAAGAGCGAGGAGATCGCCTGCAGGCGGTCGCGATGCAGGGCGGCCCGCTCGAACTCGCGCGCGGCGGCCGCGGCCTCCATCTTCTCCTGCTCGTCGGCCTCGATCTGGCGGTAACGGCCGGAGAGGAAGTCGACGATTGCGTCGATGTTGCGCCGGTATTCCTCGCGGCTGACGTAGCCGACACACGGCGCCCCACAGCGCTTGATGTAGTAGTCGAGGCAGGGACTGCCGGAGCGGCGGCCCGGCTCGGCACCCTCGCAGGTGCGGAACTGGAAGAGCTTGCCGAGCAGGTCGAGGGTCTCACGCACGCGCTTGGCGCTGGAAAAGGGGCCGAAGTAGGCGCGACCGGCGCGGTGCTTCTCGCGGGTGAAGTAGACGCGTGGGTAGTCCTCGTCGAGGCTGACGCAGACGTAGGGGTAGGACTTGTCGTCGCGCAGGCGGATGTTGAAGCGGGGCCGGTGGCGCTTGATGAAGCTCTGCTCGGCGAGCAGAGCCTCGGCCTCGGTCGAGGTGACGAGGAACTCGATGCGATCCACCCGCGAGGTCATCCGGTGCTCGCCCTTGGCCGAGAAGTGCGAGCCGACCCGCTTGCGGATCGAGCGCGCCTTGCCGACGTAGAGCGTCTCGCCGTCGGCGCCGTGGAAGAGGTAGACGCCGGGAGAATCGGGCAGCTCGCGGCGCTGCTGCGCGATCCGTTCCGCTCGCGAGAGCTCTGTGTCGTCCCCGCCTTTGCTCATGGGTCAAAGAGTAGGCTCCTGGCCACCCGGCCAAAGTGACCCGCCGGTGAAGACTTCCCCGACACGGAGAGCGAGATGACGACCCCCGCAGCCCTGACCAGCGCCCCGCCCGAGCTGAACACGCTGAAAATCGAGATCGACGGCGATATCGGCACGCTCACCCTCGACCGCCCTGACGCCTTCAACGCGATGAGCCCCGAGATGATCGGCGAGCTCACCGTCGCCTTCTCCTGGCTCGCGGACCGGGCCCCGATCCGGGCGCTGATCATCACCGGCGCCGGCAAGGCCTTCTGCTCGGGGGGCGACATCAACTGGTTCAAACAGGGCGTCGAAAGCGAGGAGATCGACCTGCCCTCGGAGGTGCGGCGCGGCGCCGAGGCACTGCACGCGGCGATCGTCGACCTGCGCCGGATCCCCTATCCGGTGATCTGCGCGGTCAACGGGCCGGCGGCGGGGGCCGGCTTCTCGCTGGCACTCGCCTGCGACACCCGCATCTCCTCCGAGACCGCTTTCTTCGCCTGCGCCTACGGCCGCATCGGCGCCTCCCCCGACGGCGGCATGACCTACTTCCTGCCGCGCGTGGTCGGGCCCAGCAGGGCGCTCGAGATCCTCATCAACGATCCCAACATGACCGCCGCCGACGCGCTGGCCGAGCGCCTCGTCGCCGAGGTGGTCGCACCGGACGAGTTGATGGACCGGGCCCGCGCCAAGGCGGAGAAGCTCGCCGCCAAGGCACCGCACTACGTGCGCATGGCCAAGCAGCTCGCCAACACCAGCATCGAGCACACGCTGACCGAGCACCTGCAGCTCGAGCGTCACGGCATCGCCGACAGCATGGCTACCGAGGACCTGCGCGGTGGCGTCGAGGCCTTCTTCGGCGGCGGCACGCCTGAGTTCCACGGTCGCTGAACCGAAGACGGGCATCCGTCGTATCCGGTTACAGTCTCCCTGAGCATTCGGCCCCCCAGGAAAGGACTTCCCAGCCATGAAGAAGCTCGTCGCGTTTCTGGTCCTGGCCCTCGCAGCCTTGGCGCTCGTCGCCTGCGGTGGCGGCGGCGATGACAACTCCACGACTACGACCGCGGCGGGCGGGGGGAGCGGTACCGAAAACAGCTCCGAGGCCAACGGCGGCGTCAACGAAGAAAACAGCAGTGGCGGCGGCTCCGCCTCGACGCTGAAATTCGAAGCCGATCCGAATGGCCAGCTCGCCTACACCACCACCAGTGCCACGGCCAAGGCCGGGAAAGTGACGATCGACTTCAACAATCCGCAGGCGCTCACCCACGACGTCGCGATCGAATCCTCGAGCGGCGAAGAAATCGGCAAGACCGAACTCGTCGCCGATGGCTCGGACTCGACCACGGTCGACCTCAAACCAGGCACCTACACCTTCTACTGCTCGGTCCCGGGCCACCGCGAAGCGGGCATGGAAGGCACGCTCACCGTCAAGTAGCGGAGGGCAGGCGCTCGCCTTTGACCTTTGTGGGGTTATTCCTGACAAAGGTCAAAGGCGCCGGCGAGCACTTGGTTAACTGAACATCTGTACAGTCCTGGCTGAACATGCGTTCAGCCAAGGGAAGAGATTCGATCGTCGGGGCTGCACTCCACGTCTTCGGGGAACGCGGGATCGAGCCCACTTCCCTGCGGGAGGTGGCCAAGCGGCCGGGGTCTCCCCCGCCCTGATCGTTCATCACTTCGGTGGCAAGGAAGGCCTCGTCGCCGCTGTCGACGAGGCCGCCCTCGAAGAGTTCGGCGCCGCCTACAGCGCGGGGACAGCAATCGCGGACGCAGACCTGTTGCGCCTGCGTTCCGCGCAGACAGCCGAGGTGATGCGGGAGCACCCCGAAGTTTGCGCCTACCTGGGGAGGGCGTTGGTCGAGGGAACCGCCGGCAGCGCCCGCCTCTTCCGCCTGATGATCGAGGGAGGCCGGGGCGAGATCGACGCGCTGGCCGAGCAGGGCGCCCTGCGCGAGGACGCCGATCGGCTCTGGGCGACGCTGCAGCACTTCTTCTTGATCTGGGCCCCGCTCAGCTTCATGCCCTTGCTGGAACAGGAGGCCCTGGCCGGGCCCCTCCTCGACGAGAAGACGCTCGATCGCTGGGCCGGCGCCAACGTCGACCTCCTGCGCGAAGGGCTCTACCGGTGAGCCGCTGGGAGACGACGAGCACGCTCGAGGCCGAGGTGTCCCCCGCCGCGGTTTGGGAGAGCGCCTACGCGAACGCGGAGGCGTGGCCCGAGTGGAACGCCGAGATCAAGCGCGCCAGTCTCGACGGTCCCCTGACGCTCGGCGCCAAGGCGAAGATCGTCTTCCGCACCGGCCTGCGCCTGCACTTCGAGGTGGTCGAGTTCGAGACCGGCAGCCTCTTCACCGACGAGTCTCGCCTTCCCGGCGCCCGCATGGGCCACCGCCACCTGGTCGAGCCGACCGAGAGCGGCGGCCGTCTCACCAACACCATCTACATCGAGGGCCCATGGACGCCACTGTGGCGCCGCATCCTCGGCCCCGCCGCCGCCCGCACCCTGCCCGACGCTCAGCGCGCCGTGGCGGGGCTAGCCGGAGCTGCAATACAGTCGAGCGATGCCGAACATCTTCAAACCGAGCTTTGAGGACGGTGAGCGCCCGCAGGGATTTCGCTCACGGCGGGCGCGGATCGGCTACGAACTCGGCACCGAGCTGATCGGCTGCAGCCTCTGGGAGCTGCCACCGGGCGAGGCCGCCTACCCGTACCACTACCACTACTCCGACGAGGAGCTGGTGATCGTCCTCTCCGGCCGCCCCACCCTGCGCACCCCCGAGGGCAACCGCGAGCTCGAAGAGGGCGAGGCGCTGCGCTTCGAGCTCGGGGAGACGGGTGCCCACCAGATCTTCAACGCCACCGATCGAGCCGTGACCTTCCTGGCCGTCTCCAGCCACGGCCGCCCCGACGTCGTCGTCTACCCCGACGCCGACAAGATCGGCGTCGGCGAGCGGCTGCCGAAAGGCGGCGGCCTACGCGCCTTCTTCAAGCGCGACGACGCCGTCGGCTACTTCGAGGGCGAGAGCTTCCCGGGCGACTGATCCGCGCTGCGGGTCAGTCGGCGGGCGGCGCCATCACGCGGGTGACGGAGTCGCCGACGAAGCAGGGCTTCTCGTTGCCCTCGACCTCCAGGGTGAAGCGGGTGGCCACCTGGTACCAGCCACCGCCCTTCTCGTCGACCGAGACGACCTCGGCTCGGGCGCGAACCTTGGAGTCGACCGGTACAGGGGCGGGGAAGCGGATCTTGTCCCAGCCGTAGTTGACGCCGAGGGCGAAGCCGGTGGCGGAGATCAGCTCCTTGCGGAAGCCGTCGACAAGCGAGAGCGTGAGGTTGCCGTGGGCAATGGTCGTGCCGAAGGGGCTCTCGTTCCTGGCCCGCTCGACGTCGACGTGGATCCACTGGTCATCGCCTGAGAGCTCGGCAAAGGTGTCGATGTCCTGCTGCGTGACGGTGCGCCACTCGCTGGGGCCGATCTCCTGCCCGAGCAGTGCCTGCATCCCCTCCACACCCTGGATCTCGACGCTTGCCATCGAGGGGCAGTCTAGTTGCCATCGGGAGGCGACCTGGTCCCGGGCGGGCCGGGCCAAAGTTGGCTCCGATCAGGCCACCTCTACCTGGAACGCTCCTCGTGGGACTGAAAGCTGTTGATGAGGGGATATGGACGTAGAGATGCAGAAGCTTCGACGCCTAGCTCTTGCCGTGCTGCCATGCGTCTTCCTGATCCTTCCCTCCGGCGGCGCCGCTGCGCCGAGCTGCGGCGAAGGGCCGGAAACCGTCGGCACGACGATCATCGGCACGCCCTGCGCGGACCTGATCCGCATGCCGCGTAGCGTCACCACGGTCCTCGGCGAAGGCGGCGACGACGTCCTCTACGGCCAGCGCGGAAACGACAGCCTCTTCGGCGGCGAAGGCAACGACCGGCTCTACGGCGGGGTCGGCGACGACCGGCTCCGCGGCGGCCCTGGCAACGACCGGCTCTCCGGTGGGTTCGGCGCCGATTCCCTCGACGGTGAAGGTGGGGACGACTTCGATCGCGGCGATGCGACGATCGACTCGATCGGCGACTCCGGCGGTGGCGCTGACACGATCAGCTTCGCCACGGGGGTGACCCCGGGCTTCCCCAACACGGGCTCCTTCTTCACCGACGCCGGCTTCCCGCCGGGAGCCGAGGGACGCGGCGTCTACATCGATCTCGGAGACGACTTCGCCAACAACGGACAGGCGCCCTCCGGCGGCGGCTTCGACGTGCCGCTGGAACCGGCGACCGACTTCAGCAACTTCGAGACCGTGATCGGCACGCCCTTCCCCGACTACATCGTCGGCACCGCCGACGCTGAGACCTTCTATGGCGGCGGCGGTGCGGATCTGATCGACGGCGGCGGAGGCGGCGATGTCGCCCATGGCGGGGCCGATGACGACGGCTGCGTCAACGTCGCAACGGAGGACTGCGAGCTCTCCAGCGAGAAAATCAAACTGCGCAGCCCCGGCTCGATCGCGGTCGGCGTGATGTCCCCGGGCGGCCCCGGGGGTCCGGCCGTCTACCTGACCGGCAGCGACAAAAATGACCGGGTCACGGTGAGCTATGCGCCGGGTGCGGTCACCTTCACGCCGGCAGCGGGTGGCGAAGGGCAATTCGATGCCGCCGAGGCGATAGCCGGGGGGTGCTCCGCCCCGAGCGGCGGATCGGTCTCTTGTCCAGTCCCGGAAACCCCCGACTCGATCCTGCTCGCCGGCTTGGAAGGCGACGACGTCTTCGCCGCCCCCGCCCTGCCCGAAGCCGTTTCCGTCGTCATCCTGGGAAACGAAGACGACGACTCTCTGACCGGCGGCGAAACCGAAGACGCGCTCGTCGACGGCGCGGGCAACGACACGGTGAACGGTGGCGGGCGCGACGACGCGCTGCCGAACAACGGCGGCGCCGACCAGCTTCACGCCGGACCGGGTGAGGACCTCTTCATCTCCAACGCGGTCTGCGACGGCGATTCCCTTGACGGCGGCGCCGATCGCGACAACGCCAACTGGGCCAATTTCACTTCCGGCGTGACGATCGACATGGCCGGCCACGTCGCCGGCCTGATCGGCCCCCAGGGTGAAGCACGCTGCAACAGCGCCGACGAACTGACGGGCCTGCAGGCGATCGAGGACATCGAGGCCACCAACGTCGCCGACAATCTGATCGGGGATGACGGGCCCAACCAGTTGCTGGGCCGGGACGGGCCGGACAACTTCTTCGCCGGGGCCGGCAACGACCTGCTGCTGGCCAACTCCGGCGACTCCGACCCGATCGTCGACTGCGGCGAAGGCTTCGATACGGCCCTGATCGACTTCGCCCCCGTCGTCGACGGCCCACCCGTCGGCTGCGAGTCGGTCGAAGAACGCGCACCGAACAGCTTCCGGCCGCCGGACACGCCGCCGGACCCGGAACCAGAACCGGCCCCCGAAGAAACCGCACCGCCGCCCCCACCGCCGAAACGAAGCCGCCCGGAGCCTGAACGCGATCGCACTCCCCCGGCAACCCGCCTGCGCCATCACCCGGCAGCGCTGCTGTTCACCGCGGCCGCCCGCCGTCGAGTTTTCTTTGCTTTCACCGCCTCCGAGTCAGGCGCCCGCTTTCGCTGCAAGCTCGACCGCAAGCCGTGGCGCCTATGCCGCTCCTCCCGCGCCTACCTCGTCCCTCGAGGCCACCACACCTTCCGCACCTTCGCGATCGACGCCGCGGGCAACCGGGACCGCTCACCGGTCGTGTTCAAGTTCGTGGTCCGGTCCCCAGGAAGCTAGGAAGGGAGGCTGAGCCGCAGATCGGCGTGGCGCGCGATCACGGAGAAATCGGCGTCCGCGCAGAGCAACTCGGCGTCACTGCGAATCGCCACGGCGCCGATCAGGCAGTCGGTGAGCTTGCGGCCGTGGCGGGGGGCTGCAGCAGAGAGCTCATGCAATCAACCTCACTTCGAATTCGGGGGCGATGGACGCGCCGCTGCCATCGAGCAGGGCGAGGATGCGACTGACATAGGCGGTGGTCTCGGGGATCGCCGGCACGCAGTCGCAGGCTTCCACCGCAGCGGGGCCGGCGTTATAGGCAGCGAGGGCGAGCTGGGGTGAGCCGAGCTGCCGGATCAGGTCTGACATCAGGTGCGCCTGCGCGTCCATCGCTTCGACAGCGTCGAAAGGATCACGCAGGCCGTAAGACGCAGCAGTGGCCGGCATGAACTGAGCTATCCCCTGTGCGCCGGCGGGAGAGCTCGCATAAGGGTCGAAGTTCGACTCCGCCATCAGCTGCGCGGCGAGCAGGGCAGCGGAGACGTTCCAATGGGTGGCCGCGCGCAACAGCGGGGCGCGAAAGCGCGCCGGCACGAACCCCGGCAGGCCGGCGCCACCGGCGAGGGTGCCGTCTCCCCCACCCGTCGTGCCGGACCCGGCGACGCCGACCGCGTCGCCCGCTCGCGAGCAAGGCGCCGGCGGACGGTCGAATCCGTAATGCCAGGCCTCCCAGCTGTAGCGCTGGACGAAGCCGAAGCGGCCCGCGTTCGTCGCGAGCCAGCCGTAGGCGCTTTCCGGACCGAGGTCGAGCTCGGTCGCGCAGCGATGCAGCGAGTGGCCGGGCGGCGCCACCCAGGTGGGATCGGGGTGCGCGGCAAAGAGCGCCGCCTGTTCGGCGTCAGAGCGAAATGCAGAGTTGACGATGAGCGCGAGACCACTCTCCGTCGCGGCGGCTGACATGCGGTCGAACGCCGCGGCCACGTCCGGTCGCATCCCGTGGCCTTGGCGATAGGCAAGCGGACCGCTGTAACCGCCACCGCCGGCCATGGCAGGTGCGGATTCGCCCGCCGAGCTCACCGGCGCAGCAGCTTCGGCAGTCGCCGAGGCTTCGACGCGCGAGCCCTGCTCGCTTACCTTGACTTCGGCCACGACTACGGCCTTGACGCGCAGAGGCGCGAACGAGTCGCGATCGGGGAAGGAGAGGCGCAGACGTGATTCGGCAACGCCGTTCGCCTCCGCCGCCCTTGCCCCGGCCAGCCGGGCGCGCAGCAGGTACGCCGCCTTCACGAGGTGCCTTGGGTCGGGCGAGCCGTCAGGAAGCCTGGCAGGCGAGAGCAGACGATCCAGGTCGTCCCGCATCGAGCGGGCCGCCGATATCGCCACCAGATCGGCGGCTCGCTGAGCCCGCCCCACGCCGGTGATCGCGCCCGCGATCGCGACCAGCACGAGCGCCCCGGCAAGCAACACGAAGGCGCCGCCCAAGGCGAGTGGCAGAACCTGTCCGGTCTCTCGATTCGAGTCCACAACGCGACCCTGACGCTCGTCGACTCACCCGTGGTGCGCGCAAGCGCGCGGCTCTGCGCCATCACCTGACCGAACCAATCGCGTCGCGGAGCCGTACGCCGAGTACCACCCCCGAGCAGAGGAGACGAGATGCCACGCCCGCTCACGTTCCGTCCTTCCAGTCGCCACGTTCGCGCGATCGCGATCGCCCTGGTGATCGCTTCGCTTGCCGTCGGGGTGGTCGTCAGCCAGGCCGCGCGCCCGAGCAAAAGAGTGGCCGCCGAGGCGGAGAACCCGACACTCGGCAAGACCGTCCTCACCACCACGAAGGGCCAGACGCTCTACAGCCTCAGCGCCGAGAAGAACGGGCGCTTCATCTGCACTGCGTCGTGCCTATCGGTGTGGCACCCGCTACGGGTGCCGAGCGGAACCCGACCTGTGGGCCCGGTCAAACTGCGCACAATCGAACGCCCCGAAGGTGGCATCCAGGTCACCTATCGCGGCAAGCCGCTCTACCGCTTCGGAGGCGACACCAAGCGCGGAGATGCAAACGGCGAGGGGATCAAAGACGTCGGCACCTGGCACGCCGCGACCGTGCCGCGCTAGCGGGCGCGTACGGAGGCGATCGTCTCCCGCAGGGTCTGCTGGGCGTCGTGGTGCGGCATCCAGTGCAGCTTGCGGCGGGCCCGCGTGGTGTCCATCAGGACGGGCCGGCGGACGGCCTCGATCCAGGCCGCCTCGTCGGGCAGGAAGGGCATCAGCGAGACTGCCTCGGCGGCGACGCCGACCGCCAGGTGCGGGGCAGGTACCGCGTGCCAGCCCAGCGCGTGGGCCAGGTCGGAGATCGTCAGCTTGCCGGGTCCGGCGAGGTTGTAGACGCCGGGCGGGCCATGACCGAGGACGGCCGCGGTAAGCGCGGCGGCGACGTCGTCGTGGTGGACGAGCTGGAAGGGGACGCCGGGATCGGGCAGCACCGGCCGCAGCTCGGGCATCTTGCCCAGGGCCCAGCGCAGGGGACTGGGAATGCGCTGGCCCATCGCCAGCAGCGGGATCAGGTCGAGCAGCAGGGTCGCTTCCGGCCCGGCGACGATGCAGGGGCGAAAGACGTAGGCCTCGGTGTCGGCTTCGACCAGCGCCTCTTCCAGCTCGGCCTCGACCGCCGCCTTGTGCGCCGAGTAGGGATGGCGCGAGGTGCCCCGAATCGGCTCGTCCTCGTCGAGCAGGTCGGGCATGCCGCGGTGGAAGCCATAGGCAGCGACCGAGGAGGTGTAGATGAGCCGCTTGGCCCCAGAGGCCGCGGTCGCCTCGAAGACGTTGCGCGAGCCGTCGAGGTTTACCTCGCGACTCTCCTTGCCCCCGGCGACGATCGCGAAGGCAAGGTGGACGACGACGTCGGCATCCTCGACCAAGGCGTCGACCGCATCGCGATCGAGCACGTCCCCGCGCCGGTATTCGGTCTTTTCCCAGCCCTGTCCGGCGAGGTCGAAAGGCCGCCGGGCCATGCCGATCACGCGCTCGACTTCAGGCGCCCGCTCGAGCGCCGAGATGAAAGCCCTGCCGATCTCCCCGGTGGGGCCGGTGACGGCGACGGTCAGCATGCCGCGATTCTGGCGAAATAGGGACGGCGGCGATTGCCGAGCGCAGAGACTGCAGTCAATTGCTCACGTCGACGACCTCGATCAGGTCGTCCAGCCCACGAAGATCTTTGGGGTTGCGGGTGTAGAGAGGAAGATCGTGGGCGAGTGCGGTGGCGGCAATCATCAGATCCACCGCGCGCCCTCCCCGTGGCTTGCGACCTGCGTTGTCCACCGCGACATAGATCCGACCGTATGCCCGCGCGCAACTCGATTCAAAAGGCAGGCTCTCGAATTTCGCCTCGACGTACTGAAGCGTCAGTTGACGCCTGGCTCGTGTCAGCTCATCGCCAGCCGCATGCGGACCGGCCGTGAGCTCTGCCAGCGTCAGCGCGGAAATCGCGATCTCCATCGGGGATCGCGCTGGATCGAGAGACCCAAGGTCGACCGCGACCGAGGTGTCGATCAGGCCCCGGTCGTCACTCAACCCAGTAGCGAGGCGTAGGGTCTTGATCGGCGACCGCGTCGAGGTCGGCTCGGAGTTCCTCGTAGTCGATACCGGGAACGTTCTGGAAGGCGGCCACGAGCTGCTTGGTCGGGACGAACTGGCGACGCCTGTAGGGGCGGAGCTCACCGACCGGCTTGCCGTTGCTCGTCACGATGAAGTCCTCGCCGGCGTCCAAAGCCCTCATCACCTCGCCACTGTTGTTGCGCAGCTCCCTCTGGGTCAATTTCCTCGTCATCCTCCCCAGCGTAGCACGCGTGCGCCGCTGAAATTTGGCTTACCAAGAGGGATTGACGGAGACGCCGTGGAAGACCGCCCGGCGCGTCCGGGGACAGGACGCCGAAGAGCGCGCGCCGTGCTGCCACCCACGCCAGCGGCCGCTTCAGCACACGGACGAGCAGATCGCGCTCGCGCAGCTCGCCGACGACCAGGGCAGCGAGGGACCGGTCCGCGGCGAGGTCGGCGCGCAGCAAAACGCCGTCGAGAGCGAAGCCGGCCTCGAGAAGACCACGACAGGAAGCCGGCGGAACGTGGAGCACCGCGACCGAATCGCGGACGAGCGGCAGGGCGGCGCGAACGCCCTCGAGGCCCTCCTCGCCGGGATCGACCGCCAGGTGGCAGGTCTGTCCCCGCGACGCCGCCTGCAGGGCGGGGAGGTGCACGGCGAGCCGCTCCTCCAACTCGCGCGCCCCGCTCGACGCGATCAGGGTCGGGCGCGGCGGCCGGCCACCGACGTCGATCAGAAGGCCCGGTCGGTCGGGCTCCGATCCGGCGCAGGTCAGCGCCGCCGCGGCTGCCCGAGAGCCGCTCGCCGCTCCCACGGAGGTGACGACGACAACGCGGCCGCTCATCGCTCCCCCGGCCTCGCGTAGCCGCTGCTCATCACCGCAAGGTGCTCACCGATCGCCGCGATCGGCGCCGGCGGGGGCAGCCGCACAGTCACCTCTCCGCCGCGAATCGCCACCTCGGCCCTCTCCTCCGCCCATCCGGGCAACGATCGTCCGACCGCGGGCCGGACGGGGCGACCCGCCGCCAGGGCGAGGGCGCCAGCCTCCGCCGCTCCATCGGCGAGGATCAGCGTGTAGCCGGTGAGGAGCAACTGCAGGGCGATCGCTCCAGCAAGTGCCAGCAGGGGGATCGCCACGAGCAGCTCCACCGTTGCCTGCCCCGCTTCCGACCCTAGCGACCTCCTAACCATCGCTCAGCCCACTCCGCGCGCTGACCTCGAGCACGGGCAACGCCGGCAAGAGGCGCGGGACCGCAACCCGCACCGACACCCCGTCCCCCTCCTTCACCTCCGCCGCCTCGCGCAGCGCGGGTGGCAGCGCCTGCCGCGCCGCTGCAGCCGCGTCATCACCGACCAGGGCCGCCCTCGCGCCGGCGCGAGCTGCCACGCCGGCGGACCAGAGTGCCTGCCCCGCCAGCGCCAGCTGTGCCGCCACCAGGACCGCCAGCAACAGAAAGGGAACCGCCGCGACCAGCTCGACCGAGGCGGTCCCTTCCTCCCTGTGGCCTGAGTTGCTGGCGGTCCGGCGCGGCACGAGGCAACCGTGGCAAGGGCAAGCGCACCCGTGGTGCGCTCAAACGCGCGGATCTATCCCGGAAGCGCTCAGTAAGTGTTGGCGTCGATCCAGATCCGCCAGATCGCCGCCACCGAGGCGCCGAGCAGGATGATCCAGACCAGGGTGCCGCCGCCGCTGGAAAAGAGCTCGTCGCTGCCGGCGATCAACAGCGCGATCACGCCGAACGCCGCGTAGAGAATTCCCCGGCGGGCGTCGGTCAGGGTCGCCAGGGTCAGCTGGTTCTGGCGACTGAGCACGAAGAGCATCCAGGCGAGCGCGGCGAGGAAGCCCATCGTGATCGCGGTCAGGATCGCTTCGGCGACGTTGCCGCCGTGCGGGGCAAAGGCGACGGCCAAGGCCAGCACCATGACGATCGCGACGTTACGCAGGGCACGCACACCAAAAGTGTAGTCCCGCTGAGGGCCCCGGCCGGGACAGTGCCGGCGGAATTTACTTGGACGACATGATCACGATGCCGAAGACGACCGCGGCCGCCGTGATCAGGCCGGCCAGCGCTGCCAGCCCCGCGGCCGCTCCCGCCGCCAGCGGACGCTCTGCCCGGCTCAGGTCGGCGAAGCGGGCCGCGCCCCAGATCCCGACCGAGAAGACGACGGTGATGCCGACCCCGGCGAGCAGCGAGGCGATCACCGTCTCGATCAGCTCCTTGGTCTCGACGATCACCGCCATCTAGCTGACCGGCACCGGTGCGCCCTGTCGCGAGCGGCGCGCGAAGACCGCGACGATCAGCGAGATCGACATCAGGCTGACCAAGACCGGCCCCAGCGCGCCGTTGCCGAAGATCGCGGTGAGGCCGTAGGCAAGCGCGCCGATCGCGGCCGCGGCCGGCAGCGTCAGCAGCCAGGCGGTGACGATGTTGCCGGCGACCCCCCAGCGCACCGCCGAGACCCGCTTGCCCGCCCCCGCTCCCATTACACCGCCATTGATCACGTGCGTGGTCGAGAGCGGGAAGCCGAAATGGGTGGAGGCGAGAATGACTGCGGCACCGGCCCCTTGAGCCGAAAAACCTTGCGCGGCGTCCATCTTGATGATCCGGGTGCCGGTGGTGCGGATGATCCGCCAACCGCCGCTGTAGGTGCCGAGCGCGATCGCCGTGGCAGAAGCGACGATCACCCAGAGTGGCGGGTCGGCGTTCGCCCCGAGCGTGCCGTTGGCGACGAGGGCCAGGGTGATCACGCCCATCGTCTTCTGCGCATCGTTGGTGCCGTGC